>Ga0306920_100004829_pt1 | contig 17333 bp, 15 predicted proteins | sample flu12Cox44000170_FD_204666 | JGI IMG/M metagenome (GOLD analysis project Ga0306920, IMG submission 204666) | Lab enrichment of tropical soil microbial communities from Luquillo Experimental Forest, Puerto Rico - flux4day.12C.oxic.44.000.170 (v2)... | ecosystem: Environmental > Terrestrial >... | reverse complement strand
AGGCAGCCGAATGGCTGCGCATGATGCAGAACCCAGATGGGGGCTGGGGTGAAACTTGCGACTCCTATGACGATCCCACAACCAAGGGCGTGGGGCCCAGCACGCCTTCACAGACGGCGTGGGCAATCATGGGATTGCTCGCAGCGAATGATTTGCGCAGCGACTCGGTCGAGCGTGGCATTGCTTACCTGCTGAGATCGCAACATCGGGATGGCTCGTGGGACGAGCAGTGGTACACGGGAACAGGTTTTCCGCGCGTTTTCTACTTGATGTACTACATGTACTGCCAATACTTCCCGCTCATTGCGTTGACCGCCTATAGCAAAGCGACAGTGGCCGCTTCCGAAGATCAGTTCCGGAAAGCAGGATCCGCTCAGCGTCTTGATTGAGGAGTAGTGCGCCGGATACAGCGGTCACGGGAAGCCTATCAGAGCACTTTTTTTGCGTGAGGTAGCTTCGCTCCGACTTGCGGCTGTGCACGTACAGTAGCTGCCTCGGGATTCAACTAAACATGAAGGCTTTTGTTACAGGTTCGACGGGTTTTTTGGGAAGCCATGTGGCTCGCGCTCTCCTGAGCCGGGGAGCGGAGCTGCGGCTTCTGCTGCGTACCAGCAGCCGAACAGAGAACATTGCCAACCTGAACGCTGAGCAGGTCATTGGTGACTTACAAGATGCCGACTCGCTGAAGCGGGGAATGGTCGGCTGCGATGCTGTGTTTCATGTTGCAGCGGATTACCGGCTATGGGCTGTTAATGGGAGTGAACTTTACCAGTCCAATGTGGAAGGCACGCGAAACATCCTGAGCGCTGCGCGGGAATGCGGCGTGCGGCGTGTTGTGTACACCAGCAGTGTCGCCACAATGGGGTTTGGCAATAACGGAAGGCTTACCGACGAGCGAACTCCGGTCACGCTCTCGAACATGATTGGCGACTACAAACGTAGCAAATTCATGGCAGAGGAGTTGGTGATTAAGGCGGCGCGGGCTGGGCAGGACGTGGTCATGGTCAATCCGACAACTCCGATCGGCGAGCGCGACATTAAACCGACCCCGACAGGGCGCATCGTCGTGGACTTTCTCAGGCGTAGGTTTCCAGCCTATGTTGATACGGGCTTAAACCTTGTGGATGTGCTGGACTGCGCCGAAGGTCACCTTCTGGCGCTTGAGAAGGCAAGGCCAGGCGAGCGTTACATTCTTGGCGGCGAGAATCTTACGCTGAAACAGATACTCGACAACCTGGCGGCCATTACAGGATTGCCCTCGCCCAAAATTGAACTGCCGTACGCTGTAGCGTATGCCACCGGAGTCGTGGACACGCTGGTCAGTGGCAAGTTGCGCAAACGCGAGCCTCGCGTCACGCTGGATTCGGTGCGCATGGGACGCAAGAGGATGTTTGTGACCAGCGCAAAAGCCGAGCGCGAACTGGGGTGGAGACCGCAGCCTGTCGACGATGCACTGCGTCGTGCTGTGGAGTGGTTTCGTGCCAACGGATATGCCTAAGCCGATCGCTATTGTCGTAGCCATGCCGTTAGAGGTGGCTCCGCTGGTACGCTCACTCCCCAAGCGAGATGTTGAGGGTATGGCCCTATTCCAATTACCCGGCGCCGTAGTTGTGGTGGGAGGAATTGGAGAGCGGTCGGCGCGCAAGGCTTCGGAGATGGCGGTAACTTATGCCCGGCCTGAATTCCTGGTGAATGCCGGATTGGCAGGGGGCGTGTCGCCAAAGCTGAAGGTTGGCGATGTTGGCCGGGCCAAAGAGGTGGTTGAGATATCGAGCGGCACCCGATACCCCACGAGCGGTGGTGATTGGGTGCTCGTAACCGGCGCGACAGTCAGTGGTCCCGAAGCGAAGCAGCAACTGTTTGAGCGATATGGGGCCGATGTTGTGGACATGGAAGCTGCGGCAGTGGCGCAAGTGGCGCAAGAGCACGGGCTGAAGCTGATAATCATCAAGTCTGTATCGGATGTTGCACAGTTCTTACTGCCGCCCCTGGGGCGGTTTGTTGAGGACGATGGGAAATTTGCGATGCGTCGCTTCCTGGCATATGTGGCCGTTCGGCCTAAGTGGTGGCGCTCGGTAACTCGGCTTGGACGAAACAGCAGGCGTGCCTCCAAGAGCCTTGCCATGGCGTTGAATCATCTAATTGGGGAGCACGCGCAAGCTAGTCAGGAGAGAGCAAGCCTGGGATAGTCCGGGCTTTATGTCGGCAGCCACACAACTGCGCAACTTAGCGCGTCGGCAAGCGATCCCGGCGACCATGCAAGCGGCCGTGTACCGCGGCGTCAACGACGTTCGACTTGAGACCGTTCCGGTACCGCATATCGGCCCTGGCGAGTTGCTTGTGCGGGTACATACCTGTGGCATCTGCGGCACCGATCTAAAAAAAATCTCCACCGGATCTCATTCAGCTCCTCGGATCTTTGGACATGAGACTACGGGAGTGGTCGCTGCAATCGGCGAAGGTGTCGAGAGCTTTCCGATTGGCGACCGAGTGATGGTCTTCCACCATATCCCATGTGGGAACAGCGACTGCTATTACTGTCAGCACAAAGTTTTCGCTCAGTGCCCTACCTACAAGAGAGTAGGAGCGACAGCGGGCTACGAGCCCAGCGGTGGCGGGTTTGCCGAGTACGTTCGGGTGATGGACTGGATCGTGAGCAAGGGCGGTGTGGTTCACATCCCCGATGAGGTCTCTTTTGAGCAGGCTTCTTTCATTGAACCGGCTAACACCTGCATGAAAGGCATTGAGACCCTGGAACTCAAGCCGGGCGAAACGGTTCTAGTCGTGGGTCAGGGTCCAATCGGCATTCTGCTGGCTGTCCTGGCGCGGCGCAAAGGCGCGAGGGTAATTACTTCCGATTTGTTTCCGCAGAGGCATACAATATCTAGGACGTTCGGTCTGAAAGAGAATATTGACGTCTCATCGAGCGACACTGTCGCGGCCATAAAGGCCATGACAGAGGCGCGCGGGGCCGACGCCGTAATTCTCGCGGTGGCCGGCAATAACCTGATCCGGCCAGCATTGGATGCAACGCGTCCTGGAGGACGCGTATTGCTATTCGCGCAGACGCAGCACGGGGAAGCAACCATCGACCCCGCTGCAATCTGTGTCGACGAAAAGAGTCTTTTGGGTTCCTACAGCGCTTCAGTTGATCTGCAAAACGAGTCGGCGCGATTCGTGTTCGATCGTGAGGCAGATCTGGAACGGCTGATCAGCCATCGTTTTCCACTGGCCGGTGCCGTTGAAGCGCTGCAGTTGGCTGCTCATCCCAAGCCAGACTCGATGAAAGTTTTGATTCAGCCGGGCAGCTTATGGAAGGACCAGTAGAGTGAACGGACAAATGACCGCGGCGGTCCTCTACGGCAAAGAGGACGTCAAAATCGAGAGAGTACCGATCCCGACGCTGGACGAGGGAGAGATTCTCGTCAAGGTGCAGGTCGCCCTCACTTGCGGCACTGACCTTAAGGTCTACCAACGCGGATATCACGCGCGCATGATCGTTCCCCCTGCCCTGTTTGGGCACGAACTGGCAGGTGTCATCGAAGAGGTCGGGCCAAACGTTAAGGGATTCAAGAAGGGCATGCGAGTGGTTGCCCTTAACTCCGCCCCATGCGGGATGTGCTTCTACTGCTCCAAGCACCAGGAGAACCTTTGCGAAGACCTGCTGTTTAACAACGGCGCGTACGCCGAGTACATCAAGATTCCGCGGCGCATCGTTGAAAGTAACGTGTTGGCGATTCCAAAGCATGTGAGCTTTGAAGAAGCCGCAATGGTCGAGCCTCTGGCATGTGTGCTGCGCGGACTGCATGAGACCAAGATAGAGATTGGCGATACCGTGGCCGTGATCGGAGCTGGTCCGATCGGTCTGATGTTCGTACAGGTCGCCAAGCTGGCTGGTTGTAACGTCATCAGCGTCGTCAAACGTGATTCCCAGGTTGAGGCTGCACGCCGTGTCGGTGCCGACGACGCTGTGCAAATCACTGAAGTTGATGATCCCGTGAAGACGGTTCGCAGGCTGACGCCGGATGGCCGTGGTTGCGATGTGGTCGTCGAAGCGGTAGGGCGTCCCCAGGCATGGGAATGGTCGATCGATATGGTTCGCAAGGGCGGCACTGTGAACTTCTTCGGCGGATGTGCCAGCGGCACGAAAGTCGCTCTCGATACACAGCGCCTGCACTATAACGAGTTGACTCTTAAGGCGACGTTCCACCACACCCCTGAGACAGTGCGCAAAGCGTTTGCACTGATCTCTGAGAAGAAGATCAAGGGCACGGATTACATCACCGGAGAGGCTCCTCTGTCTCGTTTGCAGCAGGTGCTGCGGCACATGCTGAACCGGACCGATGACATCAAGACCGCGATTATCCCAGGCCAGTGATTTGAAGTGGTGCAGCTGCACCGCGAGGAATCTCGGCTAATGGTTGTCATCCCGAGGCGGCCTTGGGCCTCGAGGGACCTGCTTTTGGAACTGCAACCCTCAAGCGTGCTCGCAACGAATCGAATGTCTACGGTCCCCACCAACAACCCGGAAACCGAGCCGCTGTCCAGCGCCGCAGGATGGCAGGCCCTTCCACCGGAATACGCCATTCCCGAGCACCCGCCTACACTCGACGAAGCCCGCGAATACTGCTCCCGTCTGGCGCACGCACATTACGAAAACTTTTCGGTCGTTACCTGGTTTCTACCCAGACACCTGCACCAGCACTTTTACAACCTGTATGCGTATTGCCGAATCTCAGACGATCTGGGCGACGAAGTGGGAGACAAGCAGCAATCTCTTCTATTGCTGGACGAATGGGAAGTCGAGCTTCACCAGTGCTATTCCGGTGAGCCGCGGCATCCGGTATTCGTGGCGTTGCGCGAAACAGCGCACAAGTTCGATATTCCCCAGCACGAGTTTTCCGATCTGCTGCGCGCCTTTCGCCAGGACCAGTTCGTAACGCGATATCTAACATTCGACGACGTGCTTGGGTATTGTCGATATTCAGCTAATCCGGTGGGGCACCTGGTGCTGTATCTCTGCGGTTACCGCGACCAAGAGCGCCAAGAGCTTTCGGATTACACGTGCACCGCGTTGCAGATCGCGAACTTCTGGCAGGATGTGGCACGAGACTACGCAAAGGGCCGAATCTATCTTCCTCTGGAAGACCTGGCAAAGTTTGAAGTCAGTGAAGCCGACATTGCCAACCGCCGGGCAACGCCGCAATTCCTGGGCATGATGAAGTTCGAAGTCGAGCGCGCCCGCGATTGGTTCGCCCACGGATTACCCTTGGCGAAAACCGTCGATCGCCATCTCGCAATCGACATCGAACTGTTCAGCCGGGGCGGCTTGGCGATACTCGATGCCATCGAACGACAGGACTATGACGTACTGCGTTGCCGACCTCTAATCTCGAAGCCGCGCAAGCTCTGGCTGGTTGCCAGGGCTGCGCTCGGAAAGCTCTTGTGAGCGGCCCTCCGCTGCAACTGCGGGCCGCATACAGCGTTTGCCGTCACATTGCGCGCTCCGCCGCCAAGAATTTCTACTACGGATTCCTGGTTCTTCCCGCGCCCAAGCGCAATGCGCTTTCGGCCGTGTATGCGTTCATGCGCCGCGCGGACGACATCTCCGACGATCCTGCAATTCCGCTGGAGCAGCGCCGGGAAAAACTCAGCAACTGCATCGTCTCTCTGCGCCGCGTAGTCGAAGGGGAAAAAACCGACGATCCCGTGTTGCTTGCCCTGGCCGACTCGCAGAAGCGCTACAACATCCCGCTGGAGTTGCTGGAAAAGCTCGTGCACGGGACAGTTATGGATGTTTCCGCCGAAGGCGCTAGAGCCATTCAGTATGAGACCTTCGATCAGCTCTACGATTACTGCTATCACGTGGCTTCGGTCGTAGGCTTAGTCTGCATTCGAATTTTCGGCTATCGCGATCCCAAGGCGGAAAAACTGGCAGAACGCACCGGAGTCGCCTTCCAGCTTACGAACATCATTCGTGATGTGAGGGAAGATTCTCAGCTTGGGCGAGTCTATATACCGCGCGAGGACCTCAACCGCTTCGGGGTTGACGCTCATGTGCTGTCCAACGGCACTGCGCCGACTGCTCTACGTCCGGTGCTCGCATTTGAAACCGAGCGTGCGCGAGAGTATTACCGTTCGGCGGATGAGTTGCTGCCACTGATCGAAGAAGATAGTCAGCCCGCATTGTGGACGCTGGTTGAGATTTACCGGCGTCTTCTGGAGCGCATCGCGCAATGCAACTATGATGTGTTCTCGCAGCGTGTGCGGCTCAGCACAGCGGAGAAGGCGGCCGTGCTGGCGAAAGGATTCTTCCGCCGCCTGACATGAGTTCTGCACCCAATCAACACCGGCCGAAAGTGGCTATTATCGGCGGGGGACTTGCAGGCATTTCCGCTGGCAGTGCGTTAGCTGGTGCCGGGTACAACGTGGAGCTTTTCGAGCGTCGCCCATACCTGGGAGGACGCGCTTCTTCGTACGAACATCCTGGGACAGGCGAAGTCATTGACAACTGCCAGCACGTGCTGCTCGGCTGCTGTACGAATCTCATCGACTTCTACCGTCAGCTCGGCGTGGAGCACGATATCCGCTGGTATGACGAGATCACGTTCATACTGCCGGGAGGGCGCTCGTCTGTGCTGAAGCCCAGCTTCCTTCCCGCGCCGATGCACACCGGCCCTGCGTTTCTTTCCTCTTCCGTGCTAGGCCTGAAAGACAAATTGGCGATTTCGCGTGCTCTGCTCGCATTTATGCCCTCCCTTCCGCCGGATGACGGGCAGGATTTCCTGAAATGGCTGCGACGCCACGGGCAAGCCCGGCAGGCAATCGAACGCTTCTGGGCGCCGGTGCTGATCAGTGCACTCAACGAAGACCTCGACCGAGTCTCTGTTCGCTCTGCGGCCTTGGTATTTCGCGAATCGTTCCTGAAATCGGCCGAAGCAGGACGTATGGGATTGCCGTGTGTGCCCCTTTCGCAACTGTATGGCGAAGCTGCAAATTACATCCAGGCACGTGGCGGAAATGTTCATCTGCGCGCTGCCGTGGATTCGGTCCTAGCAAGCGACGAGGGGATGACCGTGTGCGTCGGAGGCGAAGAGATTCCCGCCGAATACGCCATTCTGGCGACGCCGTTCAACGCAATCGAGAAGCTGCTACCCGACACGCCAGAGTTAGAGCCGCTGCGCGAGCAAACGCACTTTTTTTCTACGGCTCCGATTACTGGCATTCATCTCTGGTTCGACCGTGAGATTACGCCGCTGGAACATGCCGTCCTGCTGGAGCGCACGATCCAATGGATGTTTCAGAAATCGAAGATCCTGGCCACAAGGCGAGACGAGCAGAACGGCAGCTACATCGAGCTGGTGGTGAGTGCGTCCAAATCACTGGTCGACAAGCCGCGCGCCGAAATCATCGATCTTGGCGTACGCGAGCTAGCCGAATTTTTTCCTGTTGTTCGCGAAGCGACGCTGATCAAGGCGACGGTCATCAAGGAAGTGCATGCGACATTCTCGCCCGTGCCCGGAAGCGATGCTCATCGCCCGTCGCATACCACTCCATGGCCGCGACTCTTTCTCGCAGGCGATTGGACCTCGACCGGATGGCCATCCACGATGGAAGGCGCAGTGCGCAGCGGCTACGGCGCAGCAGAAGCGCTGACGCGGGCTGCAGGCCTGCACCACCGGTTTCTTGTACCAGATCTTCCTGCGCGCGGGCTCATGCAATTGTTCGAGTGAGTTCCCATCACGAGGCCGGTTTCGGCGGAGGGATCCGCTCTCTGCGGGTGGGGGAATAGTGTTGATCTTCGGCGCCCTCTCGCGCCGCGAGCGAGAACAGATGCCTCGCGCCAGAAGAAGACCCCCCGTCATGACACGTCCCTAAAGCGCACTTCTGTCCTCACATTCCAAACAACGCCATCTGCTCTTCCTGTGGCTGGTTGTGCGCTGATATCCCAGCTCGATCCGTAATCTCCTTCGTGATCCCGTGCTTCTTGCGCAGGCTCACCATCAACTCTGAAATCCGCTTTGCGTATGCCTTGCTGACGAATGCCTTGTCGGCATAACGCTTGCGATATTCCTCCACGAGATGGGGGAATTCCTTCTCCAGAAACGGCAGGAAGACGCTCGCTGAGCACGGCTTAAGAAATAGCGGGTTGGCGTAGATATATTTCCCGCCAACGTCGCTTGTTGCCTTGACTAGAGCATCGAGTGCGGCCGGTGAATCCGTAATCCCCGGCACAACTGGAGCGCAGATTACCCCAGTTTTCACACCTGCCAGATTCAATTCCTTCACCGCGTTCAGCCGCAGGTCGGGACGAGGCGCCCGCGGCTCCAGAATTCGTGCTAGCTTCGTGTCCAGCGTGGTGATGGTCAGGTTCACGAAGAGCTGGTTCTGCTCGGAGACGCGCCGCAGCACGTGAATATCGCGCAGCACCAGGTCCGACTTGGTGACGATGCCGATCTCGAAACCGGTGTGCAGCGCAAACTCCTCCAAAATGCTGCGCGTCACTTCAAAGCGCTTCTCCGCCGGCTGGTACGGATCGGTCGCCGTGCCGATGGCGATTTCCTCCCCCCGCTTCACCTTCTTCAGATCCTGGCGCAACAGCCACGCGGCTTGCTGCTTGACGTAAATCTTGCGCTCGAAGTCGACTCCGTCACGCATCTCCATGAACTCGTGCGTGTAGCGGGCGTAGCAATATTTGCAGGCAAACTCACAGCCGCGGTATGGGTTGATTGTCCACGTGAACGGCATCCGCCGGTTCGAGACGCATCGGTTCAGCAGCGCGCGCGACGGCAGTGTGAAATATTCGACGAAGTGCCCCTGCCGGAGAGACGCTCCCATGGCCGCCAGCTTGGCAATGCCCACCAGTTCCGGCTTGCCCGACACTGCGGCTTCAGGGGCTTCGATCTCGATCAGGGGGTACACAGAGCAGCTCACATATTCGCTGTTTGTTCGCCTACGATAACGCGGAACCGGAGGTGAGTCAAGCGGCGTCCGGGAAGGTTACAGATGCGGGAAAAAGCCTCTCAACAGATTGCGTTATGGTTAACTCAGGTAGTTGATCGCTAAGTAAATATAGGCTGGAGCCGGCGATTTCTCAATTATCGGTGGGACGGTTGTTGGTGACGATTGCCATTACAAGTGCGTCCTATCGTTGGCTGGAGGGGAGTATTTCGCGAAGAGAGTCCCGTCCGTCCGAACATCCCTCAGGGATGAATGTAACTAACAGATTCTAGGAGAAAATCATGAAGCGAAACAGAGGCTGCGGAAACATGGTAAAGAGGATCGCACTGGTCTTTATGCTTGGCGCCGCGTTGCACGCAATAGCACAGGATGCTAAGACACCTTATCCGAGCATGGCGCCTCTTGACCAATACCTGATGGAGGATCGGAATTCTGAAATCGCGCTGGCCCGCAGTGCGGCCCCGGAGTCCATCTCGCGCGATGCTGAGGTCTTGGTCCTTGGACGTCACGGTTACGAAACTGCGATTCAAGGGACAAACGGTTTCACGTGCATCGTGGAACGTTCCTGGACTGCTCCAATCGATGACCCAGAGTTTTGGAATCCGAAGCGGCGCGGTCCGATCTGCTTTAATGCGGCAGCCGCACGCTCCTACCTTCCCCGAACCATCAAGAAGACGGAGTTGATACTAGCTGGGCGCACGAAAGCTCAGATGATTGAGGCCATCGCAGCCGCGGTCGACAAGAAGGAATTGCCGCCGATGGAACTCGGGGCTATGTGTTACATGCTGTCAAAACAAGGCCACTTGAGCGATCGCGACGGACACTGGCATCCCCACCTGATGTTTTTCGTTTCACAAACGGACCCGGCAGCGTGGGGAGCGGGTGTGCAGGGCTCACCGATCTTAGCGTTCAACGACACCTGGGAGCACCTGACTACGTTCCTGGTTCCGGTGCGACAGTGGTCGGACGGAACGGCCGATCGCTGAGGAGGAGCTCTGACGTTTCGATTGTTGAACGAGTCATGATCACTGTGGCGGAGTATGCGATCCGAAGATGGCGATGGGAGTGGCTCCTAGCGTCCTAATAGCCATGCGATCTAAGCGGCATCTGCAAAGGAGTGGGTCACTTTTCCAAGGATAAGTAACCTTCCCCGTCAAGCGGCATCCAAAAGCGAGGAATCGCGCTAATGGAGGAAGCAAATGACGCGAGAGGCGCGCTTGATGTCCGGCATCATACTGATCACGGTACCCACCATTCAGTACGGCGGGTATTTCCTGCTGACTTCATTGATGAACAAATCCAGCGGCTACATGGACAATCCTCTGCGCCAGAACTTCTTCCGGGCCTGGCACGCGCACGCCGGGGTCATCGTCATCCTGTCGCTGATCTGCGAGGTGCTGGCCGACTCGGCCGTATTACCCGAAGGATTGCTATGGGCAGTTCGGCTGGCGATTCCGCTGGCGGCTATCCTGATATCGGCAGGGTTCTTCTTTTCAGTGCTTCCGCCGAACGCCAAAGAAGCCGGACCAGCGGTTTCCTTGATCTACTTGGGCGCACTTGCCCTCGCGTTCGGCGTTCTGACACTCGGGATAGGCTTGCTTCGGAGCCAGCAGGCGAGCTGAGCTCGGTCTCCATTCGGATAGCGACACTGATGAATGGGGAACCCGGGCCGCGCTCCACCCAAGTCATGGCCGCAACCAAATCCGACGGCGAGCCTCCGGTTGTTTCCCGGAGGCTCGCCGGCCATCGCACACGCCATTCAATCATTGAACGTTAATGCTGAATACTTCCTCTTGGCGAATCCAGGGAGAGTTGGCCATGAAACGACCTCCTCCGGCATTTTCCATCGTAAGGTAATATCCGTTGACCGTTTCAAAAGCGACCTTGCCCAAACCCACGGTTACGATTTTGAGGGGCTCCCAGGGTCCAACAGCAGGGCCATTGGCCATAACCGGGGCGCTGTCAGCGCCACCTCCCTGGGGTGACACATACAAGCCATTACTGGCTTTAAGGGCGACCCTGTCGAACCCAAGACTCTCCACCGTAAAAGTCTCCTGCAGTGGGGCAACCGCCGCGTTCATCAACATCTCCCCGGTGCCGAGGTCTCCGACCGAGACATAGTTACCATTGAAAGCTTGAAACGACACTTGCAAAGGAGCCTGGGCCGCCGCCTGAATCTCGGGGATTTCGTCGAGCCGAACAAACTGGTATCCCTGGCCCTTAAGAATCGGAATGAGTTGCTGGGTCAAAGCAAAGGTGTTCTCATTCTCCTTGATGTCTAGGTCCCAGCTGCTGTCGTGCATCAGGACAATCCCTCTCTGCGTTGCATTGATCTTATCCACATAGTCCTTGAGGCAAGTGTCTACGCTATCCTTATTTCGCCAGTGCAGCCAATCTTGCCCATCGATGTCCCACAGGATGGGACCGACGTGATCGCGGCACACGGCCAGACTTTTGTTGAGCGTGTTGGCCAGGTCGGCGGACCAGTTTCCATAGGGAGGCCTGAAAAATACCGTCGGACTGTCCACCCATTCACGGATGTATCCGTCCGTATATGCCACCTCGGTGTAAACGTCTCCGCCGCCGGTCAGATAATCGGGCAGGCTAGGATGGTCCAAGGTGTGATTGCCGATCAGGTGACCCAGATCGTGAACTTGCGATACGACGTCGGGATATTGAGCGGCATGCTGCCCGATGTTGAAGAAGGTCGCGCGAATGCCCTGATCGCTGAGAAACTGGGCCAGCTCCAGACTATGCGGACCAAGACCGTCTCCATCCGTCGCGCCCGGACCGTCGTCATATGTAAGGCATAGAGTTTTGGGGGGAAGTGACCCACCCATGAAACCGCTTTGGCTGAACATTACCTTCTCCTTTCGTCGACGAATCTAGAAGCCATTCAGTCACCCAGAATCGGTTTGGAATGGGGCGCGGCTTCAGCCTTGCCGTAAAATTCCAACGAACCTCGGGCGTTTGCTCCCGAGAGACCTTCGGTTCGGGATTGTGAGCTAGCTTCTAGTTACAGACTCACTAGGGGACCTTGCACAGTAAGTCTTGCAATCTGGCATCCACGCCATATTAGAGAAGTGAGGGCTTACCAGGGCTGCACAGTTCCAGCGACTTACAGCCGCAAGGCAATCGGCTATAACTGCTTTCGCCGTTGAACCACAACAAAAGGATAGTCTTCTCTATCCAATTTGGAAGGCTCGAAAGTGTCAGTCAGGAAGTTGCTTTAGTGGTCTCCCGGGCTTTCAGCCCCACCCATCAGGCTGGCCGGTGGCGGCGGGATGGTGATGTCCACATTCTGTACTACCCCGAGGCTTGACAGCGGCTTATCGAAATCTTCTGCAGCACCCACCACTAACACAGCCAAGCTTTCCTTGTGCAGGTATTTGCGTGCGACTCGGGTTACGTCCTCAGCGGTGACTTTCTCCACCTGAGCCCGGTAGCGCTCCAGAAAATCAAGCGGGTAATGATAGAACTCGTACTGCATCTTTTCGCGCAACACTTTTTCCGGGGTGTCGAAGCGGAAGATGAATGAGTTGAGGATCTGGTCCTTGGCGCGCTTCAGTTCGGCCGGAGTAGCGGCGTTGGCGTGCATGTCGTCGATTTCCTTGTAAAGCGCCTTGATGCCTTCGACCGTGCTGGCGCTCTTGGTCTGCATCTCGATTTCCGTCAGGCCAGGATGGCTGAAGCTGGTCCCAACTTCGCCTCCCACGTTGTAGGCTAGCCCTTGCGTGGCGCGAATATTGTTGAACAAGCGCGATGAGAAACCGCCGCCAAGGATCTCGTTCATGACAGAGACAGCGTAGTAATCAGGATTGTCGCGGCGAATGCCCAGGCTCACCATGTTGATGCTGCTCTGGTTTACGTCTGACTTTTTCACCAGGTAATAGCCAGGAGCAGGATCTGTGAACTTCACATCTGGGCCAGTCGCGGCAGGCCCCTTCGGCCACGATTCGAACGCCTGGCGCAGCTTGGCTTCCATCGCCTTGGGATCAAAGTCTCCACTGATGCCGAAGATGATGTTGTTGGGCTGCACGTACTGCTTGTGCCAATTGAGCAGGTCATCGCGAGTAACCGCAGCTACTGTTGCGTACTCCGGTACTCTCGCGTACGGATTATCTTTACCGTAAGCGATCTTGCCGCTTTCGCGCGAAACGATAGAATCGACGTTGTCGTTACGGCGTGATATGGCCGTGTACATCTGCTGCTTTGCGAGTTCCAGCTTGTCGGCCCGGAACTCGGGATTGTGCAGCAAGTCGAGATACATGTCGAAGACCGCTTCGAAGTCGCCTTTCAGGCAGTCGAACGCGATACTAGTCGACTCGGCGCTTCCCGAGGTTTCGATCTTAGCTGCCCTCACCTCCAGGAAGTCGTCCATCTGGTCCCCGGTCTTCGTTTTCGTGCCGCCGGTTCGCCAGACCTCGCCGTACATGCTGACCAACCCGGACTTGTTGGCGGGCGCATAGATGGTGCCGCCTCTGAGCTGTGCCACGGCAGTGATCAGCGGCAATTCGTGATCTTCCTGCAGGAAGATCACCATGCCGTTGGGTAACTGGACCCGAATCGGCTGCTGCGGGTGAAACGGAGGGAGAGGAGGCGCCTGGATCTGGTTCCACTCTTTCACCTGCGCAGCGCCGAGCAAAGTACCAAGCACAATTAGGCACATCACCGAAGACACGCGATTTATTCGTTGGAGTTGTATCATTCCGCTCCTTTCGGCGATCCATCCCCAGGCTGATGCGGTGGTGGAGGAGGAGCGGTTTCAGGAGGGGCAGCTTCGGGAGCGCGAGGTTGCTGCGCGGTGATAATCTCGCCGGTCGTACGATTTGAGTCCGTAAAGACCTGGTTGGCGATGCGACGCACGTCCGCCTTTGTAACCTTGTCAACGCGATCGAGGTAACGAAACAGCTCGCGCCAGTCGCCATAGCGTGTCTGATACGTCGCCAGCGCCTGTGCAAGTCCTTCGTTGCTGGAGAGGCTGCGGATCAGGTCAGCCTTGGATCGCGTTTTGAACATGGCCAGTTCTTCGTCCGTGATGTCGGTCGTCTTCAGTCTGTCGATTTGTTCGTCAATAGCCTTACGTAGCTGGTCATTGGTGTGACCCGGGATTGGAACTCCGTAGAACGCGAACAGATGGGCGTACTTTGTTCCGGGTAGCCCAGAAAATCCGGCAGCAAATGCGGCGATCTTCTGGTCGCGCACCAGCGCGCGGTACAGTCGCGACACGCGGCCATTCGACATCAGGTCGGTAATGGCATCGTAAACGGCGTCATCCTTGTCGAGATAACTCGGGCGATGATAGCCCTCCAGGAAAAATGGTTGCGACGGGTCACGCAAGGTAACTTCCCGCGAAGAGTTCTGCGGCGGCTCGGTGGTCGTCAATTCCAGCGGCCTAGGCGCGCTCGGAATGCGACCAAAGTACTGCTCGATAATCGGCATGACCATTGCAGGATCGAGATCGCCGACCAACCCAATGACCATATTGCTGGGCACATAATTCTTGTGGAAGAAGTTGAGCGCATCGGTTGCCGAGAACGATTGCAGGTCCGAGGCATAGCCGACCGTGGGACGGTGGTAAGGGTTCGCCATGAACGCCGTACCCAGGAACTGCTCCAGGAGACGCCCAGTCGGACGGCTGTCGGTGCGCATGCGTCGCTCTTCCATCACGACGTTGCGTTCCTTGTAAAACTCGCGCATGACCGGATCGGAGAGGCGGTCGGATTCGAGCGCCGCCCATAGCTCGATCTGGTTCGACGGCATCGAGTACATGTATCCGGTTTCGTCGTAGCTGGTAAAGGCATTCATCTCCACCCCGCCGTGGCTCTCCACGATCTCGCCAAACTGATTCTTAATGACGTACTGGTCAGCCTCTTTGATGGCGGCCTGCCAGGCGTCCTGAAGCTGTTTGAGCTTCTGCGGGTCCTGTCCCACTCGCTTCACGCGCTCGGTCTCATAGGCCTGATAAGCCTGCTCGACATTCTCCAGCGCAACTTTCTCCTTGGCATAATCGGTCGTGCCTATATCAGGCGTGCCCTTGAAGGCCATGTGTTCCATCATGTGAGCCAGACCTGTCTGGTGCAGTGGGTCCTGCGCAGAGCCGGCATCGACCAGGGTGAAGAATGAGAATACCGGCGCTTCAGGGCGGCGATACAGGACAACGGTAAGTCCATTGGGCAGAATCTTGACCGTGACGTTCTTTTCGAACGAAGCCAGGTCCTGCGCGAGGACCGGCCGGGCAAATGCCAGCAACAGCAGGGCCGCGAGCTTGGCGGACCAGCGGATCATCGTACCTCCATGTGGGGAAACGCAGGAATCACTTGATAAAAACTACGCAGTGTAGGACGGGGAAGTCAAACGAAGGCGAGCAGAGCAAAAGCCTTGAAAGGGCACGGCTGCCCTTAGGAGTGTTCCCTACAAGTCCAACACTCGATACGGCCTCCCGCCGTTTTGCGCCTGTACAATCGCCATGGCCACGTTGTGCACGGGAGTGCCTGCGGTGGTCTTGCCGTCGGAACTTCCGCCGTGCGCGTGTCCATGCAGGACCATATCGACGCCATGGCGATCGATTACCTCCATCAGACGTGAACTGCCGAGATAGGGATAAATCTCGACTGGTTCGCCCTTCACAGTGTCGGCCACTGGGGCATAGTGAATCACCACCACGCGTTTCGGCGTGCGCAACTGGGAAAGCGCGCGTTCCAGCTTTAGGGTCTCGTCGATTCCCGACTGCACGAAGGCCTTGATCTCCGGCTCACCGAATGCAGTCAGCGCGCCGCGCCCAAATCCCCCAAGAAAGCCCTTCGTACCGGCGAAGCCTACCCCATCGCGTTCGTAAGCAGTGCCGTCAAGTACCTTGATGCCTTCATCAGTCATGATCTTGATCAGTTCCGGCACGCAATTGCTCTCGTAATCGTGATTGCCGAGCACCGCTACGATGGGAATGCGCAGTCGCACCAGCGCATTCATCAGCGACTCCATCTCCTGTGGTCGGCCGTAGTTGGTCAGATCACCTGCAAGAACGAGCACGTCTGCGTCGTCGCGCACCCGGCCCATCTGGTCGCGAATGCGATCGTAGTTTTGCGGCGTGAAATGCAAGTCGGCTACGGCGGCGATCCTCATTGCTCCGTTTCCATCTCGTCGGTTGCAACCGCGCCCGGCGTATCAGTGCCTGGGATTGGCATTATTTTCGGCTCGCGTCGCTCACGGTTTTCTTGCAAGAGGTCCTCCAGGCCCCACTCGCGAACGTCGATGGCAAACATCTTTTCGTCGAGCAGGCTTCCGCGAAAGGAGTCCCTGGTTGTTGGATGCGCCAACTCGTTCTGGAAGCGCACCAGGAAGTCGTCCCAGACCTCTCGCGGAACATACTTCACCTTGGATGGGTACACGTAATGGAATAAGACCAGCTCCCAGAACAGGATCTCCCAATGCTCACCGACAAGCTGCCGGATGCGAGTCCAATCCAGTTTTCCGTGTGCGCCATAGATAATATGCACCACGTCGGCGCCATCGAAACGCTCCCGGAAATTAACAAACAGCTTCGAGGCGATGAGCTCCTCGGCGGCCAACACTCGCGTCGGTACTCCCAGCACCTCGGCCGCAGAGCCTCGGTCGATCCAGGACTGATCGACAGTAATGATGGCGTTGCTCATACCGGTGATGAGGTCCACGAAGTATCCGTCGCGGTGCGCCTTGGCGAGCCAGACCGGGTCAGGAATTTCGGTCTCGAATCCTTCCTGTTGCAAGTGCCGAAGAGTGTCTGGAACCACCTCAGGCGGCAGGAAGACGTCCAGATCCTTGGTATTGCGCCAGATCCCGGTGTGCTGCTGCAATGCGAAGGCGCCCGAAACCACATATGGAGTCGCGGTGCGGTTGAGGTGCTGCAACACCTCGCGAAAGAGTGCTCGTTGCTCCGGAGGAAAATCCGGGGGGACAGAAGTGCTTACCGGTAATGGTTGCTCGGTGGCCACGGCCTAAACTTGGATGGCAAAAATGGCAGCCCGTGTTGTGATCCCGCGGCAACATGTTTGGCGAATCTCGCGAGCGCGCTGCATACTTTCTGGGTGCAAGCTGCATCTTTGCCTATGGGGTAGCCCGAAATGGCCAGCGAAAACGTAGTCGATATTCAAGGTAAACGCCTGAAATTGTCGAATCTCGAAAAAGTGCTCTACCCGGCCGCCGGCTTCACCAAGGGACAGGTCATCGACTACTTCGTACGCATCTCGCCCGTCCTGTTGCCTCACACCAAAGATCGGCCGCTCACCATGAAGCGCTACCCAAATGGTGTGAATGGCATGTTTTTCTACGAAAAGAACTGTCCGGAGCATCGTCCTGACTGGGTGAAAGTCGCTCCGGTATGGAGCGCCGGTAAC
>Ga0306920_100004828_pt1 | contig 17334 bp, 19 predicted proteins | sample flu12Cox44000170_FD_204666 | JGI IMG/M metagenome (GOLD analysis project Ga0306920, IMG submission 204666) | Lab enrichment of tropical soil microbial communities from Luquillo Experimental Forest, Puerto Rico - flux4day.12C.oxic.44.000.170 (v2)... | ecosystem: Environmental > Terrestrial >... | reverse complement strand
CAACTTAACGATCTCGAGCAAACCTGTCTTGCTCAGGTGCGGGGCGAGCGCTTCGCCGCCGTTGCTGCGTCCGTCAATGAGGCGCTCGGCGAAGTATTTCGACTGTTGCGTGAAGAAGCAGCAGAGCTGTTTGCGCCCGGCGCCAGGCGCAAATCGGATTTCTTTCGCGATATCGCGGGCTCGCGCTACCACAGCCATGCCGAGGCAATCGCCCGCGCCGCGGGGATACCCTTCGACCTGCTTCTCAACGTCTATGACAAGTCGATCATCGAAGTGGAGAACCGGCCCCCGATCGGTGACTTGCGGGAGAAGTTCCGCAGAGCGCTCGCGCGCGTGCTGGCGGCAGAGCCCTCGTTGGCGTCTAGTGCGGCTGCGATCCAGGGAGCGATCGAAAATTCTCTCGGCATCGAGCTGGAGGAAAGCTATCTGGTCGGTACCGGATACGGGCGGGTGACCCTGCCGTTCTCAAAGGAGCATATCCGGTCGGAGATCCTGTGCCACGGCCTTGGCGCGCACATGATGTATCCGAATACGCGGACCGTGCTCGACATCGGCGGCCAGGACACCAAGGGCATCCAGGTCGATGAAAACGGCATCGTTGCCAATTTTCAGATGAACGATCGCTGCGCGGCGGGATGCGGCCGCTACCTCGGATACATCGCCGACGAGATGAACATGGGTTTGCACGAGCTGGGTCCGTTGGCGATGAAATCGGATCGTCCTGCCCGCATCAATTCGACTTGCACGGTGTTCGCCGGCGCCGAGCTGCGTGACCGGCTCTCGCTCGGAGAGAAGCGCGAGGACATTCTGGCCGGACTGCATCGCGCCATCATACTGCGCGCGATCTCGATCATCTCACGCTCGGGCGGCGTGACCAACGAGTTCACCTTTACCGGAGGAGTTGCGAAGAACGAGGCCGCCGTGCGCGAGCTCAGGAAGCTGATCAAGGAAAACTATGGCGAGGTGACCATAAATATCAATCCCGAATCCATTTACACCGGCGCACTTGGCGCCGCTGAGTTCGCGCGCCGCGCCTATCTCGATCAAACCGGAGGGAGCCAATCATGACCATTGCGGCTGGAATCGACATCGGCACCGGTGCCGTCAAGGCAGCGGTGTTCAAGGTCGAGAACGGCGATGAAACATGGTTATCGCGGTCGTCGTTGCGAATTCGCCAGCGCGATCCGATCGAGCTGGCGCGCCTCGCCTATGACAACGCGCTCGAGGATGCAAAGCTTGCAGCGGCGGACGTCAACTATGTCGCGACCACAGGCGAAGGCGAAAGCGTTCCTTTCCACACCGGGCATTTCTACTCGATGACATCGCACGCGCGCGGTGCCATCTACCTCGAACCGGAATCGCGCGCCGCGCTCGATGTCGGAGCGTTGCACGGTCGTGCGATCAGCATCGATGAGCGTGGCAAGGTGCTCAGCTACAAGATGACAAGCCAGTGCGCGTCCGGATCGGGCCAATTTTTGGAAAACATTGCCCGCTATCTCGGCATCGCGCAGGAGGAAATCGGGATTCTCTCGCGGCAGGCTGACAATCCCGAGGTGGTATCGAGCATCTGCGCCGTTCTGGCGGAGACCGACGTCATCAACATGGTATCGCGCGGCATTTCCGCGCCCAACATCCTCAAAGGAATTCATCTGTCGATGGCGGCGCGTCTCTCCAAATTGCTCAAAGCCGTGGGAGTGACCAGCGGCGTGGTGATGGTGACCGGCGGTCTTGCTCTCGACAATGGGCTCGTCGCGGCGTTGGAAGAAGACCTCTCCCACATCAAGGACATGAAAGTCGCCGTTCGCAGCCACCCCGATTCGATCTATGCCGGAGCAATCGGGGCGGCGCTATGGGGGGCATTCAGATACGAGAAGCTCGCCGCGCTCGGGCAGCTGCCGAAGGCGGCATGAAACACTGCGGGAGACAACAATGGCGCTGATGATCACCGAAGCCTGCACCGCCTGCGATGCCTGCGAGCCGGCGTGCCCCAACAAGGCGATCTCGGCCGGCAATCCGATCTATGTCATCGATCCGATGAAATGCACGGAATGTGTCGGCGCGGAAGACGAGCCGCAGTGCAAACTGGTCTGCCCCGCCGAGTGCATCGTGCCCAATCCCGACTGGCCCGAAAGCAAGGACGACCTGCTTGCAAAATACCAGCAGCTGCATGGGTGAGCGGGGCGATGAGCTTCAGGAACCGTATTACCCAGACTCTTCATGATGAGCATCGTGCGACGATTGCGCTTGTGGAGCGGCTTGAGCAGCTTCTCGCCCGGAATCGGCACGGCCAAGCGCCGGATATCGGCGAGCGCGGGGTCGCGCGGCTACTGTCGGATCTTTCGGTCGGGGTCGAGGCCGAGGTGCGGCGCCATTTCGATTTCGAAGAAAACCGCCTCTTTGCCTTTCTCAATGCCAGCGGAGATGACGCCATCGCGGCGCACCTGACCGACGAGCATCGCGCTATCCGGCCAATGGGCTCCGAGATTGCGAGGATGGCGCGCACCGCAGCCGACCGTGGCTTCGATGAAGTCAGCTGGCAAGAATTTCGTCGCGTCGGCGGGGAGCTCTGCGAACGGCTTTTGGCACATGTTCAAAAAGAAGAGATGGCGCTGCTGCCCGTCCTCGAAGACAGCATGGATGCCGACACCGAAGCTCGTCTGATCGAGGAATATCTCGAGAGCACATGAGGTGTCCCGATGACTGCAGCTTCTCCAGTCAGAGACCGCAACGCTCGTCCGCTCAGCGTTGCCGATATCGAGCGCGTGATTGCAATCGATCGCGTTCACAGTGGTCATGCTCGGCGCCGCTTCTTCGAAAAGCGATTTGCAGCCGCGAGGGCGCAGCCCGACGATTATATCCAGGTCGGTGCAATGTGGGGCGGCTCGCTGCGCGGTTTCGCGATCGCCCGCATTTTTCGCGGCGAGTTTGGACATGAACATCCGGTTGCCGTTCTCGATGCGATCGGTGTCGAGGCGCAAAGCCAGGAACACGGCATCGGGGAGGCGCTCTTGAATGAGCTGCGTGATGCAATGCGGCGCAGCGGCGTGCGTACATTGCACTCGCAGGCAGACTGGACCAGGCATCAGCTGATGCGTTTCTTCGCAGCCTCGGGCTTTGAACTCTCCCCGCGCCTCGCGTTGGAACGTTCGGTGTCCGAGCGGCTGGAGGAGACGAGCGAGGAGGTGTGATGGCGGCGGGAGGCGGCGATGGCCCAACATGAGCGCATGATGATTCCGGAGCGCGCGGGGGCGCTCGCAGAGATCGACTATGGCAAGCCTGCGGCGCCCGATTTCGGCCCGCTGGCGCGCGACCGCATTCCAGTGCGATCGATGGTCGATAGCGACCTGCGTGCCTTGATAGCAATCGACCGTCGAATCACCGGACGTGATCGCTCGGTCTATTTCAAGCGCAAGCTCGGCGAGGCGTTGCATGAATCAGATGTGCGTGTCTCCCTCGTTGCCGAGCAGGATGGCGGACCGATCGGCTTCATCATGGCGCGCGTCGACTTCGGCGAGTTCGGCCGCCTCGAGTCAACCGCCGTGATGGACACAATCGGTGTTGATCCGGATTATCGTGATCAGGGCGTGGGACGTGCGTTGCTGTCCCAACTGCTGATCAATCTGATGACGCTTCGCGTCGAGCACATCAGGACGGAAATCGACTGGCATGATCGGGAACTTCTCGCTTTTCTCGATCATTGCGGTTTCCGCAGCGCGCGACACCTCTGCTTCGAACATGCTGTCGACGCTCCAGGCTGAGTCCCGTCGTCCGCGGTTCGATTTTTCCGGGCGTCTCGCCCTTGTCATCACCGTCGACGCGGGCCAGTACATCTGATTACGCTCTCAAGCGTCGCGTTACCTGGCCGGTAAACCAGCCAAAGACAACCGCGCCGATCAAACCTATGGCAGCGCCGATGCGCAAATACATGGTGGAATCGGCTGCAATGGCCGACGCCAGGACGACCAATGCCGTGCCGTGACAGACAGCATGGACCTTGAGGAGGCCGGAAGCGGCAAGCTCGGAAAGTAAAGGCGGCGCGCCTCCAGCGGAGCGGGCCGCGTGCATCGACGCCAGAAACGGCAGAATTCGCTGCAGGATCCCGAGCAGAAACGTGAGCAACCAACCGCCGGTCAGCATGAACCCGAAGAGCGTGGGGCCGTTCGGACCAGCCAATCCATAGAGCGCCGCAATACCGATGAGCAGCGTTGCCGGCAACATGAACCAGCCTGCCCGTATGAGCACGAACGAGAGCCCAAGGCGCTTGCGCATTCCGGTCACCAGCACGCGATGCATGAGCCACAGATACAGTCCGGCGGCGCAAAGGCCGACGAGCGCGGCGAACGTGAGTATTGCGGTGCTGTCGATCAGCGCGCCTGCGCCGCCGATCGTCACCGCGGCCGACGCAAGAACGAATGCGGTGAAAGCAGCCCGCTTTGCAGGCGCCGCGGCGAGCGCAAACATCGGCACCAGCACGTGGCTGAACCCAATCGCGAGCATGCCCATGAAGCCAAAGCCGCCCAGGATCATGTGGGCCAGTGCGACGGCACGGTGATTCGTCAGTATCGCGATCTCGTAATCGAGCGCCAGCGCAAACCCGAGAGCAACCAGCAGGATCAGCGCCACCAGCGACGCCCAGCCATAGGCTGCGACGACGGCGAGAGCGCCGGCGCGCCGCAGATTGTCCGCAAGCAGAGTAGCAAAGGCGATCAATCCGACGCTTGTAAGCGTTGCACCGATGTTCAATGGGCTGGGCTCGCCCGTGTACATGCCGGCGATCAGGACCAGCATTCCGGGGACCACCAGCCAGAACACAAGCCTTATGGGCCAGACCGCCGCGTGCGCACGGCGGGTTGCGACCGGCAGCAGTTGTACCGAAGCCCCGATCGCAGACATGGTCAGAACCCCCAGCGTCAAAAAATGAACTGCGGCGAGCGCAGGACCTGGGCCGCCGCGAAAATCTGCCGCTTGCTCGGCGCCTGCCAGCAACGCCAACCACATCAAGAGATGAAAAAACGCCGCAGCTGCAAAGAACCGGAACGGTACGGAGGCCGGCAATAATCGGCTTTTGGCGCCCGCAAGAAATGTGGCGGCGAGCGTCATGCGATCAAACGAGCGAGCCGGATCTGCACTTCGTCCGTGCCACGCCCGCCATCGCACGGTGGCAAGATGATTTCGTGCGTCCATCCGCGAAGATCGAGTTCCGGGTAGAGGAAGACCGGCTCGCGATCAAGGTGAGCAATGAGAACGTCATCGACCTCGCCGCCATCGATCATCCGCAAAATCGCTACCATGGGCGCCGGCGGATCGAGCCCGCGAACATCCACGTGCAAGGCATCAGCCGTGCGCCATACCCGGGAGCCATTCTCTGATTTGCCGCAGCTCACGAGGCTTTCTCCGCGCAACACCCGACAGCGCAGGTTTATCCGGCAGGATGCGATCTTCTAATATTTTAGTACCAAAATGCCTGATTACGCCCTAGCATGCTTGAGTTGCGAGCCGCAACACGGTTGGTCGGCATGCCGCGTCTTAGGATTGCGCGAGATCGGGAAGCGGCACAATTCCGATACGAGATGGAAGCGAGCCCACAAAAAAGCGCGAGGAATGCGGTAGCGGTCAGGCGGGTGCGCGCATCCGATATTGGCCAGGTGATCGCCCTTGATCAGCGGGTGACTGGACTGGCCAAGCCGGATTACTGGCATAATGCATTTTCGCGCTACGGAAAGCATCGACAGCGCGAAGGGGCCTTTCTCGTGGCCGAACTCCGGGGGGCCAAGTCCGGTTCGTCCATTCTCGGATTCATCATTGGCGAGGTACGTGCCTGGGAATTCGGGTCGGCGCCGTGCGGCTGGGTGCTGGTGCTCTCGGTCGAGCCGCGTGCGCGTCTGCAAGGCATCGGGCGCTCATTGTTCGAGGCAATCTCGACGGAATTCAAACGAGCCGGCGTGGGCAGGATGCGAACGATGGTTGCACGAGACAATCGGCTTCACCTCATGTTTTTTCGCAGCGAGGGGATGCTGGCCGGTCCTTATCTCCAGCTCGAGAAAGAGCTCGATTGAGTATCCCGGCTGCGATGCCATGAGGCTGCAGATCTCGAGTCAGATCGCCATTTTTGCCCTGCTGGAGCTCGCCGCGCTCCCGCAGCGTCAGCTCGCTGCGGCTGAGATCGGCGAGAAATACGGCGTCTCCACGCACCATCTTGCCAAGGTCATGCAGGTCCTGGTGCGCGCGGGCCTTGCGCGCTCCGTCCGTGGCGCGAAGGGCGGTTATCAGTTCAGCGGCAATGCGCGTCGCACGACTTTGCTCGACGTGATCCGGCTTTTCGAAGACTTGGGATCCGCTGGCGAGCGCTCGGAGAAACGGCAAGCGACCGCGGAGGGGCTCGCCTTGCATCAGGTTCTGGGCGAGATCGACGACATTGTGATGGCGACGCTGGGCTCGATAACCCTTGCGACCATGTTCAAGCTCGTGGGCCGGCGCTGCCGCGTTGCCGGCCGAGCATCGGCACTCGCGCGCTAGCTGCGCCGTCCTTGGACGGAATTAACCGATTGAAAATAAAGGGCTTTGTTGCGGCACGCAGGCCTTGACTTAACGCAAGGCGAAAGCAGCGCAATTGCGATCAGCTGACCCGCGACAATGGAGGTTGCTATGGTCAGCACAACCGGAGAACAACCGGCTTATCCAACGCTCGAGCGGCTTCTCAATGCCATCGCCGATTGGGTGAAGAAATACCGCTATGCCGCGGGTCTGCGCGACGAGCTCGCACGCTGCGGCCCGGAGGAGGTGGCCCATACCGCGCATGAGCTCGGACTGAGCCCGCGTGACCTCTATGGGCTCGCGCGCAAAGGGCCCCACGCCGCGGATCTGTTGCAAAAAATGCTCCTTGCTCTCGGGGTCGATCCGAAGGTTCTCGCTGCCCAGGATCCAGTGATGATGCGTGACCTGCAGCGGCTCTGCATCATGTGTGACCAAAAGAAGAAGTGCAGGCACCAGCTGGCTGCCGGAACGGCGGCAGAAAACTATCACGACTTTTGTCCAAACGCGTACACGCTTGAAACATTGTTCAAGGCAAAGTGAGCAATCCGCAAGGAATACGGCTCATGCTTGTCAGTCCACCAGACAAGCACGATGTGCTCGGCCTATCTCGCCATTGGTGTGAATGAAAAGAACGGCGAGTTGATCCATGCAAATGATGTGCTCTCGAAGCAATCTGGGCAGCTTGTTTCGCAGTAGCGATCTCGCCTGGCGCCAATTCTGGCGGCCAAGCGCCATGGCATGATCGCACAATTCGAGCAGCAACTGATGTTCCCGTCTGTGACAGACGCAAAGCGCGCCGCCAGCTCGCTCCATCAGCGCGGCCTCATGATCGAAATGATCACGCATTAGCTTTTTGAGCCGTGCGGCAAAAAATGGAAATTGGATTTGTTCGCAATTGATGGTGCGAAGCCACCAATCCGCAATCGTCCGGTGGTCAAGATCGATGCCTTCATGACCAAGCGTCTGTCGTCTTCCAAGCAATGGGCGTGAGGCTTGATTTGCCACCAAACGCGCTCCATCAGGTCCGCGGCGACCAGCGCCGCTGATCGCCTCCCTTCACAGATCATGGGACCGCGCGGTTATGCTTGATTTTGGTCAAACCGGCGCGTGTGCTGGCTGCGGCCTCGCTTGCGGCGGGGTTTACGTCCCGCAGGGCCGCCCCACCGAAATGGCGCTGACCCGGCTATGGCCGTTTGGCAATAAATTCTCTATTGTTGTCAATCCGATATAGGATCGCGGGTCTATTCGGGTGGCCCGCCATTCATTGTTGTCGCGGGGTGGATTTCGGACGGCTTGCAACATGGCCTCGCATCCTACGGCCGGTGACCTCCAGATCATTACACGCATTGCCGTGTTCCGCGGCCTCAAGCCTGAAACCGTAGAGCATATCATCGCGCCGGCCACCGCGGTTACGCTCGCGGCGCACCAGGCACTGTTTCGACAAGGCGACCCGGCAACGGCGTTTTTCATCATGATCGACGGCTGGGTGAAGCTTTACCGGCTCACCTTGTCGGGCGAGGAAACAGTGATTCACATATTGACCAAGGGCGACAGCTTCGCGGAGGCGGTTGCATTCACGGGCGCTCGTTACCCCGCGACCGCCGAGGCCGTCACGGATGCCCGCGTAGTGCGGATACCGGCCGATCATATCGTACGTTGCATTCGCGAAAGTCCGGACATTGCGTTGGCAATGATTGCATCCACTTCGCAGCACCTGCATCACCTGGTGCAACAGGTTGAGCAGCTCAAGGGCCAGAGCGGCGTTCAGCGGGTTGCCGAGTTTCTCGCCTCCCTTGCTCCCCTCGACCATGGCTCCTGCGTCATCGCCTTGCCCTATGACAAGGTGCTGATCGCGGCCAGACTAGGCCTCAAACCCGAGTCGCTCTCGCGGGTCTTCGCCAAACTGCGATCCGTCGGGGTAGCGGTTCATGCCTCGCACGTGGCAGTGAGCGATGTCGCCAAATTGCGCCAACTCGCTGCGGACGAACGAGCCGCTATTCGCGGCACCTTGCGCAATGCCCGGTGAGGGCGCCGGCCTCAATTTAGCTGGCACACATGAGCCGGTGCTGGTTTCCCGGCCTGAGCCCCGTTTTGGTTAAAATAACAAATCATTGCGCGCTGCATCATGAATTTCTCGGATTCCGAGCAACAGCAATCAAATTGTCGCTGAAGCTCATCGGCGCGATAAACTGAGAAGGCTCGGCAGAAGCATGAGAGGCTGCATCTCTCTTGTTCGGGACACCGCATCTTTGTCCTCCATTGCACTACTCCTCACCTGCAAGACTGCTGCCAATCCGATTGATCTGATTTGGGACAGCAGTCCCGCGCGAGCGTGCGGTGGCGGGACAGGGGGCTGGGGCAGGCCTCGATTAGACCGTTAATTCTCGCCTCGCCTTTGAGGTGCTGGATTTGCGTGCTGCAAATATCAGGCACGCAACGTAGCCCAGTAGCGCGAGGGTTGACGCAATGCCGCTATCGGCGCGCAGGTCCATGCGTTCAAAAACATCGCCCGCGAGCCGCAGAATGACTGATAGGTGCAGTAGAGCAAGCGGCGCGTACGTAATGGGAGTGTACGACACGCGAAGCCCGATCACGGCAGGCAGGATGATCGGGGCATGGCCGAATACCATGGACAGCACAAAGCCGATTGTGATGGCGTGCACTGCTGCGTCATAGGAGAACGCCGTGGCGCCGGGTGGAGCAATCAGAAGCAAGAGGCCAGCAATGCCAAGCCATAGGTGACCGGCCAGGATCGAGACCGCCGCAAAGCGCGGCTGGCCCACCAGCCGAATGGTTCGGCGCGCAATGTCGTGACGCAGCAACCACGCGGCGCATCCGAGCAATCCTGCCGCCGTGAATGGCGTTGTATCCCTCGCGAGCTCCCCGCGTACACTCCCGACAAGCAACAGCGCGACAACAATGGCGAAGGCGACTTGGCTCCATGGTGGCGGCCTGGCCACGCGACTGAGCTCAAGCCGTTCCGCCGCAATCGTGAGGATGAGGAAGTTGAGCCACCAGCCGACGACCGCAAGCATGGAATAGCCGATGAGCCATTCCAACGTCCCCACACCCCAGCATCCCGCCCCGATCGCCAGTACGGCGGTGAATAGCGCCGGCTGTCGAACAGCAATACTTGCCGAAGCAATCGAAAAGACTGCTCCGGCTGAAAGGAACGCAACAGCGGCAATGGGAGGCATGCCGGCAAGCAGAAGAAGCGCGCCTGCGCTCGAGAGTACGGGAGCGGCATAGGACCACCAACGACCAAGCGCGACCGCGCGTTCGAGGCTGATCACGGTTCCCAGAAAGCCGCAAATCATGATTGCGCCGTGAAACTCGGCAACGGCAGGCATGCCGGAGGGCGGCAGGGTGAGACCCAACCGCGCAAGCCCGGCCCAGAGCCCCAGCGCCATTGCCAGGGCACCAACCGCGATAGGGACGAGGCGCGCCCGCCGCCAATTCAAAAGTGGCGGTGCCAACCGTCGCTTCGTATCTTCGGCTTCAGCTCGAACGGTTGCATCCGAACCGGACATAGATTGCTGCCTGCACTACCAGCCGAATTGCTGGCGGGCTGCTTCACTCATTCGATCAGGTGTCCAAGGCGGATCCCAGACGAGCTCCACAATGATCGAAGGCACATCCGCAAACTGCGCTCGCAGTGCTTCCCGCGCTTCCTCAACCAGCATCTCCGACATTGGGCACGACGGCGTGCTGAGTGTCAGTTCCACTTCGATTCCCTCGGGCTTGCGTTCCGCGCGGTAGACGAGCCCAAGGTCAACGATATTCATGCCGAGCTCGGGATCGTTCACGGTTTTCAGCGCGGCCAGCAGATCGTTATCGTTCACTCAACGTGTCCTTTGTCTCAAGCCGCCGCTCGCGCGCCGGCGATTGTGGCACCATTCGTCGCACCAGACCGTACCGCAGGGATCTTTAGAGGCAAAAAGACTTCGCCGATTTGACTTATGTCATGACCACAAGCTTGAGGTTGCTATTGCCTGGCGCGATAGCCTTTGAGGTCGGCTCCCGGGCAATCCGGGCACCGCAGGTGCGTTCCATCAATTGAAACGTAAGGACTGTCACTCATGTCAGCGCAGATTCTGCTTCCTCGCGGCTGGGCGCCGCCCATTGGCTATGCCAATGGGATCGCCGTGCCTGCCGGCCGTATCGTGTTTATCGCTGGCCAAGTCGGCTGGGACGAGAAACAGCAGTTTCGCAGCGACGATCTGGTCCCACAGTTCGAGCAGGCGTTGAAGAATGTGCTGGCGGTGCTTGCGCAGGCCGGTGGTCACCCGGATCAGATTTGCCGAATGACCGCCTTCTGCATCGACAAGCCGGCTTATCTCAAGGGACGCTCCGAGCTGGGACGCATCTGGCGAGAACTGATGGGCAAGCACTTCCCGGCGATGAGCATGATTTTCGTTGCGGATCTTCTCGATCATCCCGCCAAGATCGAGCTCGAAGCAACCGCCGTTATACCCTGATCACATGGGCGGCGTTTCCAAAGTTGGAATCATATGCCGCGTTGTGCGCAATCAAAGAGTGATGCCGCACAGCGGCGCGCCAGGGCTGCGACGGCAAGACGGCGGTAGTGAGCCGATGCAATGGTAGTTCGCATCGGACGAACCTGCTTTTGTACGAGGCGATCGATCTCCTGCAACGCTTTCTCGTCAAGCGGTCGATCTAAAATCGCATCGGTTCCTGCGAGAACGAAGGGTCGGGAATTGGTGCCGGTGAGCGCGATGCGCAGCGATGTCACTCTTCCGCCCGCCGTGCTCAACGCAACCGCTACGCCGACCAGCGGATAGTCGATGGCTGCACGCACGCGCACCTTGGAATAGATCGAGGGCGGCGCCTCTCTTGGCAAGCGCACCGCCACCACGAGCTCACCGGCGGCGAGCCTGAGATGTGCGCGGCCATCATCGGCATAAAGCTCCTCGAGCGGCATGCGCCGGCGGCACTCCACGCCCTCGACTTCCACTTCGGCGCCGAGCGCAAGCAGCGCCGGCGCGAGGTCGCCGGTGAAAGCGGCGTGGCAACGCTCGCCCTGCGGCGCGACGTGGCAGACTTCGCCATCCTTTTTGAGGCAGAATCCATTGGCCCGCCGCCACCATTCGGACTGATTATAATAGATGCAGCGCGTGTCCAGACAGAGATTGCCGCCGACCGTGGCCAGCGCGCGATGGCCCGGTCCGGCGACTGCCTCGGCGGCCTGTGCCAGCGCCTGATATTGCGCAGCGATCACGGGAGCGCGGGCGAGCGCCGCGATGGTGACGCCAGCACCGATGCGAGCGCCGTTTTCGCTAAATTCAATTTCCACCATTTCATCGATGCCGGAAACATCGATGAGCATCTGCGCCGTGCCCAAGCCATGTCGCATATTGACGAGAAGATCGGTACCGCCGGCAATGAAACGACTGTTCGGGTGCACACGATGCACCGCGACAGCATCCGTCGCGGTACGCGGCTGAGCCAGCCGGAGATCGGGCATCAGCGCGCTCATGCCGGGGCCCCGCGCGCGGTTGCAAGCCGCGCCTGCCTGCGGCGCTCGACCAGAGCTGCCATCACCCGATCAGGCGTTACCGGCAATTCGTCCAAATCAATGCCGATTGCGTTCGCAACGGCATTGACCAATGCCGGCGGAAATCCCGCCAACGCACCCTCGCTTGCCTCTTTTGCGCCAAAGGGCCCATTCGGATCGTGGCTTTCCACAATGTGAACTTCGATTGGCGGCGATTCCGCAATTGTTGGAACGCGGTATTCAAGCAGACTGGCGTGCAACGGCAGGCCTTCGACGTGGCAGGTTTCCTCGCTCAGCGCCTGTCCCATACCCATCCAGACGGATCCCTCAATCTGCCCTTCCACAGCCAGGGGATTGATTGCGCAGCCGCAGTCGAGCGCGGCCCAGACGTTTTCGACCGTGACGAGACCGGTCGCGTCATCGACGCACACTTCAACGACTTGGGCGGCATAGCTGAACCCCATGGTCGAGCCGACAGCCCCGCCACGGTGCTTGCCGCCCTGCGCCTCGGGTGGACACGTGAACGTTCCGGTCACGGTGACGGGTCCGCGCTCGGCGAGCATGCTCTTCACCACTTCCGAGAAGGGAATGGTCGATTGTCCCTGCGGCCCGACGCGGAACGTCTCAGCAATGCACTCGACGTCTTCGGTGCGTGCGTCGAGCTTGCGGGCAGCCGCCTCGCTTAGGATCGCATTGAGCTTTTTAGCCGCATCGATCGCTGCATTTCCAACCATGAAGGTAATGCGCGAGGAATAGGCTCCATTGTCCTTTGGCGTCACGGCACTGTCGCCGGCGACCACGCGCACACGGCCGAGTGCGGTGCCGAGTGTTTCGGCAACCGCAATGGCAACCATGGTCGAAGAGCCTTGTCCGATATCGGCAGCTCCGGTCAGTGCGGTCACGCCGCCGTCGAAGTCGAGCCGCAGATTGACAACCGCATGCGGCTCGCCGGTCCAGTGGATTGGCTTGGCCGCGCCGCTTACATAGTGCGAGCAAGCCATGCCGATGCCCCTGCCGCGCGGCAGCTTGCCGATACGCTCGTGCCAGCGGCTCGCTTGCTCAACCTTATCGAGACATTGGGCAAGACCGTAACTGTTCACCGTCAGATCATTGAGCGTGCGGGTCGGCGTGCGCAGAAGGTTGGTGCGGCGGACGGCGAAAGGGTCGAGCCCGAGCTCACGCGCCATGCGATCAAGCAGACATTCGAAGGCATGACGCGTGTCCACCGAGCCGTGGCCGCGCATCGCTCCGCACGGGGGAAGATTGGCGTATACGCGATAGCCGTCATACTTGACGGCGGGTATGTCGTAGATGCCTTGCAACAGCGCACCGGCGTAAAGGATGGTGACGATTCCGTAGCCGGCATAAGCGCCTCCGCGCTGAACGACCTCGCATTCGCAAGCCGTGATGCGGCCGTCCCGCCGCATTCCGAGCTTCAGCCTGATGTCGGTCTGGGGACGCGCCCGATGCGTGAGGAAATTCTCCTCTCGGGTAAGGCGCATCATCACCTTCCCCGTGGCGCGGCGGGCAAGCAGCGCGGTGATTATTTCGAAATTCAGCACCTCGACGCGAGCACCAAAACCTCCGCCGATGAACGGTTTGATCACGCGAATACGCGAGGTGTCCATTTCCAGGCACCGCGCTAGCATCAAATGCAGATAATAGCCGACCTGAGATACGCTTTGGACGGTGAGCCGGCCGGTCAGCGGATCATAATCGGCAAGACAGGCATGCGGCTCGATTTGCGCGTGATTGACCTCGGCGCAATGAATCTGCTCCTCACGCACGATGTCGGCCGCGGCGAAGCCTGCAACGAGGTCACCGAACTGGTGGTGCACCTCACGCTCGAGATTGCCCGGCTTGTTCTCATGCAACAAGACCGCGCCGGGAGCGCGTGCTTCGTCCGAACTGTAATAGGCCGGAAGCTCGCGTACCTCGAATTCGATCAGTTCGAGTGCGCGCTCAGCAGTTTGCTCGTCGGTAGCCGCAACCGCAGCGACCGGCTCGCCACGATAGCGTACCCGCCCGCGCGCCAGAGGATATTCGTTCATGGCGACCGGCAGAACGCCGTAGGTGTGGGGGCAATCATCGCCGGTCACGACCGCCATGACACCATCGAGAGCACATGCCTTGGAGACGTTAAGGCGAATGATCTCGCCATGACTGCAAGGGCTGCGAAAGATACGTGCGACCAGCGCCTCGCCCTGATCGAGGTCCGCGGTATAGCGTGCGCGCCCGGTAACCTTCTCGATGCCGTCGATCAGCGGGATACCGGCCCGACGCGATGCTCGGTTGCCATTTGCACCAGCGGTCATGATGACATCTCGGCAGCCGCCTTTACCGACTCGATGATTTTCACATAGCCGGTGCATCGGCAGAGGTTGCCTGACAGGGCCGCGCGTATCTCGACATCACTGGGCTTGGGAATGCGACGCAGCAATGCTTCCGCCGCCAAGATCATGCCTGGCGTGCAGAATCCGCATTGTGTCCCGAGCTTCTCGTGAAAAGCGCGCTGCAGCCGGTTGAGGTTGCCCTGCCGGGCGAGACCCTCGATCGTCTCTACCGAGCGTCCTTCGCAGCGCACCGCAAGCATGATGCACGACGGCACCGCCACCCCGTCGAGAAGGACGGTGCAGGCACCGCACTCCCCCCCATCGCACCCGGTCTTCACGCCGGTCAACCGTGCGCAGTCGCGCAGATAATCGACCAATAGCTGGTTCTCGGCGACGGCATCTTCGCGCCAGCGTCCGTTGAGCTTCACCCGCAGCAATCGCTTTCTCGCCTGCGACGTCTCCGGCATGGCTCTTCCTCCCGCACCGATAGGGCGGACGCCAGCTAGGTCGCCCCGGATTACCCCGAAGCGCCATGACCTAAATCAAGGACGGCGCCGGACAAGAGCCTCTTAATGATTGCCGAAAATTGTCACGGGCGCAGGCGAATGACCGCCGTTCGCGACTATAACGCTGCTGTCGATTTCGTGGACCGCAATGTCGCCGAGGGCCGCGGCGACAAGACCGCCTGCATCGATCCCGCGCGAAATATCACGTATGGCGAACTGCGCGACGCGGCTGCCCGCATCGGCCCCATGCTTGCGCGCCTGGGGATCGAGCCGGAGAACCGAATCGCGATGGTTCTTCTGGACACAGTTGATTTTCCGATCCTGTTCTGGGGTGCGATCCGTGCCGGCATCATACCTGTCCTGCTCAACACGCGTCTTACAGCCGATCAATACCGCTACCTGCTCGAGGACTCGCGAGCAAAGGCGGTGTTTGTTTCAACCGCGCTGCTGCCGATCGTGCTGGAGGCGGCAAAGGATGTACCGACCCTCAGGGCCGTCATCGTAGTCGGCGGCGGCCCGGACTCGATACCGCGGTTGGAGCGGCTCCTGGCCGCTGAAAACGAAGGCTCTGCGCCGGCGAGAACGTGTGCCGACGAGGTCGCGTACTGGCTGTACTCCTCCGGCACGACCGGGATGCCGAAAGGCGTGATGCACGTGCATTCGACTCCCATGGCCATGGCGCGGTTGTCCGGCCAGGACCGGATCGGAATCAACGAAAATGATGTCGTTTTTTCCGCGGCGAAGCTCTTTTTCTCCTATGGCCTCGGCAATGCGATTTTCTGTCCGATGTCGGTCGGGGCGACCTCGGTGTTCTACCCCGAGCGACCCACGCCGCAGACGGTGTTTGAAACGCTGCGTGGCTATCAACCGACCATGTTCTACGCCGTTCCAACGCTTTATGCGGCCATACTTGCCGACCCCGAGTGCACGCCCGAGAACGGCTCCCAAAGGCTGCGGCTATGCTTCTCTGCCGGCGAGCCCCTCCCGCGCCATGTTGGCGAAGCGTGGAAGGCGCGTTTTGGCCTGGACATCGTCAACGGGGTTGGCTCGACCGAAATGGGCCATCTCTATCTTACGAATCTTCCAGACGCGGTTGAATACGGCACAGCCGGCCTGCCGGTGAAAAACTACGATCTGCGGCTGGTCGATGAATCCGGAAGCGGCGTTGCCGATGGCGAGATCGGCGAGCTTCTGGTGCGCGGCCAATCCGCCGCCGCCGGATACTGGAACCAGCGCGAAAAAACGCGGCAGACCTTCGTGGGCGAATGGACGCGCACGGGCGACAAATATGTGCGCCGCTCCGACGGTGTCTACATCTACTGTGGACGCACCGACGACATGTTCAAGGTGAGCGCCATCTGGGTCTCTCCCTTCGAGGTCGAGGCAGCGCTGATCGCGCACCCCAGCGTGCTCGAGGCGGCGGTCGTGCCTTTCCCGGACAGCAATGGCCTCATCAAGCCGAAGGCCTTCGTCGTGCTCAAGGAACGGCCCAATGGCGGAGCCAATCGAGCACTCCACGAGGAGCTCAAGGTGCACGTGAAACGCACCATCGGCCCGTGGAAATATCCACGCTGGATCGAGTTTGTGGACAGCCTGCCCAAGACGGCGACCGGAAAGATCCAGCGCTACATGCTGCGCAGCATCCCACGCTCGCAGCCTCTCGATTCGAACAGCGGGGCAACTTGAAGGGAATAGCCATGCTCATGGTGACGATTGCCGATCGGATCGCGACGGTGACTCTGAGCCGACCCCCGGTGAACGCCATCAATGCGCAATGGGTCCGCTTGTTTGACAGCGCGCTTGACGACCTTGCCGCTCGCAAGAACTGGGGCGTCCTGCACCTGCGGTCGGATCAGAACGTGTTCTGCGCGGGGGCAGATCTCAAACAGGTACGCGATCACGTGGACGCAGCCCGCGGTCCCGATCAAATGTATGACTATGTCGCCAGCATCCAGCGCCTCTATCGGCGGATCGAGCAGCTGCCGCAGGTCACCTTGGCGGAAATTGGCGGCGCCGCGATGGGCGGGGGCCTTGAGCTTGCGCTTGCCTGCGACCTGCGCATTGCCGGCAATGACGTCAAGCTTGGACTGCCCGAGGCCCGACTCGGATTGATTCCCGGCGCCGGCGGCACGCAGCGATTGACCCGGCTTTGCGGCCGGTCCGTGGCCGCCCGGCTCATTCTTGGCGTTGAAATCGTCAGCGGGGCAGTCGCGCGCGATTTGGGCATCGTCCAGTGGGCCGTGCCGCGGTCAGATCTGCCCGCGGCCGCGGTCGAGATCGCTCTGCGCGTCGCGGCCCTTCCCGCTGCCGCACTGGCATGGAGCAAGGCGTGTATCGCCGCTGCCGGCGAGCCCGGCGATGACGGCTACAAGGACGAGCTCGAAGGCACGCGCCGTCTGCTGACGAGCAAAGAGACACGCGAGCGCGTGCAGTCATTTTTTGCCGG
>Ga0306920_100004827_pt1 | contig 17336 bp, 14 predicted proteins | sample flu12Cox44000170_FD_204666 | JGI IMG/M metagenome (GOLD analysis project Ga0306920, IMG submission 204666) | Lab enrichment of tropical soil microbial communities from Luquillo Experimental Forest, Puerto Rico - flux4day.12C.oxic.44.000.170 (v2)... | ecosystem: Environmental > Terrestrial >... | reverse complement strand
CATCGGGTCTAAGGCCGCACGCGCATGCCGAGATCGCAGACATAGACACCAACAATACCACCGCCCCGGATATCGTTGCAGTCTTCACCGCCGCCGACATGCAGGTCGGCGGCCCACCTTGCGGCTTGCTGGTAAACTCCAAAGACGGCTCTCCGATGGCGGAACCTCCGCACCCCGTGCTCGCACAAGGCAAGGTACGTCGCGTCCGTGATCCGGTGGCTGTGGTGATCGCCGAGTCACTCGCGCAGGCCAAGGATTGCGCCGAACTCATCCAAGTGTCATATCAGCTACTGCCGGTGGTCGTGGCGGCTGACGAAGCGATCAAGCCCCACAGGCCACAGCTCTTCGATAACGCGCTAAGCAACATTTGCTTTGATTGGCATCTGGGCGATAAAGCGGCGGTCGAAACGGCCTTCACTGGGGCGCGCCATGTAACGCGTCTTGACTTGCCGATCGCGCGAACTACCGGCAATCTCACACAATGAAGGCAATGACCGTGGAACAGCCTCTGGTGCCACACCCTTCGGCAGCCGGACCCAAAGGGTGACAAGCTCTCTGCTTGGGATGTTGTTTACGCGCTGAACTTGGGAATAGCGTGTTTGATCACCTATTGGATCATAACCTATTTACTTCACGGATTTGTCGATCAGGCTTCCAGCTTCCTGGGTGGAATGTGGGCGGTCGTCGCCGTCATCTTCGTCTTCAGGGACACTCGCGACCATGCCCTCTCTGCAGGAATAGCGCGGCTGATAGCGACCTGCGTCAGCTTCGCATTGTGCTTACCGTATCTCTTGCTTTTCCCGTTTACGCCAATAGGCCTCGCAATCCTACTCGGCATCGGCACGCTGGTGATGGCGCTATTGCACCGGCGTGACGACATCGTGACGACGGGAATAACAACCACGGTCGTCATGGTGGTTGCGGCAATGAGCCCCAACGACGCTTGGCAGCAGCCTCTGCTGCGGCTCTTCGATACCGTCGTCGGCATCGCCCTCGGGGTCATCTGCAAATGGCTCGGTTCGTATCTGTTTTTCTTGGGAGAGCGGCTACATGAACGAAGCTCGTAAAGAAACCGACAGCATGGGCGTGGTCGAGGTGCCCGCTGACAAGCTGTGGGGGGCGCAGACGCAGCGCTCGCTGGAGCATTTCAGCATCGGCCAGGACCTGATCCCGCGGCAGATGATCACCGCCTATGCAATACTGAAAAAGGCGGCCGCCAATGCCAACCACGCAGGCGGACGGCTCGACGACCGGGCTCACCGGCTGATTGTGCAAACCTGCGACGAGATCCTGGCCGGTCAGCACCACGATATGTTCCCACTGCATGTGTGGATGACCGGCAGCGGCACGCAGTTCAACATGAATGTCAATGAGGTCATTTCCAACCGCTGCTGTCAGCTTGCCGGCACTGCGCTGGGCAGCAAGACACCGGTGCATCCCAATGACCACGTCAACATGTCGCAATCGTCGAACGACTCGTTCCCGTCGGCGATGTACATCGCCGCCGCAGTCAACGAGACGGGCCGGCTGCTGCCGGCCGTCACCGAGCTGCGCGACGCCATCGCCGCGAAAGCAGATGAGTGGAAGGACATCGTCAAGATCGGCCGCACGCATATGCAGGACGCCACGCCGATCACCCTGGGCCAGGAATGGTCCGGCTACGCCGGGATGCTCGGCGACGATATCGAGCGGATGGAGGATGCGCTGAAGGGCGTATACCGGCTGGCGCTCGGTGGCACCGCGGTCGGCACCGGGATCAATGCAGCCCCCGATTTCGCGGAAGCGGCGGCGGCAGAGATCGCGAGGCTCACCGGGCTGCCATTTGTCAGCGCACCGAACAAATTTACCGTACAAGGCGCGCATGACGCCCTAGTCCAGCTGTCCGGAACGTGCCGCACGCTGGCGGTATCGCTCTATAAGATCGCCAATGACATTCGGTTGATGTCGTGCGGCCCGCGCGCCGGCTTTGGCGAATTGCGAATCCCCGAAAACGAGCCCGGCTCCTCGATCATGCCCGGCAAGGTCAACCCGACCCAGGCCGAGGCGCTGACCATGATCGCGGTGCAAGTGATGGCCAACGACGTGGCGGTCGGCTTTGGCGGCGCCGGCGGTTATCTGGAGATGAACGTCTATAAGCCGCTGATAATCTTCAACCTGACACACTCGATCACGATCCTGAGCGACGGGTGCACCAACTTCCGCAAGTTCCTGGTCGAGGGCACCAAGCCCAATCTGGAGAAGATCAAAGAGTATGTCGACCGCTCTTTGATGCTGGTGACGGCGCTCTCGCCGGTCATCGGCTACGACAAAGCATCGCAAATCGCCCACTACGCAATGGACAACGACCTGACCCTGAAGGAAGCCGCGCTGAAGCTCGGTTTTGTGACCGAAGAGGTGTTCGATCGCGTCGTCGATCCGGCGAAGATGGTCAGGCCCTACGTAGCCGAGGCTACAAACAGGTGAAAACAGCCGTGCAGCTGTGCGGATGGCCAGCATGGCTGAGGTTGTTAGGCGTCATTGCTGCGACGAAAGCAGGGGTCCAGGGCAACCGCTAAAGCCCTTGCGGCCCCGGATTCCCGCGTTCGCGGGAATGACGAATAGCGTCTGAATTCAATGTTTTTAGCAGAGGAGGAACCAATGTCTGCTTCCCATACCGGCATTAGCAAACGCGGCGTCGACCTTCTGCGCGACCCCGGCCTCAACAAATCCACAGGCTTTACCGAGGCCGAACGCCAGGCCTTAGGGCTCGTCGGGCTGGTGCCCGATGTGACCGAGTCGATCGAGACTCAGCTCAGCCGGGTCCTGCAGCAGCTCAAGGGCAAACCCAACGACCTCGAACGGTTCATCCACCTGATGAATCTGTTGGAGACGAACGAGACGCTGTTCTACCGCACCTTGATGTCGGACCCGGCTCGCTTCCTCGAGATCGTTTATGATCCGGAGATCGGCGAAGCTTCTCTGAAGTTCGACCAAATTCTGCGCCGCCCGCACGGGATGTATCTGTCGATCAGCCGCAAAGGGCATGTCAGGGAAGTGCTGCGCGACTGGCCGGTCAAGGACGTGCGCTTCATCTGCGTGACCAATAGCGGCCGCATCCTCGGGCTCGGCGATCTGGGCGCGAACGGCATGGCCATCCCGATCGGTAAGCTGCAGCTTTACACCGCCGCTGCGGGGGTGCCGCCGCAAGGGCTGCTGCCGATGTACCTCGACGCCGGCACGAACAACGAAACCTATCTTCGCGACCCGCTCTATCTCGGGCTGCGGCAGCATCGCCCGCCGACCGAAGAGCTCTACGCCTTTGTCGATGAGTTCGTGGACGCAGTTCAGGAGGTGTTCCCGAACTGCTGCATCCACTTCGAGGACTGGACCGGGACCGACGCGATCGCTCTGCTCGCGCGCTACCGTAATAAGGTCTGCTGCTACAATGACGACATCCAGGGCACGGGCGGTGTCACGCTCGCAGGAGTGATCAATTCTCTCAAAATCACCGGCGGCCAGCTCAAGGAGCAGAGGGTTCTGTTTCTCGGCGCCGGCTCCGCTGCGATCGGCCTCGCCGATCTGATCGTCGCCGGCATGGGTGAGCAGGGCGTGACACCCGAGGCGGCACGGCAGCAGATCCGCATGTTCGATACAAAGGGACTGGTAGTCGCGGGGCGCCCCGGTCTGGCGGTGCACAAGTTGCCCTACGCGCACAGGCTCCAGCCCAGCAAACCCTTCAATCATCTCGACCCGGCGAGCGAGTGCCCGCAGATCGTCGCGGCCATCGAAGACTTCAAGCCGACGATCCTAATTGGCGTCAGCGGTAACGCGCTTCCCGCGGGGGCGGGCAGACTGTTCTCGCGCGAGGTCGTCGAGGCGATGTCGCACCTCAACGAGCGGCCGATCATCTTCGCCCTATCGAACCCGACCGAGCACCACGAGTGCCTGCCCGAGCAGGCTTATGAATGGTCCAAGGGCAAGGCGGTCTATGCCGGCGGCGTGCAATTCCCGCCGGTGCATCTTGCCGGCCAGACGTTCCTGCCGTCACAGGCCAACAATCTCTATATCTTCCCCGCCGTCGGCATGGCGATCTACGCCACGAATGCAACGCGCGTGACCGATGAAATGTTCATCGAGGCCGCCCATGCCGTGGCCGACCAGGTGACGTCCGATCAGTTGAAGCTTGGGATGCTGTTCCCGCCCCAGTCGAATATCCTCGAGGTCGAAATTCAGACCGCCGCGCGGGTCGCCAAGCTTGTCTTTGATTCTGACCTAGCCCGCGTCGATCGTCCTGCCGATATGGAGGCATTCATCCGGCGGCACGTCTACAAGCCTGAGTATCGATCACTCGCGTAGTCAGCCCTCTCGGCTGTCTTTCGGTGGCAGCGAAGTTCCTCGACGGCTCGGCGCAAAGAAAGAGGGAATGACCGAAGTAGAGCTTATTGCAGTCTTTGTTGCGGCAATACTAGCAGGCGCAGTAAATGCCTTGGCTGGTGGCGGCACGCTCATCACCTTTCCGGTGCTTCTTGCAGTAGGAGTCCCGGCGATAGTTGCCAATGTCACTAACACCGTCGCCCTTTGCCCCGGATACCTGGGGGGAGCGCTTGCGCAGTTCAAAGACTTGAGTGGGAAGGCGCGGAGACTGCATGTTTTCGGTATCACGGGTGCACTTGGCGGCGTCGCCGGCGGTATCTTACTCCTCAATACTGGAGAAGAAACGTTTCGCGTACTGGTTCCATACCTGATTTTTGTTGCTGCGGGGCTCTTAGCCATCGAGGGCCCCGTTCATAGATGGCACGAGCAACGATCCGCCCAAGGCGAGACTCAACAGATAAATGGTGTATGGAACGTATTTCCGGTATTTCTGGCCTCGATCTACGGCGGATATTTCGGCGGCGGGCTGAGTGTCATCGTGCTCGCGGTGCTTGCACTTGTATCCCACGAATCGCTCACACGGCTTAACGCTCTGAAACAAGTGATCGCATTGTGTGTGAACGTTGCGGCCGCCATTCTCTTCCTCTTCTCGGGCAAAGTAAGATGGTCGGCAACGGTAGTTATGGCTATTGGGGCGTTGATAGGTGGGGGAATCGGAGGATTAGCGGCAGATCGAGTGCGGCCCGCAGTGCTGCGCGGGATTGTTGTGGTGTTCGCGTCGGCAATCTCCGTAGCATATTTCGTTCGATAGGAGACGGCGTGACGAGCATCTCAACGTGAAGAAGGTATCGATTACATTGCCGCCTCTGAGGGCTAATTCAAGAACCTGTTAAGTGAAAGGGCTCGGTTGTGCTTCGGCCTTTCGCACCTGAACTGACCCCTGCAAACCAATACGGACTTATTGGGTTGACGGTTAAATTCGCTCGATGATGGCGGCCGGGCTTCCGGCGCCGGGTTCATCGGTGGCACCCAGTGCGACGTTCAACACCCGCCTTGCGGATGCGTTGACGGCTGCCGGGCGGCCACTGCTCTTCGGCCTGCGGCTATGGGCGTCGGTCAGCCTCTCGCTTTACGTCGCGTTCTGGCTCGAGCTCGACAACGCTTACTGGGCCGGCGCGTCGGCAGCAGTCGTTTGCCAGCCGCATCTCGGCGCGTCGCTGCGCGAGGGCTGGTTCCGCTTAATTGGCACCGTGGTTGGCGCCGTGGCGATCGTGGTGCTGACCGCCTGCTTTGTGCAGGACCGCGCGCCATTTCTCGTGGGTTTAGCGTTGTGGGGTGCCGGATGCGCGCTCACCGCCACGCTTTTGCGCAACTTCGCTGCTTATTCGGCAGCGCTCGCCGGTTATACCGCCGCGATCATCGCGAGCGATCAGCTCGGCGCGACCGGCGGTCCAAACGGCGACGCCTTCATGCTCGCCATCACCCGAGCCAGCGAGATCTGCATCGGCATTGTTTGCGCCGGCATCATTCTCGCCGGGACCGATCTGGGTGGTGCGCGGCGCCGGCTGGGGTCTCTGTTCGCCGGCCTCTCGGCCGAGATCGCCGGCCGCTTCACTGCTACTTTGGCGCTTGCAGGACCCAACCTTCCGGACACGCAGCCTGCCCGGCGCGAGCTCACCCGGCGCGTCACCGCGCTCGACCCGGTCATCGACGAGGCGTTCGGTGAATCGTCCCAACTGCGCTACCATTCGCCGGTGTTGCAGGTGGCGGTGGACGGTTTGTTTGCCGCCTTGGCCGGCTGGCGCGCGGTGGCAGTTCACCTCGTGCGGCTTTCGCATGACCAGGCGCGGCGGGAGGCGGACGCTGTTCTCCGAGCCATGCCGCCGGAGCTCCGGTCCACTTCCGTGCAAGGCGAGCCCGAACGCTGGATGGCCGACCCCGTCGGTCTGCGCGGGATCTGCGAGGCAGCGGTACAGAGGCTGATCGCCCTGCAAACTGGCACGCCGTCACTGCGACTGCTTGCTGATCAGACGGCCGAGGTGCTGGGGGTATTTCGCAGGCACTCGACGGGCTGGCCTTGATCCTCGCCGATCCGGTCCGACCCGCTCCCCGCCACGGCGGCGTCCGCCTACGCGTACCCGATTGGCTACCGTCTCTGGTCAACGCCGGGCGCGCATTCGTCGTGATCGGCGTTGCCGAGCTCTTCTGGATCGTCACGGAGTGGCCGAGTGGCGCGACGGCCGTCACTTGGGCCGCGATCGTTGTCATCGTGAACGCGCCGCGAGCTGAGCAGGCCTACGCCGCCGCCGTGAGTTCCACGGTGGGCACCAGCCTGGCCGCCGCCTTAGCGGGGATCATCGCATTTGCGGTGCTGCCGAACCTGGAAACCTTTGCCGCCTTCAGCCTCGCGATTGGTCTTGTCCTGGTGCCCGCTGGTGCAGGGATGGCGCAGCCGTGGCAGCCGGCGATATTTACTGCGATAGCGTCATTTTTTCCACCGCTGCTCGCGCCTGCCAATCAAATGACCTACGACACCCAACAATTTTACAATACCACGTTGGCGATAATCGGAGGATCGGGTGTCGCCGCCCTTTCATTTCGGTTGATACCGCCGCTATCGCCTGCATTTCGGACTCGCCGGCTGCTGGCACTGACCTTGCGCGATCTACGCCGCCTTGCCGCTGGTCAGATCCCGTCGACTCCCGAAGACTGGGAGGGCCGCGTGTATGGCCGCCTCTCGGTGTTGCCTGATGAGGCACTACCGCTACAGCGCTCGCAACTTGTGGCGGCGCTGTCCGTGGGTACCGAGATTAGCAAGCTTCGCCGCAACGCGCGCCCGCTCGATCTGGGGTCCGAGCTCGGTGATGCGCTGGAAGCCGTGGCGCGAGGCGACAGCGTGACCGCGACCTCCCGCCTTACCCACCTCGACGCCGAGCTCGCAGTCCGCGAGAGCGCCGAGGCTCTCCATGCGCGTGGCAGCGTCCTCGCAATGTCCGAGGCGTTCACCCAACATGCCGCTTACTTCGATGATGGAGCGCCCAGGTGAGGTTCACCGAAATCAACCTATTCCGGCGTGGCCGCATTAACCCGCAGACACGCTAATCCGGAGGGCCATCCGGAAGGTTCTTACCGGTCTTCTCACCCGAAGGAATCATCGAGTTTGAATGGAGCCGTTGCTTTGGGCGCCGATTGTCTGAGGCGAGAGTACGGTGTCGCTGGCGCTGCGCGGAGGGCCGGCATTGGCCCGTAGCCATTGCTGGATCGGCGACCATGGTCCAAGGCTATGCTGTTCCGCCGGAAAGGGGTCAGCGAAAGGCGGATAGGCGGCGTCAGGCGGCTTTAACGAACCGTCGGGATAATCGTTTTCCAGGCCCGCCTTGTGCGGCCGCGGCTGGCTGTTGATAAAGACGGCGACATCGAATGCATCCTGCGGGGCGAGCACCGGATGCTCGAAATCCGTACCAAAAGGCATATTGGCGCGAATGAAATCGGCGGCGGTGATGTTGCGCGCCATCCCGGCGCCGTCATTGTAGCTCTCCGGTCCCCACAACGGCGGAAACTCAAACCGGCGGCGTTCCTGCGATGCTTCGACAGCACCCAGCCGCTTGCCCTGTCCGTCGGGCTGATGGCAGATCGCGCACTGGGTTCGAAATACCTCGGCACCGCGCTGCGGGTCCAACGCCTTCTCCGGCAAAGGCAGCGCCGGGATGCCGCGGCCGAGCGCCGATTCGCCGACCGGCACGCCTTGACTGATGTAGCGTGTATAGGCGAGAAACGCCTTCATCTCAGGCCCGCCCTCGGGCAGGGACCGGCCGTTCATGCTGCGCTCCATGCAGCCGTTAATCCGCTCCTCCAAGGTACGGACCTCGTTCTCGCGGCCGATAAAGGTCGGGAAAACGCCCCACACCCCGGCGAGAGGCAGGCCAAAGCGCCGGGTCCCTGCCTCCAGATGGCAGCTCTGGCATTCGAGACCGTTCCCCGAGTAGCGCATCGAAGCGTCTGCGGCATCGGGGCCGATCGCCGCCGAGGTATGGGCAATCAAATCGCGCCCATACCGCACCGAGCGGCCAAACGGGTCGTCGGGCAGCTTGTCGGGGTCGGGGACTTCCCAAGGCGGGAGGTCGGAAGCAAGCGTCAGGGAGGTCGGGCCCAACAGGGCTGTGCTTCCCGTCCCCGCAGTGGGGTTCGTGGTCGAAGCCGGGGGCGTGAAGGCGCTTACAACAGAAGGCGGAGACTGCAGGACGAAGGGCGGTGCGGAGCGTTTTGTGAAGAGTACTAAAACGCCGACCGCAGCAGATGCGATGATGACTTCCAATGCGGTTGGTGCGCGCATCGCGATAACTCGCCTCGACCGTATCGATCCAACTCGGGCGCGGCACGAATTTATCGGCGCGCGCTCGATGCGCCAACGGTCCCATTCCGGTTCGCCCGCGAAACGTGCGGCCAGAAAATCGACAAAACTGTGCACCTTGGCCGAAAGCTGCCGGCGGGTGCGGCCACCATGCAACAGCAACACCTGGGCCTTGATCTTCTCGGCATGATCGTTCGCCGACCGAGCCAGGTAACCTCGGACGAAGTACCTGCCTCCTCGGCAATGTTCCGAGCGATGCCTGGAAATGTTGGGTGCGAGGTAAAGAAGTCGTAGGAGCCGGCGCCCAGCACGGCGGCCGCGAGGCTCGCATCTTGCGTCGCGACCATAGCCGCGACGATGGCGCCTCGGCTGTAGCAGACTGCGCTATTTTGCCCGGCTTGACGAACGTTTGCCGGCGTAGGAAGTCGAGCGCGACAGCGCAGCCGCCACATAGCCGCGCTTTGCCATCAGCCCCAGCCCCCACCCTCGCGAAGACCGAACCCCCGGGCCTCGGCAGGGTCCTGATAGCCATGAATGAAGAGGATCGCCGGAAACGGTCCGTCGGCGTGTCTGCCGCGAGCGCCGGACGCTGGTGGGCGAGCGGGTGAGGCACGTCAATCGGATCAAAGGGCTGCTCTCCGCCCAGGGGGTGTTCGGCTACGAGCCGCTGCGCAAGGGTCGGCGTGAGCGGCGTGACGATGCAGCTATATCACTTCCCGTCGACCAATCCGCAAAAGGTCACCTTCGCGTTCAAGGAGCTGGGGCTCGACTGCGAACTTGTCCCGATCGACCTAAGCACGGGAGAGCAGCGCCAGCCAGCGTTTCTCGCGCAAAACCCGTTCGGCCGAGTGTCGGTTCTGGTCGACGACGGGCTGACGCTCCCGGAATCCCGCGCAATCCTCGCGTATCTTGGCGAGAAAACCGGCCGGCTGTGGCCGTCTTCAGCGGCCGGCCGTGCCGAGGCCCTCAGGTGGTTGTTCTTTCTGTCACAGCACATCATACCGCCGGCCGGCGAGGTGGCACTGCGCTTTCGCGCTAAGGTATTCGGCCGCCCGATCGACGCCACCGCAGAGGCTACTATCAAACGCGGCGAGGAGGCATTGCCGGCGGCGCTGGCGATCCTTGAGGATCATTTGGCTGGCAACAAGTGGATCATTGGGGCTGAGTTCGGCCTCGTCGATTGCGCGTATTGCCCTGTGCTTAACGTCATCGAGAAGTCCGGCTTTGGCTTCGCCGGATTTCCAAGGGTCGCGGCCTATCTCGAGGCGTGCCGCGCCCGTCCCACTTGGGCTCAGACCCCGCGGCTCCCTGGGCTGTGGCCAGGGCGGGCCTTTTCCGCTCCCTGCGCCGGCCAGGCTAGCCAAATCAAAAATGGCCCCTTAGGGGGCAACTCCTGCAGAATCACGATCCGGCCGTGATCGGCAGGAGGAACGCGCGACGGCGGCGCGGTCGTCGAACGCGAACAGCAGCTGGCCGGCTTTGACCCGATAACACACCATCCGGTCTGGTTCACTGAATGCGCAGCGCGGCCGATCGCCTCCCGAAATTATTGCGATATGGTGATCGGCATCGACGGACACCCCATTCATGCCGCTGAGGTCGATGACGACGCCGGCGCACAGCGCGCGACCGGCCCAATCGTGTCCGCCGCCCCGCACCGACGCCGGAAGACCGCAATCGCGCGCGATGCCAATGGATAATTGGACGTCTTCAGTCGTCCGGCAGTGAACGACGGCACGCGGCATGCGGCCCACTGGCTTCGCCCAGATCGCGGTCGCGGCGGCATAGCCGCCCTCGGCCGGGCAATTGCCGGTCAAGCCAGCCGAGTGCTCGCTCGATTTGATCAGGCATCACTGTATCTCCGGGTCTGGCGGTGCGTACGCGGTGGTGCGCGCTGTGACCGCGATCTAGGGAAAGAGAGCAAACGCTCTTGAAGAATTTTGCTACTCGGCGGCCTTCAAGCGGCATCGGCCTGAGTGACGAGGGTTTTGGTGCCGGAAGCCGCCTCGATCCGCCGCATCATGTCCGGTTCCTGCAGCCGATGATGGGACTGCAGCAGCTGGGCGACTTCTATCATCGTGCGATGGACGACAGGATCAGCGACTGCAGCGCGGAAAAGGGTGGCCTCGAACCGTTGCGCCTCCGCAAAGTCGTCGGGCCGTTCGCCGCGCGTCTGCGGGAAAGCGAGGTCAGCGCTCGTCGACATCGTCCAAGGCGTCTCGAGCACCGAGGCCACCTCTGCCATGAACCCAGCCTGCACGGCCGCAATCGGATCCGGGTCCGCCACCGTCCTGGGCAGCACAATTTGCAGCAGGCGGGCCTGCTTTGCCGCGGACGACATGCCCTGGCCGTGGATCGGGTTGAACCGGCAGAGCGCGTCGGCGACCGGCAGCACGCCGCGTGGCAGGCGAGGCAACCGTTCGAAATGCTTCCAGGTGCTCACCGGGAAACGATAGTGGCGAATTCCCTCCGGCGGCTGCGCGTAACGGAGCGCATTGTGCACCGTCGGCGTGATCAATGAGCGGGATGCCTTAAGAAAGGCGTCCCAGGTCTCGATCCACGCCGTTGCGTTATGGTCGGCAATCGCGGTGATCCAGCGGCCGTCCTCCGTCGGCACTATGATCGCGTGGAGCGCGACGTGGGGCGGATCGGGCAATGTCAGCACGAGCTTCCAATCTGCCGTCGCCGCGGGAGGTATCTCCACAACGGCCGTCGCGTAGCTGATGTCGACGCCGATCTCGGTCATCTGCGGCCGGCCCCAGCCCAAGGCGTCGAGCAGAGTCAGAGTCGGCGCTCCACGTCCGGATGCGTCCACCACCAGATCCGTGTCGAGGGTCTCCGACCGTCCCGAGCCGTTGACAAACTGGACGCCGCGCACGCCCGCACCGCCGATTGTCGGCACGATTCCGGTCACCCGGCTTGCCGGCCGCAGCGTGATGTTCGCGACCGCCTCGGCCCGGCGCCGCAGCACCAGTTCGATCAGCGGCCGCGTCGCGCAGAGCACCGAGATCCCGAAGTCCCGTTTTGGTAGCACGTCGACCTCCGGCCGCTCGAACTGGACCTCTCGCGCAAACGCGACGGGGACAGCGCCGGCCGCGGCAAGATCATGCTCGAAACCCAGGAAAATCTGATCGAGGGCGCGTAGGCCGCCGGCGAGCAAACCATGAGGGTGCCGATCCTGCGGCGTGCCGGACCGCGATCCGACGGATGCGGTCAGCCGGTCGCGCTCCAGGACGTCGACTCGCTCGAAGCATTTGGCTAGGGCGCCGGCTGCCGCCAGACCGCCCATTCCCGCTCCAATAACGACCGCCCGCCCGCCCAGCTTGGGCGCACCTTGGCCGTCTCTCGGTGGCACCGATGAGCGAGGGTTTTCCTCGCTCGACCGCAAACTTCGTTTGACCAATTCCGCCATTTCCCGCTCCGCTTGATGGCGCCGTTTGGCGCGTCATGCACTGCGATGTGGAGAGGAAAGAGCAGCCGGTCGTGAAGATTCCTGCTGTTTTGCCCGGGCATTCAGGGCGGGCGTCATTGCGGTCAAAGACTGGCCCAGGCTCGGCTCACTCCCGACCGCGCTTGGAGCAGTGGAGAGAGACGGCCGAGTGCATTGGAGTGGTGCACAATATAGCGACGCGGCGATGAGCAAATACGCCGCGGCACGCATCGTTGTCGAGCGCTAGAACGCAATCACACCTGCGGACGGTGTTGCATGAAAGCCTGCGGCTGGACGGCTGCTCTTGTGCGGCCCGTCAAGCGACGAGCTGAGTTGGAGAGACGCCGAGCACACGGCGCATCCAGCGCGACAAATGGCTCTGGTCGGCGAAGCCTGTGCGAGCCGCGATCTCGGCCAAACCGGACCTCCCTTCCCGAACAAGCTCGATCGCGCGTTGCAATCTGACATGCACGACGTAGCGATGCGGGGTCATGCCGACGGATCGGGTAAACACCCGCGTAAAATGGAATGGGCTGCGCCCCGCAATATCCGCGAGCGCCTCGACCCCGATCGGCTCATCGAGATGAGCGATGACGTAATCTCTGAGCCGCCGGAGCAGGTCTTTGCCCAGCATGCCGCGCGACCGGGCTGGCATCGCCGCGGTGTGGCCCGCCACCAATCCATCGACGAAGCTGCTCGCCGCCTCGTTCCAGGAGAGGGCTCCACTTGGATAACTGTGTACGCTTTCAAAAGCCAAGGTGCGGGCGAGCGCGAGAAGCACAGGGTCATCACCGCAAATGCGCTCGATCAGCTGCGCCTCGGGCAACGCGCCCTCCGCGGCTGCCAGCGCCATCCGGCCCGGATCGACCGCGACGAGAAGAATATCGACGTCCTCGTCGGCATCGGCGGCACAATCGAACCCAGCCGGATTGATCGTCAGCGACCCGACTGGACGCTCCAGGCGAACGACGCGACCGGCCATACGCCGTTCGACGCGTCCCGGAGACATCTGGAAGCAGATGCAATGGCAGCGTGGCGTAGCTAGCAAATGCATGCCGCCGTCGAAGCGGACACTGAGGACGGAAACGCCGCTCTCGCCGGGCGCGCTGCCGGCCGCCAGGGTGGTCGGCGCGCCGCCGTCCTGCTGCGCCATGCGAACACTCCCGATGTCCACCATGATATCTGCTCGCATAAAGCGTTCCCGCAGAGTTCCCGCTCGGCGTTTCGAATTCGGCGCTGCGGACCGGCGCGGCGTCGAACCGCACCTGAATTAGGATCGTTCCAAACTATGTCAAGAACCGTCGTGACCGGCTCGCGTCCCCGCCTATCCCGCGTGCATCCTGCGGTTCGGCTCATTTCCGCAGCCCGCACACTGTATGCCGGACGAACCCAATATGACGAGGAAACGATACTCTGCGTGCGTGAAACCGATGTCGCGAAGTGTATGATCGTAATCGCGACGCCGTATTTGGCGGCGATGGCCACCAGCACTCCAATCTCCGGCATGCCTCTCGCGGTGGCGGCCTGCAATTCGGCAAACATCTGATCGAGGCCGCAACCAGGGGCGCCTCGCCGCTGCGCGGCCGAGGAGCATGCAGCGGTTAGGAGGCCGGGCGCCGCTCGGTTCCCGGGACGACCATATCGATTTGCCGCACTGGGAGCAGACGAGTCATCGAACAGCTTGCCCGAGAGTTTCATGTCCACGCCGGTTAACGGTTTCGCGGCTGTGCAGGAAAAATTCCGGGCTACGCGGCGCACCCTCCAGGGAGGACGGGCAATGCGTCGCAAACGTCAGAGAAACGCGACGCAATCGTTGCCGCGTACCGCGGCCCGGATGCATCGAAGCTCGTGCCCGCGTTCGACTACTTTGCCGCTTGGTATCTGCTCGCCACTGCCGGCTTTCTTAGCGGACAATGACGGCACGTCGACGCCAACCCTCCATAAAGAGGATCAGCGCGTCCCCAAGAAACACGCTGCCTCTCTCCTTCTTGATGTAAATTGACCCCACTAAGATTCGTTGCCGTCCTCTGGGTTATTTCTCCGGAAAGTCGGCACGCCGCAGCCCGGCGTAGAGCGTCGGTTCCGCGAGGGCGTCAAACTGGGGATTGGCGTACCACGGGTACTCCGAGCGCCACCGTGCTAGCGAATTGATTTCGGGCCTCAGTTTCAGTGACTGGGCGAGCGCCCTCCTGGCCTCATCGAGTTCGTCTCTGAGCGCAAGGGGTGCGGCAAGCCACAGATGGACGAAGAAGAGCCGCGGATTTGACGCGCGCGCCTTTTCGAGCAGAGTTGCAGCCTCGTCGATCCTTCCCGAGACGAGGTTCGACGAGCCCAGCGCCCAATAATAGCTGGCAATATTCGGGTCGTACGGGTTGAGCTTGATGGCTTTCTCGATCTGCGGGATCGCGATCTGTGGTTGGCCCAACCACATCAGCGTCAGGCCAAGCTGCTGGCGGGCGCGCGCGTTATTACGATCAAGAGCAATCGCGGCTTCAAGCTCGATTTTGGAGTCGCTCAGTCTATTTTGGACCCGGCGGAGCACTCCCATTGCAAAATGGGCCATAGAGCGGTTGAGGTCACGCTCGAGAGCCTCGCTCAGTACTTGGTCGGCGCGCGGCGATGTCTTGCTCCCGGGAATGGCTGAAGCTAAGTACCAGATCGTCGGCCAAGACAGTTCCGATGCCGATCCTGCCGTCGATGGATTGCGGATCCAGCTCGAGCGCCCGCTCGAAAGCCCGCAGCGCTTCTTGGCGAACAGGCGGGAAGGCAGGCCTGTAGTACAAGGCCCACCCGCGCAACAGCAAGTCCTGCGCATCGATATCTACCACCCCCGCCCGCTCGGCCCGGCGATGAACCGCTTCCGTCAGTTCGAGGTTAAGCGTCCGCGCAAGACGGCCGGTGATTTCTCTCTGCCCTTTAACGAGATCGGCCCTATCGCTTTCGAGCCGATCGGCCCAAAGCTGCGCGCCGCTTTCCGCATCGATCAACTGAACGTTGACCTGAACATGGTGACCAGTGCGCTGCACGCTGCCACTAAGAACGTAGCGCACCCCGTGCTCATGCCCTATTTGCTGCGTACCGACGGCTTTGCCCTTGTAGGTAAACGCAGTTGTAGGTGCGATCACGAAGCTCCCCGAAATCCGAGGAAGGTCGGTGGTGAGATCGTCGGTAATCGCATCAGCGAAATACTCCTGTTCCGGGTCGTTCGATAGATTGGCAAACGGCAGGACCACGACCGACAGGGGCGAAGGCAATACCGCCTTGGTATTGGACGGGACGGCCGAGCCCGCCGGGGCGGGGTTCCGGATCGAAGCTGCCGTCGGAGGTCTTTGAGGCGACGCCCACCATACCGCACTCGCGACTCCGATCAGCGCGATGATCGCCGCGAGCGCAAAGGCGCGGCGGCCGAATCTCGAGGATCTCTGGTGCGATTGCGCTTGCGCCTCACGGAGCGAGGTCAGCGCGACGGCGGCTGCGCTCATGCCATAGGCGCGCACCGGCCGAGCAATGTTCTTGACATTCTGCTCACCCATATCCTCGAACGGATAGGAGAGCTTGTCCCGAACCTGATTTCGGACGGCGCGCGAGATACAGATACCGCCTGGCTCGCCAAGTGCTTCCAGCCGAGCCGCAATATTGACACCGTCGCCGTAGATATCGCCGTGGTCGACGATGACGTCGCCGAGATTGACCCCGATCCGAAAGACAATGCGTCTGTCCTCGCGAATGCCGGTATTGCATTCGATCATAGCGCGCTGCAGCTCGACCGCGCAGCGAACGGCGTCAACAACGCTTGGGAATTCCACCAGCAGCCCGTCGCCAGTCGTCTTGACGATGCGACCGCGATGTTCCTTGATCTTCGGGTCGACGAACTCGCGGCGATGCGCTTTGAGACGATCGAGCGTGCCCTCCTCGTCGTCGCCCATCAGGCGCGAATATCCTGCCACATCGGCGGCGAGGATCGCGGCGAGACGGCGGATAGAAGCCACAGCCTGGGAGCCCGTACGAGTTCGATCCAATGGACCATACCACAAGCTCGCGGCGTGGGCCGACCGGCGCGAAATCAGCGCCGGATTGTCCAATTCGGAGGTTTCTTGCATCGATATAAGCGTTCGCCCAAGACTGCGAAAACGGCGGTGCAGGAGTCAAACACTCACGCGTGGACGAGCAGGGTAGTATGGCATCTTCTCCCCGTTCTCACCGTAAAGGTCGCCCTCCGCGTCGCTCTCAAGTTGGGATGGCTCGGCCCTATCCTCGGGAAGCTTCGAGCTATTTGGCCTGGTCCCGGCCTCAATCAACGCAGTGTCAATAGAGAAATGGTCACTCGACAAAAGCCGTTCGACCCGAGGCTGACTGATCACTGCGGCCAGGAATTGCGCTGCAGCGCCACTGGTCAACAGCCGCTTGCGGTATTGGCTGAATACCCCCGCGTCCCATGTAGGTGCGTCGATTGACAGGCCGACAAACCAGCGGAATAACAGGTTATAACCGAGCTGCTCGATCAATCGCCGCTCCGACGGGATCGGGTATAAGGCCTCCAACAGCAACGACCGCATCAGTTTTTCTGCTGCGATTGCAGGGCCGCCCACATCAGCGGGGAGCTCTTCGAGCTGTGGCGTGAGCACTTCGAGAACCTCGTCGGCAATCGCCCGAATCGTGCGTAGTGGGTGGTCTTCCGGCATCGCCGCGAAGTTCTCGCCGACAACCGGCCGATAGAGCTCGGCGGCCGGGCCTACGACGTGCTGATGGCGCTGATCGAGGCTAACGGGGAGGTCGTTAGCAAGGACGAGTTGATCAGCCGCGCCTGGCCGGGCCGCATCATCGAAGAGGGCAATCTGCGCGCCCAGATCAGGGCGCTCCGCGCAGCCTCAGAAGAGCCAAACCTGATCCGCACGGTCGCCGGCCGCGGTTACCAGTTTACTGGCGTAGTTCGCCGGAGCAGCGGGCACAGCCAAGCTCGGATGGACCGAGGGGGTACGGATGCCGCCATGACCGCTGCGCCGCGGTTGTCGCTCGTGGTTCTGCCGTTCCTCAGCCTGAGCGACGACCGCGAACAGCAATATTTTGCCGACGGTATCACCGAGGACTTGACGACCGATCTGTCGCGGCTCGCGGGTTACTCGATCATCTCGCGCAACACCGCGTTCACCTATCGGACCAGACCCTCGGACACAAAGCAGATCGGACGCGAGTTGGCGGTGC
>Ga0306920_100004825_pt1 | contig 17337 bp, 10 predicted proteins | sample flu12Cox44000170_FD_204666 | JGI IMG/M metagenome (GOLD analysis project Ga0306920, IMG submission 204666) | Lab enrichment of tropical soil microbial communities from Luquillo Experimental Forest, Puerto Rico - flux4day.12C.oxic.44.000.170 (v2)... | ecosystem: Environmental > Terrestrial >... | reverse complement strand
GCAAGCGCAGATGATCGTCGCGGTGGTCGCTGCCCGGTTGGCAACCGCCGGGGTGCTTTCCCCCCTCACGCCTCGCGCCTTTGCGCCGATCGCCGTCCAGCGCCACTCCGCACCACCGGCTGGTTTGCCTGGCACGACCAGCACGACGGCGGCAACGAAACCAGAGCTATGACAACCATCTTTTCGAAAATCATTTTATACAGGTAACCATCACCGCTTGTCGTGTCACCACCCAGAGCACCGCCGAGCTAGCACTGCCCCCATGCCTCGACGTTGCGGCCTGCTTTGGCGGACGCTATAGCTCGCCGATGGATATCGAAATCGTGCTCGTCCACAGCTCCGACCTGCATGTGGACGAGGATCGCGCTGACGGCGATGGGGCGGCGGGGTTGCGTGCGGTGCTGACAACCGCTCAAGCGCTGCGCGCCGATGTCGTTCTGCTAGCCGGCGACACCTTCGAGAACAATCAGCTCAGCCCGGCCATTCTCGAACGCGCGCGCCGGCTCCTCACCAATGCCGATTTGCCCGTTGTGATCCTTCCCGGGAACCACGACCCGGCCCTCGCGGACTCGGTTTTTGTTCGTGGGGGTTTGGCAGCACTGCCAAATGTCAGCATCCTCGGGGTAACCCACGACGAAGCCGTCCCGTTCCCGCTGTTCGATCTCGATATCTGGGGGCACGCCCATCGCGACTACTTCAACATGGCGCCGTTGCGCGGGCCGCGGCCGCGCTCGACCCGCTGGCAGGTGGCGATGGCGCACGGACATTACGAGCCGCCCGCCACTCGAGCCAACCCGTTGCGCCCTTCCTGGGTCTTTGGCGACGAGGAGATCGCCGCGACCGGCGCCGACTATCTGGCGCTTGGCCATTGGGACCGGGTGATGCGGGTCGGCAACGGCGTCGTTCCGGCCTATTATTCGGGCTCGCCGGACCTCGCCCGAACCGTCAACATGGTACGCCTGACTGCCACCGGAGCGGTCGTCGTGACGCGCGAAAAACTGTTGCATGATGGGTGACAAATTCCATTGCTCTTCGATTGTTAGGGTGTGCAAAATACGTTGATCCGATTGCAAAATTACGTTGATTTTCAGGCATCAAAATTAACATCTAACCGTTTGAAAAACAATAATATTGTATCTCTAAATTAGGGCTTTTTGACGGCGAAAACGCTATTTTCGTTGTTTTTGTGTCAGACCGGGCGCGCTAGCGGCCGTGCAACCCCGCGATCTCGGTCGGCGTGTAGCCGACTTCCGCCAGCAGCTCCCTGGTATGCTCGCCGAGTGCCGCGACAAATGGCCGGGCTGCCGGCGCCGCGGCGGTCATATGAAACGGCGGGTTGATCGCGAGAAACGTCCCGCCGGCGTCCTCCACCGCGGTGAACGAGTGCCGGTGAGCGGTTTGCGGATCCGCCATGGCCTCTTTGACCGTGCGGTAAGGCGAAGACGGCACGCCGTGCCGATCAAAGACCGCCTGAACCTCGGCGGTCGTGAGCTCCGTCGACCAGCATTCGAGCTCGTCGATCAATTCTCCCCAATTGGCTCGCCGCTTCGTGTACTCGGCAAAGCGCGGATCGGTCCGCCAGTGCAGATGGCCAGAGGCGGCCGCGAGGTTGTCAAACGTCCGCTCGCTGGCGATCGAGAGGTTGATGTAGCCGTCCTTGGTCGCGACCGGGCCAAAGATCGGCCGGCCGGGCGGCGTCACCGCAAATTGCGCGGCCTGGATCTCGCTCAAGGTCAGGGTCAGCATGCTTTCCAGCATCGAGACGTCGATCATCTGGCCCTCGCCGGTTGCTTGGCGCTGATAGAGCGCGCTCACGATCGCGCCAAAGGCGTAGGTGCCGGTTAGCACATCGGCGATGTAGATGCCGCAATAGTCGGGCCGCCGCGCTGCGCCCTGATAGGCCATGTGGGCGAGGTCATAGCCCGAGGCGGCGTGAATCACCGGCGCGTAAGCCGGAAGCTCGGCCGAGGGGCCGGTCTGGCCATAGCCCGAGATCGCGCAGTAGACGAGATCGGGCTTGACCGGCCTGAGGGCCTCGTAATCGAGCCCGAAGCGCCGCATGACACCCGGTCGGAAATTTTCGACCACAACGTCGGCGGTGGCGACGAGCCGCCGGACCGCCTCCACCGCGGCCGGCGCTTTAAGGTCGAGCGTGATGCTCTTTTTGCCGGCGTTGAGCTGGCCAAAGCTGGTGCTGGCGCCGTTGCGCAGCGGCGGGCGGGTGCGCATCATATCGCCGTCCGGCGCCTCGATTTTGACTACCTCGGCGCCGAGATCGGCCAACAGGCGGGTGCAGTGCGGGCCGGCGATCGTGGTGGTGAAATCGAGCACGCGAAGGCCTGATAAAGCGCCGTTCATCCCCTTCTTCTCCCGAGTTGGAGTTTCGTCGCAGGGATCGGAACCGGGACGCAAATGTCAAGCCGTCCGGCACCTCGAAGCCGACATGCGGCTTGCTTTTGCCGGGGTTCGGTGCCAAGAGAGCCGCGGCATCTCAAGGGAGGTCAACCATGGCGTTTCGTAACATCCAGGCCGGAATGGCCACCTATCGCGGCCACGGCGGGGACCGCGGCGATGCGTATTACGCGCACCCGAGCAATGCCGGGCCACATCCCGGCGTCGTCGTGATCCACCACATGCCCGGCTGGGACGAATGGACCTGCGAGGTCGCCCGCAAATTTGCTCATCACGGCTACGCCGCGATCGCCCCGAGCCTGTATTTTCGGGTCGGCGATGGAGCGGACGAGGCGGTGGTCCAGAGGGTCCGCGACAGCGGCGGCATTCCCGACGAGCAGATGCTCGGCGATGTGACCGGTGCGATCGATTTTCTGCGGTCGCAGCCGCATGCCAATCAGAAGGTCGGCGTGATCGGCTTCTGCTCGGGTGGCCGGCAGGCTTATCTGGTCGGCTGCAAGCTCTCGCATCTGATCCAGGGTGCGGTCGATTGCTGGGGCGGCAATGTCGTCGTCGACGACAAATCGCGCTTGACCAAAGGCCAGCCAGTAGCCCCGCACGATTTGAGCGCGGGGATCAATTGCCCGCTGCTCGGCCTCTTCGGCAACGAAGACCCAAACCCTTCGGCCGATCAGGTCAACCGCAACGAAGCGGAGCTGAAGCGGCTCGGCAAGAACTACGAGTTCCACCGCTATGATGGTGCCGGACACGCGTTCTTTGCGCATTATCGCCCGAACTACCGGCCCGAGCAGGCGATCGACGGCTGGCACAAGGTCTTCAATTTCTTCCACAAGAATCTCGGCGCTCCTGCGCGCTGAGCTTTTGGTCCGCCGGCCCGGCAGATGATCGACGCGGCGATCGTCGGTCTCGGCCGGTGGGGCCGGACCCTCGTTGAAGCAGTTCAGGGCAAGAGCGACAAGCTCCGCTTCACCTACGTGGTCAGCCGCAGCCCCGACAGGCTGCGGGATTTTGCTGCCCGGCACCGGCTCGATCTGGTCGGGGACTTAAGCCCGGTACTCGCCGACCGCGCTATCGACGCGGTCGTGGTGGCCACGCCACATTCGCTGCATTGCGACCAGACCATCGCTGTCGCTAGCGCGGGCAAGGCGGTGTTCTGTGAGAAGCCGCTGACCCTGACGAAAGCCGAGGCCGAGCGCGCGATCGATGCCTGCCGCAAAGCCGGTGTGGTGCTCGGTGTGGGCACCGACAAACGCTTCTTCCCGGCGTTGCAAGAACTGTTGCGGCTGGTCAAAGGCGGCGAACTCGGCAGGATCCTGCATTTGGAGGCGCATTTCAGCAACGAGGTCGCCGGGACGTTTTCCGAATGGCGATATTCGCCCGACGAGTCGCCGGCCGGCGGGATGACCGGGACCGGCATCCACATGCTGGACGCTCTGGTGGCTCTCGCGGGACCCGTCCGGCGCGTGCAGGCGCTGCTGCTGTCGCACAAGCCGCCACCCGATCCCCACGACAGCCTCTCGGCCTTGCTCGAATTCACCTCGGGCGTCAGCGCGACCTTGGCGATAGTGCGCTCGACCCCGGCCTACTTCCGGCTACATGCCTTTGGCCGCGAGGCCTCGGCCGAGGCGCTCGGACGGACCGATCTGGTACTGCGGCGCAGCGGTGAGGAACCGCAGCATTTGAGCTTTCCGCCGGTCGACTCGGTCCAGGCCAACCTCGAAGCCTTCGCCGACGCAGTCGCCGGTGTTGCACCCTATCCGATCCGGACGGAAGAGATTCTCGACACCGTCGCTGCTTTTGAGGCCATCGCCAAAGCGGCAAAATCCGGTGAGCCTATCCGCCACATGTGAAGGTTGCCTGGGCTTGGCGGGTACCGCCCGACTGGCCACATTAGACCGGCAATTGTATCGGGGAGCGGTGATGGCGAGCGAAGCAACGGACGTGCGACCGGGCCGCGACTTTATTCACGACATCATCGACGCCGAAATCGCCGCAGGCCGCAACACCGAGGTGGTGACCCGCTTCCCGCCCGAGCCTAACGGCTACCTGCACATCGGCCACGCCAAGGCGATCTGGCTCAATTTCAGCGTGGCACAGGAGTACGGCGGCCGCTGTCACCTGCGCTTTGACGACACCAACCCGACCAAGGAAGAGCAGGAGTATATCGACGCGATCAAACGCGACGTGCACTGGCTCGGCTTCGATTGGGGCCGGCACCTCTATTACGCGTCAGACTATTTCGACCGGCTCTACGATTGGGCTGAGCACCTGATCCGCGCCGGTAAGGCATATGTCGACGACCTTCCCGCCGAAGAAATGCGTGTGATGCGCGGGAGCTTGACCGAGCCCGGGCGCAACAGCCCCTACCGCGACCGCAGCGTCGCCGAGAACCTCGACCTCTTCCGCCGCATGCGCGCCGGCGAATTCCCGAATGGCGCGCGGGTCCTGCGCGCCAAGATCGACATGGCGGCTGGCAACATGAACCTGCGCGATCCGGTGCTCTATCGCATCCTGCACGCCGCCCACCCGCGTACCGGCACGACTTGGTGCATCTACCCGACATACGATTTCGCGCATGGCCAATCAGACGCGATCGAGGGGGTCACCCACTCGCTGTGCTCGCTCGAGTTCGAAGATCACCGGCCGCTCTATAACTGGCTGATCGATAATCTGCCGGTCCCGTCGCAGCCGCGGCAGTACGAATTCTCCCGCCTCAACCTCAGCCATACGGTTCTATCCAAGCGAGTGCTGACCCAGCTCGTACGAGGTGGTCATGTCACGGGATGGGACGACCCTCGAATGCCGACATTGGCAGGGCTGCGCCGCCGCGGTGTTCCTGCCGTGGCCGTCCGCGAATTTGTCCAACGCGTCGGCGTACAGGCTCGGGCAAACAGCGTTGTCGATGTTGCGATGTTTGAGCACTCGATCCGTGAGGTCTTAAACAAGATCGCGCCGCGACGGATGGCCGTGTTGCGCCCGCTGAAGCTCCGCATCGGCAACTATCCCGTCGGCTCCGGTGAGGAACTGGTCGCGGTCAACAACCCGGAGGACGCCGCGGCCGGCACGCGGCGCATCCGGTTCGGGCGTGAGCTTTATATCGAGCGCGACGACTTCCAGGAGTTCCCGCCCAAAGGGTTCTATCGCCTCGCACCCGGGCGCGAGGTTCGCCTGCGCTACGCTTACTTCGTCACTTGCCACGAGGTGGTAAAGAACGCTGCGGGCGAGGTGGTGGAGCTGATCTGCACCTACGATCCAGAGACGCGCGGCGGCGACGCGCCCGACGGGCGCAAGGTCCGGGCTACGCTTCACTGGGTCGCCGCAGCGCACGCGACCTCTGCCGAGATCCGCCTCTACAACCCTCTTTTCAAAAGTGCCGAACCGGAGAGCGACAGCGATTTCATCGCCGAGCTGAACCCGATGTCGCTCGAAACGTTGACCGAAAGCTTAATCGAGCCCGCACTCAGTGAGGCGACACCGGGCGAGCCAGTGCAATTCGAGAGGCAGGGTTATTTTTGCCTCGATCCGATGAGTGCGTCGGGCCGCCTGATCTTCAACCGCACCGTCGGGCTGCGCGATGGTTGGACCAAGGCTCGCGCGATCGGCGATCACGCCGTCAGCATATAAGAAAAATTAAATAAAAACGCCGTACCGTTGATTGTACACGGTGACGGCCGAACGTTACGGCGTAGGCGGCAGGATTCGGAGTAGGGCCGATGCGACCATGGATGATTGTCCTGTCGAGTGCCATTGCCGCCGTCGTCGTCGCAGGCGCCATGGTCGAACCCGAGCTGCTGGGGGCTCCGCGCTCTGATTTCGGGCCGATCCTGCTAGCGCATCTCTCCATGCTCGCGGTTGCAGCCCTCGCCGTTTACGCGCTGTGCGCGATGCTGTTGGCTACCGGGACCTTGATCGGCGATGGCTTATCTTTACGCCGTCGCCTCGGACGCATAGCCAATTACGCAAGGCCGACTCTGCGCGACTGGGCGACCGCCTTCGGCTCGACAGAATGGCGCGGCTTGGCACCTTTGCCGGCCACCGAGCCGGCTGGGCGGGCTGGCGGGAACGAGGCAATCCTGTTGCAGCAGCGGTTCTCCGCCAGCGCCGCCAGGGGCGAGATAGCGCGCCTCCATTATCTGTGGTTGGCGCGTACCCATTTCTTCAGCGCGTTGATCGTGCTCACCGCGCTCGCCGGATTGGGATTAGCGCAAAATCACGGGGCCGTCCCATTATTTTTGGGCGAAATCCCGGCGATCTCTGCCATTCTGATGCTCGTCGGATTGATACTTCTCGCGATCCTTGGCCGAATCGCCCTTGACGTTTCGACCGAGCCTCTGATCGAACTGATTTCCCAGCTGGCAGCTGAGCATGTCGTCGAGATCGGGCTCCTCCGCCGCTTCGTAGAGGTGCTTGAAGGAGTTCGCACAGCCGCGCCGGTCAATGTCGGCGCGTCTGCATCGACGCTTCAATTACCTGAGCGGCTGGAGTTGATGATCGAGGAAGGACAACGTGGTTTGGCGGCTGCCGCCAGACATTTGTCGATGACTACCGAGGCGCTCGGAACGACGATAGGATCGTCGGTCGACGCTCTCAGGACCGCTATCAGCACGGCTGCGGCGCAGCTGCCGTTGACCGCGGATCGAGGCAATGAGACTTCTAGGTTTTCGGAGCTGCAGGGCGCAGTAGAGGCGTTAACAGCTGTGCTCGAGCGGTTGACGACAGTGCCGGACACCGTCGAGGAGGCGCCTACCGGTGTCGATCAAGCCGCCCGCCGCAAGATCCAAGAACCGCATCTGGCCCGTGAACTACGCCAGCTCCTTCAAGAAATCGGAACGGCTCGCTAACCCGAGCTCAACCACGCTTCAAGTCTTGGAGTAGCTTTTCCGCGTCGGACTTATTGGCAAAGGAAACACCGGAGCCGAGCAGGGTCTCGAGCATCGCCTGAGCGTCGGCCGGTCGGCCGACGCGCTGGAGTGCCACCGCGAGATGATATTGGATGTCCGGGTTGCGCGGCGCCGCGGAATTGGCGGCGGTGAGATAGGTCACGGCTTTGTCGGCCTCGCCCTGATCCACCAAGATCCACCCCAAGGTATCGTCGATCTGGGCGGTTGCAGGGGCAGCCGCAAAAGCGCGCTCGGCAAATTGCCGAGCTTTCGGGAGATCTCCCTGCCGTTGGTAGAGCCAAGCGAGATTGTTCAGCGCAGCTGGATTGGTCGGGTTCTCAGCGACGAGACGTGTATATTCGGCAATGGCCAGGTCGTAATTCTTTTGCTCCAGATAGAAGTCCGCCAGGACCGAGCGGATGGCAACGTCCTTGGGATCGCCCTTCAATCGCGCATTCAGCACCCCCTCGGCCTTCGCGAGATCGTCGACACGAGTGTACACGCGGAAAAGGGCGAGGGTGAGATTATCGTCCGACGGTTGGGTCGCGGCGACCTGATCGGCTAAGGCGATGGCTTCAGGCTTGCGCCCGGCATTCTCGTAGAGTTCCGCCGACACCACATCGTAGAGGCTGTTGCCTGGGTCGTCATTGGCGAAGCTGCGTGCCTTTGCGAGGCCAGCTTGCAAACCGCCGATCTCGGCTTCCACTCGGATCAGATCGCCTTTCAGCGATGCATTTCGAGGATCGCGGTCGAGCGCAGCCTGCAGCACGGTACGCTCCTCTGGAAAGTTCTTTGCCGCCTTGAGCAAACCGAGATAGCGAGACAAGAACGGCCTGGAATTGGGTGCGAGTTCGTACGCTCGCTTATAGGTCGAGAGCGCACCGTCCTTATCACCGGCTGCGATTTGCGCCCGGCCTTGTGCGTCGAGAACGTCGACATTTGTCGGGAACCGGGCGACAAGCTCGGCCGCGGCCGCTTTCGCCTGCTTCCAATCCTGCTGCAACCAATACATGGTTACGAGCAAAAGCCCGGATGCCGGGTCGTTCGGCGCAGCGGTGCGCGCACGAGTAATGTAGTCCGTAGCTTCAAGCCACTTCTTTTGTGCAACGGCGATTTCTGCGAGGCCGAGAAGGGCGGCAACGTCGGTCGGTCTCTGCGACAGAAGCTCGTCGTAGTTCTTCTTGGCGTCATCGGTGCGCCCGGCCGTCAAGTACAAGCCCGCCAAGGCCGCGCGCACGGCAAGACTCTTCGGATCGGCCGTCAGCCGGCGGGTCAATACGGCCTCCGCTTTGGTCTGGTCGCCGGCACTGATATAGAGACGGGAAAGCGCGATCGTTAGAGCATCGTCAGACGGCCGCGCCGCGACCGCCGCTTCGAGCAGCCTAACGGCATCTTGAGGTCGCCCGGCCTTTTCGTAGAGCCCGGCAGACACCAGATCATATATGCTGTTCTCGGGATCGTCCTTTGCAAAGGCCTGCGCCTTGGCGAGCGCCGCATCCAATCCATCGATTTCCGCTTCAACTCGTATCAGGTCACCCTTCAAGGGTGCATTCCGCGGATCGCGGGCGACAGCCTGTTGCAGAACGATACGTGCTTCGCGAAATTGCTTTGCCGAGGTCAGCAAGCTGACATAGCGGGACAGGATCGGGATCGAATTGGGTGCGATCTCATGGGCGCGTTTGTAGGCGGAGATTGCCCCGTTGGTATCACCGCTGCCCAAAGAAGCGCTGGCTTGGGCAATTTCGACATTAACATCGCGAGGAAATTGGGCGACGAGTTCGCCTGCGACTGTTTTGGCGTTGCTCCAATCCAGACGGGTTTCATAGAGGCTGACGAGCTTAATCCCGGCTGCCGGATCGTTCGGCGCGGCGGTCCGTGCGCTGTTGATGTAGTCGATCGCCTCGGCCCACTTCTTTTCCGATATCGCGATGTCCGCCAGCCCAAGAAGGGCCGTACCGTCGTCGGGTTTTTTCGAAAGAAGGTCGCCATACACTTTCTTGGCATCACCGGCGCGTCCAGTTGCCAGGTAAAGCTTCGCCAGGTCGCGTGTCGCCGGCGAAAAGTCCGGGTTGCGCGCGAGCGCGGCCCGGAACGCCGTTTCGGCCCCGGAATAATCCCGTTGCGCAACCTGGACCACCCCAAGCAAAGTCTGATAGAGCGGGTTGTTGGCATCGAGCTTGATCAGCGAACCTGCAACCTCGGCAGCTTTCTCGATCCGCCCGGCGCCCAGTTCGCTGAGCACGAGGGAGGGCCCTGCGATGGTCACGCCGGATTCGCTGGCGAACACCTGCTCGAGCTCGGCGAGACCCTCCTGGCCGCGACCCGAGTTGATCTCGGAGATCGCGACGCGTGTTTTGATGGTCTCGTTTCCCGGATCGAGGGCCGCCGCTTTTTCGAACTGCTGCAGAGCCAGCTCCGGCTTGCCGTCAGCCATATACGCATTCCCGAGCAGACTTAGCGTCGCCGGGTCGACCGCCGACTTGTCAGCCAGCGGCTTTAGGTAACCGATCGCGCGGGAGGGGGCGTGCTGTTGCAACGCCGCGCCCGCGATCAGTCGCAAGGCCCGCTGGTCTGCGGGAGCATGAGCCAGGAATTTGCTAAGGACGCTCTCGGCCTGCGCAAATTGTCTGAGCGCTAATTTCGTTGCTCCCTGGAGATAGTACCCGGCCCAGAACCTTGGGAAGGCAGGACTGATGCGATCAAAGATTCGATCTGCCGCCGCGTATTGCTGTTGCTTGGCGAGCTCAAGCGCGCGCAGGTAGTTTGCCATGAAATTATTTGGAGTGGCCTTAAGAATCGGATTGAGATCCTCGTCCGCTGCCTTGAATTTGCCCCGACCGATATTGATGTTGGCGCGGCCCAGATGGGCCTGCAGATTTTTGGAATCGATCTCGAGTGCCTCATCGAAAAGATGCATGGCCCCGTCCAGGTCGCCTCGGCTCTGCAGCATTTCCGCCTTGACCTGGAGGATTTCGGTCGAGCGCGGGTTCGCAGCGATTGCCGCGTCTATCAACTTGTCTGCCTCTTCGGGGTTCTGTCGGTTCAGAAGTTGAGCGAGGCGGGCCTTTGGCTGCGCCGCCTCGGGATCTAGCCGGATCGCATCGCGAAACATCGCTTCGGCTTTTTTCCCATCGTTCAGACCAGCAGCCGCAGCACCGAGTGCAGTCCGGACCTTGCTTTCGAGAGCGGGTGCCCGATCACCCGGCTGGATCAGATCGAGGACGTCGGCAAATTTTCCCTGCCGGAGCAGGGCGTCCAACAGGATTGGCATATAATCCGGCTCGCCACCGTTGCGCTCGCGTGCAGCGCGCGCTTCACGCTCAGCCGAGACAGCGTCGCCGAGATCGAGATACACTTGAGCCAGCCGTGCGCGAATGACGGGATCATCCGGCGACTGGCGAACGGCGTTGCGCAACTCGATCTCGGCGGCCTTGAGATCTCCTTTGGCTAGATATTGCTCCGCATCCTTCATCGAAGTGGGAGAGTCTTTGGCATTCGCGCCAAGGCAGGCGATCACAACAAAGGCGGCGGCAATAGCGATAGGCCGCCATATGTAATAACGTCGAGCCGTGGGCATTGCCTTTCCTTTCATCGGCAAGCGGCCGTCATGGGTCGAGGCCGATCCGGTGCTGCTGCATCAGATCGTAGAGCGTCGGCCGACTGATCCCGAGCAGCTTTGCTGCCTTCGACAGGTTGGAGCCCGCTTGGGCAAGAGCTAACTGAAGCACTTCGCGCTCAGCGCGAGCACGCGCATCGCGAATGGTTAGCGATGGGGCATCCTCTCCGGGTGCAGCCAGACCGAGATCAGCGGCGGAGACCAACGGGCCGTCGCTCATGACGACGGCGCGCTTTACCCGGTTTTCTAGCTCGCGGACGTTGCCAGGCCAGGGATGATCCTTGAGCGCAGCGAGCGCAGTGGCACTGAAGCCACGCGCAAGGCGGCCGTATTCAGCGGCGAACCGGCTGAGAAAAAAACCCGCCAGCGCAATCGCGTCACCCGCTCGCTCTCGCAACGGTGGAATTTGAACTGTCACCTCGTTCAGCCGATAGTACAAATCCTCCCGAAAGCGCCCTTGAGTTATCATCAGGTCGAGATCCTGGTTCGTCGCACACACAATCCGCACATCGACCTGCACTGGATTGCGGCCGCCGATCCGCTCGACGACCTGATCTTGCAGAAAGCGCAGCAGCTTTACCTGCATTGGCAACGGCACATCGCCGATCTCATCCAGGAACAGGGTCCCGCGATCGGCGTTTTCTATTCTGCCGATGGTTTGCTTGAGCGCGCCAGTGAATGCGCCCTTTTCGTAGCCAAAGAGTTCGCTCTCGAGCAGCGTCTCGGGAATCGCCGCACAATTGATAGGCACAAACGGCTCGCGCGCGCGCACACTTAATTTGTGGACTGCCCGGGCGAGCAACTCCTTGCCGGTGCCGCTCTCACCGCGCAGCAATACTGCAACGTTAGTGGCCGCCATTTTTTCGATGTTGCGCAGCACCTTCGACATCTCGGGGCTGCTCGCGATGATCCCATCGATCGGCGATGCCGCTGTGGCGTCCAGTAGCCGACGGTTTTCGGCCTCCAGATCGAATATCCGTTCAGCGCGCGCGACGATCAGTTGCAGCACGTCGATATCTATGGGCTTTTGGTAGAAGTCGTACGCGCCCAGCGCGATGGCCCGCAAGGCGTATTCACGGTTTTCGTTACCAGTGGCGATGATGACTTTGGTCGCCGGTGCAATCGCCAGGATGTCGGCCAAGATTGCCAACCCCTCTGAAGCTCCGTCGGGATCGGGGGGAAGTCCAAGATCGACGATTGCCACCGGCACGGGATCCTTTCTGATGAGGTCAGCGGCTTCCTGACGTGTGCTCGCGGGATATACTTTGTGCTCAAAAAAGGCCCAGCGAAGTTGACGCAAGAGCCCCGGATCGTCGTCGACAATGAGCAACGGTCTTGTGGTAGTCGACATCGCGTCAGGTCACGGCGGAAGATGTCGCCGGCTCTCTCTCGGGGACAACGGGTAGGAGAATCCGCATGGTGGTACCAGCACCCGGTTCGGAGATGACTTCGAGGTCGCCGCCGGACATGCGAATTAGCTCTCTGGTCTGAAAGGCGCCGATGCCATAGCCGCCCGATTTCGTCGAGCGGAATGGCAAGAACAATTCATCGCGAATAAACGTGCCGTCCATTCCCTGGCCCCGATCGACAATATCGATAACGAGGTGGGCGCGGTGCCGGCGCGTCGAGATGAAAACGCAAGCGCCTGGGTATGACGCTTCGATCGCGTTCTGGGTGAGATGGGTCACGGCGGACCTGAGGCGCTCAGGGTCAATCGCCACAACACAATCCTCGCCATCGGTGCAGGTTTCGATGGTCACCGGGCCGTGGGCTAATGCCGCTGCGACGGCGGCGACGATCGCACCGGCGTCGGTCAAATGGGGACTGCGTGACGCGGTCTCGTGTTTGAGTTCACTAAGGAGGTGATTCATCCGGGCGACCGCATCCTCGATCGTTTGAAGCATATCACGCTGAAAATTTGGGTTATCAATGTATCGTCTTGCATTTGAGACAACCAAGCCGAGCTGGCTCGCCAAGTTTTTGATGTCGTGGACGACGAAGGCGAAACGCTTGCTGTACTCATTCAACAGTTCGCTGTCGCGCAGCACCTTGGTGGATCGTTCCTCCGCGAGATAGCTGGCCGCCTGACGCCCGGCAGCGCGCAATAGATCGAATGCTTCCCAATCGAGAGTAACCGGGTGGTTGGTGGCATCCAGAATGACAAAACCTACGACTTCTTTGCGATACGACAACGGCACAGCCAACCAGGCCTTTTGCGAGGCGAAAGGCCACGCCCCATCTGTCGCATCAGGCGAGCGTTCCTGGATCCAACTGCCATCCCGAAAGCCCGCAATGAAGGGATCGTCGGGCGGTAGCTTCGCTTCCCGCAACGCGGGGAGTTGCCACACGGCCGTTGGATGATAACCGATCCCGCGACTCAACGACCAGAGGACCCCCGCCCGGCTGTCGACGAATTCAGCCAAAGCGCGGATTATCCTGACCTGGAGTTCTTCCGCCTGACTTGGAGCGGAGATGAGTTCGATAAATTTGAGCCACTCAATCCGATAATCGTACCGATGAGTAAAAAAATTACGTGAAATCAATAATTTAGTCCGCCGGCGCAAGCTCCCTGATGAGAGCACGGTGGCGAGGACGGCAATGCTGCCGAACAACATCGCCAGCTGGAGTACAAGTCCCCAATCCCCTCCGAAGTTGCGCAACACCATCCCGACGATGGCCACAGCGAGAAGAAAACAGCCGCTTGCCAGCAAGGTCGCGGTATGAAACACCACTTGGCGCGATACATGAATGTCGACCCGCCATTCGCGATTTCGCGCCATCGCCAGAGCGAGCAGGGGTGCCATGAAGGCCGCCGCGATCGCGCGGCCCAAGCCGAGCCCGCGATCGACCCGGCCGCGGGTGATGAAAGCGTCCGAGAACAGGAACAGTTCATAGGCGAAGAGACCGCCAAGAGCGAGACACAGCGGCCAAACCTGCCAACGTTGCTGTGGTTCGGTATTGCGCCAGAGATTCTCGATCGTCAGCAGCCCGATGACACCGAACCCGATACGTACCAGCAGCTGAGACGTATAGAAACCCGACACCGTCGAGCCGAGGAACAGCAACTGTCCGTCGTTGGCGACCGCCGCGACACAAAATGCCAGTGCGCCGAACAGAAAAAGCCGCCCGAGACCGGACCCGTCACCGGCTCGTATCGTGACGAGGGTAACCGCGAACAACAGCCACGCGGAGAGCCTGACGCTGTCCAAAAGCGGCAGACCCGCGATTGGCAGATGGACCGACGCTGCAGTTGCAGCTGCCCAGGTAACCGAGGCAAGACAGCAGCCGAGGATTGCGAGACCGGTCTTACTGGTCCGACCCCGCAAAATCATTAACACGATCACCAGGATAAACGCGAGCGCACACCCTGCATAAACCGTTTGCGTTACAACGAAATCCAGGTTCGGCGCCCTATCTTGCACCATAGTTCCAGAAGATTACCCGAGCCGTCTGCAACAATATCACAAAGTCGAGAAAAATACTACGATTTTTTACGTAATAAAGATCGTAAGTCAGCTTGATCCAAGCGTCTTCCGTCGAGGCGCCATAGGGGTAATTTACCTGCGCCCAACCGGTGATGCCCGGCCTTACCCAATGGCGTTCTGAGTAGTATGGAATGGCCTGAGCCAGCTCGGCGACAAAAAAGGGGCGCTCCGGGCGAGGTCCGACAAAGCTCATGTCACCACGCAACACATTGAAAATCTGTGCGAGCTCGTCGACCCTGAGTTTGCGAATGATCGCTCCAATGCGGGTAACGCGCGGATCCCTCTCAGAGGCCCAGCGCGGACGACCATCTGTCTCGGCATCCGCGCGCATGCTTCGAAACTTTAGAATCGTAAAAACCCGGCCGTGAAGTCCCACCCTGGCTTGATGATAGAAGATCGGCCCGGGGCTCTCGATCTTTATTAAACAAGCCGTCGCGACTAGGAGCGGCAACGTTAATAGAAGCAAACCAAGGCTGACTGCGATGTCGAATGCACGCTTGAGCAGTTCGTCGAGTGGGCCGCAACGAAAGCCGTCGGAATAGAAGAGCCAACTCGGCTTAAGCGCCTCGATGTCGACCGTCCTGGTCTCGCGTTCCCAAAAATCCAGGAAATCGACCACTTTGATGCCGGCGAGCTTACAATGCAGGAGCTGGCGAACCGGCAAGCCGCGCCGGTCGTCGGTTGCCACCACGATCTCGCTTGCCCCCAGTCTATAAACCATCTCCGTCAGCGCACCATCTGGCAGAGCAGCGGGGTCGGAGAGTGAGCGGTCAAGGACATCCGAACGCACACTCGTTCGTTCGCCAGGCGTCCCGATAAACGAGATTGGTACGAAGTGTTCGTTTTCCCCGGTCTCGACCAGTTTGGCGATCCGCGCCGCCTGCGCTCCGTTACCTAGTACGATGACCCGCCGTTTGAGGAGGCCCCGGCCCAAAGTCACCGAGAACGTGCCCCGCGTCACTGACACGCAAACCAGCCAAATCAACGTTGCCTTCAGCGGAAAACTTCTGGCATCGGGCAGGTAACCCAACCCCTCGTGCCAATAAGTGGCTGAGAAAGAAACGAGCATCAGCACAAGTATCGAAGCAACGGCAATCTTGCTCAAAAGAAGACGCAAGTCCACGAAACTCTGATGTCCATATAGGCCGACCGAAACCATTGCGGTTACCGCAGCTACCGCCAACCCTGCCGAAAACTGAACGGTAAAGCTCGAAATACGTAGCACGATCGGCACCCCGATCTCCGACGCCGACAGCAGCTGATAAAAAGCGCCGGTAATCAGCAGGGCGTCCGACGACGCGAGAAGCAAGACTGAAACCGGGACAAAATGTCGGAATAGTCTGAGTTGCATCGCGAACGGAAAAGGTTGACGCCCACGCAGCCGACAACCCTTGTCCCGACCAGCGGGTAGGATCGCACACCAATAATAGCAGGAAGTTGCGAAGTCGTCTAGTGGACCGGCGCCAGATCTTGCAACCAGAAGCTTACGCTCGCCAATACAATCGCGCAGCTTGCCGGGCCGTGTCGATCCTGATTTCGGCGGCCGGCTGCGCGGCGATGGCGGTCGATTCGTCAATTTAGAACCGGGCTATCGGACCCGGCCTAGCTTTGCGCTCAAGCCTTAAGAATACGCCGGGATGATGCCGGCGCGCACGGGCGGAGCCCGCGGGCGCAGCTCTCTGAGACCTTCAGCGCAAGCAAGGCGTATCCGGCTTCAATCACCCTGTCTTTTGTGTATCACGAGTCGTTCCTCTCATAGCCTCCGCGGCTGGTGATAGCGTTTCGATCGAAAGCTCGAAGATCTGGGGCGGGAGCGAGCTCGCATTCGCTACCGACCCGGCCGCGAAGGCCGCGGCGGTGATCCTTCCCGTCGCGGCTCCGTTCGGCGAGAAGCTGCGCGACCACCGGCGGTTCGACAACAACATCCTAGGCATAGGAAAAGTCGTGCGCGACCTCGATCCGCTTGCCAAATGCGAACAAAACCCGAGTAATTGCCCCACCTCGTCCCCAGGCGTCCCGAGCGCGCACAGAAACTACCCTGCTCGAGGCGATCCGAAAGCGGGTGCGTTCCAAGAAAGGCTCGATACGCGCTTATAGTCATTTCTCAACCGTCTCCAGACAGACCACGTGCCCGGCCGCCCGAGCTGTGACCTTCCAAGTCGAAGGATGCCATACCGGTTTTGAGGACCACCGCAGCCTGCCGCGGCCGCCCTGTCGGTTAGTCTAGGCGACGACAAGGGGGCCGTAGCGGCGGAGCTCGTCGTAGGCCGAGCCCGAAGCCTGCTTAAGCTCTGCCCAAGAATTCGAGAAGTGAACGCGGGTTCCAAATGAATGCGCGCAAACTGATCGCGGCACAACGTTTTGAGGGCAAAGCACCTCTCTCGATACCTCAGCACTGTTCCTCTCCTCGCAGATTGGGTTGCCGATCACCAGTTCGGCGCAGCTAGTGACGCACTGCGTCACCACCCGAGACACACGTCGAATTCCGACCCTTTGACGGCCGCGCGGCGTAAACGGGCGATTGAGGAAGCTCGACGGTCGGGGAACAGCGAGTTCGACATCGCAGCCGACTGGGTCGACTATCAGCAAGCCGGGGGCTGCGGCGGCGCTGGCGTCGCGCGTCGTCGAGGTGCTACGGCTTGTCGACCTCGATGAGGACGTCTACCTGTTTGGGCTGCAGGGCTGCGCCGATGCCCAGATCAACCGGAAGTTGCGCACCGCATCGTCGAGGCTCGTCGGTTACTCGCCGACCGCCTCTCTCGCGACGACCTCGGACACCTCGTCGAGCGGCTCGCCAGCGACCGCTACAATGCCAATTCGCCGGTCGCGGCCAACCTGCTTGTTCGGCACCCCGATAGGCTCGATCTTCGAAGGAGAAGAGCTTGTCCGCAACGCTTATGTACAGAGCATGTTCGCCCAGGTCGGACTGACGGGTGATCTCGTC
>Ga0306920_100004824_pt1 | contig 17337 bp, 18 predicted proteins | sample flu12Cox44000170_FD_204666 | JGI IMG/M metagenome (GOLD analysis project Ga0306920, IMG submission 204666) | Lab enrichment of tropical soil microbial communities from Luquillo Experimental Forest, Puerto Rico - flux4day.12C.oxic.44.000.170 (v2)... | ecosystem: Environmental > Terrestrial >... | reverse complement strand
TCGCGAGCAGATCGGGCTTGCCCTGCCCGCGCCGGATCGCCTGGACCTGCCGTTCGCCCGGCCCGATCGGCAGCACGACCGGGGCGAGCGCGGTGTAGAGGTAGGCGGCGATCCCGGCGGCTACGCCGGCGCGCTTGCGCGCGTCGGAGTAGAGCGCCTTCAGGCCCGCCAGCGAGCCGGCGTCCATCTCGCCGACGTCCTCGTACACGGCGTCGACGTCAGGGCCGCCGACCTCCACCGGGAGCGTGATGGTCAGCCGGCAGGCGAGGTACAGCCTGCTCGGCCCCCGGTCACTGGTGGTTGTCAGCTCGGCGGGGACGGGGGTGAACTGCTGCTGCCAGCGGCCGGGGACGACATGGTTGAGGCGCTGCACGACGGATTGGGCGCCCAGGAACGCGGCGACCTGCGCGCCCCCGTATGGCACGCCGTTGAACGTGACCTTGGTCATCGCGCGAAAGCCGATCGCGCCCGGCGCGAACGGCCGGCGCAGCAGCTCGCCAGCCTCGGCGTGGGTGCGCGCGGCTGGGGCCGCGGTCGGGGTGGCGGGGTTGGGGTTGCTCATGGTGGTGGTTCCTTTCGAAGCTGTTTGGTTTAGGCGGCGAGCGCCTGGGATGGGACGATCAGCCCCGCTTCTGAGAGGAAGCGGGACGGGCCGCCGGTGGGGCGGCCGCCGCGGGCGGCGGCGTGGGTGAGGATCAGCTGGTCCTTGGCGCGGGTGCAGGCGACGTAGAACAGGCGGCGTTCCTCGGCGAGCTGCTCACGGTCGGGTGAGGCGAGCGCGCGCCAGGAGGGCAGCAGTCGCTCTTCGCAGCCGAGCAGCACCACGAGCCGCGCCTCGGTGCCCTTGGACCGGTGGATCGTGGAGACGGTGATCCGCCGGTCTGGTTCGCCGGCCGCGATCTCGTGGGCGTGAAGGCCGGCGGCCTGCTCGAGAAACCCGCTCAATGTCGCGTCGGTGAGGTGCTGCTCGGCGTACGCCTGAGCGGCACGGCACAGCGAGCGGAGGTCCTCGAGCACCCGCTCGGCGTCCTGGCGCTCGTCGGGGTTCACCGAGGTGTCGCGCCGGTGTTGGTGATGGCGGACGAGTCCGCCGTCGAGCATCACGGCGGCGAGGACGACGTGACCGATCGACCGTCTGTCGCGCAGCTCGCGGCGAACGCGGTCGAGTCCTTCGCCGAAGCGCCTGAGCCGGTCGCGTACCGCGGGCGGCCGGAGGCTGTCGATCGCGCTGGCGTCCGCGCTGGCTGCGATCAGGTCGCCCTGGTGTGTCTCGCGGGCGAGGTGGATGACGCGGTTGGCGGTGGTGGCGCCGACGCCGCGTTTGGGTGAGCCGACCGCGCGCTTGAACGCTTGGGCGTCGGCGGGGTTGGCGAGCAGGGACAGGTAGGCGAGCGCGTCTTTGACCTCGGAGCGCTCGTAGAGCCCGAGGCTGCCGAGTACCCGGTGCGGTACCCCGGCCCGGGCGAGCGCGGCCTGCAGCGGCCCGGTGGCGTAGCCGGTGCGGGCGAGCGCGAGCACCTCGCCCGCGGGCATGCCGCTGCCGAGTGTCTGGGCGATTGCGGCCGCGACGCAGTCCGCCTCGTTCCGGTCCGACGCGTAGGCGATCGCGCGCACCTCGCCGCCGGCGCCGCGCATCGCGATCAGCGCCTTGGCCTCGCGCTCGGTGTTGTGGGCGACGCACGCGACGGCGGCGTCGAGGATCTCCGCTCGGGAGCGGAAGTTTCGGCCGAGCACGATCCGCGCGTGACCGGGGAACCGCTCGCCGAACGCGAGCATGTTCCGCACCTCGGCGCCGCGGAACCCGTAGAGGTGCTGGTCGTCGTCGCCGACGCAGCAGACGTTTCCGTTCGCGCCGGCCAGCAAGCAAACCAGGACGCTCTGCGCCTCGTTGGTGTCCTGCCACTCGTCAACGAGCAGCCAGCGCCACCGCTGGCGGTAGAACGCGAGCCGGTGCGGATGCCCGGCGAGCAGCCGCACCGCATGCGTGAGCAGATCGTCGAAGTCGAAGCTGTTCGAGCGCTGCAGCTCGAGCTCGGCTTCTCGCCACACGGCGGCGATCAACGGCGCGGCGGTGTGCCGCGCCTGTCGCTGGTAGCTGTCGGGGGTGAGCAGCCGGTTCTTGGCCAGGGAGATCTCGGCGAGCACCTCGGCGGCCGCCGGCTGCCCGTAGTCGGCGAGCGCTTGTTGGATCCGCCCGCGCTGCTGGTCTGAGAGCAGCCATTCGAGCACGCGCCGAACGTCGGTCTGGTCGTACACGGTGTAGTTCTCGGTGCGGCCGAACACGACGGCGTGCTCGCGGAGCATCCGCGCGCAGATCGAGTGAAACGTGGCCGCGGTGACGCCGCGCGCGACCTGCTCGCCGAGCAGATCGGCAAGCCGCAGGCGCAGCTCACCCGCCGCTCGCACCGAGAACGTGACCGCGAGGATCTCCCACGGCTCCGCGGCCCGCGTCTGCAGTAACCAGGCGATCCGATGGATCAGCGTCTTCGTCTTGCCGGCGCCGGGGCCGGCGATGAGCAACAGGGGGCCGGGGCCGTGGCGGACGGCCTGCGTCTGCTCGGGCGTGAGCCCGTCGAGCAGCGCGCCGTCCGCCGGCTCGGCGAGAGTGGGGTGGGCACCCGCGTTCGGGTGCGTCATGTCTCACCTCCAGTGGTGAATTGGGTTGTGCGGTGAACGTGTCCGTGTCGTGGGCAGCGTCCGGCTATGCGACCGGCCCCTGCTCACGGCGTCCGCGGCGTGTCGCTAGGGTCAGGGGCTTGGCCGTGCGCGGCTGCCAGTGACACAGCGCAACGCAGTGTCAGCGGCGCGCGGGAATGAGCAGTCGGCCTGAGGGTGACTGCGAGTGGGTCCCGGGGCGCGCGGCTGCGGTCAGCCGCCTGTGTCGGCGGCCGGCGGCTGCGGCTGGTCAGGGACGGGGTCGAGCGTGATCGTGCGCTGTCCGCCGGCGAGCGGGCAGCTCCAGCTGCAGTCCCCGTTTGCGTCGGGTTGGGCGGGGCGTCCGAGCAGGAGCGCGACGAGCGCGAGTGCGTCCGCGCGCTGATGTGGGGGGCTGGTGTACTCGCGTCCGTCGTGGCCTGCGAGCGTCACGTCGACCTGATCGCGGACGTGTACGACGACCAGCCCGTTGGTTGTGGCCGGACTGCTCACCGGCACAGACGGCCGGCGAGCCAGTTGCGCTGGCGTTCGGTCAGCGCGCCGAGCGGCGCGGCGAGGTTGACGTGTCCCTCGCGGATCGCGCGGACGTTCAGGGCTCGCAGTCGTGTGCGCCCGATCCCGGGCGCCCATAGCAGCACCTCCCAGGTCATCTGCCGCTCGAGCTCGGCGGGCGGGTGCTCGAGGATCTCGCGCAGCGTGATCTCTTGCCTGCGCAGCCTGGTTTTCAGCACGGCGGCTGCGCTGCGGCGGGTGTTGGCTATGCCGAGCGCGCGCACCGGCTGGGGGAGGGCCGTGTCGGGTGTGAGCGTGAGCATCGAGGCTCCCTTCATGAGTGGGTTGCTTGGTGTCAGGTGAGCTCGCCGAAGATGTCGGCGACGTAGGCGCGGGCGTTGTTGAACTGCTCGCCGCGCAGCTGACGGCCGTGTGGGCCGCCGAGGAGGACCGAGGCGAGGTCGTAGATCGCGCCGCCGGCCTCGCAGGAGCGGCAGTACCAGCCCGTCTCGGGACGGCTGCTGACATCGCACGACGGATGTCGGTCGTCGTGGGTTGAGACCGGGCAGCGCACCCTGCCGCCGGTCGCCGGCACGGTGATCCCGGCGAGCGCTTCGAAGTACACCGGCGGCGGGATCCGCTTGTACGGGTCCCGCTCACACTCGCCGGCCGGGGTGCGGGCGGCGCGGCGTGTGCTGGCCCACGGGGGGTCGGGGAGGTCGCCGACGAGCGCTTCGGGCGAGTACGGCGTCATCTGGAAGTCGGCGTCGACGATCCGCGCGTACCGACCCGTCTTCCAGTTCACCGTGCCGGCCAGCCGCATGGGTTGTGAGCGCCTGCGGCACGCCGGGTCGGCGACCGCCGGCTTGCCGTCCAGGTCGGCTCCCAGGCAGTGGATCAGCCTGGCGTTGGCGCGCTCGATCACCTCGATCGTCTCGCCGGTCCGCTCGTTCACGCGCAGCGCCTCGAGGGGACGGTCGAGCTTCCAGTAGGCGTGGACCCGTCCCGATCCCCCGGCTGTCTCGATCAGCAGGTGGCAGGGCCGCTCCGCCAGGAACGCCCACAGCGCGGGCAGCTGCTCGGGACGGTCGACGTCGACCCACAGCCACCGGGTGTACGCGACGGCGTCCTTGCTGCCACGCGGCCGGGTGCGGGGCGTCACCCCGACGAACGCCTCCTCGCGCGGCTCGCCGTCGAACCGCCGTCGGGCGTAGTCGCCGTCGACGATCCGGCGGGCGTGCTCCAGCAGGCGGTCGAGCCATCCGACGGGTTCGGTCGCGCCGCCGGGCAGGAAGTGCTCGCGCCTGGTGCGTCGGTCGATCTCGACCTTGCCGCCCGGCGGCCGGGTGCCCGGTGTGAGCTCCACCAGCGCGTCTGACTCGGCGTGCAGAAGTCCCAGGTGCAGCGCCCGGTGGCGCTCCGGCGCCAGCTCGCCCCAGAAGGTGCGCCCGTCGGCGAGCCGGATGCGGCAGCGCAATGCGGGCGGCGCGACCGGGCCGTGACGCGGCCGTCGCGAGCGCTGGCCGCCACTGTCATCGATTGCACGTTCGGTTCCCTCGCCGCTGCGGCTGGTTGGTGCCGGTGGCGGCTGTCTGTTCACGCCGCGGCCCGCTGTTCAGCCGTGCGCTGGCTGGCGCGGGCGTCCGGATGGTCGTGTTGTTCTGCGTAGTCGCGAGCGATCGCCTCGGCGGCCTCGCGGCCCTCGCCGTCGCCGCGCAGCGTCTCGACCACCGTGATGTCGAGCACCTGCCAGGCGCCCGCTGGGCTCTGGCGGACCAGCACCCGGTGCCGCGCGCCGGCGGCGTCGCAGTAGGCGAACGGGTCGGTCCCTCGGTTACACATGATCAATCTCCTTGCCGGTCGTGGTTGGCGTCGGTGTGGCAGTGGCGGCTGAAGTCGGCGAGCTGCTCGAGGCTCGCGGCCGCGGCGATCAGCTCGTTGATCTGCTGCTGCCAGCGCTCATCGACAAGCCCTCCGGGCGTGGCATAGAGCGCGGTCATGCAAGCGAGCGCGCCTGCCGCCTCCTCGAGCACCTCGGCGGCCTGGGCAACCAGTCGGTCCATTGGAGCGCGGCCGAGCCTGTCGATCGCCTCCTCAACCCGGTGGCGTGCCAGCTCGCGGTACAGGTCGGTGACCTGGTCGGGCGCGTTCACCGTTTCACCTCGCTGTTGCAGAGGCGATAGCCGATTCCCCACACGTTGATCACCCATGGCCTGCCGGGCTCTGCGGCCGCGACCCTCGTTCGCAGGCGGAACGCGTGCGAGTCGAGCGTGCGCGTGCGCGCCTGCCGGTTCAGCCCCCACACCTCGCGCAACAGCTCCTCGCGCGTGTAGACGCGGGTTGGGTCGGCGATCAGTGCGTGCAGCAGCGCGAACTCCTTGCCGGCGAGCGACACCGGACGCTCGCCGACGCGCACCTCGCGAGTCAGGTGGTTGACGGTCAGAGCGCCGACGCGGGACACGGCCTGCGCCCGCGGCTCGTGGGCTCGGCGCAGCAGCGCGCGGATCCGTCCGCGCAGCTCCGGGTAGGAGAACGGCTTCGCGACCACGTCATCGCCGCCGCGGTCGAACACCCTCACCCGCGCGAGCTCGTCCGCGCGCGCGGTGAGCACGATGATCGGCGTGCGCGGATCGATCTCGCCGGCCAGCCCGGCCCCGCTTCGCACCGCGTCGAGCAGCCCGAGCGTCTGCCCGTTCAGGTCGGCGAGCACGAGCTGCGGCCGGTGCGTCCCCAGCAGCGCCAGCGCGTGCCGCCGGCTCTCGGCCAGCAGGACCTCGTACCCATCGGCCGCCAGTTGCTCGGCGAGAAAGGCGCGTGTGCGCTCGCTCTCCTCGACGACCAGGATCAGCTGTGAACTCATGGAGCAGTCCTTTCGTTGTTTAGGTACCGGGCGCAGCCCGATCCGCTCCCCGCCCGCAGAGCAGGTCGGGGCGCCCGAGAGTGGGGGTCGGTCAGCGGTGTCACCCCGGGCGCGCCGCGGCGGTTCAGGTGCGGGCAACCGAACGACGGATGCCGGTCGGCCGGCCGAAGGTCGCCCTCAGGCGATCATCCGGCGAGCCGCCTCGTGCCGGATCCGGGGCCGCGGTCCGCTCGTTGCCCGCATCGCCGGCCGCTCAGCGCCAGAACGCGCGCTGCCTGACAACACGAGCAGGCACCGCGGCGCGAGTGCGCTGCGCGCTGCGCAGCGCGCTTCGCGGTAGGCGCGCGATGATCGCGTAGGCGACGCACGCCGCGAGCGCGAGATCCGGATCGCGCCTGGCCCGGCGCGAGCTGCGCGCCGCATCGCGGCTGATCGCCCACAGCGATCGCCGCGCGACCGCTCCAACCTCGACGATCCGACCGCCCTGCAGCGCCCGCTCGAGCTCCTGCCGCTCCGCGTCCCATGCCCTGGCGGCCGGGTGGGCCAGCGCGGCGAGCGCATCCGCGACGCACGCGAGCTCGCCCGACCGCGCGATCCGCTCCCGCGCCTCCGCCCGCGCCTCGTCCGCCGCCCGCCGGCGCCGCTCCCGGAACACCGCGATGTCGCGCTCACGCCGCGACGCGCGCTCATTGCTCCCAGCCGCGGACGAGGTCTCGATCATCACGCGCTGTCCCGCGGATGCGCTCACAGTCTGTGAGCCCGCCGGTAGTTGCCCAACGTGCCGCTCGCCGGTCGGTCGCTCGTCGATCGTCCGCGGTGCCAGCGCGACGCTGACGGCGCGGTCCAAGTTCGCGGTCGCGGTGTCCCGGTCGTGGCGCTGCAGCGCCTCGGTCACGATCCGGTCAAGCTCCGCGTCGACCTGCTCCTGCGCCGCGCGCCGAATCGGCGACACCGCCGCCGGCGGCGCGCTCACCTGCACCCGCTTGCGCTCGCGAGCGTCCCGGCGCTCCTGCTTGCGCGCCATCCTCGCCTGCCGGCGCTCACGCACCAGCTCCCGCCGATCCGAATCGGCCTTCACCATCGAACCCATAAGGGCCTCCTGTAGGTATGTGATCTGAGCGAGCCCGCTGAGCGGGCTCCGGTTTGTTGATCGGGCTCGCGTCACCCCACGCGAGCCGCAGAAACGTTCATCGCCGGACGTGTGCCTCAGCCCCTGCGTTGTCACGACAGGCGTTGCCCATCCGACCCGTCCCTCCGGTCCCCTCGTGACAGACGCGTCCTGTCGGTCAGCCCATGTCCGCGGCTCAGTGGGTCGAGTCGACCGGGCGCGTGGCGAGCATCCGGCGCCGAGGATCTCTCGAACTCTCGCTGCGGGTCTGAGCTCAGCTCACAGACACGCCACGACGGTCGGACACCTTGGTCTTATGTGGCCCCCTGCACGTGTCAGGTGACGTCGACGCCGACTTCGTAACCCGTGGCGTGGTAGCGCCCGACGCCGGCGACTGACCGTTCGATCGGGTCTATCGACCAGCCGCCGGAATGACTCTGCTCCGCGTCGCGGGCAGCAGGATTCCTCGGCCCCCATCCGAACTAACATTGCTGGCACATAGCAGTTCGTTAGCTGCGCCAGATGACCCGCACGGAGCAGCTCGACACCGACCCAGCCAGACCAGCCGGATTCGCCCGGCTCCTAATTCACATCTACACACGAGAGGTCACACCGTGCCTGACTTTGTCCAGACCGCCGTCAAGGGGATCGATGAGCAGCTTCGCGTCTTGAAGGACGAGGCTGCGCGTCTGGAGGCCGCCCGCGCCGCGCTCACCGGCGGAGCGCACCGCACGGGACGGACGACACGCAAGGGCACAGTGCAAGCGCAGGCGCGTAAGACCGGTCGCCGGGCCGGCTCCGCGGCCACCCAGCCCAGGCGCCGCGGCGGTAACCGCGCCAACCAGGCGCTCGAGCTGGTTCGCGAGAAACCCGGGATCACCATCCCCGAGATCGCCAGTGCGATGAAGATCCAGCCCAACTACCTGTACCGCGTCCTGCCGCGGCTCGCCTCAGACGGTCAGGTCACGCGCGAGGGCCAGGGCTGGCATCCGGCGCCGTCATCGACGTCCACGCCCACGGAGTCCGCGCCCAACCCTCCCGCACGCCGGCAGAGCCGGGCCGCCAAGCCGAAGTCGACGGCCTCGGCAACTCCGAGTGCGAGGACTCGTCGGCGCGCCGGATCGACCTCGGCGACCAACGGCCGGACCACGCCCGGCGCCACCAAGGCGTCCGTGCTCGCGGCGCTCGCGGGCGGCGAATCGATGACCGCGGGCCAGGTAGCGACGAAGGCCGGTCTGGCCCGGCCGACGGTCTCGACCACGCTGTCCAAGCTGGCCAAGACCGGCGAGGTCCAGAAGGCCGAGCGCGGCTACCGACTCACCTCCACGTCGTAAAACGCGCGGCTGACCGGCGAGGACCGAGGACGGTGTCCCGTGTCCTCGCCGCTCAGACCCGCCGGGGTGGCGCTCACCCGAGTGACCGTGGTACAACCGCCCTGAGGGATTCGGAGTGGCGTTAGCGGACACTGACTGTCGCGGAGGCTCGCGCTCATGGCGCTGCCGCTGATCATCGCCGGGGCGATCGCGCTACTCGCTCTCACTGGCCTCAGCTTCCGGAGCGCCCGCTCGCGCCGCGGGCTGACGCCGCCGGTCACCGAGGCCGAGGCGCGGGCTCACGCGATGCCGTTGTCCAAGAGTGTGCTGTCCGTCGGTCCGTCGTCGTCGGACCGCGTCACCCGAGACCTGTAGGCGACTCGCCGGTCTCAACCAGCGTGATGAGCGTGTTCACCGACGCCGAGCTTCGCTACCTCACCGGCGGCCATCAGCTCGGACGGATTGCGACGGTTGGCGCGGACGGCACCCCGCACGTGGTGCCGGTCGGGTGGATCTACAACGCGGCACGCGATGCGATCGAGATCGGCGGCATCGACCTGGAGCGATCGAAGAAGTTCCGGGACATCGCCCGCACGGGCCGAGCGGCGATCGTGATCGACGACCTTGAGAGCACGGATCCGTGGCGCCCGCGTGGGGTCGAGGTCCGCGGCCGGGCCGAGGCGATCGCGCTGCCCACGCCGCTGATTCGGATTCATCCCGAGCGGATCGTCAGCTGGGGCATCGGGCCGGGCCGCAGCGCACGAACCGTCACGAGCTAGCCGGCCGGCGGCGGCTGACCTCCGCCCGGATCGCCCCTATTGGGTCACGCTTGGGCAGCCACCGTCGCAGCAGGACTCGATCTTCTGACGACAGTCGTGGCACCACCATGCCGAGCGCATCCAGAACATCCGGTGCGGCCGGCCGGTCAGCGGACACATCATCCTCTGAATTCTCACCGCCGGAGCGGACGGGGCCACCGTTCCGCCATGTGGGCTCGGAGAATCAGCGCCCGGGCAAATCGATGCGAGGCGGCTGAGCGTCGCTGACCCTCTTGCGACCGCCCCGCCAAGCGCCCGCACCGGCTATGGCGTCGGACGCCCGGTACGGGACAGATCGGTTCGAAGCGCCAGCGTGATCGGCCGTGTCGATGCGACGCTCACCTCCGGTAGCCGGGCCAGCAATGCGCACACGAAGCTCGAGCGTTTGACGTTGAGCCCGTCGGTGCTGAGCAGGAAGCGGTTGGTGAGGACGCCGTGGGCCTGGAGGTAGTCCCAGGCGGACTGGATCATCCACGCATCGACGAGCTGGGGCGGTCGGCCGGCTGCGCGCGAGCGTCGCGTCTCGACCCACACGCCGTCTGGCGTGACCTCGCGGATCCAGTTCGGCTGGGGTCGGTCGCCGAGGGTCGGCACCTACGCAGCGCTTGCCATCGCCGTCTCGATCTCCCGGAGCAGTCGCGGATCGAGGGTTTCCCGCACGGCCGGCACGCGATCCGCAGACCAGTCGATCGCGTCGCGGTGTGCCCACCAGGTCTCCGTCAGCTCGACGAGGCGGCGCAGCTCGGGAGCATCCTCGCCGCCACGGAGGACGGTGACCAGCTCCACGTTGGCGACCAGTCCGCTGGTGAGGTTCGCCGAGCCCACCGCGGCCGCGATCTCGTCGCCGTGGCGGGCGAGATACAGCTTGGGGTGAAAGGTGCCGCCGGACGGATTCAGCACCCGCACACCGAAGCCGATGCGTTGGATCGCGTCGAGGCCTTCACTGGTGGTCGAGCCGAACACGGTCGTCGTCACCAGCCGCCCGGCGCCGACCGTCTGTAGTTGTCGCTCGACGAGGCTCACCCCACGCCGCTGGACGAACGCGACGCTCAGGATCGCCTCGTCGGCGCCATCGAGTACCCGGCGCACCGCCTGGAGCGGCTCGCGGAACGACTCCACGTGCACGGTCGGGGTTGGCATCGGCGCTACGCCCCTCAGCGGTCCTGGAAGACCTCCGCCTCGTGCCAGGCCAGCAGCTCGAGGTTGGGCCGCTCATTCGCTGCGGCCGGCACACGGATCTGGCGCCCGTCCAGCTCGTAGTAGACGCGACCGTTGGCGAAGTCGTCCCGAAGCCGCCGGCTCACGGTGAATCGCAGGTCCGGCCGGATGGTCACGTAGCCGAGGTCGAACAGCCGGTGCAGGTCGCGCCTGAGCGGCACGCCGTTGCTGATCTCATGGCGTCCGCCCGCCGCCCAGGGACGGATATGAGCCGCCTCGAGCACGGGCAGCGAGTGTTCGGTCGTGACCGCGCACTGCTGGGCATATGCGTCGAGCACGGCCAGGCGGAAGCTCGCCTGTCCGAGCCGCGGGGCGATCAGGATCGGTCGTCCTGCGCGCTGAGCGTGCAACGCCTCATGCACCCAACCCACGTCTGCACCGTGGCGGGCTGCGGCACGGTCCAGGCAAGCCTCCCACAGCCGCTGCCCCTCTCCCGCCGAGAGGTCCGACGTCCGGCCCGACACTATGTTGCGCGACCAATCGGCCGGGGTCGGAACCCACTCGTCGGGCGAGAAGAACACCGGCTCGGTCACTGCGATACAGCCGATCACGTGGTTCAGGGTGAGGCTGATGCGTACGCCGCTGACGAGCCGGCGAAGCCGCTCGAGTAACTCGTGCTCGTCGCGGGTGCCGTTCGCCTGCCCGAACACGTCCCACGCGTGCCACACGGGTAGCGCCACGAACCGGGCGAACAGCCCGAACCCCCCGATCGCGTTGTACGGCGCCTTCAGCTTGAAGAAGAACGGTTCGCCCGGGCGGATCGCCGAGAAGCGACGGCCGCTCGGCTTCCAGAAGTTGACCTCGGAGATCTCGGGCCGAGCGCGCAGGAACTGATACCAGCCGTGGTCTGTCGGGGCGACGAACCCATGCATCACCAACCAATCCTCGCCGCCGCGTCCGCTAGCCGCAAGACGGGCACGGCCGCTGCCGTGCTCCCGCTCGTGGCCGTCATCAGGCTCCCCAGGCGAGGCGGACGAGTGCCCTTCCGAAGAACGAGAAAGGGCCCGGAGGCCCGCCCGACGAAGGGCAGACTCTCCGGGCCTAGGGATGCGGTCGCGGCCTAGACGCCGCTGAGCAGGTCGAACCCGCCGCCGTCGCGCATCGTCACCAGCTCCATCACCCGCCCGTACGGGTCGCGACAGGTGAACGACAGCGCGTGCTGGCCGAGCTCCGACTCGTAGCCGAACTCCATCGGCTCGGGCACGAAGTTCACCGCGCGGTCGAGCAGATAGGAGCACGGCTGCCGGCCGTCGAACCAGGCCATCGCCTGCACCTGGCCGAGCGTTGGCACGTGCTCGAGCCTGCGGTGTGCGCGTGCGAGCCGGACGATCGCCCGCGCGGTCCGCACCACGCCCGCGCGGTCTTTGCGCGCGGCCGAGGGGGTATCGCCGGCGAACTCGTGCGATCCGCCCGTTGCAGTGCTACTTTCTTCGATCACTATCTGGTCCTCCTTGTGAGGATCTGCCGGCCCCGGAGGTTCCAGCTTCGGGGCCGACGCATTTACAGGGACGGCGAAACGCCCGACGCCGTCCGGCGCCTGGCTATCTCAACTCAAGGCCACCTCCTCTTCACTTGATGTAGCCGGCCCGTTCGAGCCGGCGAAGCGCTACCCGCCATGACTGGGCTGGCCAATGCAACCCGCATCGGCCGTGTCGTCCGGACCACGCGTTTCCGCAGTGTCGGACTCCGGCCGCTCGCGGCTGGTGCCGAAAACCTGGACCTGGTGGCCGCGCTCCGCGCAGACCGCCAGGAAGCCTGGGTGCTCAGCCGCGAGCTCGCGGTTGATGCTGATCTCGATCATGCCTCGCCTCCCGCACCGGTTGCTTTGAAGAGGAAGCGGAGCGGCAGCAGTCCCGATGCGGCCGCCGCTCCGCATGCGATGACATAGCTGCTAACTGCCCGTGTGATCCCGGCGGTGCGCCGCCGTCGTCGGTTGGCGGTCGATCAGGACCGCATCGCACCGCCGCCGCCCCGGCAGCCCGCAGGGCCGGGCGCGTCCAATGAGGAGATCGCGTGTCGCGGCGGCGAGAAGTAGCCGCACCGCGAGGGAGAGGGCGAGGACGGCGGCGGCGAGCTCGAGCAACACGTGCGCGTAGGCGACAGCGAGCAACACCGTCGCTGCCCACCCGAGCGGACTTGACCCATGCCGGCGAATCACAGCAGCCCTGCCCGTCCGAGCTCGACGCGGATCGCCAGCCGCTCCGCCTCGGCAGCCTGTTCGGCGATCATCGCTCGCGCCCACGCGGGCAGGCGGCACTCGTGCACGCCGGCGGTCTGCCGCTCGATCCGAGCGCGCGCCTTCGTCGACAGCGCCTCGCCTACGCGATCGCGGCCGGCGTCTGCCGGCACTGGCCACACGACCTCGCGGTCGAGCAGCACCTCGGGCAGCCCGTCGACGCGGGCAATCAACTGGGGGACCATGCGGTACCCTCCTATGTGTGAACTGGAGCCCCGCCTTGCGGCGGGGCTTCGCTTTGCCGCGACACCCTCGCGGCGCGGCGCTCCTTAACCACAAGCGGCCCGCGACCCCAGGAGCGAAAGGGTCACGGGCCTTGCTGGAGAAGACTTGTGGTGAGAGCGCGCCGATCGGCGCGCGTTCTGGCAGCCCGCCGCCGGCCGGCTTCAGGCGCTCAGCTCAGGTGCGCAGCCTTCGCGGTGGCGGCCGAGAGCTGATGTCCGCGGCCGGTTCGCCATGAAACGCGCACGTGTTCGAGGCCAGCCGCGAACACGCAGGCATAACGAGCGAGTGAGAGCACGGACGCGTGCATAAGCTCGAGTGATCTGCTTCTGAGGAGTGGAGACGCGGTGGTCGACGCGGGCTCGTGTCGGTGTCGACTGGCACCGCAACGACGCCGCGCAGGTGACGAACACGCGGAGACGCGGCACGAAAGAAACGAATTTACGGCTCGCGCAGCGATGGTGTGCGTCGGGAGGGACGTTTGCCTAGGCTCCCGCGTGATGTCGAGCGATCACCGAGCTGGTGCGTGAAGCCTAAGCACGACGCGCGGTTTCGGCGGATCGCCGAGGACTACTAGAGCGGCCCGGCGGCGACTATGCGGAGTTGTTGCGTCGCGGCCAGGTCAGCTCTCCCGAGGGCGTGGATCCGGAGGAGTGGCGAGCTGAGATCCGAGCGAAGGCGCGGGCGGACAAGATTCGGGTGATCACGATGCGCGATGGTGATCGCGCGGTCGCGGCCCGTCACCGCAAGATTCCTGAGGATCAGGAGCTGGAGGAGCTAAGCGGCGAGTTTCAACGCGCGGAGGTTCTGCGGGGTCTGTCCAAGCGGGCGCGGGCGTTGGGGCACGAGGTCAACCGATGGCTGCGCCACGACCTCGAGAGCATCGCCATCTGCACGCGGTGCGGGTATCGGATCTATGCCCGGTTTGATGCCGCGCCGCCGGTGATCGACGGCGAGGCGCTCGACGATGCCTGCCGCGAGTGATTCCTTCGCTGAACCTCGACGTCCACAAGGCCGACCGGAGGAGCCGCCTCGCGGTGCAGCACCGCCGAGGGGATGCCTCACTCGGCGGCGGGTCCGGGCATGTGGGAGGGGGCTACTCCTCCGGGGGCGCTGGCCAGTCGATCGACTTGGCCAGCCCAGCTGCCGACAGGTCGATTAGCCCGCTATGCTCGACCGGCGCGTACGCGCCGTCGGGACGAAGTGCCAGCCACTCGACGGTTCGCTGCTGCGGATCGACGATTACGAGTTCCTCAACGTTGTGTTTGGCGTAGAAGGGAACCTTCTTGGGAGTGTCGTCGTCGGGCGAGATGATCTCGACCACGAGCGCGGCGGTTGGCGCGTACACGCGGTTGGTGCGCTCTCGCAGCAACCCGCCGTCCGGGATCCGGTAGTCGCCCGGCTCGCCGAGGTTGAAGATGCTCATCCGCGGCCACAGGCCCGCTCTCCGCGCGGGCGCATCGAACAGGACCGCCAACTGCTGGCTGACGTCGGCGTGCCCCTCGGCGGGTGCGGGATTCATCACGTACACGCCATCCCACACCTCATCCAGCAGATCCTGCCCGAGCGCGCGGCGGCGCTCCAGCAGCTGCTCAAACTCCACCGGAGCCGGATCCTGGACGAGCGTCGGCACGCCACCAAGGCTACTGCGCCAGTCCTCTGGCATTCCACCGTTCACCTCCGTCTGTGGTTGTTAGGTCCCAGCCGCCAGTCCCCTGCCGCTCAACCAGCCTGGCGCGGAGCACAGGGGGCTGACGACCGAGCCTCTCACCCCATCCGGGTTCTCGGCATCAGCGTCGCTCGATCAACGCACCAAGACCTGCGTTCAGACAGTGCACGCGCGACACCACCGAAACCGAGATGAGCGCACTTAACACCGACCCGGGAACCTGGGCGTTTCGGGTGCTGAGGGCGCCTTTCGAACGCTAAAACGAGCGCGTCGGCTATGTCGGTCGTCTCGGCCCCGTCTAGAGCGGGGAGGTCGCCGTACAACAGCGAGCCATCAATCGAGGCACCGGACTCTACCACGACCTCCCGGCGGAATGGCCCGAAACCCCCAGCAACCACGGCCAATCCCACCAATCCCACAAGTCGCCGGCACGCGCCGATCCGGCAGCCCCACCAGCCCAACGGTCCGCCCGGACCACCTGCGTGATCCAGCCGGACGTCGAGCACGGACCCCACACCGTCATCCCCGTCCACCCACGTGAGTGGGAACTTACTCTAGTCTCCGTGCCAAACGCGCTGCTACCTTGCTCAAGGTCCGGGAAAGGTGCTGCAAATCGGTGCTTTTGCGGGTTGGAAGGGGTGTGGAGTTTACGGGCACGTCAGGCAAAGTAGGCCAGTTCGCCGTCCGCTTTGCACGAGGTCAAGAAGTGCCCGTAAATCACTATGTTTCGGCGCGTGTCCGCAGATGACCTCAGGCAATGTTGGGTGCAGCTAACGCAAAGAACGGGGCACCTCGCGTCGCGAAAGAAAAAAGTCGGTCCAGCACGGCCGATAGCAAGCCGGCCGTGGGAGGTTCCCCTTTGGTCGCGTACCCTGCGATGGGCGCGGCAACCGAGGCCGTTCGTCGGCCTCGTTCGCCTCGCGCAGCCTCTGACATTCCACCGTCTCGGCGCACAGCGAACTCCCGGGTTGATCGCACTCGCTGCCTGGGTTCGTGAGGTCTCGTCGGGTACCCGACCGGACGGCACTGGTCCGGGCGAGGCCGCGGTATCGCAAGCACTGAGCTCGGGTCAACGCTGCTTTCGAGTCGTCCGCTCGGTGTCTACTGTTTTTCGGCATGTCCTCGGTGGCGCCTGTGCTCGACCAGCTTCACCGTCTCGGCGACCGCGAGAAGGGCTATCGCTTCGAGCAACTGTGCGCATGGCTGCTGCAGTCAGAGCCGGCGTTCCCAGTTCGGAGGGCCTACAGGTGGAATGAGTGGCGTGAGCGGCGGCTGACTCGCGACGGCGTCGACGTCGGCCTCGATACCGGTATCGATATCGTCGCCGAGACGGATGACGGTGGACTATGGGCGGTGCAGTGCAAGTGCTACGCCGAGACCTCACGGGTGTCGACTGACGACATCGACTCGTTCATCGCGTGTGCGGCGACCGGTGAGTTTGCCCATCTGCTGCTGATCGCGAGCACCGACAAGGTCGCGGACGTTGGGCTGGCGAAGCTGCTGCGCGCGCGGCGTCCGAGCGCATCACTGCTTCGGCTCGAGGACCTGCGGGCGCTCGAGCGCGACGATTGGCCGACACTCGAGGAGCGTATTCGCCCCGCCGTACGCCGTCCGCAGAAGCTGCGTCCGCATCAGCTTACGGCGATGCTTGACGTGGTCGACGAGGGATTCTTCGCCGACGACGCGCCCGACCGCGGTCAGCTGCTGATGGCTTGCGGGTCGGGTAAGACGCTCGTCGCGCAGCGGGTCTGCGAGAAGCTCCGCTGCGAGCGGACACTCGTGGTCGTGCCGTCGCTGTCTTTGCTTGAGCAAACTCACCGCTGTTGGAAGGCCAACGCGACCCGGCAATTCGACGCGTTCTGCTTCTGCTCTGACCCGTCGGTCGCGCGTCAGCAGGGTGAGGAGTCAGACCGAGACGTCGCCACGATCGCGGTGCCGGTGCATACCGACCCTGGGAGGCTGATCGAGTTTCTCAGCGCTGAGGATCGGCGCGTGGTCGTGTTCGCCACCTATCAGTCCCTGGAGCGCCTATCAGAGGTGTTCGTCGGACAACAGTGCGCTGAGCCGTTTGACCTGCTCGTTGCCGACGAGGCGCACCGCAGCGCGGGTCGCGCGTCCTCCTCCTTTGCCCTGGTGTGCGACACGCAGCGCCTGCGGGCCGCGCGCCGGTTGTTCATGACGGCAACCGCCCGGGTTGTGACGGGCTCGGCGGACGACGACCTGGTGCTGTCGATGGACGACGAGTCCCGTTACGGCCGGGTGTTTCACCGCCTCAGCTTCTCGAACGCGATCGAGCAGGGCCTCCTGTGCGACTACCAAGTGCTCGTCATCGCGGCTGATCCGGGGGAGCAGTTAGCGATCGCCCGCGATCGTCGTTTCGTACGCACGCCGGAGCACGACAGCGTCCCCGCCGATGCGCTTGCGGTCCAGCTGGCGGTGCTTCGCGCGATGCAGCGCCAGCGCTTGCGGCGGGTCGTCAGCTTCCACTCGCGGGTGAGAGGCGCGAAGGAGTTCGCGCGCGGATTGCCCGCGACGTTGCGCTGGCGCGGAGAGCCGCGCGGCCGGCTGTGGACCCAGGCCGTGTCGGGGGCGATGCCGGCGGGGCACCGCCGCATGTTCCTGCGCCGGCTTGAGCGGCTTGACGAATGCGACCGGGCGCTGATCTCGAATGCCCGCTGCTTTGGCGAGGGTGTTGATGTGCCGGCGATCGACGCGGTTGTGTTCGTCGACCCGCGCGAGTCGGTCA
>Ga0306920_100004822_pt1 | contig 17341 bp, 16 predicted proteins | sample flu12Cox44000170_FD_204666 | JGI IMG/M metagenome (GOLD analysis project Ga0306920, IMG submission 204666) | Lab enrichment of tropical soil microbial communities from Luquillo Experimental Forest, Puerto Rico - flux4day.12C.oxic.44.000.170 (v2)... | ecosystem: Environmental > Terrestrial >... | reverse complement strand
GTCCGCCACCCACAATGCGGCGCGCAAGCTGCGCGAGAAGGCACTCGATATGGCGGCCGAGCTCATGCAGGCGCATCCCGACGCGCTCGACATCGTCGACGGCAAGGTGGTGCGCAAGGACACCCCGCATGGCGCCTCGATGGCGCTCGGCGAGATTGCCGGCCATCTCGCGCCCACCTCGAAGACGCTCGGCGAGCGCGCGCCTGGACTATCGGCGGAAGGCTGGTTTCGCACTGCCCACCAGGTCTATCCCTACGGCATCCATTTCGCTGTGGTGAAGGTCGACCGTGACACCGGCGGCGTTGCGGTCGAGCGCTATGCCATCGCCTACGACATCGGGCGCGCCATCAATCCGATGCTGGTCGAAGGGCAGATCGTCGGCGGCTTCGCGCAGGGGCTGGGCGGCGCGCTGATGGAGGAGTTCGCCTATAACGAGCGCGGCGATCCGCTCGCCACCACCTTTGCGGATTACCTGATGCCGACCGTGCGCGAGACTCCGCCGGTCGAAGTGATGCTGCGCGAGGACTACCGCAGCCCGCTCAACCCGCTCGGCATCAAGGGTGCCGGCGAGAGCGGCATCACCGGCGTGGGGGCGGCCATTGCGTCCGCCATCGACGAGGCGATCGGCATGCCCGGCGCGATCACGGCACTGCCGGTGACGCCGCAGCGGCTGCGCGCGATCTTGAACGGGAGGGGCGGGCGACCGGCTTGAGCCGCGTTGAGCGGCCATGTGCGTAGCCGCCCATTCGTCCGCGCAGAGAGAAGAGTTATTCCTTCGCTTTCAATTGCGACTCGTTTGCAGCAATGAATGCGCGAATGTCGTCCGCCATATCCAGCAACTTCAACCACTGCTCTTTATACAGAGTCACGGGAAAGCGCCCCATGCCATAGACCGAGACCGCACCCTTTTCGCTCACCTTCAGGCGAACTGAGGAAGCAGTCTTTTTCAGCGCCGCATTCTCTCTGCGCAGGCGTTCAAGCTCGGCTTTCAAGTCGGGGTCGGACATTGCTACAGCTCTGGGCGGGTTGATTCCGGTGTGCACGCAATCATGCTCTCGGCGCCGCCAAGGGCGGATGGTAGCGGGGAAGACTCACCCGCGAAAGGGTGCATCTCGGCACCCCGATGCGGCGAATAGCCCTTAGCCGAGCGCCTTGCCGCACTGTCATCGGCTCGTGCTCTCCTCGGGATACTGGATGATCATTCCCGAGTGCGGATCAACCCAGGCAAAATGGCTTCGCACCGCCTTTACGCCTGAAACGTTTTCAGCCGCTACAATAGCGGCTTCGCGCTGGTGCGGGGCCAAGACAATGCCCCATAAGTCGACTATGCCGTCCCGCACCGTGACGTTGAAATGCGGTGCCCACGGTTGGTTGCCCAGTTCGCTCATGATCTGATCGTGGATTGCCGCGTCGTTCGGACCGGCAGACGGTATGTTGCCAACCACGCTTGCCAGCGCCTGCAGCAGATTTGCTCGGCTGACAATTCCCACGACCTTGCCATCGCGCATGACTGGCAATCGCTTGATGCGACGGCTTTCCATCAGGTGCACCGCCTTCTCCAGCGCCGTATCCTCCGCAACCGTGATTGGAGTTTGCGTCATTACATCCGCGACTTTCCGACTGCGAGTCTGAATATATTCATCAGCGAGCCGTCCTGGTCCGGTCAAGAATTCCAACCAGCGTGGCCGTTTTCGTTCGGTGCCTGTCTCGGTACGACGCAGACAATCCCCTTCGGTAACGATGCCCACAAGATTGCCGCGGTCATCGACAACTGGCAGGCCACTGATCCTGTTATCCAGCATCAGCTTGGCCATTTCAGCAATCGAGGCGTCGGGTCTGACCGTCAAGACATTTGATGTCATCACGTCCGCGACTTTCATGGGCACTCCGCTGTTCAAATATGTGAAATGGATGATTGATCATTGTTTCGGCGGCTCCAGCCAACCGGGCTGCTTCGGCAAACCAGAATGAATCGATAGACCGGGTTACCTGATTGCAGGGCATCTTGACGTTCTTGGGCAAGACAGGGCAGCCCGGCTTGTCAACGTGCTCGCTCAAATGCAAGCCAATGCATGAATAAGCCGAGACAAAGGAATTCGTCAGCGAAGCCACCACCGCGGCCTCAGCGCGCGTCCACGCAGTCCCCATGCCGGCCGGTAGTAGCGATAAGGCCGATAGGCATAGGAGTACGCATAAGGTCGGTAGGCATAGCTGTAAGCGTAGGGCCAATATAGGTAAGGCCGGTAAGCTCGGCGTCGCCAGTAAACGGTTTGCTTGACGTCTGAATGCTGGATGGCCGCGCTAAGCCCTGCTGGTGTGATTATGGCTTGCGCAGGGTGTGGGGCAATAACTGTTGCGGTCGCGAATGCGGTTGCAGCCGTGAAGGAGATTAGCAATAGCCCTCGCATCGCATTTCTCCATCTCGCCAGATCATACCCTGTTCTCAATAAACTAGACCTCAAGACACATAAGGAGAAGGGGGCGAGGCCAAAACCTCCGACACACTGAAGGCCATGTTCGGTGGCCACCCACCGCTTTGGCAACTCGCGGCAGCAGCACCGCGCGAGCGCCATGTCACCTTTGTTGGCACATGATTTTAGCGACATGTTCGGTAATATTCGCCAAATCAACGTCGGCAAGATTGGCGAGAGCGATGAGCGTGAGTTCCTCGTCGACATACCGTGTAAGGATCGCTTCGAAGCCCCGAAATGAACCGTCGTGCCCGTGCACCGTCTGCCCGTCTTTCTCTGTAATCTCCCATGCAAATCCGTAAGGGTAGTTCTCGCCGCTGTTGAGGAGGACAGGGGTGAAGATTTGCGACCAGCTTTCAGGCTTCAGGAGCGCCCGTGCCCGCACGGCTCTCTCCCACGCTAGAAAATCGGTCAGTGAGAGCCAGAAAACCCCATCCGCCGTCTGATTGAATGTGGCCGATACCCAATCCTGATTGACAATCCCACCTCCCTTGCTCATGCGATAGCCTGCCACGCGATTGGGGGCGATATCTGCATCAGTCAAAATACGGGCGGTGGTCATGCCGAGCGGTTCAAAAATATTCTCCCCAATGTAATCCGAATGGAGCTTCCCGGTTACGGTGCGAATGATGATACCGAGCAGGAGGTAACCACTATTGCTGTATGCGAATTTATGACCGGGTGGTGATCTGCGTGACAGCAGTCCGATCAGCTCAATGAGCTCACGCTGCGAATAATCTCGACGATCATCGACCTCATCTTCATATTCCGGTACTCCTGACGTGTGGGTCAGCAGATGACGCACCGTGATCGATCCCCAACGTGCCTTCGTGCGCGGCAGGTAACGAGCTATCTTGTCATCGAGGCGGAGCTTGCCATGCTCTTCGAGGAGGACGATCGCAGCCGCGGTGAATTGCTTACCGATCGATCCGGCTTGGAAGATGCTGTGCGTGGTCACCGGTACCCGGTGCTCGAGATTTGCAAAACCGTATCCCCTTGCCGCCACAACCTCGCCATTTTTGACCACAGCGAGGGCCATTCCAGGAATTTTTTGCCGTGACATCTCCGCAGAGACAAATCGGTCTATCACCGGTATGCGATCGGACGGCATCCCTGACGCTCCCGTACAAAGCATTCCGCTCGGCGGCACAAGCCTGTTGCGCTCAGTATCGCAGCCTGCCAAAGCAGCCGAAAATCCGCTCATCAAGCAGGAACATTTCGAGTTGGCCGCGGTTGGCGAGAAGCAGCAAATCACTTCGAGGACCGCCGAACCGGCGGCTGAGACCAAGTCGACAAAAGCTCCGCAGTGCCCTCCTTTGGTTGGCCATTGTCAGGCGACGGCGAATACAGTCGGGCGAATGCCCCAGGATAACCCGCCCGGGGCGCTACCCCGTCCATGAATGCGATGCTCTCGAAGGCCGTGCAATGCGAGGTCAATCCGTAACATCACGGAAGGCGAAGAAAAGAGGTTCGCCGGCCCGCGGCAAAGGCGAGCCGCTTTTAGTGCGCTTGCAGAAAACTCCGCTCGCGGCTCTCGATCATTGGATCGCTCGGCAAGAGGACAGGCCCTCGCGACCGGAGGCGATCCGGCGCCTGGTTGAGCAGGCGCTCGCTGGATCATCACCAGGCCCGCGAAGTCCCGCGGCCAGAGCGAAGGCTACCGACCTGGCAAGCAAGCGACTCGATGAGCTGATTGATCCGGCGACCCCCGAGGTCGAACGGCAACAGCGCAAACGGCGCATTTTGAGGGGGCCGGGCGAGTTTCGAGAACTCCGCGACAAATCACGTTCCAAGGATAAGAATTAATTCACATATCGGCCAGGAACGCCGCTTGAAGTCCGTCTGCACTTGTCATTCAACAGGTGCGACAGCGGGCTATCGCGCGGTGCGGCCGCCTGATTTCTATTGTGCGCCATGGTGCTGCTCGCCCTCGGCGATCAGAATATGCCACCTGTGGGTCCCGCATACCTTACCGGGGGATTGATGATGGCTACCGCGTGGTCTCGTGCAGCCAGGCTCGCTGACCGCACGCCGGCCTCCCGCAACCGCTACGTCGACTTGCTGCGGGCTGCGTCGATGCTGGTGGTGACGGTCGGACACTGGCTGGCCGCCGCGCCCTACTTCGATGCAAACGGCGCGCTGATCGGGGCCCACATCCTGACGGCCGTTCCCTGGACGGCCTGGCTCACGTGGATCGTGCAGGTCATGCCGATCTTCTTTATTGTCGGCGGATATGCGAATGGCGTGAGCTGGCGCGCCGCCCGCAGGGACGGCCGATCGTACGCCACTTGGCTGGAGAGCCGCCTGCGCCGCTTGGTGTGGCCGCTGATACCGCTGCTTGTCGCCTGGGTGGCGATCGTCGCCATCGAGTATGCCCGGGGCGTCCGCCCGGAGCTGATCCGCTACGGATCGCAGGTCGCCTTCATTCCGATCTGGTTTCTTGCCGTGTACATCGTGATAGTCCTGCTCGTCCCGGCCCTGGAGGCGGCCTGGACAAGACTCGGCCTGAGGTCGTTCTGGGCCCTGACTGCCGCTGCGATCGTCGTTGACATCCTCTACTTCGTCGTCGGCGTGCGTTGGCTCGGCTTCGTCAACTATCTGTTCGTGTGGGGCGCAATCTCGCTGCTCGGATACGCTTGGCTGGACAACCGATTCTCCAGTCGCCGGATGTTGCTTCTTTGCGCCGCCCTGGCTCTGGTCGTCCTCCTCTCCCTCGTGCTCGGCGGCCCCTATCCCGTCTCGATGGTCGGCAACCCGGACGAGGCGGTCAGCAACACGACGCCGCCAAAGGTCACTCTCATTGCGCTCGCGGTTGTGCAAGGCGGAGTGTTGTTCGCGCTCCAGGCGGCGGCGCGGCGCTGGCTGGCCGGGCGGTCGGCGTGGACAGCCACCGTTTTGATCAACGCCAACATCATGACGCTGTTCATCTGGCATCTGACCGCCACGGTACTCGTGGTGCTCGGGTCCTATCTCGCCGGCGGCGTCGGCCTCCGTCTCGAGCCCGGAAGCACCGCGTGGTGGTGGTCGCGCATCCCCTGGGTCGCCGCGAACGCGATCGCGATCGTGCCCCTCGTTTTAGCGTTCGGACGTTTCGAGCGTCCGCGCCCCGTCGAGGGATCTCCGGCGTCGCCTTGGCGCTACGTGATGGGCGCGCTCGCAATCGGTGGCGGCCTTGCGCTGCTCGCAGGGCAGGGCGTGGGTGGATACGGGCCGCTCGGACTGAATATGTGGGGGCTCGCGCTCGCATTCACGGGCATCTGCCTGATCAGCCGTCGCGGGGAGTCTTCCGAGGAACCCGCTTGAGGGCGCGCCCCGCGCCGGCGTTGCTAGTCGACGTCCGGGTCGATCGCGAGCGAATGCCGCCGCACAGCGCCCACGACGAGCGCGCGCAGCGCTCGCTCTTTGAGATTACGGGGCGCGGCCAGTCCCATGCGCTCGAGAGCGGCGGTTTCCGACGCGATCGGCGGCCTTCGCGACGACCCCGCCAGCAAGATGCGGAGCAGCTCAGGGTAGGGTGCGCGCTTCAGGGCGAGGAGCGGATTGGTGAGAGATTCCTCCACCTCGGTCATGTCACTGCCGAGCGGGAAAGCCGGCAGCAGCCCCGCCGGCCGCGCCGGCCCCAGCGCCTCCTCGAGCCGGTCGAGGCGGTTCGCGGCGGCATGGCTCGGCAGAGAGAACGAGCGCTCGATCTTGCCCGCCCGCTGAGCAGAGGACGTCAGCTGGTGCTGAAAATTTCCGTCGGCGACGCAGATCATCGCCGCGATCGTGTCTCGATCCGATTTCCCTCTGACATCGGCAATGCCGTATTCCGTGACAATGACGTCGCGGAGCGAGCGGGGAAGTGTCGCGTTCGCATAGGTCCAGACTATGTTGGATTGCAGCCCGTGTCGCAGATGCCGCCTGCTGCGCACGGCGATGATCGCGCGAGCGTCCTCGAGCTGGTGCGCCACAGCGACGAGATCGTGCTGGCCTCCGACGCCGCTGACGACGCGCCCGTCTTCCAAAGTGTCCGACGAGACGGCGCCCAGGAGCGTCGCCGTCATGGCCGTGTTGATAAATCGCGCATGCTGACGGTCGGCGCGCTTACGCGCTGAATCTCCGTCGAGCGTGTTGGTGAACGAGATCGCCGTCATGCAGATCTCGGCCAGCTCCTGCTCGGGCATTGCTCGGAGGTGGTCGTAGAAGGCCGCGTTGCCGATGAAGAATCCTGCGTGCATCAGAGCGGCCTTGCCGTTGGCCGTGGGTACGCGGCGCTTCAAGACTCCGGCTTTCTTCAGGGTGAGAAAGCCGTCGACGAGCATCTCCGAGCAGGCATAGAGCCCGACCGAGAAGGGATCGAGCTCCGCCCAGTCCGGGAGCGGCGTGCCAAGGTTGTCGAGAAGGCCGCGGAAGGCGGCATTGTCTGTGTGACGCAGCACCAGCGCATGCGCCAGCGCATCGGAGAACGCGCCGATGCCGATTTGCAGCGTGCCTCCGTCTTTCACCAGGGTAGCCGCATGCAGCGCCATGGCGTAGTCGGCGAGCGACACCGGCTCCTTGGGCGGAGCAAACAGGCCATAGTGCGGACCTGCGGGTTCCAGCACCATGTCGATCTGCGCGCGCTCGATTTCTGCCTCGCCGGGCATGTAGGGGAGGTTCTCGTTGAGCTCGACCGCGAACACCGTCCGCTCGTGAGTGCGTCGCGAGGCGACACGAGGCAGCATGTCCAGCGTAATATCAGGGTTGGAGCTCAAGCTCACGCGCACGGCGCTCGGATGAGGCGCGACGAGTTGGGCAAGCACGTTCGTCTCGATCCTGTCGAGGTGCCGCGCTACCTGGGAATAGTTGAGACTGATGTAGCTCTTCTGCGCCAGCTTGTTCGCCAGGAACTGGCCGGCCTGCAAGAAGAATTCGTGGACCCGGATGTTCGGAGGCAGCCGGCCCTGACGTATGGCCGCCGCGTAGAGCGGCTCGACGCAGCCGGAGAACAGGCGGCCGAGAAGAGGCTCGGCGAACCGACGCTCCAACGATGAGCGGGGGCGAGGGAGCGTTAGCGTCAGGCCCGTGAAGATCGTGAGCTGCACCCGACGATCCGCCTCAGCCAGGCGATACAGTGCGTCGACGATGAGGATCGGCTTGCCGATGCTCACGGGAACAGCGAGCCTGAGATCGTGGCCTACACGATCGACGATGGCTTCCGCGCAGCGATCCGCATCGCTGAAGACAACGCTGCGTGGGACGCTTGTCTCTTCAGAGAGCATCGTCGAAACCCTTATAGCTCAGTTCTCCATGCAACGTTTTCGGAGGTGAATTGTGCCGTCTATCGGTGAAAGAGGAAGCAGCGGGTAGCGGGGAAGACTCACCCGCGAAAGGGTGCATTTCAGGACGCCGACGCGCCGAATCCGCTCGCACTGCTGCGCGCGTGCCGAAGCGGCGATGCTGCCGCCGGGCCGCCTCGCTTGGACGGGGCCGTCGATCGCGACGTGAGCGATGCGAAGCGCGCGGCCAATGCAGTGCAATAAACCGCGCTCAAGAGGGGCGTCGGCGCAATTTTAAGCCGAGCGCATTGCGCGTGTCGCTCTCCGCCAATCCGTGTTAAAATCCAACAACGAAAGGAGTAGGACGATGGCAACTCTCGATTGGTCCCAGTGTTCCGCGGTTGAAAGCATACCCGGCAAGGTTAGCGGCGCATGGGTATTTCGCGGCACCCGCTTGCCCGTTGCGACTGTCATAGAGAACCTTGAAGACTTGAGTATCGAGGAGGTGATGGAACAATTTGACGTGACGCGGGAGCAGATCACGGCAGTGCTCGATTTCGTTGCGCGCAGCCTGAAGGCTCCGACGCCGAGCGAACCGCCCGCGCCGGCCGATGCTCATTCTGTTTGACCACGGAACGTCAAAGGGCCTCATCCGGGCGCTTGCGGGCCATACGATCATCACAGCTCAGGCAAGAGGATGGGACAGGCTCAACAACAGCGCATTGCTCGACGCCGTGGAAGAAGCGGGAGTTGATCTATTGGTCACGACCGACAGAAGGATCCGTTATCAACAGAACCTTACCAGGCGAAAACTCGCCCTCGTTGTCTTGACCGGCAGCACGAAATGGTCACGCGTTCGAGTACATCTTGAACATATAGCCGCTGCAGTGGATGCGGTGAGGCCTGGTAGTTACACCGAAGTTGATATTCCCTTCAGCGCGCACGACAAATAACGCGGCGTGATCCGCTAAATCGTGACGGTGGGGCGCGCGTTGAGCCAAGCGGTGGCTCGGATCGCACCAGCTTGTGGCGGGCGCACTCATTCGATCACTTCGTCGGCACTGGCCTGGAGGGTAAGCGGCACGCTCAGACCGAGCGCCTTGGCGGTCTTGAGATTGATCACCAGTTCAAATCTTGTGGGTTGTACGACTGGAAGTTCGCCGGGTTTCTCGCCTTTAAGAATACGCCCAGTGTAGGTGGCAACTTGACGATATGCGTCCGTAAGACTGGTCCCATAGCTGACGAGACCGCCGGAATCGGCAAAATCGCGAAGAGGGTAGATGGCAGGGATAGCATAGCGCGCGGCTAGCGAAACTATCAGATCGCGACGATTGTTAAAAAACGGATCGGCTCCAACAAGAACCGCACCGATTTTACTTTGTGCGAGAGCTACGAATGCCGCGTCGATTTCAATTTCATTGCTGGCGTTTACGACCTCGATCCGCTGCTGGAGTGTACGACCCGCAGCTTGCACTTCACTTAGCAGGGTCTCCGCCTCAGCAGTTTTCGGGTTCATGAGCACACCGAATGTTGTGGCTGTCGGTACCAATTCATGCAGAAGCCCAAATCGCTTGGCCTCCATTTCGGTGATGAACAGGTTTACCCCGGTGGCGTTTCCTCCCGGGCGATTGAGGCTCGCGACGAGGCCCAGTTTGACGGGGTCTCTTCCAACCATGAATACAATCGGAATTGTCGATGTTGCACCTTCAGCCGCAAGTGCCGGCGGCTCGCCGCCTACCGAAACAACGACCGTCACCTGACGATGGACCAAGTCGGCGGCGAGATCCGGCAGCCGATCGTATTGTCCGTCGGCCCAGCGATACTCGATCGCCACGTTCTGGCCTGCAACGTAGCCGGCCTCCTTCAGACCCTGAAGGAATGCGACGACAGGTCGAGCAACGGCGGCAGACGAAAGGCTGCTGAGGAACCCGATCACCGGCATCGGCGGCTGCTGCGCGTGCGCCGCGAGCGGCCATGCCGCCACTCCACCGAGCAAGATGATAAACTCGCGCCGCTTCATGGGGCTTACCCCAAGGACAAGGATCACGGACTATAGTAGGATTAGAGTGGGGTCAGCGGCATGCATCGCAACAAAACGCGGCGCCTCATGTCCGAGTCGGGCCAACCCCGGAACTCACCGTCTGGGCTGCCATGTCAGCTTCCACCATTAACGGTGATTACGCGAGGGATAAAGCCCTCGCGGCATATGCACCGCAATGGTAATCTTGCATAACTGGCCTGGGAGGACACCATGCAACTTCCACGCCGCAAATTTCTGTGTCTCGCCGCGAGCGCTGCCGCGTGCGCTGTATCGCGCCTCGCCAAGGCACAAGCCTATCCGACGCGACCAGTTACATTGATAGTACCGATTGCGGCAGGCGGTGGGCTCGACACCGGAGCGCGCATTCTCGCCGAGAAACTACAGGACAAGCTCCAGCAGCCTTTCGTCGTGGAAAATCGACCAGGCGCCGGCTCCACGCTCGGTTCCACCTATGTTGCAAGAGCCAAACCCGATGGATACACGCTCTTGCTTATGGACAGCTCTACCATTTGGATGAAATGGTTGACGAAGAACGTAACCTTCGATGTCATCAACGATCTTACGCCAGTTGCCATGTTCGCAAATACGCCGTTGGTACTGTTTGCACATCCCACATTTGCGCCGAATGACGTGGTGGAGTTGATTGCCTACAGCAAGGCAAATCCCGGCAAGGTCTCGGTTGCAACGCCCGGCGTCACCACTCCTCATCACCTTGCGACCGTATGGTTGAATACGGCAGCAAGGATCGAGCTCATGCCTGTGCCATATCGTGGCGCGGCTCCTGCGCTTAACGATCTGCTTGGCGGGCAAATCCCGCTGATGTGGGCCACCCCGGTTGCGGTCATGCCATTCGTCGAGCAGGGCAGGGTGAAGTTGCTCGGCGTCGCGACGAAGGAGCGCATTCCGACATGGCCGCAAATGGCGACAGTTGCCGAGTCCGGGGTGCCAGGCTTCGCTGTCGACATCTGGCTGGGAATCGCTGCTCCTGCGAACGTGCCGCCGGAAGTCGTCACGCGGCTTGACCAAGCCATTCGTGAGGCCTGCGAACTTCCCGAAGTTCGGAAGCGGATGTCGACGGTGGGATTGAATATCGATTATCGAAACAGTACCCAATTTCACGAACTGATCGTCAGCGACCATCAGAAATACGGCACGATCATTCGCGAAGCAGGCATTCAACCGGAATGAGCACTTGGCATGCCTCGGCCCGGGGACCATCCGCGCGGTTGCGCGCACCCTGTCGGCCCGAGAGCGTGAGCTAATTCCGGTAGCTTGGCGACGGGAAGTTCCCCAATGGTCCACCCCAGTAGTACGGATTATATGCTGGCTCCCCTGCATTCCGTCTCGTTTGATAGTCGCGATGCGTGCTGCGAGGAAGATACGGACGCGAGACATGGCGGCATGTGCGGCCCCGCCGGCATGTGTGAGCCATTTGTTGGATCGCGCTTACCTGTTGAATAGCCATAGCAAGACCAGAAAGTCCCCTTAGCGGCATAGCTTGCGGACGTGATGAAAGGAGGAGCGCTGTGCATAGGACGGTTGCTCCCAAACGCAAAGGTCGTAACGCATGATCCCAGCTCCGATGTTTGGTAGCTTGAATCATGGTTGGTTCTGCGCGCAATCAAGCCCGGCCCAATTCAATGATCGCGTTCCGCAAGCGCGATACCCTTCTCCGACCGCTTGATAATCCCCTGCTCCATGAGGCCACTGAGCAGGAGGAGGAAGCTGTTGTCCTCGATATGAATTCCGTGAACTTCCGCGATCTCGGTCTGGAGCTGGCGCGAAGAGGCAAACCACGGCTCTGGGCGAGCACGCAAGGCCGCTAAAACCAGATCCTTGTGGGTCGCAGGTTTTGGTTGGTCGCCAGCTCCGGTTCGGATAGGTTCGGTGGAGGGCTCATTGCGTTGACTTGATTCCGATATGAGATCCGCGGGCGCGACTGGGTTGTCCGGGCCAACGGCAAGCCGACTGAGGGCGCGCTCGGCGATCTCCAGTTCCTTCTCTTCTGCATCAATCTGCTGTCGGTACTTTGCAAGCTGCGCGCGCCGAGCGCGGATGGTTGAGAGATTCGGTTCCATGCTCGTAGTGGTCCCTTTCATCTCGGCCGAATGGCCCTTCACACCAGCATCGCAAGCTCGCGCGGGAGCCGGCGAATGGCGGTTACATTTTGCCAAGGCGGGGGCAACATGAGAAGCCGCCCCTTTTTGGTCTAACCGCTCTTCCACCGTCATGCGCGGGCCTCGACCCGCGCATCCATCTTCTTGCGAAATGATGGATTGCCGGGTTCAAGCCCGGCAATGACGATCGGTTCAAAACGACCGGGAGTCGCCATAGTCAGCGTAAGATTGTCGCAGCCGTCGATAACGTTAACCGGGGAATGATGTAGCAGCTCTGGCTGGTAACGTGATCTAGATGACTTTGGATCGCCGTGGCGCAGAAACTCGCACATTAACAGAGATATTCGGTGAGCTAAGTGCGGGCGCCTCGGGTTTTTTGGACTTCTCAACTGGCCGCGTGAGGTACTATGAGCAATCGGGAAGCACAATCAGGACTAGCATTCGAAGGCGTAATCGAAGACATATGCGGCTTGAACTGGGTCAATCTGGCCGAAGACGACCTTGTTAGCGTGGCATGGGTCTACTATTATTTCTCAGTGCAGTTTCGCGAATGTCTGGAGATTGCACGCAAGCTCTATCCTGATGACAAGCGATTGCTCGAGCTCGACCATGGCGAGCGCGATACCGACAACCTTTCTCCGTGGCCCGGCGTTGCTGCAACGGGAGAGCGGATGAATCACGATGAGTTCATGCGGCGAACGCTTGAGCTTAAAAAGATTCCAGAAAGCCGGCGGCGCAGTCTCGCGGCCCTTGGTCAGGCCTATTTGAGTAAGGTCCATGCGACGGACCTCAACAGCAGAGCAATGGCTCTCGCAAGCTACGAGGATGGCGGGCTTGAGCAGGTTTTTCGCGCCATTCTAACGGCTCCGAAATGGAACGGACCGCTCTTGCAGGCGTTCAAGCATTTCCTTTCCGAGCACATCAGATTTGACAGCGACCCGGAACAAGGTCACGGAGCACTCTGCCGGCACCTCACGCCGGACGACGATGTTCTTCCTTTATGGGCGGAATTCAAGCGCATGCTGATCGAGGCGGCTCCGAGATTGGCACATTCTCACCCCGCGGCGGAGAAGCTTTCGTCCGGCTTGAGTCCGGAGCTCATTCGATAGCAGTCATAAAGGGCATCCGACGGCACTTTGCGTCCGTGCCGGAAGCGTGCCGGGGCGGTCAGTGCCGATACGGGTTTGGGTCGAGCCCCTTGCGAGACCCAACGCTTCGGCGTGCAGCAGATGTTGGGTCTCGTGAAGAACTCGACCCAACCTACGATCAATACGATCACGTCCGCCAGTGAGATAGCAGACGCCGTCAAGGCTCTTTCGAGTCCATCAGCACAAAAAGAATACGACACGGCTCCTTGCCGCGATTGACCCAGGCGTGGTTGGTCGCCTGCTGCACGATCACATCGCCTGGCTTCAGATGCACGTCGCCGTCATCGAGCATCATGTCGATCTCGCCGGAGAGAATGATCGCGTAGTCGAGACTGCGGGTGCGATGCATCAGCGGATGCTTCACCGGAATGCCGCGCGAGGGCGCATTGGTGATGCCTTTCTGCAGCATCTCGGGCGGCATCTTGGCTTCGGTTGCGGCATCGAGCGGCAGAAACTCCACGACCCGAAACTTGGTCCCGTTGTCGGGCGGTGCGATGCCGATCGGTCGGCCGGAGGGATCATCCTTCAACAGGCTCGGCGGATAAGTATCGGTGATCCAGAAATTGGTCGCGATAATGCCGGGTGCGACTTGCTTCAGCGGCATCTTGCTGTCGAACAGCACCACCGAATGGTTGCGCGCATCGAGCCCGGTCACGACGCGGCGCATCTCCTGTGCGCTCGCGTAGGACGAACCGAGTGAAGCAGCCAATGCGGCCGCGGCAATTTGCTGTTTCATTGACGTCTCCCCTTCTGTTTTGCGGCCCAGCCTCGCGGTTTTGCAGGGTTGGTGCAAGGCGCGGTTTGGCTTATGTTGGTGCGTCATTTGGTTGGAGAGTACGATGCGAGCATCGGTCTTCTACACGCTGGCCACAGCTGCCGTGCTACTGGGCGCAACACTCTTCGTCTCATCACGTGCGCAGGCGATGCTCCCAGCAGGAGCCTGCGGTCTCAATTCGGCTATTCACGAAACAAAGGCCGTGCAACAAGTGCATTACATGTGCCGGCGAGGGTCATATGGTCGTCGATGCCACCATATCTCGCGACCGCATGTTCGGTACGTGCGACCCCATGCCAACCAGGGCTCTGAATGGGAACACCGATATAATCCTTACTATTGGGGTAGTGGGGTGATGACAAGCGACTGACCATTGGCACGGGGATGGATACTGGAGCGCTCACGCGGAAGCGCGCTGCGCGAAGGCGGAGCGAGTAGCCAGGGCCGAACTGCCTCGCACGCGAGGCCCCAAAAGCTCAATCTAAAACAACCGTGCGCCGGCGCACGCGGCCTTTGCATCGGGCTGTCGGATAGGCAGCCTGCCCGGTCTGCCCAGGCGTCTTGCGAGAACGCGCGCCAGCCCGATCGGCAGGTCGACCACGCCTGGCAAAGGATCATCGCCGGCGAAGCCTGCAAACGTGATGTTAGCCCCCCAGCACCGCAGGTAGCTCAGGGGAGAGAGATTTCCTGCGAGCATTTCCCGGCAAGCGGCCCAAACGTCAAGCCAATCGTGCATCCATGCGGCATTGGCATGTCCGCGTATCGGCGTGACGGCCTCGCCCATTGCGAGCCGCCACAGCACATGCGCGAAATCCACGCCAGCAATCGATCCCAACGCGTTCCACGTCCATACCCGCGCATTGACGTCCAGAAGCTTGTAGCGGCCATCGCGCCCGTCGAACTTGAATTCGACCTCCGCCAGACCGCTGTGATTGAGCGAGCGCAGGAAACGGCACGCCAAATCTTCGACTTCATTCTGTTCGATCGTCTCCACGAAGGTCGAGGAGTAACCGAAGTCTGCGGGATATTGCCGCGTACGCCGCGCCACCATCGAAGCAATTGGAAAGCCCCGGTCCCAGACGCCGGCATACGAGAGCTGGGCTGCACCGGCACCTGGGATCAGTTCCTGTACGACTATGGCGTCCTCGCCCACTAGGTCGGAGGCCTGCGCGTAGCGCGAGCGCAGTGTGGCGAGATCATCGCAGCGCCACGCCTTTGCCCGCGTAAAAGCGTTCATCCGCTCGCGCGTAGCCGGCTTGAGTATCACGGGAAAACGGCAATCGAGTCGCGCAAGGTCATCGCGGCCGCGCGGATGATAGCACAAGGGATGATCGATCCCGAGCGCGGCGGCGCGCGCATAAGTCAGCCGCTTGTCATGCGCCCACCGCGCCGTTTCCCAGGACGGAACCGTGATGCGATAGAGCGACGAGAGGGCGGCATGATGTTGCGACATGAAGCGCAGCTCGGCATCGCCTCCCGCGATGAGAACCCATCCTGAAAGCCCCTGATTGGCCGCAAGCGAGAGCAGAAACTGCAATGCCGACGGGTGAGCTGGGCCGTCCCAGGCCAAAGTTCGCTTCACGTAGCGTGAGAAACCGGTGATCGGGTGATCATCGGTAACAAACCAAACCGGAATACCCCGGCGGCCGAGGCTGCGCGCAACGGCAAGGCTCCCATGCGCACCCCCGAGGATCAGCGCGCCAGGGCGGTCGTTCGAGCTCGCATGCGATGGGGCGGCCCCTGTCATGCGACGTTCCGCGCCCTTCAGACGCGATGCTCTTGCGGGGGGCGGGCCAGAGCGTATTCCATCCGAAGATAGCTTTGACGTTCCGCCCGCGGACGCTGCGCCAATACGGCGCGCGTCACGGCGCGCGCGGCGTAACCCGATCCGGCAATGAAGCGCATGAGCGGCCCGAAGCTCGCCACCGCGGCCGCGCCGACAAAATGCAATCCCGTGACTGTTGATTCGAATCCACGCGCGAGTTTCGGAGAGCCTCCCTTACAGACGATCCGTTGCTTGAGCGTGCGCGGCAGCATTCGGTAGTTCGCAATGCTGGTCTTGTAACCGGTCGCGAGCAGCACGTGATCAAACAGGCGCGACTCGCCGCCGATGCGCAGCACAATCCCGTTCCCTGTCTCGACCGCGCTGGAGATCTCTTTTGCAACATGCACCTGCACCCCCGAAAACCGTTCCCTGACCCATGCGGCGGCGGCCGGACGCAGGCTGCGGGTGCTGATCCAGGAACGCCAAACGGCGGGCAAGCAGTGCTCTACCGCGGGCAGCTCGTTCAACCAGTTCCACGGCGGCGGCCCTACAGCCGAGGGAGCTTGCAGTATTTCGCGTGCACGCCGAAGCCACCTGCGGTCTTGCGCCACATCGTTTTGTGCCACGCCCAGCCAATGAATGGGGCCACGACAGATCAGCTCCACCTCGCTGCCGGCTTGATTCAGCAGGGCAGCCGACTCGCAGGCGCTCTGTCCGCGCCCCAGGACGGCAATACGCTTTCCCCGCCATTTTTCCAGATTCGCGTGCTCGCAGGTATGGCTCACCAGCTCTCGCGGCATCCCGGCAAAGGGCAGGGGACGAAAGTCCTGATGTGCAAGCCCCGTCGCGAGGACGACGCGAGGCGCGCGCACAATGGTCCCATCCTTCAGGGCGATGCCGAAGCCGGGCCCAACGTCCTCGATCCGCATCACCATGCGGGTATCGACCTCGGGGACAGCCTGGTGCCGGAACCATTCGCCGTAGGCTACGAACTGTTCACGCGGTAATTGATCCTCGACGGGTGCGATCCCATGCTGATGGGCGAATTCATCCAGCGTGAGTTTTCCGTGCGGATGGGAGATGTGGCTGGCGATCCAGGGCGAGCGAAGCTTCATCCCCTTCGGCATGTGATCGCGCCAGAACGACAAGGGATCGCCGAACACATGGACGGCGATGTTGGCGGCCTTGAGATGCGCCGCGATAGCAAGGCCGTAAGGCCCGGCGCCGATCACGGCAACTTCGCAGTCGGCGTTCCAGGAGGTCATGCTTTACTGTTCTTCAGGTCAATCCGCGGCTCTGCGCAGCACGGTGCTCGAAATAGTCACCAGTGCTTTGAGTTCCGAGGTCTATTCGTTTACCTCATGTCAGCGTCTCGACAAACGTAGAAGTCGATTTAAGCTTACCGGTGATCCCAACCAAAGCGACTTCCGCTCAAACTGAACCGCTCCTCCACCGTCATGCGCGGGCCTCGACCCGCGCATCCATCTTCTGCGAAGAAGGATGGATTGCATCGGACCTCGGGCTCGCCCGAGGTCCGCACCTTTAAGTGTGGCAAGTCCGGTAAACCGGACTTGCGGGTCAAGCCCGGCAATGACGATCGCGATTCTGTGGAAACGGCTTTTAGTAAGGTTACGATCGTGAAAGCGTGACTCGCGACATGGGTCAATGGGCTTAGCTTGCTCTGCTAGCGGTGCGCTACAGACTGCGGACGGTGAGAGGGCAGGTTTGCGGGGCACCCCAAAAACGCTGCGCGTTTTTGGGGACCCCGGTCCCGCCCCTACAAGTCC
>Ga0306920_100004821_pt1 | contig 17344 bp, 13 predicted proteins | sample flu12Cox44000170_FD_204666 | JGI IMG/M metagenome (GOLD analysis project Ga0306920, IMG submission 204666) | Lab enrichment of tropical soil microbial communities from Luquillo Experimental Forest, Puerto Rico - flux4day.12C.oxic.44.000.170 (v2)... | ecosystem: Environmental > Terrestrial >... | reverse complement strand
CGTTAAGCTTGATCAGAAGTTTATCAACGCGGCCCGTGCAGGGACTGGCAACGTTCATCGTGGCTTTGCTGGTTTCAACCTCTATCAAATCCTGGTCGGTGCGAACGGCGTCGCCAACTTTTACCAATAGATTAACAACCGTAGCTTCCGCAATGGATTCACCCAACTGCGGCATGATAATGGGGATCGAAGGCATGTCTACAGGCGTTGCAAGTGCCGAGCGGTCAACGCTATCCGCTGGGCAGTGGGGCGGTGGGCTTTCCACAGATTTGGATGGTACGGTACAGGAGTATCTTTTGCGTTGAGACGTTGCGGCGGGGCATCCAGAAGGCCAAAGCCTTCGCTGGCAACCCGAGCGACCACTTCCGCGGTTACACCACCCCAGGGCCAGGCTTCACCAACGCACAGCAGTCGACCGGTCCGCGCCACTGACGCCATAACCGTATCTGTGTCCAGCGGTTTGACCGAACGCAAATCCACGACTTCGATCTCCACGCCTTCCAAAGCCATTTCTTCCGCCGCGGCCAAGGCTTCGTGGACCATCGCACTATACGCCACGACGGTCATGTCGCGACCAGCCCTCGCGATGCGCGCCTTGCCGACGGGTACAGCCTCGGACGGCAACGCATCAGCCTTAAGATGATAATAAAGATACTTGTGCTCACAGAAGATCACCGGGTCATCAATGGCCACAGCCTCAAGGAGCATGGTGTAGGCGTCTTCAACCGTTGCAGGCGTCATCACGATCAGCCCAGGATATTGGGCATAAATGCCTTCAAGGCTCTGGCTATGAAATGGACCGCTGCCCGAAGTCCCACCCGAAGGCAAGCGAATCGTGATTGGGCAAGGCACCCGGGTGCGCCAATGCAGAGTCGCTGCTTGATTGACGATCTGGTTGAATGCAACAGTTGAAAAATCCGCGAACTGGATTTCAATGATTGGCCGCATTCCTTCAATGGCCGCTCCAACTGCCATGCCAAGCATGGCATCCTCACTAATAGGCGAATCGATAACCCGTCCGGGAAATTGCTGCGCCAGGTTCTTGGTCGCTTTAAATGCTCCGCCAAAGTCGCCGACATCCTGGCCATAAATGAACACCCGAGGGTCTTCGGCCAAAGCCCTGGCCTGCGCTTCCCGGATAGCATCGAGGTAAGTAATGCTCATCGCACCAGCTCCGGGCTAGACGCGAACGCGCAGTTGAAAGCAACCGATTTCTGCGGCTGCAAGGAATCGCGGTGCACGCCGGGGAGCCCGTTGAATCGGGCTACACATGGTCATGTCCCTCACTTAGGTGCTTGGACGCAAGCGCACACCAGTCTTCTTTGTAGGGGTCGGGACCAGGTTCGCGCTGCACTTTGGCAACAGTCTCTTCGACAGCCTGCACAGCTTCGTTGCGCCAGCCTGCAAGTGCAGAAGGGTCAGCCCAGTCCTGCTTGAGGAGATACTCGTCCGCTACTTTCATACAATCTCGTCCAAGAGGAGCTGCCTTCAACCTGGGATCGACATAATTGGCGTCGTCGTGTTCACCATGGCCGCACAGGCGCAACAACGTTGCGACAACCAAGTGAGGTCCATGCCCCTCCCGAGCTCGTTCCACCGACTCGGCAATAACTCTCAAACACGTTGAAAGATCCGTCCCGTCAACTGCCTGGCCGGGAACTCCGTATCCTTGCGCTTTATCCAGTAATGTTCGACAGGCGAATTGCTTTTCTGTTGGAGTTGAATAGGCGTACTGATTATCTGCCAGAATTAGCACCAAGGGAAGCCGTTCGATGGCTGCCTGGTTGAGTCCCTCGTGGAAGGCGCCGGTAGAAGAGCCACCATCACCCAGGCAAGTTGCTCCGACCGTGCCGCTTATACCCTTGAACCGATGCGCCAGCAAGGCGCCATTAACAACGGCGATCATCGCTCCTAAATGGCTGATCATGGCGAACATGCCATCTTTGGGGCGCCCACGGTGAACATTACCGTCACGGGCGCGCATGGGGCCTAGCGGAGAGCCCAGGCACGTTCGCACTGCGTCAAGGAGAGGCTCACCAAAGGCCAGGCGCCCGGCTGTGTCTCTTATTAAGGGCGCGAAAATGTCACCTTTCCTCAATGCTAAACCAATTGAAACACTGAGTGCCTCTTGGCCACGCCCCAAAAAGACGCCTCCGTGAATCTTACCCATTCGGTAAAGGCTAGCGAATTTATCGTCCAAAACGCGGGCAAGGACCATTAGGCGGTACGCCTGCAGGTATTTGTCGCGAATGGAGGGAATCTCGCTCACCGCACCGTGGTCGAGCAAAGCATGAACCATAGGTTGATATGTATCTGTTTGAGGGGACTGCTGCAATGTTTCTTTCCAGGGCGAAAACCTCAGTTCCAAACTGGCCCACCAGGAGGTGCGTGTTCCGGAACCGCGTTCGATTGTCCATTCTTGAGGCACTTCGAAGGTGGTGAACCTCACCCAAGGACCTGAGCCAAACTGCGCATGAAGAACAATATGACTTCTGCCCTTATCGCTGACTAGAAAGCTGAGATCCTATTAGCCTCATTCTGAATTGGTGTTGAATGTGCTTAATAAGCACTGATTTGCTGTCGATGTGAAGGCAGCGCCATGAAAAGACGTGCCATTTTATGAAGCACCCTTCGTCCGCCGTTTTGCTGGTCGAAGACGATCCCAGGATGCCGGAAGTGCTGGCAGGGCTCCTGCATGACGACAATGTTTTACTGGTTGGTGCTATTAATGCCGTGGAGGCTCTCCAATGCCTCCGTGCAAAGCCGTATGATCTGATATTGCTCGATCTCGGGCTGCCTGGCGTTAATGGTTTTGAGTTGCTTCGCCAGCTCAAGGAGTCGCCGGAAACCGAATCGATTCCGGTCGTGGTGCTTACAGCCTGGAACAGCACCGACGATAAACTAAGAGGCTTTGAGTTGGGAGCAGTAGATTATCTGACCAAGCCTTTTGAATCCTCAGAGCTTCGTGCACGACTGCGCTCCGCCCTCCGTGCCAAGCATCTGCAAGATCAGCTCAGTCAGACCAACCGTGAACTGCTTGGTGCAAGAGTAGCCGCCGAAGGCGCGGCTCGGGCCAAAGCGGAGTTCCTGGCCAATATGAGCCACGAAATCCGCACCCCGATGAACGGAATCATCGCCATGGCCGGTTTGCTTTTGGAGACACCGTTGAATCATGAACAACATGGGTATGTGGAGACCATCCATTCGAGTTGTGATTCCCTCCTGACGATCATTAATGACATTCTTGATTTTTCCAAAATCGAATCAGGAAAGCTCGAGTTTGAAAACCATCCTTTCGAGCTACGCACTTCCATCGAGGAAACCCTGGACCTTTTGGCAGCGAAAGCAGCTGAAAAGGGTCTGGAACTCGTCTACCAAATGGAGGATGGAATGCCGGCGCAAGTGCAGGGAGATTCTGTTCGGCTTCGGCAGATACTTGCCAATCTGATCAGCAACGCCATCAAGTTCACTCCTGCGGGCGAAGTGGTTGTCCATGCCAGGGTATTGTCAGGACCAACTGTCACTCAACGCGGTGCGGGCTCCTGGCATTTGCATTTTTCCGTAAAAGATACGGGCATTGGAATTCCAGTGGATCGTCTGGCAAGGTTGTTTAAGTCATTTAGCCAGGCCGAAGCATCAACGACCCGTTTTTATGGCGGCACTGGTTTAGGTCTGGCAATCAGCCGCCGGCTTGTCGAGATGATGGGAGGCAAGATGTGGGTCGAAAGCGTGCCGCAAAAAGGATCAACTTTCCATTTCACGATTTACCTCCAAGGAGCCGAACCGGCCACCCCAACGATTCTAGAAAAAGGCCCGCATCTACTTTCCAATTTGCGCTTGCTGATTGTCGACGATAATCCAACCAATTGCAGAATCTTGACCTTGCAGAGCCGCAAATGGGGGATGATCCCTCGACACACTCACGAAGGCCGCCAGGCACTGGAATGGGTACGCAGCGATCGTTTTGATTTGGCGCTGCTGGATATGCAGATGCCAGGGATGGACGGGTTGATGCTGGCGCGAGAGATTCGCAGCCTGCCGCATGGCCGCACACTGCCGCTGGTTTTGTTAACCTCAATGGGCGTTAAAATGAATCAACCCGAAGTGGCCGAAGCCGCCTTTAAAGGTTGCCTGACCAAACCCATTAAGCCCGCACAACTTGAGCAGGTGCTGTTGCGGGCCATCTCGGGTGCCAAACCAATTGCGAAAACCCCAACAGTAAACGGCACAAAACTTGACCCAACTCTGGCGCAACGCTTGCCCTTGAGGGTGCTGTTGTGCGATGATAATGCCATCAATCAGAAGGTTGCGTCGCGATTACTGCAGCAGATGGGGTATAAAGCGGACCTGGCGGGAAATGGGTCGGAAGCTTTAGCTGCACTGGACCGGCAACCGTATGATTTGGTATTTATGGACGTGATGATGCCCGAGATGAACGGGCTCGAGGCAGCCGCCAGTATTCGGCAGCGTCAGAAGGCCGTCAACGCGCCGGAAAGTTACAAAGGCTCTATCATCATTGTGGCCATGACCGCCAACGCCATGCACGGCGACCGGGAGAAGTGCCTGGCAGCGGGTATGGACGATTACATTGCAAAACCGGTACGACTCGAAGACGTGCGTAAAATCATAGAAAAGTGGGGAGCAAAAGTTGCTGGAGCGGAGCAAGCCGAAAAGCAACAACAAGCGACATCGCCACAGCTCTCGGGAGCGGTTGCAGCGCCGGCAACAACTTCAGAAGCCGACCCGGTCGATATGGAGCGGCTGATGGAATTTACGGACGGAAGCTCGGACAATTTGCGAGAACTCGTGGAGCTGTATCTAACCCAAACGACTGAGCAACTGGAGAAACTGCGTAATTCGGTTGCCGCCGCGGACGCCGCGGAAGTCAGGCGCGTGGCCCACAGCTGCGCGGGTGCCAGTGCAACCTGCGGAATGCGTCAACTGGTTCCACTGCTGCGTGAACTCGAAGGTCAGGGTCGCGAGGGCAAGCTCACGACGGCGGAGAAGATTTGTGAACAGGCACATCGCGAATTCCAACGCATCCGTTCCTTTCTCGAACAACGATTAACGAGCCGGGCTCAAGCGACGCTGAAGAGTTAGAATGAAGAAAATCCTGATCATTGAGGACGACGTGATCGTTGCGAATATTTATCGCAACAAATTCTCGATCGAAGGCTTTACTGTAGACATAGCCAACGACGGGATGAGCGGCCTGGAGGCCATCAAAACCTTCAGACCCGACGCCGTAGTCCTGGATTTGATGCTGCCTAAAATGACGGGTGTCGAACTAATGAAAAAGGTTCGAGGCGAGGCCGATTTCCAAAAGCTGCCCATCATTGTTTTCTCAAACACTTACCTGACCAATATGGTCCAGGAAGCCTGGAAAGCCGGGGCCACAAAATGTCTTTCCAAGGCAAATTGTTCTCCCAAGCAACTTCTTGAGGTTGTCCGTGGCACCTTATCGACCAATGGGACCTCGGCAAGCGCAAACTCGCCATCGGGACACACATCAACGCCTGAAGCCCACGAATCAAAATCGGCTCCGCCTCCCTCTCCGCATTCCTCCACTGATGTCGACACGGTATTTCAGGCTGAGCTTCGCAAAGAGTTTGCTCGGGGGTTGCCCTCAGCCATGGCCACCTTGCGCAGCCTTTTGCAAGCCTTGATTAAATCAGGCGATGAAGCGACCAAGTTAAAGAATGTGGAAGAGATGTACAAACGCATTCATGCCTTTACCAGCAACGCTGGCATCACAGGAATGGTGAGCCTGGCTCAAGTTTCCGACGCGCTGGAGGCCCTGCTGAAGGAGTTGGCAGAAAAGCCCAAGAGCATCAACGCCTCTACGCTTAGAACCGTAGCCTCCGCGGTGGATTTCCTGGGCACTCTCTCGGCTCGAGACATTCATCCTGATGAACAGTCTTTTCCGACCCCTCGCGTCCTGGTGGTAGACGACGAAGCAATCTCACGTCGGGCCGTCACGTATGCTCTGGAGCGCGCAAAATTAAAACCCATTGCCGTGGAGAGTTCCCAGGCCGCCTATAACTTACTCATCGAGACGAAATTTGATCTAGTCTTCCTGGACGTGGATATGCCCGGCATGAACGGTTTTGAGCTTTGTTCGAAACTACGAATGTTGCCTCCGCATAAAACAACCCCAGTTGTTTTTGTAACAAGCCTTAATGATTTAGAAAGCCGTGCTAATTCTACTATGAGCGGCGGCAATGATTTTATTGCCAAACCGTTTCTCTTCCTCGAATTGACGGTCAAAGCGCTGGTGTACCTGCTGCGCGCACGGCTGGCCGCCGGCAGGACGTAGCAATTAGGTTTTCATTTAGGTTAAATTCAGCTCGGTATCCCACTTGGCATACGGCCTGAAGAGCCTTCCATTCCTCAGCCACCCCAGAGAACTTGGGACCCTTGTTGCCGTCATGCGGCATGTGCCCGGAAACGGTACCGATATGTCCAAGGTCAGGAAAGAATTTGGACTTGCATAACCCAAAACAAAGCGTAGAGAAACAATAGAACGAAAACGATGCCCGCAGGGGGCTGGTTGCTTGGTTCGCGAAATTGAGGTGCCAGGGAGAAACCAGCTCCGGGGGCGAAACTTGCAGTCAGTTGCAGTGTTATGAACGTGTTGGACCTGATCAAAGCGACCATCGCTTGCGGGCTTAGTGCATTTCTCATTTATAGTTTTCCCGTCGTCGGCCAAGTGCTCATCATAGGCCTGCTGAGTCTTCTCTGGTTGTCGTACGCGCACAAGACGCTGGCGACCCTTTGGCGCAGATAACGGTGTTGCGGGGCATATCCCCAAGCGATCTCGCGTTGCGCTGATCCACGGCGGCGCGAGAATTTTTACTGGGCCCGTTCCTTTAACGGCTCAACGCCCAGCACCCGGGAGGTTTTGGTAGCTTTTTTCTGGATAATGCGTTCATTTGCTATGTCACTTAGTTTGGGCAAAGGACAGGTTGACGGTTATCACTAACCCCAGAATATGACGACGACAAAGCAGCATGACTTAGTGGTGATTGGGGCTGGCCCTGGAGGATACGTCGCCGCAATTCGAGCTGCACAGCTGGGCCTGGATGTGGCCTGCATCGAGGAGGCGTCCGCGCTGGGCGGTACCTGCTTGCGAATTGGATGCATTCCCAGCAAAGCACTGCTCGAATCAAGCCAGCGATTCCAGGACGCCAAGGAAAAACTCACACCTCATGGGATTCACGTCGGTGAATTAAGGCTCGACCTTGCCGCCATGCAACGGAGGAAGGAACAGATCGTCACGACATTAACCCGTGGTGTGGAGGCGCTTTTCAAAAAGAACAAAATCACCCGATACTTCGGACACGGACGCCTCAGCGGGTTGGGGCGAGTTCTGGTTGAAGGCGCCGATCCAATCGTGGAACTGAGCGCTAAAACGATTCTGATTGCCACAGGAAGCCACCCAGCGGGACTGCCCGGAGTGTCCCTGCACGGCGATCGAATCGGGGCGAGCACGGAAGCGTTGTCGTATTCTGAAGTGCCGAAACACCTGGTGGTTATCGGCGGCGGTTATATAGGCCTGGAATTGGGTTCGGTTTGGCGGCGCCTCGGGGCGCAGGTTACAGTGCTGGAATTCCTGGACCGGATTTTATTTGGAATGGACAGCGAAATCGCCGCTGAAGCAAAAAAGATTTTGGAAAAGCAGGGCATCCAATTCAAACTTGGCTGTAAAGTCACAGGTTTCCGCGAGGAACAAGAACAATGTGTCGTAATGATCCATGGTCAAGAGCCGGTAGAGGGTGATAAGGTTTTAGTCGCGGTAGGACGTGTGCCCAACACTAGCCACCTTGGCCTTGAGAGCGTGGGAATCGAGTTGCACAAAAAGGGATTCATTCCCGTCAATGAACGTTTAGCCACCAGCGCGGAAGGCGTATACGCGATCGGAGACGTAATCGCCGGACCAATGTTAGCCCACAAAGCTGAGGAAGAAGGTATCGCCTTCGCTGAGTACCTCGTCAAGGGCCAGGGCCACGTAAATTATGATGCGATCGCCGGCGTAGTTTATACGGAGCCGGAGATTGCCTCTGTGGGGAAAACAGAGGACCAGCTCAAGGAGTTTGGAAACGACTATCGCAAAGGTGTCTATCCGTTTCGCGCAAATGCGCGCGCGCGGACGTTAAATCAGGTCGAAGGCTGGGTGAAAATTCTTGCGGACGCTCGAACAGACCGAATCCTGGGAGTCCATATCATTGGGCCGCACGCGGGGGATTTGATTAATGAGGCGGCCGCAGCAATCGCTTTCGGAGCGAGCAGCGAAGATCTGGCGCGAACTTGTCACGTGCATCCAACGTTGGGCGAGGCTATGCGCGAAGCAGCCCTGGCGGTGAATGGACGCGCGATTAATATCTAACGGATGGTGCCCGGCGTTCATGCGCTTCACCATACGATGAAAGGCCTGGCACTCACTTGCGAGCTCATTAGAAGAGCGCCGTGAACGCTGCACGCCGACCATTCACCTGCCCGGCTCCAACTGATTTCGAGGATCAAGCAAACGATCGAGTTCCGCTTGCTCCAACCCTGCCAACTCCTGCGCCACCTGCCGGATCGTGCGACCGGATTCGTAAGCAACCTTGGCGATTTTTGCAGCTTTGTCATAGCCAATAACTGGAGCTAGCGCGGTACACATCGCCAGACTTTGTTCAAGGTTCGCTTCGCATTTTTGAACATCAGCCTCAAGTCCAACAACGCATCGTGATGCGAAGACCTGACAGGCTCGTGTGAGCAACGCGATCGATTGAAGCAAATTGTAAGCGGTAACCGGCAGCATTGTATTTAACTCGAATGCGCCACAAGAGCCGCTGAAAGCCACGGTAGCGTCGTTGCCGATGACTTGAGCCCCCACCTGTATGACCATCTCGCACATGACCGGATTGACTTTGCCGGGCATGATCGACGAACCAGGCTGAGTCGCCGGCAATTTGAGTTCACCGAGCCCGCAGCGTGGGCCTGAGCCGAGCCAACGAATATCATTGGCTATCTTGATCAAGCTCACCGCAGCAGCCCTCAACGCCCCGCTTGTCTCTATGCACGCGTCGATAGCCCCCTGGGCCGCAAAATGGTTGGACGTCTCACGTAACGGCAAGTTGGTCTCGGCTGCAATACCTGCTATGGTCCGCTGGGAGAAGCCGGTGTGCGTGTTGAGGCCGGTGCCAACCGCAGTTCCGCCGAGAGCCAGTTGTTCAAGCGAAGCTTCGGTATTTTGCAATCGCCGACTAGCCTGCTCGACCTGCCCCGCATACCCGCTAAACTCCTGTCCAAGACGGATAGGGGTGGCATCCTGCAAATGCGTTCGGCCTATTTTAAGAATCTCCTGGAACGCGACTGCCTTCTTCGAAAGGGCCGCGTGAAGTTCTGCTAACGCGGGAAGTAGCTGGTGATGAATCCCATCCAGGACCGCAATGTGAATGGCGCTGGGGATTACGTCGTTACTGGATTGACCACGGTTGACGTGATCATTGGGGTGGACCGACCCGTCGCCGCGCTTGCCTCCCAGCAACTCGATCGCGCGATTAGCGATCACTTCGTTGGCGTTCATGTTGGTTGAAGTGCCTGAGCCGGTTTGAAAAATGTCGACGACAAACTGGTCATCAAGCTTGCCTGTAATGACCTCATCTGCAGCGCGTTGAATAGCAGAAGCGATGTCGTTTGGAATCAGCCCCAATGCCTCATTAGAGCGAGCGGCGTGTTTTTTTATCAGGCCCAATGCCCGGATAAATCCGTCTGGGAAGCGCAGATTACTGATGGGAAAGTTCTCTATCGCTCTGGCGGTCTGCGCGCCATAATACGCTGTAGCGGGCACTTGCATCTGCCCCATCGAATCCTGTTCAACCCGGGAATCTGATCTCATAGATTGGCCATGACCTCTACGATCCTGCCGGCCGCCGTCCCATCCCAAAACTCGGGCCGGCCGGGGACGCTTCGCTGATCGCGTAATGCGGCTTCGACCGCAGTGATGAGAGCATCACAACGGCTGCTCACGAGCCGGTTCGTTCCCTGAATTATGGTTATAGGCCGCTCGGTATTGGGACGCGCGGTGAGGCAGCGAACCCCCAGGAAAGTAGTTTCCTCTTGCACGCCACCGGAATCGGTAAGGACCAACCCGGCGGAACTCATTAAGGCTAAAAAATCGAGATAGCCCAGGGGCTCTATGAGTTGCAGGTTGGTGCCAGCCGCGTCCAATCCCAAGTCCCGCAAACGCGCAGCGGTGCGCGGATGCACGGGAAAAATAACAGGACGCATTTTGGAAATTTTAAGCATGGCCTCGAAAATGCCTTGCAGCACCGAAGGATCATCCACATTCGCAGGTCGATGGAGTGTAGTTAGCAGGTACTGGCCCGGTTTGAGACCCATCTGGCGCAAGATGGGCCGTGCCTGCGCTTTTGGCAACAGTCGGGCGAGTGTATCGATCATCACGTTGCCCACAAAACGAATTTTGCTTGTGTCGATTCCCTCCCGCCCGAGATTGGCGTTTGCATCCTTGGACGGTGTGAACAGCAGGTCAGAAAGCTGATCCGTCAGCAGCCGGTTAATTTCTTCGGGCATGGTCCGATCGCCGGAGCGCAACCCAGCCTCCACATGCGCTACACGAATACACAACTTGGAGCTAACCAGAGCGCATGCCAGAGTCGAATTCACATCCCCGACCACAAACACCCAGTCCGGCTTGTGCCGTGCAAGGACCGGCTCGAAAGCCACCATGACCGCTGCCGTTTGCACGGCATGCGAACCGGAGCCGACGTTGAGGAACTCATCCGGATTAGGCAGCTCTAGTTCCTCAAAGAAAACTTTTGACATGTTGTAGTCATAATGTTGACCGGTGTGAACGAGCACTTGCTGAAAGCAGTCGGGCCTTCCTTTCATGGCGGCAAGAATCGGCGCCACCTTTGGAAAGTTAGGCCGAGCTCCTACTATATGCATGATTCTCAACATAGCTTCGTATGACTCCCATTCTGCCGTTACCACAACCTGTACAAACCTGCAAGAGCTGTGGAAAGGATAGACCGGATTTGAAGTCAACGCGTGCACGAAATTAGCGGTTGGAGTGAAAATCAAATGAGTGTCCCGAGAGGACATTTCCGTTCAGCTATTGGCTCGGATTTTGTTAATCTGTCAACTTTTTCCAGAAAGAGCGCTTAACATTGACTTGTGATTTATCAGTTATTAAGGTCTAAGCCGAAATGAAATTGTTGCCAGAGTCCCTGCTTGAGCTGATCAGGCGTACTTCGACCGAAATTCCCGATGACGTCCATCGGGCGATTCTCAGCTCACTGGAGCAAGAAAAAAAGGGAACGATCGCGGCCAACGCGATGAAAATCATCGACCAGAATATCGCCCTGGCACGCACCAAATCACAACCGATTTGCCAGGATACAGGCAGTATTATTTTTTACGTCGAGTGCCCGACCGGCTTTGACCAACTCGAATTTGAAAAGGTGGCAAGAGAAGCGGTGAAACTAGCCACTAAAAAGGGCTTTCTGCGGCAGAACTCTGTCGATCCGATTACCGGCAAAAACGACGGAACGAACGTAGGGCCAGGCTCACCTACCGTTCATTTCCATCAACATCATTCGCCCGAAGTGCGCGTACGACTCGTACTGAAGGGCGGGGGCTGTGAGAATGTCGGGGCGCAATATTCTCTGCCCAATGAAAAATTGAAAGCCAATCGCGATCTGGACGGCTGTCGCAAAGCCATATTGGACGCCGTGCTGCAGGCCCAGGGCAAGGGGTGCGGTCCCGGGATCCTGGGTGTTTGTATTGGGGGCGACCGGGCGACCGGTTATGAAGCCTCAAAACAACAATTGTTGCGGAAGCTGGACGACCACAACCCCAACCCAGACCTGCACAAACTCGAACAGGATATTGTCGATACTGCCAACAAATTAGGCATCGGCCCGATGGGGTTTGGAGGCAAGACGACACTTCTTGGGACGAAAGTCGGCGTACTCAACAGGCTTCCGGCTTCCTACTTCGTCAGCATCAGTTACATGTGCTGGGCATTTCGGCGACAAGGTGTAACGATGAGCGTGGACGGTGCGATACAGGAATGGCTCTACTGAGGAAACCATGATTCAACTTACCACTCCAATTAGCAGGGAAACCCTTGGCCAACTTAAAGTTGGTGACGAAGTCAGCATTTCGGGAGTCCTTTTTACCGGACGGGACGCCGTGCACAAATATTTTCATGAAGGCGGCAAGCTCCCGCCAGGGGTGAAGCTCGAAGGCGGAATCCTTTACCACTGCGGACCCGTTGTGATTAAAGATGAAGCGGGCAAATGGAAATGCGTCGCCGCGGGACCGACCACTTCCATCCGGGAAGAACCCTACCAATGGCAGGTAATTCGGGATCTCGGCTTGCGCGGGGTCATCGGCAAGGGCGGTATGGGCGAAAAAACACTGGAAGCCTGCAAACAATTCGGCTGCGTTTATTTACACGCAATTGGCGGAGCCGCCCAGGTCCTGGCACAATGCATTGAGCAAGTACCGAACGTATACATGATGGAAGAGTTTGGTGCTCCCGAAGCCATCTGGGAATTTCAGGTGGTCAATTTTCCAGCCGTGGTCACAATGGATTCGCACGGCAATTCCCTTCACAAAGAAGTATTCGCCGCCAGCCAGGCGGAGCTGGCCAAACACATCTAACCGGCGGCGTCGATCATGTCGATTCGATGCTGGTGGCGTCCGCCATCAAAAGGCGTCTCCAGCCAAGCTTTCACGATGGCCAGAGCCGTGTCCAGGCTCATCATTCTTTGACCAAGGGACAAGAGGTTGGCGTTGTTATGCTGGCGGGCCAATTTGGCGGAATCTAGATTCCAGCACAGTGCGCAACGAACGCCGCGAACCCGGTTGGCTACGATGGCTTCACCATTTCCAGAACCACCTAAAACCACTCCACGCTCGCATAGACCTTTTGCAACAGCTTCCGCTACGGGCCTGATGAAAAGCGGGTAATCCACTCGTTGAGAGGAGTTGGTCCCGAAATCCGTTACCTCGTGCCCAAGGTCCTTGAGCAATTTGCGAATCGCCTCTTTGTACTCAAAGCCGGCATGATCGGAACCGATACCAATTTTCATACTAAGGGCCAAACGATAGTGCCGCGATGCTGCAGGCGCAAGTTAACCAAAAGAAGGGAGCGGATATTGGTGTTGTGGAGCGCCGGGAGGGCTGAGAATGGCGGCAAATTTGAGAACTCGAAGGAATGGTGGTAAGTGAGGATTTGATGGTCTGGTGGGATGACGAGGTTCGATGACAGCTACCAGAGGCTGATGTTATGAGAGCAATGGTTCTAGAAGCGCAGAAGTCGCCGCTAAAGCAAAGAGAATTGGAACTGCCGGAGTTGCGACCAGACCAAGTACTGATTGAGGTCAAAGCGTGTGCCGTTTGCCGCACAGACTTGCACGTTGTCGATGGCGAGCTGAAGCATCCGAAGCTGCCTTTGATTCCGGGGCACGAGGTTGTTGGGATGATCGTCCAAATCGGAAAGGACGTGCAGCGCTTCAAGCATGGAGACAGGGTCGGTGTTCCCTGGCTCGGCTGGACCTGCGGAGAATGTTCTTATTGCTTGTCCCAACGGGAAAACCTTTGCGACCGGGCTTTGTTCACAGGGTACACTCTGGACGGAGGCTACGCAGAGATGATGCTCGCGGATGCGCGTTTTTGTTTACCGATACCTCCGAGCTACCCGGACGCCGCAGCGGCTCCCCTGCTCTGCGCTGGCTTGATCGGATTTCGCTCATTAACGAAAACCTCTGGAGCCAGGCGTCTGGGAATCTACGGCTTTGGCGCAGCTGCACACATCATCACACAAGTCGCTCGATTTCAAGGACGGCAAGTCTACGCCTTTACTCGACAAGGAGATGAGCAGGGACAGCAATTCGCCCGGTCGCTTGGGGCCGTTTGGGCTGGCAGTTCGGATCAAATGCCACCTGAGCCTCTCGATGCAGCAATTCTCTTCGCTCCTATGGGCCAGCTGGTTCCGCTGGCGTTGAAAGCGGTCGCAAAAGCCGGAGTGGTTGTTTGTGGCGGAATCCATATGAGCGACATTCCTTCGTTTCCGTACGAACTGCTCTGGCAGGAACGCAGCATTTGCTCTGTCGCAAACCTTTCTCGTCGCGACGGCGAAGAGTTCTTTGCACTGGCCCCTCAGGTCCCGATCAACGTTACTTACGAAACATTTCCACTAACTGAGGCCAACGAAGCGTTGGCTCGGCTGCGAGCAGGCAAGATTAAAGGCGCAGCGGTCTTGATTCCAGGATCTGTGGGGTAAAGATTGAGGCAAAAGCGAGTGATCCCCCGTTGAGTTTAGGCGATCAGTATGTAGGTTCGTGATCCTCGCTTCGCTAATCGTTGGTGCTGCACTTTTGATGCGGGTGCAGACCCAATTCACGATTTTCGGTTACCCGGGCCTCGCAATGGTTTGTTTCATGGCCGCGGCTGGCGGTGGTTTTTGGCTGGTCTTATCCATCCTTTGGCAGGATCACAAAAGCAAACAGAAAAGCCGAATCCCTAGGTTTTGAGTTTTTAGTTGCCAGTTTTGACCCGAACTAGTTTGAGGGGGTTTGGTTCGTCGCAGAGACCGATTGCGTAGCCCAAAAAAAAACTAAAAACTCAGAACTCGAAACTGGGGTGTGATTTAGCAACACACTGCAATCGCGAATCCAGCCAGGATCCAGATCCGGAGCAGGAAGCGATCGCCGATTACCTGGTTCATAGTCTTCACCGGATTGAATTGCGCGTAAATTACTGCTTTCATTTCGTTCTTCTGGGAGCAGTCTCGCACGCGTCGTCGTAGTCGCCAATCCTGGAAAAGTCCGGAAAGTAACCCGGGCGAATTCCTAACACTTTCAAAGTCGGAAAACTTTACAGGATCCCGGTTTTGTACGGAGTAGTGTCGGCAATAATACCAATCGGTTTTGTGCAACTATCTAGTAACAAACATCTTATTAATCTGCGCATTCATACCCTCCAGGGCTGGCGATTGAGAAAAAGATAGAGTCATATAAAACACGTCGGAGTTTCTTACGCATTTAGGGTATTAATTTGGGCCAATTCATGAATCCGTCTTACGGGCCCAATCATAATTCTTTGATTATAAATAAATTGTAAATTCAAGCTCCCAGTGGCCATATCTGTCCATTTTTTTGGCACTAGCATTGCTTACAAAAGGCCTAGGTCTGTGCCATTAGCGAAAACACCAAAAAGAAAGTTAGTGAACAAAAAGGAAAGATAGATGAAGTTAAATTCAATAGCCGTAGCACTGGTTGGTGCCGGCATGGCCTTAAGCGCCAGCGCGGCCACAACCGTGGTTGATCTGACCACGGCAGGAGCGAGTGGAACTGCTAACGGGGCAATCTTCCAGCAGATATCACCTCAAACAACTGGCAGCGGGGTTATCGACCCCTTTCTGCGCGTGGACGCAAATAGAACGGAACAAGGGTTCAATAATAGTGTAAACGCATTCGCCCTTGATGATGTGGGTAAAGGCGGCCAAACGTATAACCACGACATTCAATTGTCGCAGGTTCCGCAGGTCACGATTGGCGGAAACGCTTACTACCAGTTCATGTTGGATATCAACCAGAACAAAGACCTGAACCAGGATGGGAATTTGCTGTCGTTGGACAAGCTTCAAATCTGGCTCAGAGGCAGTCCGTTAACCACTTTCGCCGGAAACAAAGGTGTCCTGACAGACCTGACTGGCTCAGGCGCAGTGGAAAAGTACGATCTGGATGGGGCTGGCGACGCTTACGTGAAGCTAAATTTCACGCTGAATCCCGGTAGCGGGGCTGGTGACATGTTTGCCAACATCCCTGTCGCCGATCTCGGGACGGACGGATCTCAATACGTCTATCTTTACTGTTTGTTCGGGTCCAACTACGAATCGAACGACGGTTTTGAAGAGTGGGCCCTTATCGGGCAGCCTGGAACCACTAATGTTCCGGATGGAGGAACCACGGTCCTTTTGCTAGGCTCGGCAATTTCGGCCTTCGCGCTGATTCGCCGAAAAGTCAGCTAAAAAACGCCACTAGCTTAAACACCAAACACCTTCGACGTGGGTCGAAGGTGTTTTTTTGTCTACTCTCATCGGGAGGAAGGCATGTCCCATTCAGTACGGAAAGTGTGTCGGCTTCTTTTACGGCCGCCATTCACCATCATTACTATCTGCAGCATAACTACTTGAATCGATTATCGGCTAAACAAGCGCAAGATACACTGACGGTATAGTTTACACTTTTCGGCCATGCCCATGCACTCATTGGCCAAATAACTGAAAAATACTATTGTTACAAGTGCCTTATTCACAGTGTATTGAGACAATTGTATAAGCACGAATGTCAAGTGTCCAAAATTTTGGCACAAGCATTGCTGAGGATATTATTCGACGAGTGGTGATGGCTTGGTAGGGGGCTCGTCTCAACCTAATCGAAATAGAATAATGAAAAAACTAGCAATTCTGGCACTGGCGGCGGGCCTTTCGTTTGCGGCAAGTGCCATTCCAATCGAGATTCCTGCGCCGGGACAGGATATTCCTAAGAACGGGACAGGGCCTGGCGGAGGAAATGGGAATAGCCCTGATGACGACTTTTTCCGGCTGCAAAACGTAATCAGCAGCTATAATACGGCGCATCCTGGAAGTCCGCTTCCGACTCCGGTGAACACGGGGCACTTTGTTGGGAACGGCAATAACGACCAGTTCGCTTCAGGTGGCTTAAGTGGTTTTGATTATGCAGTCCTCCATTACGGTGCCGGTCAAGGTGGCACTCCGGGTGGAGGTATCGCCGTTTACTTTCTGGACGGCGCTTCGTCATTTACCTTTCCCTCTAGCGGTTTGGGACAGAACGGCTTCGGCGGCTTTTCCAGCATAGTGCTGTATGATGGCATCCCCGTGCCGGACGGCGGCACAACTGTATTGTTGCTCGGCACTGCGCTTTCAGGCTTGGCCTTGGCTCGCCGGAGACTGAGCTAACGAAAAAAAACTGGAGCTCCCTGCCATTTCATAAAAAAAACCCCCGACGTTTGTCGGGGGTTTTATCTTTGGGCGGTTTGCGGTCAGGTAAGGCTTTAAAACTAAACTGCTATAACCTGAGCATTAAATGATTTGCGTGACTCTGGTAAGCGTCACCTGCAGCACCTCTGGTTAATCACGTCATATTCGTCGTAGCATAACGCTATGACGATTATGACCGAGGCTGCTGAAACGATTCTCAAGACCGATACCAAAGGTCGAGTTAAGACCCCACCAGAACGGCGCGAAAAGCTCCTCGATGAGTTTGAGCGCAGCGGGTTGAGCGGGGCCCAATTTGCGGAGCTG
>Ga0306920_100004820_pt1 | contig 17344 bp, 16 predicted proteins | sample flu12Cox44000170_FD_204666 | JGI IMG/M metagenome (GOLD analysis project Ga0306920, IMG submission 204666) | Lab enrichment of tropical soil microbial communities from Luquillo Experimental Forest, Puerto Rico - flux4day.12C.oxic.44.000.170 (v2)... | ecosystem: Environmental > Terrestrial >... | reverse complement strand
CAGCTGCTCAATGTGGCCCTGACGTATCTAAGTCCTCCGCATTTAATTCATCCTGAGAGTGGATGCCCTGTCGCGGCACTCGGGCCAGAGCTTGCGCGAAGCAGTAAGAAAGTCAAGCAGACGCTCGCAGCCGCAATCCGCACTCGGCTCAACAACCTTTCTGACCTGATTTCATCCAGTGTGCCACTCGAAAAGCGAAAACGGCTCACGGCTGGTGCGGTGGCTTGCATGGTGGGCGGACTGGTTCTTGCGCGCGGGCTGAAGGAAGCCGAAGCTCTGGAATTCCTCAAGGATTGTCATGCCTTTTTGCTTGATACCTTGGCAAATTCCGATGTGTAAGCCACGAGGGGAAAAGATGCCTTCGGGCAAGTGGAACGCGGCTCTGGTCGGGCCGGGCGTGCGGTCAGGCCCGGGAAGATATAATGAAGATATAATAATGTTGAGGATAAGGCTCAAACGGGCCGTGACAGTGTAGGATTCTAACCAACGAGAGGGCAGTTGCAGGTGTGGAGTAAAATCGGCATGTCGGGCTCTCGGAAGTCATGCAGCCGGAGCGAGAGGCTGCTCCCAAAGCGAGCGGCTGCGCGGTACGGCAATTATCGGGGCCGTCCTTATGTTTTACACGGTCCCTGCCTCAAAGGGTCATTGTCGGTGTGAGTTCTCGAATAGAATTGCTTCAGATCCGCGACTTCACGTTACGGCAGATTTGCATCGAAATTCCAACGAGCAAAGACGCGCTTTCCCTTTGAATCATTCAGTCGTCTCCTGGCAAGAGGTCCGCGTCCCATTTCTCAACGTTCGCCGGCACTTTGCCTTCAAGCAAGGATACGAACGTGCTGAGGGAATTCCGTGCGTCGCCCAGAGGAAAATAAAACGCCTCCCAGTTGTCGCTGTCCTCCCCGTCATGGTTCGGAATGACATAATCGAAATGGCGCGCCTCTCGCAATTCGGAGTAGGCACTACTGGCGCGCCTTTCGACGTTCTCGAGATCTTTCGCGGAAAGCTCTCCTTTTTGGCGCCGTGTACGGCGCAACAATTTACGCCGCATGATGTCGGTGACAAGATCCTCGAGACCGAGGTTGCGCTCCGGAGCTCTCAAATAAATGATTTCCTCTTTTGTAAGCGGAGAAAAGAAAACGGAGAGCCTTGTAACGTCACGGAGACTGGCATGCGTTAACATGGCCACGGCGACAAACGGATTGCCCTCGTAGACGACGTCCCCGGATCTGAGCAAGGACTGTAATTCCTCGAGATCCAACGCTTGCAAATCACCGCGCGCCTCGAGCACCACATACTGGCTGTTCCTGCGGAATGCCTCGATTTGGCGGCGGGTTCGAAAATGGTAATCGATGCCGTCGACTTCGCCCGGCCTTGGACTGCGAGAATTGTAAAGGACCAATGGCTGTAGACGGAAGGACCACTCCCGGTGAAATCTTCCGAGTGCCCTCACCAGAGGACTTTTGCCAACACAGGAAGGCCCACTCAAGATTACGAGCCGTCCTTTAAATTCAGAGCTCACGTTCTCTTACTCGTGTCCGCGTGTCGATTTTTGACCTTCAAGCGATTCCTGCTGCATCGACCGCGCGTGGCGGTTCGTCGGGGGCTGGGACGACGGAGTGAATTCTGGCCAGAGCCCTCGCGCTCGGTACGCTTCTCATGCGGCGATTCGTCGGGTTCATCCCTTGCTCTCCCATGCTTATAATTCGATAAGGACTCTCAGCCGCTAAACGTGATCTTGACACAAAGTGATGTGGGTCTTCGAATCTCAATCCGTGAATCCTGTGAAATCACCTTCGGGGAAGGGCGACCATCGACGACGCGAGAGCGAGTTGCTGAGAAGCAAAAGTAATTACTTGGAAGAACTGGATTACAAAGCTCCTCAGCGAATGGTGGTGGCATGCGGCAGGCTACTCTCGCAAGGAGCTGCGAGAAGCCTTTGCTACTGCCGGATTCAGTGAACTTGCTTCCCTCAGATTTCCTTTTCGATATTTTTTGGCAAAGCATATCGAGCCATATCGTTTTGGCTAAATGCGAGAAGGTTAAGACTTTCGCCGTCGCATGTAAGGCGGCAAGGAGACGAACTATGATCTCGCGAATCCTGATTGGCGCGTGTGCTGCGATCGTCGTGTTCCTCGGTAGCGTGCATCTGGCGTACACGTTCTTCTACCCTCAAGTTCAGCCCTACTGAAGGACAGCTGGAGACGGCGATGAAGCAGGTTGCACGGCGTATCTCCAGTGATATGACGATGTGGAAAGCCTGGATCGGTTCCACGTCAGTCACAGCATGGGGTTGATGCTGTTCGGCCTGATCCATGGCTACCTGACCGTGAGCCGATGGGAAGTGCTGCTGCGGTCGCATTTTCTGGCAGGGCTCGGATTGCTGGTGCTAGTGGGGTATGTTGTCCTAGCCCGAGTCTTCTGGTTTAAGGCGCCTTTGATCGGGGTCTCTTTAGCCACGCTGTTCTACCTTGCGGGGCTGCTTTGCGGCGTTCTTCCATCTAGCCGAATTGGTCAATAAGCTGAACCAAGCGTTTAGCAAGTCACGTGCAGGATAGCGTTGGTGAGGGCAGGGTTGTGATTTAGTAGTTCGATAGCGCTGGACGTCGGAAGGATCAGCAACTCGATCCCGCGACGTTTCGCTTCGCGCTTCACTTCATCCATCACTGGCAGGGCACCTGTCCCGGTACCAATTACCAGGCGCTGGCACTTCCAAGGTATTTTCTCTCCGGCGGACAAAGGTGTGTGTCCGAAAGAATCGCGGAATTGTTTGGACGGTTTCTTCTTCCGTTTGTGGATCTCACCGCGATCGATGACGACGTCATGGTCATAGGTGACGCCGTCGATTCGGATGGAACCAAAACTGAATGTTTCGAAATGCATGGCTCACCTCCGCATGCGTGTTTCCTGACACCCCATTCAAGTATGTTACGGCGGGCAGCTCGCGCAGGTCCATTTGGAACTCGCAGCGGCCGACACAGGGTTCTTCCGAACCCAGCGCTCCTGTTCCGGCGTGAGAGGGCAGGGAAAAATGCCTTCGGGCAAGTCGAATTGGGCTTCCGGTTGGAGAACTGCACGCTTACGGGTGGGCCTATATATTGATACAGCCGAGTGGCGAGACTGCCGTGACAGTGCGGGATTCTAACCAGCGAGTCAGAATTTGGCAGAACCTGCGGCGATGAGAAGCAGCTGACCTTAGCTTTTCTTCTTGAGTCGCTGGCGCACGGAATCGCGATCAAGCAGAAATTGCAGGAGTCTGTTGTCGAGGTAGAATCCGAATCCCTGCAACCGCGAGAGTGCCGCCGGCAGGTCTAACAGTCCTGCCTCGGCCGCATCGTCCAAAACCCGCACTGTTCCGATCACACGCAGCTTCCGTCGCTCTGCTTCGCGCCGCCCCGCCTTCTCGTCGATAATCAATGCGTCGGCACGAAGCGCTTCTGCCAGGGCGATAGCTTCACGCTCGCCCGGATCAAGTTCTGTCAGCCCAGGATCCGGAGGTACGGCGATTTGCCGGGCTTGCAACCATTCTGGTGGGGTCGTGATCCACAGACGCACGACAGCCGGTGTTTTCTGGGCTTGCAACTCGCGGACGACGGCTTCCGGGATGATTACACAACCATAGAGGTTTTGTAGAACTTCGGCTTGCTCGAGAAGGATTAGATAATGGAGGGGGCTAGTATCGGCGACGACGATCATCGCCCGTGTAGTTCCTTAGCCCGTGTTTCCCGAAGAAATCGACTGCTTTCCCCGTCGTGTTCGAAGTCATCCAGAGTGTAATCGAAGGGAACGCCCGCGCGCTTCATGAATTCGTCAACTTCCGCGCCTGTATCGAACGCAAGCATCCGCCTGACCTGCGAACGACTCAGAACGCGAGCCCGATAGCCCTCGATCGCGAGCGTTTCAAGTGCGTGCCTGGGCAGATTCCCCCACTGCTTTTCCAGGTGATGCTCGATATCCTCGGGAAGTTCAATCTTCACTGCCATAATGCTTCTCCCGGACGCGCGCCAAGTTTTATATCGACCTGCACGTTCCAGAACAGAACTCGAAAATACAGGAACACGGATTTGCGGTCAATACAACAGCGGATATCATCTCTTGGGGCCCATGGGCCTGCGCCTCTGTTATCGAGCGAGGAAGGGAATTGCCGTGACAGTGCGCAGGGACGGGGCAGCGTTCTAACCAACTGAACTACGTCCCCAACCGTGGAATCAACGACTTAGCGCAAAACCTTGCAAAATAAGGCTTTGCAAGATTCGCATACAGCGCACTGTTCGCCTGGTCCGCCCCTGACTGCAAGCTTTCCTGGCAAGACCGCCAATAAACCGCCAATAAGAATTTGTGCGCTCATGCGAGATTTATACTAGCACACCTAATGAAAGAAGCGAAGCGCAACCCCGGATGACGCGCGGAGGACGCAGGCGAGGCAACGGCTCTTTTGAGCAGGTAAACGCGTGGATCGATACCGCTGTGACAACGGAATTGTTGATGTGAGAAGCAGGCGTTAACATCGACCGTTCTCAAGCGTTACATATCCCATGCTCGTTGAATCCTTCCGCGGTCCGCACCTATCGAATGGTGCAGTCCTGAAATGAGATGAAGTGTGGGCTGAGGAGATGAAGGGCGGGACGGATTGGGAATCGAACTTGTCCGTGGGAATCGTCGTGCCTGTCTACAACGAGGCCCCAACGCTCGACTACTATCTGTCGCGCCTCTATGAGGTCACCCGCGGAAAGTATGCGGTTGTGGTCGTAGACGGCGGATCGAGCGACGACACGCGCAGTATCTCGCGTCGGTATTTCCACACGGAGTGCGTTCACCCTCCGAACCGGGGCGCTCAGATGAACCACGGAGCGCGGTGTCTTGCCACCGACGTACTGTTGTTCCTGCACGCGGACTCGGAGTTGCCAAGAGGATTCGACTCTCATGTGCGCAACGCGTTTGGTGAAGGCGTCGTGGGGGGATGTTTCCGCTTGCAGTTCGATCATGCACATCCACTGTTGAAGCTGTACTGCTGGTTTACGCGATTCCGGTCGCGCTTCTTTCATTTCGGGGATCAAGGATTTTTCGTTCGAAGCGATGTGTTCCGAGAAATGGATGGGTTTGCTCCGTTGCCGTTTCTCGAAGATGTGGAGTTCCTGAAACGGCTGAAAAAGCGAGGCAAGTTCGCGACGTTCCCTGCGGCGGTGAAGACGTCAGCGAGACGATTCGTGCGAGGCGGATTCCTGCGGCAGCAATTGACGAACGTCTTCTTGGTGGCGCTCTTCGAAATGGGTGTTGCGGCGGAACGGCTGGCGAGAGTCTACCCGCACGTGCGTTGAGGCGCCGTAGGTCGCACTGTCAGGAATGCAAGTTGGATTGGGAGGTTGGGGCATGGCGGAGAAGGCTGGACAGAAGGGCCTTGTTGCACCTGAATCGTGGGCCCGGGGCAGCTGCCGTTGTAGCCCCACACGGTCATGGTCTTGAACGGCACCAGCTTCCGCGTGACCGGCTCGGCGCGCAGCTTGAACACTTTTACCGCACCGTCCATTTCGAATGGCAGGTCTGGCACGTCGGGAGTTTGCATCGGCACCGCGACCGTGGCTGCTCGGGACTTCGCCGGAGGCATCTTGTGCTGGCCATGCTCCATGCCGGGCATGTCTTGCATTTGCTGGTCTTGTGTGCCGGCGAAAGCTTTTTCAGCAGCGATAAGTCCGGCGCCGAGAGCCGCCGTACCTTGGAGGAATGCTCTTCTTCCTTTGTTCATTTCTCTTTCTCCTTAATCTGAATCTCTGTTTTTCTTTTTGCCGGGCGCGACTCGTGTTCGACTATGAGGCTGTCCCAGATTGGAGAGCCTCTCTTTCGCGAGGGCATTGAAAGGGAAGAACGCGAAGTATGCAGCGACGGCGCGCGCGTTTTTGCGCGCACGAGCGCTCAATACCTATCGAAGGGATCGTCTGTAGACTAGGAGCTAGATACAAAGGAGTGCGCGGAGCGAACCAGATCGGAAGTGAAGAGTCCTGCCGGTTGCTCGGCTGTGCGGCTCGCAGACCGCCAGCCCAGATTTAGTTCGGAGTCACATCCGCCTAGACCGTGACGACGTCGTGAAAGAGGTCGAGATCCAAGGATTTCACCTCACGAAGCAGTTCGATCACATGCCTTTCATATATGTCTTGGTATTCGAGAAACGATAAGCGCAATTTTGTCGAATGTCTCAAACGTGCTGAAGGAGAGAATCAGACTGACAAATTGCCCCCGCGGAACGCCCACCCATTACGCGGACGCTGCGGCGACTTTTTGAGAAGGCGTAGGCAAAGAAACCGGGTCTCGTCCGATCTTGAGTCCGCGCAATAGTTGCGCGTTTGCCGCGACGATGATCGTGGATAAACTCATGGCGATAGCGCCCACGCTCATGGGGAGTTCAAGCCCCCAGCGGAGAAGGACACCTGCGGCGACGGGAATCGCAACCAAATTGTAGGCGGTAGCCCAGACGAGATTCTGGATCATCTTGCGGTAGGTCGCGCGGGAGAGTTCGATCGCTCCGACGACGTCGCGGGGGTCACTGCGCACGAGAACGATGCCTGCGGACTCGACGGCGACGTCAGTACCCGCGCCGATGGCGATACCGACATTCGCGGTGGCGAGTGCCGGGGCGTCGTTGACGCCGTCGCCGACCATGGCAACGCGTTTGCCTCCCGATTGGAAGCGTTGAACGGCGGAAGCTTTGTCGGCGGGTAGCACTTCAGCGGCGACCTCATCAATGCCGACGCGGCGCGCAACGGACTCAGCGACGGCTTTCGAGTCGCCGGTAATCATTGCGACTCGCACGCCGAGGCGATGAAGTTCTTCGACGGCCTGTTTTGATTCGGGGCGAATTTCGTCTTCCACGGCGAAGGCCCCGAGGGCGTCTCTTCCTGAAACGACAGAAAGCACGGTTTTCCCTTCGGCGGCCCACGCCGACATCGTTTTTGCGAGTTCTGGTGGAGGCGTTGTGCTTCGCTCGCTCAACAGGCGCGGACCACCGACAGAGATAGTCTCTCCGCCGACGAGTGCCTGCGCGCCGCGGCCCGGGAGAGCCTCGAACTGAGTCGCGGGGAGCGTCAGGATTCCACGCCGCTTTGCCTCGGCAACGATCACTTTGGCGAGCGGGTGCTCGGAATCGCCTTCGACGGCTGCGGCACGCGCGATCAAATCTTGCTCGCGAACACCAGGCGCAACCGCAACGCCAGATAGCGTGGGAGCGCCGCGTGTCAGCGTTCCGGTTTTGTCGAAAACAACGACATCCAAATCGCGCGCACGTTCGAGAGCGAGTCGATCTTTAACGAGAAGTCCGTTCTGTGCGCCGAGCGAAGTCGAGATGGCGATGACCAAGGGGATAGCCAAGCCCAGGGCATGCGGGCAAGCGATGATGAGGACCGTCGCTGTCCGGATGAGCGCGTGTGCCTTGTCGCCGGACATCCACCAGTAAACAAACGTCGCCGTGCCGGCTGCGACGGCTACGTAAAATAGAAGCGCGGCTGCGCGGTCGGCGAGAGCTTGTGTGCGGGAACCGGATGCTTGCGCCGCAGCGACAAGCCGCATAATGCCGGAGAGAGCGGTCTCTTCTCCGACGGCAGTGATCCGTGCGCGAAGGCTTCCTCCGCCTGCGACGGTTCCCGCGATAACTTTAGCGCCCGGTCCTTTTGAGACCGGTTTCGATTCCCCGGTAATCATGGATTCGTCCACATCGGCGGCGCCTTCGGTGACCTCTCCGTCGGCAGGCGCACGCGTTCCAGGTCGAATGAGAACGATGTCACCCGTTCGCAGTTCGGAAAGGGGGACGCTCCGAACTTCGGAGCCCTCGACGCGTTCCGCCGTGTCCGGCAGCAATGCGGCGAGAGCGTTGAGCGCACCGCTCGCCTGTGCGATAGCACGCATTTCAAGCCAGTGGCCAAGAACCATGATGGTGATCAACGTCGCGAGCTCCCACCAGACTTCGACCTGGAAGACACCGAGTGTTGCAGCGAGCGAGGCACCGAAAGCGACGAGGATCGCCAAGCTGATGAGGGTCATCATGCCGGGCTTACGCTCGGCGAGTTCTCGATGGGCACCACGCACGAAAACAATTCCACCGTAGAAGAAGACGACGGTTCCGAAGATGGCTGGAATCCATTTTGAGCCGGGAAACGTGGGTGCGCTGAACCGAAGCCAGTGCTGTACGTCGGCGGACCAGATGAGCACAGGAATGGTGAACGCGAGGCTCAACCAGAATTTGTCGCGGAACATGGCGACGGAGTGGCCCGCATGGCGGTCATGTCCGGAGTGCAGGCTGGGCTCAGTGTGGTGTTCGTGGCGGTGCTCGTGATGCTGCATCGATTCGGATGCGGAAGGGTGATGAGTGTGTTCCATCGCGGACTCCAGGCAGACGCAGGAGGAACCTTTTTATATCACAGACGGACGCTTCGGTCGGAGGCGGACCGGCCGCGATGAAAAAATGACGAGGGTAGCTACCGCTTCTGGACGCGCGCAGCAATCATGGTCTTCGTGGCACTCCCGGCGAACAGAGGACCACGGACAATCACGGTGTCGCCGACATTCATCGCACCGAGGCCGGAAACTCCGTCAAACTCGGTTTCCGCAAGTGTGGTGACTTTCATCGTGCTGATTCCCGCGGCCGTGAACATCCCCGGCAGGCTGTTCATCGTAAAGGTCGTGGCGTCGATTTTGGAGGCGACTTTCGCAGCGACCCAGGCCTTCATCAGGCGGACATGGGCCGTGGTGAGCTGAGGCGGCGTGCCGGGAACGAGAGACGATGTGGGTTCGATTTCGACCATTTGGCCGACCATCATGTCGGGAGCGCCGGTAAAGCTCGTGCCGCTCACGGGCATGTCCATGTCGTCGATATCGAACATGGATGGAGCTTGCATGTTCATGCGGACAAGGTCGCCGATATTCACGCCTTGGAGCGTGGGAGCTTCTTTCATCACCACCATATCGAATTGCGTGGAGTTGTTGATGGCCACGATCATTCCTTGCAGGAGTTGGTTGGTGCTTTCGAAGCGCACCTTGTCGGCATGCAGCGTTCCCCCGGACCGCAGTTCCATCCTGACGAGGACCATCTGTCCTTGCGCCAGGCCGCTCATGTTGTTTGATTTACCGATGCTGTCGAATTCCTGGAAGGTGGTGTTGGTATCGGCGCTCAGGGTCATGGACGGCATACCTTGGGCGAACGACATGGTGAATTGATTATTGGCGGTGTTGACCGAGGTAATCTGCCCGAGGAAGTCGTCCATCATTCGATCGAACATGGCCGAACCCTGCATCTGCTCCATGGTTGAGCTCATCACTGGATTCATGCTCATGTTGGATTGCATGGAATCCATGAGATCGAAGTCCATCTGTAGGTTGATGGAGGAATTCGCCAGCACATTCATGGGGAAAGGTGAGCCCGTGATGGTCACGCTGGAAGCCATCATGGAGCATCTTTGAGGCGTCCACTGCCAAGACAGACGTTTACCGTAGAGCAATCGGATAGCCGATCGCGCATCACGCAAAACGGCCTGAGACTTGGTAACCACGAGGAACTTGGATATGGACAAAGGTGCCGTGAAACTTGCGCCCTCAATTCTCGCAGCCGACTTTGCGCGTTTGGGTGAAGAGGTGGCTGAAGCGCACCGGGCTGGTGGTGATCGGATTCACATCGATGTGGCGGACGTAGCAGAGGAGATAAGTCATGTCTTACGACCTTCGACCGGATGTCCGTTCGGCTGCGGCCGGCGCGGCTGCGCAGCGAGCGCATGAAGCCGTCACGGCTCCTATTGCCAAGGCCGGTCGAAGTTCACCGATCGGTCCTACCGTTTATTCCAATGGTGTCAATTTCAGCTTGTATTCACGAGACGCTTTAAGGCTGGACCTGCTTTTCTTTGACCGAGAGGACGATAGCCGCCCTTCGCGCACAGTCTCCTTAGACCCACTAGTCAACCGCACCTACCATTACTGGCATGCCTTTGTCCCGGGCGTGCAGCCTGGTCAGCTTTACGGCTTTCGAGCTGATGGGCCGTACGATCCTTCCAGGGGATTGAGATTTGACGCTACGAAAGTGCTCCTCGACCCATATGGTCGCGGCGTGGTTGTCCCGAAAGAGTACTCTCGTCAAGCAGCGCAGCAAAAAGGAGATAACGCTGCCACCGCGATGAAGAGCGTAATAGTAGATCCCAGCTTGTATGACTGGGAAGGCGACTCGCCAATTAACCGGCCACCAGCCCATACGATCGTCTACGAGCTGCACGTCAAAGGATTCACAGCCCATCCCAACTCCGGCGTCTCACAGGAGACTCGCGGAACTTTTCGGGGACTCATAGAGAAGATTCCTTATCTTCAGGACCTTGGTATCTCAGCTGTTGAACTTCTTCCTGTATTCCAGTTCGATCGGCTGGATTGCCCGCCGGGCCTGGTTAATTACTGGGGTTATGCACCGATCTCCTTTTTCGCGCCACACCAAGCGTACAGCTCTCGCCAGGATTCCCTAGGCCCTGTAGACGAGTTCCGCGACATGGTCAAAGCGCTTCACCGGGCTGGTATCGAAGTCATCCTCGATGTTGTGTTCAATCACACTGCCGAAGGGGATCACAGGGGACCAACACTTAGCTTTCGTGGATTGGACAACAACGCCTATTACCTGTTGGAGCGAGATCACTCGTATTACTCGAATTTCACCGGTACGGGCAATACGCTCAACGCCAATCATCCCATTGTTCGCCGCATGATCGTGGACAGTCTCCGCTACTGGGTTGAAGTGATGCACGTAGATGGTTTCCGCTTCGATCTCGCGTCGATCCTTGCGCGCGATTCTGACGGTTGCGTGATGTCTAAACCACCTGTTCTTTGGGACATTGATTCCGACCCGACCCTTGCTGGAACAAAGATGATCGCCGAGGCTTGGGATGCAGCTGGATTGTATCAGGTCGGTAGTTTTGTTGGAGATAGCTGGAGGGAATGGAACGGCCACTTCCGCGATGACATCCGTAGTTTCTTCCAGAGCGAAGACGGCTCATTGCAGCGTTTTGCCGACAGGATGCTGGGGAGTCTTGATGTCTATCGTCACAAAGGGCGCGAGGCTGAAGTGAGCGTAAACTTTGTGACATGTCATGACGGATTTACGCTAAACGACCTCGTTTCATACAACGAAAAGCACAACGAGGCGAACGGAGAAGGTAACCGCGACGGCGCAAGTGACAATCGAAGTTGGAACTGCGGAGCAGAAGGACCGACCAATGACCCTGCTGTTGAACAACTTCGCAACCGTCAGGTAAAGAATTTCTTGACCGTCACTCTCCTCTCTCTTGGTCTGCCAATGTTTGTGATGGGCGATGAAGTGAGGCGAACGCAACACGGCAACAATAATGCGTATTGTCAAGACAATGAGACCAGCTGGTTCGACTGGTCACTTCTTACCAGATACCCAGACGTGCATCGATTTGTGAAATTGCTCGCCACGAGAAGGCTGTTGCGAGGCAGCGACCCTAGGCGTCAGCAGCTGACCTTAGCGCAGTTAATCAGCGGAGGTTTGAAAGGCTGGCATGGCATAAAGCTTCGCGAGCCGGACTGGGACCAACACTCGCACAGCATAGCGCTCGACGTCGAGTTGCCATCGGAACGACTGCTCGTACACTGCATCTTCACTAGCTATTGGGAGCCGCTGGAGTTCGAGCTTCCAGCGGTGGACAACGGCGATAAGCATCCGTGGCGTCGGTGGATCGACACCTCGTTGGATTCTCCCCAAGACATCGTCGCGTGGCAGACCGCGCCACCTGTTCCAGGCCGCACCTATCGAGCGGGACCCAGGTCGGTAGTTGTCCTGTGGGCAAGTCTTGACGAACGGGTTCGCTAAACCTCGTGACGAGACATCTTTAGTAGCGCGAGCACACTTTCAACTGGAGAAACTACTAGTTTTCTTGGAATAGGTCCTTGGTGTATTGAGCACTGTGCACGTTGGGATGTTTCTGAGGCGGTGTGTGGTTATTGATGCGCATACCGGCTTCGGCCTATGCCGAAAAATGCAGCGGAGTCACCGAAATGCTTGAGCAAATCAAACTGGAATCCATTTTTCATCCGTCGGATTTCTCCGGGGCCAGCGAAGTCGCCTTCGCGCACGCCTTGAAGATCGCACTGGCTGCCGGAAGCAAACTTACAATCCTCCATGTGGACGCTAGTCATAGTGCTGAATGGCAAGACTTCCCTGGCGTCCGCGACACCCTCGAGCGATGGAGACTCATTCCGAGGGGCCGTCCTAAGAGCGCGGTCGGGCAACTCGGCATCGAGGTCGCCAAGTTTATCAGGTTGAGCAAAGATCCGGTGAAAGCCTGCGTTGATTTTCTGGAAGAACATCCTACGGATCTGATCGTGTTGGCGGTTCACCAACACGAGGGCCGCATGCGCTGGTTCGAAAAGTCGGTAGGCGAGCCGATCGCGCGCCGCTCCGGACAAATGACGCTCTTCACCCCACATGGTGTGGATGGCTTTGTCTCGCGACAGGATGGTTCGATCTCGCTCGGGAGCATCCTCATCCCGATTACGATCAAACCTCGGCCGCAGCCAAGCGTGGAAGCCGCTGCACGCCTTATCCACAACCTCCGATTGCCGCCTGGCATGGTCACTTTGCTGCACGTAGGACCCGCTGCCGAAATGCCTTCAGTAAAAATCCCAGAAGATACTAACTGGACCTGGAACCGTGTAGCCAAGGTCGGTGAACCAGCCGACACAATCCTGCAAACCGCCACGGAGCTCGGCGCAGATCTGATCATCATGACAACCGACGGTCCTGACGGATTTCTTGACGGCCTACGTGGCACCACTTCGGAGCGCGTGTTACGGAAGGCGCGTTGCCCCGTGGCCAACTTGCCTGTGGGATCCATGTTGGGCTGAAAGGATAGGGCGCGGCGGGAACCGGGAACGGCCAATCTCAGCCCGACCTCACATTGTCCGTTGGTGACGGAAATCACCAAACGTACGGAGGGAAACCGAGGCCCTTGGTACAAAGGGTTTCCTACGCAGTTGGCCAGACGCGGTATATAATCGGCACCAAACTCTGCCAGCGGCATAGGTGACGGGAATCACACCCCGGACGAGTTTTAGCCAGTATGTTGCGCCGCGCCCCAGGTGCGACTATGCAATGCCCTTTCTGCCAATCAAACAAAGTCAGAAAATCCCACCGCCGAGGCTTAATTGAGACTCTTTTGATCCCGCTATTATTAACTCCGCATCGGTGCCGTGCGTGCGACCGGAGATTCTACAGGTTTGGTTTCTGGAAAGTAGGCGGCATAATTCCGAGATCGTTTCACGCGTAACCTTGGTGGATGAAGGTAGGAAAACTAGCGTAGGCAGGAACGGCGCTCAAAAGCATTAGGCAGTATTTTGTGGGGCGAGGAGATCGAGGAGAAAGAGAGTGGATGGGCCAGACCATACCCAACACTCGATTCGGATCGTCCGCCAGTTCGTGAACTCTGTTAACGACCGCAGCAGTTCGAAGCGGATGACCAGGCGTGTGAACTTGCTCCGCAAGAGTCCCTGCGCTAATTTTGCGCTGAGCGAGTCCCCGCCGTAGCTCCAGAAGAGGTAGTAATCATGTCCAACATCCGAATACCACACCAGATTGATGTTGAAGGGTTGCGCTCGAACCTCCGCAACATGAACGACACGGAACTAGTCCGCTTCGGAACGGCACCCCGGTACATGTTTTCGCTAAGTGCGAACAAGAGGAGACGGCCACGAGAAGAATTCTTGGTTCAAGTTCGCGAGGCAAGGGCGGAATGGAGAAGGCGGCATAGCCCTCCCGGGAGGTAACACCTTTTTTTTTGGTCCGTGAAACAGCGTCTCACCGACGGGGAATGATGTAGTAAGGAGAAAATCCGTGCCTACTTTGAATCAAAGACAAAACAAACTGCTTAAGAACTATCGAAGTCGTAACGAGCGGTGGGACTTCGACGGAGTCTATCAAACTTCTTAGGGGAGCCGTTTCCAGTTCAGTTTGCGAGGAGTCTGGACCCCCAGGTTCCGCATTCACGCACAAGTCGCAACGAAAAGGAATTTCGAGATCAGATAGCGAATTGGCGCCCTATCTCAACAACCATATCTCTAGGTAGGCGGAAATACTCAATTGCCTCGCTCGAATTGCGTAACAAGAACGCAAAGGTACCCTGCACCAAGCGCGGCAGCCCCTTGCCATCTTCGCGTGGCACGACCGTCTCACGCCCGATAAAATAAGTCGCGTTGGTGGAATCCACCGGGTAACCCTTTGCCTCGGCGCGCTGCAGCAGGGATGGGATATCCGGCTGTTCCATGAAGCCGAAATGGGCGTGGGCCCGCCAAACCCGCGGGGCGATCTCGTAGACTTCCACTCGGTCTTCGGCTGCTACGTAAGGCACCAACTCGGTGACGACGTTAACGATCACGATCGAACCGTGCAGCGATCGGATGTGTCTCAGGTGCCAGACCACGATCGGCGGAATGTCCCGCGTGAGCCGCGCTAAGAATACTGCAGTTCCGGACACGCGCGGAATGTTGCCGCTGGCGATTTGTGCCTCGATATCACTGATGGGAATCTGCATTTCGTCCACCTGTTTTTGCACTGCAGCGTTGCCTTTCTCCCAGACCAGCATCACGCAGCAGATCAACGCGCCGAGCACTAGCGGCACCCACCCGCCCTGGGCGACCTTCATCATATTTGCAGACAGAAATCCTACGTCCAGCGTGGCAAACCCGATGGCGATCACGATTACCGCCGGCAGCGACCAGCTCCAAATCTCGCGCATGGCGATAGACAAGAGAAAGGTGGTTGCCAGCATCGTTGCCGACACTGCAATCCCATAGGCAGCTGCGAGTCTGCTTGAGCTTCCAAAGCCAATCGAGAGGCCGAGCGTCACCGTCATGAGCAGCCAATTCACCGCGGGCAGGTAGATCTGGCCATAGCCCTGAGCCGAGGTCTGGATGATGTGTAGTCGCGGCAACAAGCCTAGTTGGATTGCCTGGCGCGTCATCGAAAAGGCGCCCGTGATAACAGCTTGGCTAGCGATGACGGTTGCAACCGTGGCCAGTAGCACCAGCGACAGTAGCAGGGGCGCGGGGCAGAGGTGGTAGAAGATGTTCCCACTGGTCGGTGCACCGGCCAGCACGAACGCTGCCTGCCCCGCATAGTTCAAAATCAGCGCCGGGAAAACCAAGCAGGACCAGGCCAGCCGGATCGGCACGCGGCCGAAATGACCCAGGTCGGCGTACAGCGCCTCCGCACCGGTGACACAAAGGAACACGCCGCCGACCACCAGCAAGGTGGTGATGCCACCACCCGCAAAAAGGTAGCGCAGGCCCACTATCGGATTGAGGGCCCACAAAACCGCCGGATGCTGCACGATCCCCCGTAGGCCGAGCAGCGCGATTGTCACGAACCAGATCAACATGACCGGCCCCAATAGGCGACCGATGCGCGCAGTGCCCTGCTTCTGCACCGCAAAGACCGCGACCAGGACTACCACGGTCGCCGGCAGCACGTAACGCTGCAGGTGAGGTGCGACGATGTTCAGCCCCTCCAGGGCCGACATTACCGAGATTGCCGGCGTGATAGCAGCATCGCCATACACCAGCGCCGCGCCGCAGAGCCCGAAGAACATGATGAAGGGCAACCGCCGCCCGTGCACCCTACGCAGAAGAGCCATCAGTGCGAGAATCCCGCCTTCGCCGTCATTGTCCACACGCAGGGCGATGGTGACGTATTTCACCGAGGCGATGATGATCAGCGTCCACAAGATTAGCGACAGCGAGCCGAGGACTGCCGTCGGCCCTGAATGTGGGCCGGTGATGTCAAGCACAGTCTTCAGTGTGTAGAGCGGACTCGTGCCAATATCGCCAAACACCACACCGAGGGCAGCGAGGCTCAGTGCTGGAATGCTGGTGAGGTGGGTAGGAGCGGACTGAGATCCCATGGTCGTTTGGTCAGGCATGGTATTCTCCGAGTCTGAGGTGGACGTCAATGAACCGGCACTCGCTTCGCTGGGTTGGAAATCACCGCTGAAGCACCTAGCAAAAATACGCAGATGCAAGGAACGAGCGTGGCTGGTTTCATATATTCACTCGAAAGTTAGGCTATGAAAACCCCAACGGCGGACGCGCATGCCGCTATTATGGTGTGCTGAAATGAAGAAGTCAGTCTGGCACATAATTGCAAGCGGTTTCCTGCTGAGTTTGTTTTGGGCAAGCGTTTGTGTTCGGGATATTTTCGTGCGCCATTGTGTCGCGTTCCGCGACACGCATTCTCATGGAAGGCACTATGCACAACTGAGGTGTGGTCCGCAATAATTGCGTTTGCTGATCCCTACGAACTAGCTCAAGGATCCCTTCGGTGCCGATCGGAATTCATCTAAGTAACGAGGTTACGCAGTCTTATCGCACCTCGTTGGTTTTGAAGTTGCATGGAGTTTTCGCGAACTATAACTTTCGGATTTGCCATTTTAAGGAACCTCCACGGCCCAGGCCACAATTCGCCAGCCTGTTTTCTCCCTCGTCCACAACAGCAGAAGCGCGGGAGATTCCTCCTCCCCAAAATTCAATCGGCTGGCAGACACGTAATATGCTCCGTATTCTGCATCGGCTGGTTTCAGCTCAGGCAATTCTTCAGGCAGATGACGATTTTGGCAAAGAAACCTAGTGGCCATCTGTTCCGGGACCGCCATGATTGCGAACGCCTTCGAGTTTTCTTGCTCGACTGGGCGCACCAGATCGTTGACGGGTTGCACACTCGACATCATCTCCGCAAGATTCGTCCCCGATGGGACCTTCTCGAGCGGCCGTTTGAGCCCGGACTGGATTCTGGTGAGGGGCGTCAATTTCTTTTGCTCCCCGGAGGGCGCCGTCAGACACTGGTAGGAGCGCTGAGACGCAAAGTGCGAAGCCTGTGTAGCATTCCGATTCAGGACCCAAGTCAGGTAGAATTGCGTGATGTCTTTTACGGCCTCGGGATCTCCAGCAATGTTGTGTAGTTCTAGCTCCGTGGGCTCCACCTGAGCCACAGTGCTCTTTGGGACGATACCCGCGTCGCTGCTGTCCTCGATGCGGATGGCGATGATTTTCCAGTATCCCCCCTCCTGGGCCCAAAGCAGGGACATCACTTTGTTCCTACTGTCACCCTGCCTTCCCCGAAATGCGGTGGCATAGTACCTCTCTTTTGGTTGCTTGCCCGATTTGCCGTCTCCTATCGCGTCGCACTGCTCATCCCAAGCCACATCCATCGGCACGCTCACCAGCCGGAACTCCGCCGCATACGCATTCTTTTCTTCTTTCAATCCTTGCGACCATTCATTGGCAGCTTCGAACACATCTCCTACGGAATTCACCACGCCTGTGA
>Ga0306920_100004818_pt1 | contig 17349 bp, 19 predicted proteins | sample flu12Cox44000170_FD_204666 | JGI IMG/M metagenome (GOLD analysis project Ga0306920, IMG submission 204666) | Lab enrichment of tropical soil microbial communities from Luquillo Experimental Forest, Puerto Rico - flux4day.12C.oxic.44.000.170 (v2)... | ecosystem: Environmental > Terrestrial >... | reverse complement strand
ACACGACGATTTACACTCTCGATGACCGGTATCGCGGGGTGTTCGGCGGCCGCATGGTGGTGTTCATGAATGAAGGCGACATGCGTGCACGCGGCATTGCCGAGGGCGACCAGGTCGAAATCGAGTCTCTGGCTGATGACAAGCGCCGTGTGGTCGGCGGCTTCTGGGCAAAGACCCATAGTATCGCGGCCGGCTCGGTCGGTGCATATTACCCGGAAACAAATCCGCTGCTCCCTCTCGCCTTTCATGATGTGAAGAGCGGCACACCGGCGGCAAAGTCGATCCCGGTTCTGGTCCGCCACCAGGCGCCGCAGCCCTAATTCCGGTAAATGAACGATGACCGCATTGGTGGCCTCGCACTGCGTTCCGCCCGCGGTGCGGTGCGTCTCACGGCAAGCATGGCACAATGCTTCAAGTCTATTAGGAGAGCGCATCCTTGCCGAAGAGGTGCCGGTCTCCTTCAGCTATGACGGTCTGGCCCATGCTGTCTTGATGGCGACCCCGGACGATCTCGAAGATTTCGCCTTCGGCTTCACTTACACCGAGGGCATTATCACTGAGCCCGCGGAAATAGCCGAACTGGCCGTGGTCAGTGTCCCGGACGGGATCGTGCTGCGAATGTGGTTGACCGGCGCCCGGTCCGAGGTTTTCGCGGCGCGACGCCGCCGGTTCGTCGGACCGGCTGGATGCGGTATGTGCGGTCTCGAGAGTTTGGCCGAAGCCAATCGCGCGATACCGCTCGTGAGCTGCGATTTTCAGGTGAGCGGGCAGGGCATCGCAGAGGCGGTGGCCGCGATGCCAGCCAGACAGCAGCTGAATATGCAGACCCGCGCGGTCCACGCTGCGGCATTTTGGCGGCCGGGTCGCGAGCTGGTTCTCCGTGAAGACGTCGGGCGGCACAATGCGCTCGACAAATTGGTGGGCGCTTTGCTGCATACCGGCCAATCGGCTGCGCTGGGCATCATTGTGCTGTCGAGCCGTATTTCTATCGAGCTTGTGCAAAAGGCCGGCATGATTGGAGGGACCGTCATAGTCGGCGTCTCTGCGCCGACGGCTTTGGCGGTCCGCACTGCAGAGTCGATAGGCATTACTCTCGTCGGCATCGCACGCGGCGACGGGTTCGAGGTGTTCACCCATCCCGAGCGGATCACACGATAAAGATGAGGAACTATCGATGGATCTGACTGCACTTCTGCTCTCGCGGCTACAGTTCGCGTACACCGTCTCGTTTCATATTATTTTCCCTTCCTTCACGATCGGGCTGGCGGCGTGGCTGACAGTGCTCGAAGCGCTGCATCAATGGACCGGGCGGCCGGCCTACCGCGTCGTGTTCGAGTTTTGGTTGAAGATTTTTGGCGTCGCGTTTGGGCTCGGGGTCGTCTCCGGGATCGTTATGGCGTTCCAGTTCGGCACCAACTGGAGCGAACTCTCTCGGATGTCCGGACCAATCCAGGGTCCGCTTCTCACTTACGAGACCTTCACCGCTTTTGCTTTAGAGGGAAGCTTTTTCGGCATCCTGCTGTTAGGCCGCTCTCGCGTCCCGCCATGGTTCTATTTGCTGTCGACCGGCATGGTGGCGCTCGGGACCACACTCTCGGCTTTCTGGATCATGGTCAACAACAGCTGGATGCAGGTGCCGGTCGGTTATGCGATGGAAAACGGCGCCTTTGCTCCAGCCGACTGGTCCAAGATCATCTTCAGCCCCGTGGTTTGGGTGCGCTTCCCCCACATGCTCTTCGCCTCGTACCTGACCGGAGCATTCTGCGTGGCCGCCACCGGAGCGTGGTATTTGCTGCGCAGCGCCTACCACGACGAGGCACGGATTATGCTGCGGATGGGTCTTTACCTGGGGGCCGTACTGGTACCTGTGCAGCTCTTTTTCGGGCACCTCACCGGGGATTATGTCCATGACCGCCAGCCGATCAAATTCGCCGCGATTGAGGGACGCTGGCATGACGAGCAGCCCGCCAGCGAGGTCTTGATTGGATTTCCGGACGCGGCGGCCGAGACCAACCATCTTGCGATCTCGGTTCCAGTTCTCGGCAGCCTGATTGGAAGCATGAGCTTCACCTCGAAGGAGGTGGGGTTGACCGACTTCCCGCGGCAGCAGTGGCCGCCGGTCCTCATTCCGTTTCTGGCGTTCAGGATCATGGTCGGCTGCGGTCTGCTGATGCTGGCGGTGGCCTGGGTGGGGTCGTATTTGAACGCAAAGGACCGGATTGAGCAAAATCGGCCATTGCTCTGGGCGGTGTTTTTCAGCTTTCCCTTGCCCTTTATAGCGATACTGACCGGCTGGTTCACGGCCGAGGTGGGACGTCAACCTTGGACCGTCTATGGCCTTCTGCGGACCGCCGACGCAATGACACCGTCACTGACAGCCGGTGCGGCAGCGTTCTCACTGATCGCTATTGTCTTGTCTACACCTTCATCTTCGCCTTCGGAACCTTCTACATCTACCGGCTGCTGCATGCGGGCCCGGCCGAACGCCTGATCCTGCCTCCCGTCGCAGCAATTCCAAACCGGCCCATGTCGGTTGTCGACGAGCACCATCTCGCCTTGGCCGCACATCACGTCGCTCCCATACATCAGGTCGCTGTAGGAGAATAGCCATGGTCATGTTCTGGGTGGCCATACTCGCGATCAGCATCCTTATTTACGTGCTGCTCGACGGGTTCGATCTCGGGGTCGGAATTCTCTTCGGCTTGACGCCAGACGAGACGCGGCGGCGCGTGATGTTGAGCACGGTGGCGCCGATCTGGGACGGCAATGAAACTTGGCTCGTCGTCGCCGGTGTTGTGCTGTGGGGAGCCTTTCCAGTCGTCTATTCGACGCTGCTCTCGGCGTTTTACCTGCCGCTGCTGCTGATGCTTGCGGGGCTCATCCTGCGCGGTGTGGCGTTCGAGTTTCGCTACAAGACGGAGCGGCTGCGGTGGATTTGGGACGCCAGTTTTGCCGGTGGATCGTTAGTTAGTCGCCGCCTTTATCCAGGGTACGGCGGTAGGTGCGCTTGTCGAGGGGCTCCCGGTCTCTAACGGCCGATATGTCGGCGGTGCATTTGGCTGGTTCAGTCCCTTTGCGGTACTGTGCGGCATCGGTCTGTGTATTGGATATTCGCTGCTCGGCGCCTGCTGGCTCGTCAAAAAGAGTGAAGGCGAGCTGAGAGAAGCAGTGTACTATCGGCTGCACTACCTGGCGATTGCACTGCTCGCCTTTCTGGTCATCGTCTTTGTTTACGCTCTGGCGGCGGACCTCCGGGTTATGGCGCGCTGGGTCGAACGGCCCTATCTGCTTGTCTTCCCGGCGATCGGTGCCATGGCGGCGATTGCGCTTGCCCGCGGGCTTCTTCGTCGCGAGGACGGATCACCATTCTACATGGTCGCGCTGATCTTTGCTGCGGCGTTTGGCACTCTGGCGATCTCTTTCTGGCCTTACATGATCCCCTTCTCGATCACGATCGAGGAAGCCGCAGCACCGCATTCCAGTCTCGCCTTCATGTTCTGGGGAGCAGGCCTCTTCGTTTTCCCCTTGATGCTGATCTACACGGCTATCGGCTACAGCGTCTTCAGAGGCAAGGTCAAAGTAACGCCAGAGCGCTATTAGTCTCGAGGAGGACTGCATGCCTTAGCACCCGGTTCGCTGCAGCCGGTCTGACGGGAACGAAATCGAGCATCATTTCAAGCTAACGATGACGCGAGCCGACATTCGGACGGGCGAAGGGCGGCCGCCTGGCGCGGCGCTTAGTTCTGGGCAGCTGGCCCACGCACTGAAGACGGCAGGCCCGCCGCTGCTCTTCGGGTTGCGGCTCTGGGCTTCGGTATGCCTGGCACTCTATATCGCGTTCTGGCTCGAGCTCGACCACGCTTACTGGGCCGGCACTTCGGCAGCGATCGTGTGTCAGCCGCAGTTGGGCGCATCGCTGCGCAAGGGCTGGTTTCGAATGATCGGCACCGGGATTGGTGGCGTGGCCATCGTGGTGTTGACCGCCTGTTTTCCGCAAGACCGCGTCTTGTTCCTGACCGCATTGGCGCTGTGGGGTGGCGCATGCGCCCTCGTTGCCACATTGCTCCGTAATTTTGCCGCCTATGCTGCGGCGTTGGCCGGCTTTACCGCAGCAATCATTGCAAGCGACCAGCTCGGTGCCACTGGCGGATTGAACGGCGCGGCCTTCACACTCGCTGTGACCCGCACCAGCGAAATCTGCATCGGCATCGTCGCCGCCGGCATCGTCCTTGCGGGAACCGATTTGGGTGGTGCTCGGCGGCGGCTCGCGAGCCTATTAGCGCAGATTGCCGCCGAGATTGCCGGCCGGTTTACGAATACATTGGCGCAAGCAGGATCTGATCTTCCGGATACTCGGCCGGTTCGGCGCGAGCTGGTTCGCCGGGTGGTGGCGCTCGACCCGGTTATCGACGAAGGGTTCGGGGAGTCGGCTGAGCTGCGGTACCATTCTCCCGTCGTACAGGCCGCGGTGGAGGCCTCTTGGCCGCGCTCGCCGGCTGGCGCACTGTGGCGGCCCATCTCGAAGGACTGCAGCACGAGCAGGCCGGACAGGAGGCGCGTGCTGTCCTGGAAATGCTCCCGCAGCCGCTGCGATCCGCCCCATCGCGGGGCGAACCGGCACTCTGGACAGCTGATCCGATCGGTTTGCACAGGAGCTGCGAAGCCGCGGTGCGGAGGTTGGCGGCTCTCCCCGTGGAGAGGCCATCGCTGCAGCTGCTGGCCGATCGGACGATAGAGGTATTGGCAGGAATCTCAGACGCGCTCGACGGTTTGACTTTACTCGCCGCCGATCCGGCTCGTCCTGTTCCCCGCGGTGTCCGCATCGGCATCCGCGTTCCCGACTGGCTTCCCTCGCTCGTTAATGCGGGGCGCGCATTCCTGACGATCAGTGCCGTCGCAGTGTTCTGGGTCGTAACCGAGTGGCCAAGCGGTGCACAGGCCATGGCGTTTGCCGCGATTGGGGTCATTTTGGTCGCGCCGCGCGCCGACCAAGCTTACGGCGTGGCTCTGGGCTTCACGATCGGCACCAGCATCGGCGCTATTTTGGCTGCTATCATCGCATTCGCCGTATTACCCAAGTTTGAGACCTTCGCAGCCCTCGCTATCGCAATCGGTGTTGTGCTCGTGCCTGCGGGCGCAGGGGTTGCACTGTCGTGGCAGACGCCCGTCTTTACGGGCCTGGCGGCGTGGTTCATCCCCTTGCTCGGGCCCGCAAACCAAATGAACTACAACACGGTGCAATTTTACAATACCGCCGTGGCGATCGTCGGTGGGATCGGAGTCGCTGCATTGTCGTTTCGGTTGATCCTGCCGCTCTCGCCCAGGTTTCGGGCGCGGCGGCTGATGGCGCTGAGCTTGCGTGATCTGAGCCGCTTGGCGGCTGGTACGATCGCATGGCAGATTTCCGATTGGCGGAACCGGATCTACGGTCGGTTCTCGGTGCTACCAGATGAAGCGCAACCGTTACAGCGCTCACAGCTGCTGGCGGCGCTGTCCGTCGGCGCGGAGATAATCACGCTTCGTGCCATAGCTAGCCAGCTGGATCTGGTGTGGAAGCTCGATCCAGCGCTTGAAGTCGTGGCTCGAGGCAACGGCGCGCTGGCGAGCGCGCGGCTTGCCGATCTCGATCAGGCGGTGGCGTCGTTCCCTGGCACCGTTGCCCTTCATGCGCGCGCCAGCATTCTTGCAGTATCGGAAGCCCTCACACGACATGCTGTTTACTTCGATGCGGGAGTGCCGAGTGAGGTTCACTGAGATCGATTTGTACGGCGTCTATGTAGCGCCAATGTCGATAATGATGGTCGCTGCATGGGTGATCACAATCATTTTGCGGCGGAGTGCCGCCCGTTTCGGGCTGTTACGCTACGTTTGGCACCCGGCGTTATTTGTATTTGCTGTCTATATGATCGTGCTGTGTTCGATGGTGCTCGTCATTGCGCGCTGAGTTCGCCGTGTCCGAAGTCGAAACCAAATCGAAGAAAGAATCCAGGCCGCATGGGCCACCACCCGCCTGGTCCGCGGAGCCCGCTCCTGGCGTGCTCCCCAGGCGGTGCCTGCGCGTACTTCCGCTGTTGATCACTCTACCCATACTCGCACTTGCCGCCATCCTCTGCTTGGCGATGTGGGACCTCTATATGGTGGCACCCTGGACGCGTGACGGCACCGTGCGCGTTTATGTGGTAAAGAAGGCGCCGGAGGTCGCTGGACACATTGCCGAGTTGCCGGTCAAAGACAACCAATTCGTACACAAAGGCGACCTGCTGATGGTCATCGACCCGACCGACTACCGGATCGCGGTTCGTCTTGCTGAGGCGGCGGTGCAGCGCGCACAGGCCAATGCGCAAAACGTCGAGAGACAAGCAAAGCGCCGCCAAGAACTGACGACGCTGGCGGTCACGGTCGAAGAGAAGCAGACCTTCGCAGCCAACGCAGCGATCGCCCAAGCCGAATATCAGCAAGCCTTGGCCAATCTGGACCAAGCCCGGGTAAATCTCGAGCGCACCCAGATCCGCTCGCCGGTCAATGGCTGGGTAACGAACCTATTAGCACGACTCGGCGACTTCGCTATCGTCGGGCAAAACAAAATCTCGGTCGTCGATGCCGACTCGTTCTGGGTTGACGCCTATTTCGAGGAGACCTATCTCGGTCCGATCCAGGAGGGCGATCCCGCCACCATCAAGCTGATGGGCTATCGCGAGGTTGTTCTCGGCCGCGTTGCCAGCATCACGCGCGCCATCGACGTCCCAAACGCGCAGCCGAACGGAGAGGGTTTGGCCCAAGTCAACCCCATTTTCACTTGGGTGCGCCTCGCCCAGCGGATCCCGGTGCGGATTGCCATCGATCAGGTGCCGAAAACCGTGGTCCTGGCCGCGGGGATGACCGCAACGGTGGAAATTGAGCCTCGGCTCCAGAAGTAGATCGATCAATCCCCTTATAATATTATCCGGAGAAAGTACTGAGCCCGCGCCCGGATTCGGTCCGGGCACCCGGGCTTCTTTCTGTGGAAGCTCGAGGGTGTGGATGGCTGCGTCAAGCCTGGCCAAGGTATCGTCGTTGGAAAACGGCCGGTTAAGGTCCGGCCGAGACCAAACAAAAATCGCTTAATCGCCAGGCGCCGTTTATGAGAGCGCTTCTGCGAACGGTATGAAATCGACGATCGAACCCGCGGCTAAATCGCCCTGACACTCGTCCAAGACGACGAGCCCATCCGATTGCACGATCGAGGACAGGATTGCAGACCCGTCATGCGGGTATTTGAGCGCGACGAGGCCGTCGGGGTCGCGTTCGAGGCGAGCCCGCAGATAGTCGCGCCTGCCTGGCTTCTTGCGGTAGGCAAAACCGGCGCGAACCGGGAAGCGTCCGAGCGGCGCCGGCGCCGCGCCAGCGAGCTTCAAGATCATCGGTCTGCAATCTCGGCGAAAGTTACGAAGACCGCCACCGGATTACCGGGCAGCCCGATCAGCGGCACTCCGCGGATTTGGCCCAGCGCCACCGGTTTTCCCGGCTTGATCGCGAGCCGGCAGAAATGCAGGGCGTCCACGCGCTCGATCGCACCCCTGATGTGATCCTCCTCGCCGATGGACACGGCTCCTGAAGTCACGATCAGATCGTGGCCTATCGCTGCGTCAGAGAGCGTTTCGGCCAGCATCGCCGGGCGGTCGGAACATATGCCCAAATCGTCGACGACGCAGCCGAGCCCCTCGAGCCATGCTGCAAGAATGACCCGGGTGGAATCCTATATCGCCGCGGGCGGCAGTGGTTTGCCGGGGTCGCAAACCTCGTCACCGGTCGACAGCAACGCGACCCGCAGCCGGCGGCAGACCGACAGTCGGTCGCGACCTAGTGCTGCGACGAGACCGAGATCGGCTGGAAGCAGGCGTCGGCCGGCCGACAGCGCGATGGCGCCAGCGGCGACATCTTCACCGGCGTGGCGGTGATTGGCGCCCTTCCTAATACCAGGCTTGATTCGGACCCATTGGCCATCGACGCCGTCGATAGCGATGCAATCCTCCTGCATGATCACCGTGTCGGCGCCCTCGGGCATCGGCGCACCGGTAAAGATACGGATTGCCTCGTCTTGGCGAAGCTGTCGGTCCAGTAAGCGTCCCGCCGCCACGCGCCCGCCGATCGGCAACACTGTCTCACGCTCTGGCGACAGACTAGAATATGCGACTGCGCAACCGTCGACAGCGCTATTGCCATGTAGCGGCAGGTTCATGGTCGCGATCACATCGCAGGCGAGAACTCTTCTCGCAGCCCCCCGCAATGAGACATATTCGACCGCAGCCACCCGTGTGACATGCTTTTCGATGTGCTCAAGTGCTTCCGCAACGGTCATCAATCGATCACCGTTAGTGAAGCAATCATCGCTCAGCTGGACCATCGTGGGTGCCCGTCATGACCGAGAATAAAACTCGCCACTGTTGCCGGATCGGACAGCGGAAGCCAGGTCAACGGCAGCCTCGGCAGCACCTCGTCGGATGCAACGGCGACCACGAACGGGTCGTCGGGGTAGCGCGCCGGCTTGCCGAGAGAGGGCCGATAGACTTCGATCTTGGGGTGGGGGTGGAATTTGAAGCCCTCGACCAACAGCAAATCTACCGGGGTCATCCGCGCTACCAGTTCAGCGAGAGGCGGCTCTTGATCGCCGCGCAATTCGTGCTGCAAGGCCCAGCGGCGCCCCGAGGCGATCACGACCTCGCATGCGCCGGCCTCGCGGTGACGCCACGAATCCTTACCCGGCTGATCGAGATCGAAAGAGTGGTGCGCGTGCTTGACGGTCGAAACCGAGACCCCGCGAGTGATCAGCTTTGGTATCAGCGCCGCCATCAACGTTGTTTTGCCGCTGCCGCTCCACCCGGTAATGCCGAAGATCTGCACTGCCAACTCACGGTCTCTATGGTGCTGGTTCGTCGGGTTTGCGATCGCGCTTCCCGAGAGCGAAAGAAGAATACGCCGATGCCTCAAAAGTTGTCGCAATAGAGCCTAGCGTCGGCGATTTGCTCACAATTATTTAGTGTGGAAGCACACTCTTACACATTAACAAGTAAAATTCTGTGAATCGGACTTCACCTTTTGCAAGTGGTTTTGGAGTACCCCAACGTAAATTTTTACCCACGATAATCGTCTGCGGGAAAGCCAGCCCCACATCATCCATTGCGCTGCACCCCCCCCTCACGGAACCCTTTGGCTACGCGCTGAAGCCGTTTGAAGAGCCACAGATGCGTACTGTAGCTCAATACTTCAATAAACAACTAACAGCTGAGACGTTTGGATTATAATATTGTCGCCAGCGATGCAGCGAGCGAGTCTTTCAACAGTACCGACCCGTACCATATCTTCAGGGTCGCGGGAGCACGGCGACTCACCGCTCCGGTAGGCCGGCCAGGCGCAGGCCGGTGACGTAGAGTTCGAGAACTTCTGGTGCCGAAGAGCGACCGTACGCGCGAAAGCCGGCGATCGTCAGTTCGGGGTCGATGGCAAGCACTCGACCAAGTTCGGCGCGCGCCTCGTCGAGCCGGCCGAGATGCGCCAAAGCGACGATTTTGACCCGCATCGTTTGGACCATGCGCGGCTGCTCTTGCAAGGCGCGGTCGGCCCATTCGATCGCTTGTTCGAAGCGCCGCGCGGCGAGATGAGCGATAGCAATGGTAACGGCGTAGAAAGCGCTATACGGATCGAACGGGCTCAAGCGGCGCGCCCGTTCGACGGCTGCGATCGCCGCCTCGGGCTGGTTGCGCGACGCGTGGATGATCCCTCTGGCCAGCCAGGCGAGAGCCGCGTTTCCGTTGAGCGCCAGGGCGCGGTCGAGAGCCGCCGCCATCGCCACTTCGCCGGCCAAGTAAAACAGCGTCCAGGCAGCGAGCCCAATCGTGTCGGCGTCATCGCGCTCGGCTTCGAGCGCCTGTCGAGCCAGGCGGCTGGCTTCGCCAATGTTCTCGTCCGAGAGTGCTCCCCACCCCTGAGCCCGCTGCTGCACCCGACACCAGCCGACCACAGCTGCGGCCGGCGCGTAGGACGGATCGATCGCCAGCGCCTGCCGGGCGAGGGCGACCGCCTCGTCAGCGCCCTCTTCGGTAAAGCGATATGACTGCGCCAATGCGCGCAGATAGAGATCGTAAGCGGTGAGGTGCGCGGTCGGCTTGCGGTTGGCGCGCTCGATCTCGGATTGGCGCAGCTTTGGTTGGATCGCGCCGGCGACATTGGACGCGACCTGATCTTGCAACTCAAAAATGTCGTCGAGCGCGCCGTCGAAGCGGTCGGCCCAGATGTGAGCGCCGGTCGCCGTGTCGATCAATTGCCCGCTGATGCGCACCCGGTTGCCGGCTTTGCGCACGCTGCCTTCGAGCACGTAACGCACGCCGAGCTCCTGCGCCACCTGCTTCACGGCGACCGACTTGCCCTTGTAGGTAAAGGCGGAGTTGCGGGCGATGACAAAGAGCCACGGCAGCCGCGCGATCGCCGTCGTGATCTCTTCGACCATTCCGTCGACGAAATATTCCTGCTCGGCATCGCCGCTCATGTTCTGAAACGGCAAGACCGCCAGCGACGGCTTGTCGGGGAGCGCCGCTCCATCCGCCAATGCGTTGTCTGCGTGCGCGTGCTCGCGCGTCACCGGTGCGACAAAGGCGTAACCGCGGCCGGGGATGTTGGCGATGAAGCGGTTGCCGCCCCTTCCGTCGCGGAGCGCCTTGCGCAACGTAGCGACTTGAAACCTCAGATTGCCCTCGTCGACAAAGGTGTCAGGCCATACGAGGGCGATAAGCTTATTCTTGTGAATGGTGTCGCCCGCGCTTTCAACGAGCGCGACTAGAACATCCAAGGCCCGGCTGCCGAGGTGCAGCGGTTTCCCGTCCTCGAGCAGAATGCGCTGCGCGGGTAACAGACGGAACACTCCGAAGACGAAGGCCTCTTCATCCAACGGGGAATGGTCCTTGAGGGTCTCCGGATTCACACGTTGCGGAAAATTTTCGTAAATGCGACCACAACAACCTACCCAGAGGTTCGGCCCGCGCAACCCCGGGGCCGGCGCCCGTAAACAGCAACAAACGCGGCTCTAACACTATCTCACAACGATTAACGCGACCAGCCCGTGATGCCACACCACATTTGCAGGCCATAGACCAAACGGAGGATGACGATGACGATGAGTGCCTGCGCCGAGCCCCCCTTCTTCTGCGAAAGTCGACCGCCACAGGATGCAAACCGGTCCGTGAGAGTGGTCACGCCGTGCGCGCGTGGCTGCGAGTAGCCTGAGGTTCGCCATGCCAAAACATTGAGCAAGGGATCCCATAATGAAAGTCCTGATGGTTCTGACCTCTCATGACCAGCTCGGCGACACCGGCCGAAAGACCGGTTTCTGGTTGGAAGAGCTGGCTGCGCCCTTCTATGTATTCAAAGACGCGCGGGCGCAGATCACGCTAGCGTCGCCCAAGGGGGGCCGTCCGCCGCTCGACCCGAAGAGCCAGGATCCGAACTTCCAGACCGAGATTACCCGTCGCTTCGAGAAGGACGCCGATGCCGAGGGCCAGCTCGACAAGACGCTGCACCTCAAGAGCGTGAAGCAGGCGGATTACGATACCGTCTTCTATCCCGGCGGCCACGGCCCGATGTGGGACCTGGCCGAAGATCCGAATTCGGTCAAGCTTATCGAGGCCTTCCTCGCTGCCGGCAAGCCTATGGCGCTGGTCTGCCACGCCCCTGGCGTGCTGCGCCACGTTAAGACCTCCGCGGGCAAGCCGCTGGTCGATGGCAAGAAGGTGACCGGGTTCACCAACGGCGAGGAGGCGGACGTCGGCCTGACTAAGATCGTGCCGTTCCTTGTCGAGGACGAGCTACTTGCCCTCGGGGCCACCTATTCCAAGGTCAAGAACTGGGGTGTCCACACGGTCAAGGACGGGCTCCTGATCACTGGCCAGAACCCTGCCTCGTCCGGTCCAGCCGCCAAGGTCCTGATCGACACTCTCAACGCGAGATAGCCCGGCCCGGCCCAGGCGGCGCGCAGAGGTCGGTCTTCACTGTTTTATTTTCAAAGTCCGCACGGCGTCCGATCTGCTTGCGCGTTCTTCGCCGCCGACCGACGTTCAGACGGACCCCGCCGGAGCTCGCCGATGCCGTACACGGACGGCCGCTCAGTGGATGGTCCAGACCGCGAGTTAGAGAGTGGACCCAATGCATCGATCGAGACTGACGCGATTCACGGCTCCAAGGGCTTCGCGGCGGGAAGTGCTTGGCGGAATGAGCGCGGTGAGTTTTGCCGCGGTGCTGTCGATGACCGCAGCCGCCCGCGGTTGGGCAAGTGCAATGGACGGAGAGAGGAAGATGGCTAGCATTAAGACCAGCGACGGGACCGAGATTTTTTACAAGGACTGGGGTCCCAAGACGAGTCAGCCGATCGTGTTTCACCACGGTTGGCCCCTCTCGGCTGACGACTGGGACAACCAAATGATGTTCTTTCTCTCCCACGGCTATCGTGTCATTGCGCATGACCGTCGTGGCCATGGCCGATCGGCGCAAACGGACATTGGCAACGACATGGACACCTATGCTTCCGACGTGGTTTTACTAGTCGACATGCTCGATCTGCAGAACGCAGTCCATGTCGGTCATTCGGCGGGTGGAGGTGAAGTTGCGCGCTACGTCGCACGCGCCAATCCCGGTCGCGTTGCGAAGGCGGTGCTGATTAGCGCCGTGCCGCCGCTAATGCTCCGCACCCAGCACAATCCCGGTGGATTGCCAATGGACGTGTTCGATGGATTCCGCACTGCGCTGGTTGCCAACCGCGCGCAATTCTACCGAGATATCCCAGCGGGCCCCTTCTTTGGTTTCAATCGATCGAGTGCCAAGATATCTGAAGGCGTGATTCAGAACTGGTGGCGCCAGGCCATGATGGGTGCCATCAAAGCACAATATGATTGCATCAAGGCCCTGTCGGAAACCGACTTCACAGAGGACCTAAAAGCGATCAGCATACCGACACTCATTTTACATGGCGATGACGATCAGATTGTACCAATTGCGGATTCGTCGGTGCTTTCCGCGAAGCTTATGCGGGATGCGAGTCTGAGGGTTTATCCGGGTCTACCGCACGGCATGTGTACCACCCATCCAGACACAATCAATGCGGACCTGTTGGCCTTCATCAAGGGCTAATCGGCTAATCAGCTTCGGTGTCCAGCGAGTTCGAGGAGGGACCAAGCAGGTTCGCAACCGATGATGTCCACGTATAAGACGTTCGGTACGTTCCGCCTTTTGCCCGCACGACAGCTGTTGCTGGAGGGTGAGGCGCCCGTTCGGCTCGGCAGTCGTGCCTTGGAAATCCTGAGCGCATTGGTCGAGCGCCCAGGCGAGCTGGTCAGCAAGGACGAACTGACAGCCCGCGTCTGGCCCAACGCCGTTGTCGAGGAGAGCAATCTCAAGGTCCAAGTCGCGGCCCTCCGAAGGGCGCTCGGCGAAGGCCGGCTCGGCCGTCGATATATCGCCACCGTCTCCGGACGCGGCTATCGCTTCGTCGCTCCGGTTGAACACTCCGACCCGGCAACGCCGTCTGCTTGCCAGCGCTGCTTCCCGGAGCCAGCACACAATCTGCCGGACTCATTAACAAGAATAATCGGGCGCACCGATACGATCGATGCCCTCCGGAGGCAATTACCGCAGCTCCGGCTGGTCACTGTCGCGGGTCCGGGCGGCATCGGCAAGACGACGGTGGCCGTCGCCGCTGCGGAAGCGCTGATCGCTTCTTACCAGCACGGGGTCCGGTTTGTCGATCTGGCGCCGCTGAGCGATCCGCAGTTTGCCCCTGGCGCTATCGCCTCCGCGGTCGGGCTAACAATCCTCTCGAAGAACACGCCCGCAGTGCTCACGGACTATCTGCGGGACAAGCAGATGCTGATCGTGCTCGACAGCTGCGAGCACGTCATCGAAGAGGCTGCTTCTCTTGCAGAGCAGATAATCAGTAGCGCTTCCAACGTACATATCCTCGTCACCAGTCGTGAGCCGCTGCGCCTGAGAGGTGAGCGAGTGCAGCGTCTCTCCCAACTGGCAAGCCCGCCGAGCTCGTCCGGACTGACCGCGGCGGAGGCGCTAACATTTCCCGCCGTCCAGCTCTTTGCCGAACGCGCAGTGGAGAGCCTTGAGGGCTTTGAGCTCAGCGACGCGGACGCGCCGCTCGTTGCCGGCATCTGTCGCAAGCTGGAGGGGATCCCGCTCGCGCTAGAACTGGCAGCGACCCGGATCGACGCCTTCGGTCTTCGGGCCCTATCGGACCTCCTCGATGATCCGGTTCGTCTATTAAAGCAAGAGAGACGAACCGCCCTGTCGCGGCATCGAACATTGGCGGCAGCCCTCGATTGGACCTATGCATTCCTACCAGAGGCGGAACGTACGATCTTACGCCGCCTATCTGTGTTCGCCGGTGCATTCACGATCGAGGCTGCCGGCGCAGTGTTAGCGGGTACCGAGATTTCCTTCTGCGAACTCATTGATGTCATAGCGAATTTGGTCAAAAAGTCATTTCTCTCTGCGGATGTGGGTGGCCCGGCTGCGGAGTATCGCATGCTCGACATAACGCGCGCCTACCTCCTGCAAAAGCTCGCCGAGAGCGGCGAACTCGAAACTGTGAAAACTTCTCGCGCGATCGGCGGGATCGAGAGCAGTTGGGCGCCGCTCGATGGAGGAAGGCAGTTGCCTAGGCAGGATTTGCCGTGCTCGGCGAGTAAGATAAAGCGAGGCTGGACTGCCGCCCGCAATATTGGCCAGGTGATTGCGAGCCGGCGGGCTGACGTGCCAGGGGGGTAAGCGTCCGATTTGGTCCGGCCTGCGGGGTGCGTAGTCGGAGCGAGCGCGCTGAGGAAGCTTTGTCCTTCCGGACCTGCGGCGTCAGAGTTGCCACCCGAGCAGCGTGCGGCGATAGCGGGAATTACCGGAGGGTGGAATCACCAAAATTAATAAATATTCTCAGGATTTGGTCTCTGCTCTGCCAATAAGTGTTCCAACATGATGGAGGAAGGAGGAACCCCCCTATGACATTGCACAGGCATTTTCGGTCGTTTCTCGACGGGATCCGGCGCGAACAGCGCTATCGCATTTTTACCGATCTCGAGCGTCACGCCGACCGTCCACCCTACGCCACCTGGCGCAACGGCTCCGCTAGCCGCGAGGTCGTGGTTTGGTGCTCCAACGACTACCTCGGCATGGGACGCCACCCCGCCGTCACCAATGCTCTGATAGAGACTGCGTTGAGAAACGGTTGTGGGGCGGGAGGTACGCGCAATATTTCGGGCAACAGCCACTCGGTCGTCATGCTCGAGGCGGAGGTCGCCGACCTGCATTGTAAAGAGGCTGCCTTAGCTTTCAGTTCCGGTTATGTAGCCAATGAGGCGGCGCTCGGTACGATCGGCCGCGTGTTGCTAAATTGCCTTATACTGTCGGATGAGCAAAATCATGCTTCAATGATTTCCGGGATTTTGGGGAGCCGCGCAGAGCGCCGTATCTTCCGGCATAACGATCTCGAACATCTCGAAACGCTGCTGAAGGAAACAGCGCCCGACCATCCCAAAGTTATTGCATTTGAATCACTCTACTCGATGGACGGCGATATCGCTCCGATCGGACGGATCTGCGATCTCGCAAAGAAATACGGTGCGCTTACTTATCTCGATGAGGTTCATGCCGTCGGTCTCTACGGCCGGCGCGGTGCGGGCATAGCCGAGCGCGATGGGGCCATGGACCGAGTCGACGTCATTGAAGGAACCCTTGCCAAAGGGTTCGGTGTCGTCGGCGGCTACATTGCGGCCGATGCCGTCATTTGCGACGCGATCCGTACCGCGGCGCCGAGCTTTATCTTCACGACGGCGATGCCGCCTGCCATTGCGGCTGCCGCTACCGAAAGTATTCGGCACCTCAAGCGTTCGATGGCCGAACGGATCGCCCATCAGCTGCGGGTCGACATGACGCGCAGCGCCTTACATAGAATCGGCATCCCGATGATGCAGTCGCAATCCCACATTATTCCAATTCCGATTGGCGATCCCGCTCTCTGCCGAGCGGCGTCAACGCTCCTGCTCGAGGAGTTTGGCATTTACCTTCAGCCGATCAACTACCCAACCGTGCCGCGGGGCACCGAGCGACTTCGGATCACTCCGACGCCATCCCACAATGCACGGCTCGTCGATGAACTTGCGCAGGCGCTGTCCGAGGTTTGGGATATTCTGAGCCTGCGCCGGGAAACCGACGCGACGCCGGTATCTTGCCCGTTACCGTTGCGGCCAGCCGCTTGAGGCGGCATCCGAAATCCAGGGTTCAGGGTGGTAATCGCCACGACATGGCCGGTTTAGCTCCCGTTCATCATAAACCCGGAGCGGAGGTCTAGCTCGGGCAGCGCTTTCTCGCCATCGAGGACACCCGTGTCCCTTCGAAACGAGTCTGCATCAGATCTTGCCGATATTGATCGCCGAATCGTGGAAATCGCGACGCGATACATACTTGCGGTTTAACGTCGTCTTATGAACGAATGGGACGTGGTAACCATCGCTGAAATTCTCGACGCAGAGCTTCCAGTTGGCGTTTACCGGATAAGACTGGCGACTGACGCATACCATGTCCTCAGTTTTCCAGGGCGCGGTACGCTGCGAGACATCAGTAAAGTGGATCCGAAGTCCCCACACGAATCCTTTTTTCGACCTTCAATGATCAAACCGCGCGTAAGTATGCTACTGCAAACTTAAACCCACTACCGATGTCCGGATTGGGTCAACTGCAGAGATCCTGCAGTTATTAGAGAGGGTCAGCTTCACCCCAGCAAGCCGACCAATCCGCCAGCTCGATCGATCGTCTCTTCTGGGGCATGGGCCGGCATTGCTGTCGACGGAAGCGAACGACTGCTGTGGTGAAGGGTTTCGGATGCCGGCCCGTGGTGACTATTCGCGTGCTCTCGGAGGGCCGGCGTCCGAAAGCCTCCCAGGAAGGAACCCGCGGGCCGCCGGGTGGACGGTTGCCGTCTATGGGGATTTGACGGGGCGGCGGCTTGGGTTGCAGATGCGTTCGCGGGTGTAGTCGACGGGAGCGACGATCGCGGTAGCGAGTTTGCCGCTGCTGCCGCGGTCGGTTGGGCGATTTTGGCCTGATCGACGATACAGCAGGTGCCTTGGCAGGCACCGAGGCGACAGCAAGGCAACGCCGAAAGCGAGGCTCCGGAGCAGGCGAGGGCGGGGTGAGGCGGTAACGAACGTCATGGCATTGCGGTCTTGACCGGGTCCTGAGGCGACGGCGGAGCGCGAGGTTGGCCGCCGCGCCCGAAGCTCTCGACGATGATCATGCGACCGCCGCAACAGGGGCATGGCGGGCGATGAT
>Ga0306920_100004816_pt1 | contig 17351 bp, 15 predicted proteins | sample flu12Cox44000170_FD_204666 | JGI IMG/M metagenome (GOLD analysis project Ga0306920, IMG submission 204666) | Lab enrichment of tropical soil microbial communities from Luquillo Experimental Forest, Puerto Rico - flux4day.12C.oxic.44.000.170 (v2)... | ecosystem: Environmental > Terrestrial >... | reverse complement strand
TCGAAACCGCGCACAAAGCGGGCTACACCGCGGTCATGTCGCATCGCTCCGGCGAGACAGAGGATTCAACCATCGCCGATCTCGCAGTGGCGACCAATTGCGGACAGATCAAAACCGGCTCGGTGGCGCGTTCCGATCGTACCGCTAAATACAATCAGCTCCTTCGCATCGAGGAGGAACTCGGCGCACAGGCGGCTTATGCGGGGCGCAGCGCTTTCAAGGCGTTAGGCTGATTGGGGCTTCGCGTGCTTGTGGGGTCGCGCCTATTGGCGCTATATCCAGTCGCGGCTTTGGCGTCGGGGATACGAGAATGGAACAGACGCTTGAATTGAGATCCGGCGACCGGCGGCTCGCCGTCGACCGGCTGTGCGATTTCATCGTGACTTCGGTCGATGCCGCGCGGTCCTCAGACTCGCCATTCACGCATCTGGTGTTCGATCGTGTGTTCCCGGACGATGTATATGCGTCGATGCTCGCCAATATGCCGGAGATCACGGATTATCGGCCGATGCATGGCCGTAGCAAAGGCCACGATCTCGCTGACGGCACGCACACGCGGGTGAAGATCGATTTATTTCCGGAATATATTCGCCATCTGCCGCCGCAGAAGCGCGCCGTGTGGGATGTGGTGGGGCGCGCATTGTGCGCACGTCCGGTCAGGGACGCCTTCGTGCGCCGGCTTGCCGCGCCGCTCGAGCGGCGTTTTGGCGCTCGCTTCGCAAGAACCGGCATGTATCCGATCCCAATTCTGACGCGCGACATTCCGGGATATTTGATTACGCCGCACACCGACACACGCTGGAAGGGCATAACCGTGCAGCTTTACCTGCCGCGCGATCGCTCCACCGCGCATATCGGCACCATTTTCCATGAGAAGCTCGCTGACGGCTCGCTGCCCAAGCGAAATCAGATGGCTTTCGTGCCGAACAGCGGTTATGCATTCGCCGTAGGCACCGACACGTGGCATTCGGCTGATCCGGTTGGACCTGAAGTCCGCACCCGCGATAGCATCCTTTTGACTTACTTCGTCGATGCCGGGGTGCTGCGCGTCCTCCGTAATCGCAGCAAGCGGTTCGGCAATTTCGTGCTCAATGAGGTTCGAAACCGGCTGCCTTGATCGGCAGTCGGTGCCGAAAGCAGTCAGGGGCCGTGCGAGATCTCGGCGAAGCGGCGCCCCATTAATCCCGCTTTAATCGACAAGCTCGCATGGTGTGGCATGGTCACACGCAGGCGCCTGCGCAACATTCTCAACACGCTTGCGCTCTACGCTTTGGCCGCATTGCTGATCGGCTATTTCGGCATCAATGCGTATAACGGAGACCGTGGCCTCAAAGCCAAGGAGGACATCGATCGGCAGATGACGACGCTGACTGCCGAGCTCGATCGACTCAAGGCCGAACAAGCGCAGTGGGAGAGGCGCATTGCGCTACTGAAGTCCGACAATCTCGATCCCGATATGCTGGACGAACGCGCCCGCATACTTCTCGATGACGTCGACTCGCACGATTTGACGCTCATGCTCAATCGGCCCGCGCTTTCGGCAGCAGCGCCCAAGCCCTGAATTCCGAAGCCCTGAAAAGCCGCCCGCGCGAAGCCTCGCGAGGCCTTGAACTTGCCGCGCCACATTCCGAAATGAGCTTTTCCGACAACGCTTTGGCTGTGCGGTCGGGATTTTTTGCGGGAAGTCCCCGGCTTTCGCTAGGGGGGGAATTCGGCTATTGGATAAATGCTGCGGACGTGTTGAGGACAATAATGGCAGTCGCCCAGACCAAACAATCGGCTCACAGCGCGCAAGGCTTGCTTCCGAGCGCGGATCTCGCGGCAAACCAGAGCTCAGTTGCCGAATTCTCGAAAGAGCAAGAGCTGCTGGCGCTCCGCCAGATGCTCTTGATCCGCCGCTTCGAGGAAAAGGCCGGCCAGATGTATGGCATGGGGCTGATTGGCGGTTTCTGCCACCTCTACATCGGCCAGGAAGCTATCGTGGTGGGGATGAAGCTCGCCATGCGCGATGGCGATCAGATGATCACGGGCTATCGCGATCACGGCCACATGGTCGCCTGCGGCATGGACCCGAAAGGCGTCATGGCGGAACTCACCGGACGCCGGGGCGGCTATTCCAAAGGCAAGGGCGGCTCGATGCACATGTTCTCGCTGGAGAAGAAATTCTACGGCGGTCATGGCATCGTCGGCGCGCAAGTGCCACTGGGCACGGGGCTCGCCTTCGCCAACAAATATCGCGACAGCAAGGACGTCTGCCTGACCTATCTCGGCGACGGCGCGGCAAATCAGGGCCAGGTTTACGAGAGCTTCAACATGGCCGAGCTGTGGAAGCTGCCGGTCATCTACGTCATCGAAAATAACCGCTATGCGATGGGAACCTCGCTCGCCCGATCGTCAGCGCAGCCCGACCTTTCCAAGCGTGGGGCTTCATTCAGCATTCCCGGCTCCCAGGTCGATGGCATGGACGTCCGCGCGGTCAAAGCGGCCTCCGAAGAAGCGCTGGCGTGGTGCCGGGCCGGCAAAGGTCCGATTATTCTGGAAATGCTGACCTATCGTTATCGCGGTCACTCGATGTCGGATCCGGCCAAGTACCGGACCAAGGAAGAAGTCGACAAAGTCCGCACCGAGCACGACCCGATCGAACAGGTACGCAAGCGGCTCCTCGACAAGAAATGGTCGAGCGAAGATGACTTGAAGAAAATCGACGCTGCCGTCCGCACCATTGTCAATGAAGCGTCCGAATTCGCTACCCACGATCCTGAACCCGATCCCGCCGAACTCTATACCGACGTCTATCACTGAAGTGCCATTGCCGCGACTTGATGTGAGCCGCCATGCCGACCGAAGTGTTGATGCCCGCATTGTCGCCGACGATGGAGAAGGGCAACCTCGCTAAATGGCTTAAGAAGGAAGGCGATCCGGTCAAATCGGGCGACGTCATCGCCGAGATCGAAACCGATAAAGCCACCATGGAAGTGGAGGCGGTGGACGAGGGCACGTTGGGGAAGATCCTGGTGCCGGAAGGCACCACCGACGTCGCCGTCAATACGCCGATCGCCATGATCCTCGCCGAAGGCGAGGACGCCGCGACGCTCAAGGACGGCAAACAAGCACCGGCCAGGCAGAGCAAAGCCGAGCAACCGTCGCCACAGGAGAGGGCCGTCGAATCGGCGCCGCCTGTGCAAAAACCGCAAGCGGCAAAGCAGACCGGCACCGCCAAGCCGCCTTCGACGGAGATCTTGCCGGAGCCGGAGGTGCCCGCAGGCACCGAACTCGTGTCGATGACCATGCGCGAGGCGTTGCGCGACGCCATGGCCGAGGAAATGCGCCGCGATGCGGATGTATTCGTCATGGGCGAGGAAGTCGCCGAATATCAGGGCGCCTACAAAGTCACGCAGGGCCTGTTAGACGAATTCGGCGCGCGGCGCGTCATCGATACCCCGATTACAGAACACGGCTTCGCCGGCGTCGGTGTCGGTGCGGCGTTGGCCGGATTGAAGCCCATCGTCGAATTCATGACCTTCAACTTCGCCATGCAGGCGATGGATCAGCTCATCAATTCGGCGGCCAAAACCCAATACATGTCCGGTGGGCAAGTCAGAGTCGCAATCGTGTTCCGCGGACCCAATGGACCGGCCTCGCGTGTCGCCGCGCAGCATAGCCAGGATTATTCGGCGTGGTACTCGCACATTCCCGGTTTGAAGGTAATCGCTCCCTCCAACGCCGCGGACGCCAAGGGCCTGCTCAAGGCCGCGATCCGCGATCCCAATCCGGTGATCTTTCTCGAAAACGAAATTCTCTACGGTCATTCATCGCCGGTGCCGAAGCTCGACGATTATGTGCTGCCGATCGGCCGCGCCCGCATCGTGCGCCCCGGTAAGGATGTGACTATCGTCGCCTGGTCGATGGGTATGAGCTACGCGCTCAAGGCCGCGGAAGAATTGGCCAAGGAGAATATCGAGGCCGAGCTGATCGATCTGCGCACGCTTAAGCCAATGGACACTGATACGATCGTCGAGTCGGTGAAGAAGACCGGCCGGCTGGTCACCGTGGAGGAAGGCTGGAAGCAATCCGGCGTCGGCGCCGAGATCGCCGCGCGCGTGATGGAGGACGCGTTCGACTATCTCGACGCTCCAGTGAGCCGCGTCTGCGGCAAGGACGTGCCCATGCCCTATGCCGCGAATTTAGAAAAGCTCGCGCTGCCGTCAGTCGCCGAAGTCGTCGAGGCGACCAAGGCAGTTTGCTATCGGTAACTTCTTTGCGGTGAAACTGGCGCGCCATGGCTGTCAATATCCTGATGCCCGCACTGTCGCCCACGATGGAAAAGGGCAACCTTGCGAAGTGGCTCAAGAAGGAGGGCGATCCGGTCAAGACCGGCGATGTGATCGCCGAGATCGAGACCGACAAGGCGACGATGGAATATGAGGCGATCGAGGACGGCACGCTGGCCAAAATCGTCGTGCCTGAAGGCACCAATGACGTGCCGGTCAATCAGCTCATCGCCGTGCTGGCTCAGGAAGGCGAGGATGTGAAGGCCGCAGCCGCGGCGGCGGCGAAAGCCGGTGCGCCTGCAAAACCGCCGAGCGCGGTCGAAGCGCCCCCGAAAGCGGCACAGCCGCCAATTTCCCCAGTTGCGCAAGAAGCGAAAGCTCCGCCGGCTGCGCCGGCACTGCCCGCTGCCTCGATGCCGCGGCGTGAGGCAGGCGAGCCGCGGACCAACGGCCGCGATTTAGCCGCCGCTCCCGCGGCAGGACGCATTTTTTCGTCGCCGCTGGCACGCCGGCTCGCCAAGGAGGCCGGCATCGAGATCGGCCGTATCCAAGGTTCAGGCCCGCACGGCCGCATCATCGCCCGCGACGTAGCAGCGGCCCGTGAAGGCCGCGGCTTGCGCGCACCGACGACCGCTCCCGCCGGCGGCCCTGCGCCCATGATCGCGCCGGCGATGAGTGATCAGCAGATCCGCGCGCTCTACGAGGACGGCAGCTACGAGCTCGTGCTGCACGACGGCATGCGGCGTACGATCGCCGCGCGTCTCACCGCTTCGGCGCAGACGATCCCGCATTTTTATCTGACGGTCGATTGCGATATCGGCAAACTTTTGGACGCGCGCGAGGAGATCAACGCCACCGCGCCGAAGGACAAGGACGGCAAGCCGACCTACAAGCTTTCCGTCAACGATTTTGTCATCAAGGCCTTGGCGCTGGCGTTGCAGCGCATTCCCGACGCCAATGTGAGCTGGACCGAGGGCGGCATGCTCAAGCACAAGCATTCGGATATCGGCGTCGCAGTGGCGATGCCGAATGGTTTGATCACACCGATCATCCGCAGCGCCGAGGCTAAATCGCTCTCGATAATTTCAAACGAGATGCGCGAACTCGCCAGCCGCGCGCGGGCGCGCAAACTCAAGCCACAGGAATATCAGGGCGGTACCACGGCGATTTCGAATCTCGGCATGTACGGGATCAAGGATTTCACCGCGGTGATCAACCCGCCGCATGCCACGATCCTCGCGGTCGGCGCTGGCGAAGAACGCGCGGTGGTGCGCAACGGCAAGATCGAGGCCGCCCATGTCATGAGCGTCACCATGTCCTGTGATCATCGCGCGGTTGACGGTGCGCTTGGCGCCGAGTTGATCGGCGCATTCAAGTCACTGATCGAAAATCCGGTGATGATGCTGGTCTGACGTAAAACGGTTCAGCGCGGGTCAAGGCCCTTGGCGCGGAATAAGGCGGCGGCTTCGGGCGAACGCAGACTGTCGATCAGCGCTTTGCCGGCCGCCGTATTCTTGCTGCCCGCCATGACGGCCGCGGCAAACTCGGTCACCAGATTCAAATCGCCAGGAAGAAAGCCGACGATTTCGACGCCCGACACGTGCAGCAATTCAGGTTTCTGTTGCACCGCAAGCTCGGCCTCGCCGGTCAAAAGCAGTTCTGCGGAAAAACCTCCCGCCGGCGGATATTTGGTCTTCGGTCTCATTTGCTCGGCGAGCCCCATACGCTCAAGGAGCTTGGCGAAATAGACGCCGCTGGCGCCGCCGGCGGAAGGCTCGCTATAGGCGATCGATTTGGCGTTGAGCAGCGTCTGCTTGAGAGCCTCCGCCGTGGAGATATCCGGCTTCGGCGCACCCGCCTTCACGGCAATGGCCACGCCCGATCCGGCCAGTGTGACGTCCGAGCCGGATAGAATCCTTCCCTGCTTGAGCAAAGCATCGATGCCGGCGCGGCTGAGGATCAAGACGTCGGCGCGCTCACCGCCCTCGATGCGAGCGACCAGCATGGGCGCCGTGCCCCAGGTGACCGCGAGCCGGTTGTCATTGTGTTTTTCGAATTTCCGGAACAATTCCTCGGCGGCGCTGCGCACGCCGATGCTGCTATAAACGCTCAGTTCGCTCATCGCCAATAATCCTTGTTGCGTCGCTTTATATCGCGTGCGAATGAGCGGGCGAAACAGAAATCGGAACCGTGGTCGACATGGAAGATTTCATCGAAGGCTACCGCCGCTTTCGCGCCGGTACTTGGCGCAACGAACGCGCCCGCTTCGAGGAGTTGAGCAATTTCGGACAGAAGCCGCGGGCGCTAGTGATCGGTTGTTCCGATAGTCGGACCGATCCGCAAATGGTCTTTAATGCGGCGCCTGGCGAACTCTTCGTCATCCGTAATGTCGCTAATCTTGTGCCGCCCTACGGTCCGGACGATCAGCCGCACGGGATCAGCGCCGCAATCGAATTTGCGGTGCGGGCGCTTAAGGTCCCGCAGATCATTGTGATGGGACATGCGATGTGCGGCGGCATCCAGGCGCTCCTGAACGGCGCGCCGGCAGAGGTTTCCGATTTTGTCGATCAATGGGTGCGTGTCGCCGAGCCGGCCCGGCTGCGCGCTATGTCAGCGCCGGCGGAGCGTCGGCAGGACGTTTGCGAGCATGAATCGGTCCGGCTATCACTCGACAATCTGATCACCTTCCCGTGGATCGCAACGGCGATGTGCGCCGGGAAACTTAAGCTCCACGGCTGCTTTTTCGACATCCGTTCCGGTGTTTTGGAGCGGCTCGGCAGCGACGGGAATTTCCACGCGATTGCCGACTGAGACTTTCGGATTTCCGGCATCGAGAAGCGGGCTTGGAACGCTCCCCGCGCATGTATAAATCAGATACGCATAAATCACATGTCTCTCAATCAACAGAACCGCGACAAGAGCGGAGATGCCCGATAATAAGGTGCTGCGGAGCCGCGTTTGGCGAGGAATGAATGGCTGACACGAGTTACGATATTATCATCATCGGTTCGGGGCCCGGCGGCTACGTCACTGCAATCCGGGCCGCGCAGCTCGGATTCAAGACGGCGATCGTCGAGCGTGAATATCTCGGCGGCATTTGCCTCAACTGGGGCTGCATCCCGACCAAAGCGCTGCTGCGCTCGGCGGAGATTTTACACTACCTCCAACATGCCAAGGCCTACGGACTGTCGGCCGGCGAGGTGACCTACGATCCCAGAGCTGTCGTCAAACGATCGCGCGACGTCGCCAAGCGGCTCAACGACGGCGTCGGCTTTCTCATGAAGAAAAACAAGGTTGCCGTAATCTGGGGAGAGGCGGCGATCGACCCGCCCGGAAAAGTCACGGTCAAGGCCGGTCGCGGCGAAGCGCCCAAGGGCGCGCTCGGCTCCGGAGCCTATGCGGCCAAACACATCATTATCGCCACCGGCGCGCGGCCGCGGGTGTTGCCCGGCATCGAACCCGACGGAAAACTGGTGTGGACCTATTTCGAAGCGATGGTCCCGGATCGGATACCAAAATCGCTTCTTGTTATCGGTTCGGGCGCGATCGGAATCGAATTCGCTTCGTTCTACCGTACGCTCGGCGCGGAAGTGACCGTTGTCGAGGTGTTGCCGCGGATCCTGCCCGTCGAAGATGCCGAGGTCGCCGCTTTCGCGCGCAAGAGCTTCGAGAAACAGGGCATCAAGATCTTCACCGGCGCCAAAGTGACCAAGCTCGATAAAAAAGCGGACGGCGTCGCCGCGACGATCGATGACGGCAAGGGCGGGACCCAGACGCTTGCGGTCGAGCGCGTCATCTCGGCCGTTGGGGTCGTCGGCAATATCGAGAACCTTGGCCTGGAAAAGCTCGGAGTGAAAACCGACCGTGGCGCTATTGTCATCGATGGCATGTGCAAAACCAGCGTACCGGGAATCTACGCCATCGGCGATGTCGCCGGCCCGCCGCTTTTGGCGCACAAAGCCGAGCACGAAGGCGTGATTTGCGTCGAGGCCATCAAGGGCCTGCATCCGCACCCGATGGATAAACTCTTGATTCCAGGATGCACGTATTGCTCTCCGCAGATCGCTTCGGTCGGACTCACCGAACAAGCGGCCAAGGACAAGAAGCTCGACATTCGCGTCGGCCGCTTTCCATTCGTCGGCAACGGCAAGGCCATCGCGCTTGGCGAGGATCAGGGATTGGTCAAGGTGATTTTCGACAAAAAAACGGGCCAGCTCCTCGGCGCGCATATGGTCGGCGCCGAGGTCACCGAGTTGATCCAGGGTTATGTGATCGCGATGAATCTCGAGACCACGGAAGAAGAGCTGATGCACACCGTGTTCCCGCATCCGACATTATCGGAGATGATGAAAGAAGCGGTGTTGGACGCCTATGGACGGGTGCTGAACATCTAAGCGACCAGGCCCGCTATCGGCTTCACCGCCTCGCTGCTGGGGAACACAGTTTGCGCCAATGCCTTTTCATCGGCGCGCAGGTGGTCGCGCAGCACGCCCTTGAGCACGGCGCGCAGGTCGGTCGTCGGTTTAAGATCGCGATCCTGGTAAAGGTCCGCCGGCTTTAATCCAGGCCAATCGGCAATCACGCGCCCGCCTTTCAAGGCGCCGCCGACCAGAAGTGCCACAGTCGCGGTGCCGTGATCGGTACCCTCGGTGCCGTTGATGCGGGCGGTGCGCCCAAACTCGGTGGCGAGCGCGACCACGGTCTCGCGCCAAGCTGCACCCATATTGGTCTTGATGGCGCCCAATGCCTCGTCCAATGCGCCAAGCAGTTGCGACAAGCGGCCTTGTGCGATGCCTTCGTTGAAATGCGTATCCCAGCCGTCGAGCGCGAGCGCACCGACGCGCGGCCCATCGGGTCGCGACAAGAACTTCGCGGCAGTGCCCGCCGCCTCGGAAAAGTAAGCTCGGACTTGTCCGGGACCTGGCGCGTTCGGCTTTTGCCCGCTGCTGCGCTGCTCGACGGCTGCCGCAAACTTGGAATTGTCTTCAATGACGCCGGCCAATTTGGCGTCGCAATCGCGGTACAAAGCAAGAAGCCTTTGCACAGTATCTTCGCTCGCCGGCAGCACACGCTGCGGCGACCACGACAAGACTGGCGCAGGACCGCGCACCACGAGCGGGGTCACCGGTCCGACCGCGAATAATTTGCTGCCGCGCGGATCGACGCGTCCCGCTGACGCCAGTCCGGCCAACGCACGATTAAGCCAACCGGTCTCGCTTGCGCCTGGCCGTGGCAATCCGCTCTCCAACAGATCCTGGCCGTCGAAATGCGAGCGCTCGCGATAGGGCGTGGCGCTGGCATGAACGATGATTGCTTCTTTCGACTCAAACATGCGGTGCAGGTTTGGCATGGCGGGATTGAGCGCAAAGAACTCGTCAAGTTTGAGCGCCGGCGTCTTGCCATCAAGCGTCAGTGCATTCTCACTACGTAGCGCGAGCCAGTCCGGATCGCCGATCGGTGCGACCGTCGCAAGTCCATCCAGCGCACCGCGCAGGATGATCGCGAGAAAACGTGGATCGCGGCCTTCGGCGCGTGCAATCTTCGGCAAGTGCGCCCAGGCGAACAGCGTCCCCGAGGCAAGCAGTAATTCGCGGCGCGAGGCTGCATGCGGTTTCATGGTCATCTCCGCAGAAATTCGGGCGCCATGACCAAAAGAGCCAACGCCTGGCCGCGGCTTTCGGCGCGGGCCACTGTCTCACGCGTCTGTGTCGAGGCGAGGGGGCCGAGCCCACTCTCGAGGAGTTCAAGCGGCTCAGCGCGCGGCGCACGTCCGGCAAATTCGGTTGCGATGTCGATGCGCCGCGGGATGCCGTCGATCCAGGCAGCTTCGGCGTCCGAATAACCGTTCGGCGCCGGCGGTCGCCATAGCGGCGCGCCGAGCGCCACTTGCGCATTCATGATGCGGCCGATGGGAATCTCCGCCGCAATCCCAGTGAGGCGAAGGGCGCCGGCGATCCATTCCGCCGGCGGTTTGAGCTTTTGTCTTGGCAAGATCCAGGATTCGTCGGCGGTGACCAATGTTCGCGCCACTTGTTTCAAGTTGCCATCGGTGTCGAGGAAGGTCTTGGCCAATTTGGTTACAAGCGCCGGCGGCGGATCATCGGCAACAAAATGCCTAGCGAGTTTTTCGCCGATGTGCTGTGCCGTCGCCGGATGCCGCGCCAAGTCGGCAAGCACGGCCCGGCCCTGTTCCAGGCCGTTGTCGGCGTAATGCCTGCCGAGTACGACTTGATCGCCCGGTTCATGGAAACGCCGCACGAAGACGAATTCGCCGCCATGGACTGGCTCCTCGGGACGCAGCCAGGTCCAGCCGGTGAGGACCTTCGCGAAATTCGTCACATCGGCCTGGCCGTAACCGCTGCGGACGCCAAGCGTGTGCAATTCGAGCGTCTCGCGTGCGAGATTCTCATTAAGGCCCTTGTCCTGGTTGATGCCCGCAATCGAATCCGCGCCCATCGACGGGACATTGTCGAGGTAGATCAGCATCGCGGGATGGCTCTCCACCGCCTGCAAAAGAGCGGCGAAGCGCCCAAGCACATGCGGCCGGATGGCCTCGCGCTCGTAAGCGCCGACCATGGCGGCGTCTTTGTCGGCGGAAACGCAGAAATGGTTTGACCAGAACCAGACCAATCGCTCGACCAGGCCGATCTCGGCGGCGGCGGCAGCGTCAAAACGCGCCTTGGCCTCGCTCAAAATGATTTGCTGCGGCAGCGGTAGCTTCTGAGCGGGCGCAGCGCCCTCAGGGGCGGGTAATTTGGCCATTTGCGGAGCGGCTTGGGCTTCGCCGCTTGCGGTGCCTTGCTTTTGCTGGCGGTTTGCAAGCTTCTGCTCGGCGCGGCGCTCGGCGCGAAAATCGGAAACCTGGCGCGCCGCCTCGGCGCTCGACATCAGATTTGGTGCATCAAGCCGGCCAGCACCTGGCCGCTCAAGATCGGCCAACAGCGCGCCGCGGGGATCGGCCGCAATCGCCGCGATCGAATCTCCAACCGGACCAAAGCCAAACCTGTGGAGGCCGAGCGCCGCGGCGGCTTGTCCGAAACTCAGCCCGCTTTTTCCACTCATGGAATGGTCCAGCACGCATCGCGCGCGCCCCACATCCATCAACAAACTTTCATTGTGGCGAAAGTTGTGGCGTGGAGGTCAGAAAGTGCTGGAAAAACATTACCATCCATTCATCTGTGACCGCGGCAGACGAACGGCTTGCGGCACCCCGAGCGCAGCCGTAAGTATCCTTGGCGAACACCGCCACGGAGATCTGCACTTTCGATGGCCGTATTGATCGATACCGTTGCTCGGCCGGCGCGTCCGCGTCACCCGGAAAAGGCGCATCGGCCCGACCAGCCCGTGCTACCCAAGCCCGATTGGATTCGCGTCAAGGCGCCAGTCTCGGCCGGGTACCTCGAGACCCGACGCATCGTGCGCGAACATGATCTGCACACCGTGTGCGAAGAGGCCAGCTGTCCAAATATCGGCGAGTGTTGGGAGGTCAGGCACGCCACTTTCATGATCATGGGGGACACCTGCACGCGGGCCTGCGCGTTCTGTAACGTCAAAACCGGCCTGCCGGGCCCGCTCGATCCTGATGAGCCGGAGCGTGTGGCGGCGGCGACCGAAAAACTGGGACTGGCGCACGTCGTCGTCACCTCGGTCGATCGCGACGATCTTGACGACGGCGGCGCGGCGCATTTTGCCGCGGTCATTCGCGCCATTCGCGCGCGCCGTCCGAGCACCACTATCGAGGTTCTGACGCCTGATTTTTTGCGCAAAGCGGGTTCGGTTGAAATCGTGGTTGCTGCCCGTCCTGACGTCTTCAATCACAATCTAGAGACCGTTCCTTCCAAATATGTCAGTGTACGGCCGGGAGCGAGGTACTTCGCTTCTGTTCGTCTGTTGCAGCAGGTCAAAGAAATCGATGCGGAAATTTTCACGAAGTCGGGCATCATGGTCGGGCTCGGCGAACAGCGCAATGAAGTCTTGCAGGTCATGGATGATTTGCGCGCCGCCGACGTCGACTTTCTGACCATCGGGCAATATTTGCAGCCCTCGCGCAAACACCACCCGGTGCTGCGGTTCGTTCCACCTGACGAGTTCAAGGAACTCGCGGCGATAGCTTATGCCAAGGGCTTTGCGATGGTTGCAGCGAGCCCATTGACGCGCTCGTCGCATCACGCGGATGATGATTTTGCTCGGCTGAAGGCGCTACGGACTTTGCATCGATAATGCCGCAATTCTCGACCAAGCGGCATGTCCGGCATTCCGCGTCCAATATGTTCGAGCTCGTTGCCGACGTCGAACGCTATCCAGAGTTCGTCCCGTTGTGCCGGTCGCTTCGTGTGCGCAAGCGGTCGACAGAAGCGGACGGCCGGGAGATCATCATCGCCGACATGACGGTTGCCTACAAACTTATCTATGAAACGTTCACGAGCCGCGTGACGCTCGATCGCGCAGGCCTCGAAATCCTGGTGGAATATCTCGAGGGACCGTTCCGGAAAATGAACAACCGTTGGAGATTTCATCCCGCCGGGCAGGGCGATTGCGACGTTGAGTTTTTTATCAGCTATGAATTTCGCAGCCGTACGCTCGGTCTTCTCATGGGCGCTATGTTCGATGCCGCGTTCCGACGCTTTTCCGCGGCCTTCGAACGGCGCGCCGATAAAATCTACGGCGCAAAGGTCGGTTAGAGCACCCGCCGCGTCCCGGGTTTTCCATCGGCAAGGCGCGCCAACAGCGCGAGTGCTTCCAATGCGGAAAGTTCGCGCACGCGTTCACGTCCGATATTGCCGAACAGGCGCCGCCGCACCAGCATCTTACCGTCGCGCTTGGCAGCAGCGAAATGCACGAGCCCCACGGGCTTTTCCTTGGAGCCGCCGCCGGGGCCGGCAATGCCGGTGATCGAGACCGCACAATCGGCACCGGATCGTTTCAGCGCGCCTTTGGCCATGGCCGCGGCCGTCTCGCCGCTGACCGCGCCGTAGCGGCGAAGCGTAGCGGTCGGAACGCCAAGCAGCTTCTGTTTGGCGCCGTTCGAATAAGTGACAAAGCTGCATTCGAATACGTCTGATGACCCGGCAATCGCAGTGAGCGCGGCGGCGACAAGGCCTCCAGTGCAGGATTCCGCGGCGGCGACGCGCATACCACGCGCGCGATATAGATCGAGCAAGCGCTTGGCGCGCTCGCGCAGGACGCGCCTGCTCATTCGGAGCCCCAGGGCAGCCGGATTGTCGCGGTTGCCATGGCAAATATTCCCTCGCCGCGGCCGGCAAAGCCAAGCTTTTCGCTGGTCGTCGCTTTGACGGCTACGCGATCGACCGCGACGTTGGCGATTTCGGCGATACGCGCGCGCATGGCGTCCCGATGCGGCGAAATCCGCGGCGCTTCGCAAACGACGGTCACGTCGAGATGCGCGATCACGCCGCCTCGTTTGTGGACACGCTCACAGGCGAAGGCGAGAAACCGGTCCGACGCGGCACCTTTCCATTTTGGATCGCTCGGCGGAAAATGCTCTCCAATATCGCCTTCGGCGAGAGCACCAAGAATCGCGTCGACGAGCGCATGAAGCGCGACATCGGCGTCGGAATGGCCGCTCACGCCGCGCGAATGCGGGATCCGAATTCCAGCCAGCATCACGTGATCGCCTTCGCTGAAGGCATGCACGTCGAATCCGTTGCCGGTCCGCACGTCCGCCAGTGTTGCAAGCCGTGTCATCTCGGCGCGAGCAAAATCATCAGCGGTCGTCACTTTCAAGTTGTCGGCTTCGCCTTCGAAAACGCTGACGCGCTGACCCGCCCACTCGGCGAGCGCCGCATCATCGGGAAAGTTCTCCTGTCGCGCTGCAGCCGCGCGGCGATGCGCCTCAAGGATCAGGTTGAAGGTAAAAGCTTGCGGCGTCTGCACGATCCGCAAAGCGCCGCGATCGAGCGTCTGGGTGACTGTTGCGCTGTCGTCGATGGATTTCACGGTGTCCGCAAGCGCGATGCCCGGGACCGCGGCGCCGCTCTTGCGGCCGGCTCCGATGGCGCGCTCGATCAGCGCCCCGCTGACGAATGGACGAGCGGCATCATGGATAAGAACGAGCCCAGGCTTGTGTAATGCCAAGGCTTCGAGCCCCGCCCGGACCGAGGCCTGCCGCGTAGCGCCGCCGGCCACCGGTGCTAACAAATCATTGAGGCCGGTGACCGCGCGCCGGTAAGTGTCCCGGTCGTTCAGGTTGATCACTGGCTGCACAAAATCGATACGCGGGTGCGCCAGAAAGGCACGCAGCGTCGCCCGGATCATCGGCTGGCCACCGATGGACCGGTATTGCTTCGGAATATTGGCTCCCGCGCGTTCGCCGCGCCCCGCTGCGACGATAACGGCGGCCACAGTTTCGGTCATCGGACACCTTGCTTCGATGTGCCTTGCTTTATCGCATGTCCTTGGGGCCGCGAATGCTTTTGCGGCCAACGCGCGCGGATTCCAAGCGGTGCATAGTGATGTCAATATTGCACTGCAACACTTGCGCGCTCAGCAGATTTGGTTAAACTATGAGCAATGATTTGTTCTCGCCTAATTCCTGTGCAGAGGCGCCAGAGTTCCCGCATGCTTGGCGCGCGATTAGGACCTAACTTTATGGGGCTGAATAGGTTTTCCCGCTCGTCACCGCCCGCCGTTTCGGGGAATTGGTAGATGAGCGCGGTCGAGCCTCTTCTGGCTGGAACGCCGGCGGACGCCGTCCTCAACGCCTTGCCGCATCCCGTGATCGTCGTTGCCGCCGATGGCAAGGTGGTGGATGCCAACGCCGCGGCGGAAGCCTTCTTCGAAGTCTCGCTGCCGCTGCTGCGGCGCCATTTACTGCGCGAACTGGTCCCGTTCGGCAGTCCGCTGCTTGTACTGGTCGAGCAGGTACGCGGGCGTGGCGCCGCCGTCAACGAATACAAGGTCGATCTCGGCACGCCGCGTAACCCGGGCGACCGCCTGGTCGATTTGCATGTCGCGCCGTTGCCGGAGCAGCCTGACTACGTGGTCGTGATGCTGCAAGAACGCACGATCGCCGACAAAATGGACCGCCAGCTCACGCATCGCGGGGCAGCACGTTCGGTGATCGCGCTCGCCGCCATGCTCGCCCATGAGATCAAAAATCCGCTGTCGGGCATTCGCGGCGCCGCGCAACTGCTCGAACAATCGGCTGATGACGACGATCGTGCGCTCACCCGACTGATTTGCGAAGAGGCCGATCGCATCGTCAAGCTGGTCGACCGTATGGAAGTTTTCAGTGACGAACGGCCGGTGGAACGCGAGCCGATCAACATCCACGTCGTGCTCGACCATGTGAAGCGCTTGGCGCAATCCGGCTTCGCGCGACACATCAAGTTTGTCGAGGATTATGACCCATCCTTGCCACCGGTCCTCGCCAATCGCGATCATCTCGTTCAGGTATTCCTTAATCTGGTCAAGAACGCCGCGGAAGCCATCGGCGAGACCGCAAATGGCGGCGAAATCGCGCTGTCGACTGCGTTTCGACCGGGAGTTCGCCTGTCGCTGCCAGGGACGAATGCGCGCATTTCGCTGCCGCTCGAATTCTGCGTCAGGGACAATGGACCGGGCGTGCCCGATGAATTGATGCCGCATCTATTCGATCCCTTCGTTACCACCAAGCCGACGGGCTCGGGCCTTGGTCTCGCGTTGGTGGCTAAAATCGTCGGCGATCACGGCGGCATCATCGAATGTGAGTCGCAGCCGCGACGCACTGTGTTTCGGATCCTCATGCCAAAATACGCCGCAACTTCGGGCGGCGAGGGCGGCCAGCCGCAGGGCCGCGCAGCACGCAAGGGAATCATTGATGCCTGAAGGCAGTATTCTCATCGCGGACGACGACGCGGCAATCCGGACCGTCCTTAATCAGGCGCTGTCGCGCGCCGGTTATGAAGTGCGCTCCACGGGAAATGCCGCAACGCTCTGGCGCTGGATCAGCCAGGGTGACGGCGACCTGATCATCAGCGATGTACTTTTGCCTGACGAGAGCGCCTTCGACTTGTTGCCGCGGATCAAGAAAGCGCGACCAGAGCTGCCGATCATCGTCATGAGCGCCCAAAACACGTTCATGACCGCTATTCGCGCGTCGGAACGCGGCGCCTACGAATATCTGCCCAAGCCATTCGATCTCAAAGAACTCATAACGATCGTCGGCCGCGCACTGTCAGAGCCGAAAGAAAAAACGCGTCCCGCACCGAAATCCGAAGATTTCGAGTCAATCCCGCTCGTCGGCCGCTCGGCGGCGATGCAGGAAATTTATCGGGTGCTGGCGCGGCTAATGCAGACCGATTTAACGGTCATGATTGCAGGCGAATCGGGCACCGGCAAAGAACTGGTGGCGCGCGCGCTGCATGACTACGGCAAACGCCGCAACGGTCCGTTCATCGCGATCAACATGGCCGCGATCCCCCGCGATTTGATCGAGTCTGAACTTTTCGGTCACGAGAAAGGCGCCTTCACCGGCGCCAACACACGCAGCTCAGGCCGCTTCGAGCAGGCCGAGGGCGGTACACTGTTTCTCGACGAGATCGGCGACATGCCGATGGAAGCGCAGACCCGACTTCTGCGCGTTTTGCAGCAAGGCGAGTACACCACCGTCGGCGGCCGCACGCCGATCAAGGCTGACGTGCGCATCATCGCGGCGAGCAATAAGGATTTGCGGCAGCTCATCCAGCAAGGTCTGTTCCGCGAGGATCTGTTCTTCCGGCTCAATGTAGTGCCACTGCGACTGCCGCCGTTACGCGAACGCAGTGAAGACATCCCCGATCTGATCCGGCATTTCTTCGCCCTGGTGGAGCGCGAGGGCTTGCCGCCCAAGCAGATCGATCAGGCCGCGCTCGATCGTCTCAAACGGCATCGCTGGCCGGGGAACGTCCGGGAATTGGAAAATCTGGCGCGCCGGCTGGCCGCGCTTTATCCGCAGGAGACGATCACCGCAGCCGTCATCGATACCGAATTATCGCAGCCGGCTTTGACAACCCCCGGAGAGAGCCGCGGCGGCGACGAGAATCTGTCAAACGCGGTCGAGCGCTATCTCGCTAGATATTTTGCTGGCTTCGACGGCGAGTT
>Ga0306920_100004815_pt1 | contig 17352 bp, 15 predicted proteins | sample flu12Cox44000170_FD_204666 | JGI IMG/M metagenome (GOLD analysis project Ga0306920, IMG submission 204666) | Lab enrichment of tropical soil microbial communities from Luquillo Experimental Forest, Puerto Rico - flux4day.12C.oxic.44.000.170 (v2)... | ecosystem: Environmental > Terrestrial >... | reverse complement strand
CCGGATCCAGGCATCCCCCGAGAATGCGCGCCACCTTTTCTCGATTTACGTTGACCGAATCAACGAACTTGCTGATCGGCCGGAGTTCTACCACCTGTTGAGCAACAGTTGCACCATCAACATCGTCCGCTATGCCAGAATCGTTGGCAAGCCCGCGCGCTTTGATATCCGCTTTTTACTGAACGGCTACTCCGATCGCGCTCTGCACAGAGCAGGCTTTCTGTCCCCGACACCGCCCTTTGACGAACTCCGCCAGCGTTCCCATATCAATGCCGCCGCGCAAGCCGCCGGCGACGCACCAGATTTCTCCCAGCGGATTCGTGAAGGTCTGCCGCTGATGAGCGCAACACGAGCAGAGATTGGCCAGTGATGTCCGTCGACCCGAGTGGACGTATGTGCAACATGTTGCAGCTTTGTTGCATCTCTGCCGCGTGATCGAAAAATTTTTTCTGCGATTGTTTAGAATCAATGGGTTACACCAAAATTCCCGCAAAATGATTGAATCCAAGGTGGTTATACGTATCCAGGTCATACCATTGGACTTAGCACCGCCGTTTTGGCCGGTTCCTCGGGCCATGTACCCTCCGAATCGGGAACGGACGTCGACAGATTTTGTTGTCAAAGAGCAAATCCATTCCCCGCCACGGCGGGCGGCGAGGTCAAGACACACCAATCCCTTTGCCTCACGAAGCATGCTTTACCGGACTCGACTCCGACGGGACAGGACGTAGGACACAAAGGCGGGTGATAAGGCAGATTGGAGCAGAATCGACTGCTCTTTGCGACAAGTGACTGGGATCTTGATGTCGATCCTGTTCGCGTACTTGCGCATGGCCCGATAGCAAGGTGAAACACGATGTGATCTCAACCGCGGGCACAACACTTGGGTTGCCTATCGCTGACGTCGATCTCGCACCCCCACCAACTCCAGCAGTGCCGCCCAAAAGGTAGTAGCTGGCGCACAATCCACTCTCAAGCGGAAGAAGGCTGCACGGCGGGAACACTCCGCGACGACTGCAGCGTTCTGATGATGACCTTTTCCAGTTCGACAACGAGGAAGAATATAAATCCGCCCAGGATAAGCTTTGGCCAAATCCGAAGCGGTATGGACTCGGTGTCGAACAGCACCTGGAGCGGCGGCGCATAAGTAAACAGCAATTGCAGAACTACGACAGCGCCGATGCCCAGAGGCAAGTACTTGTTGCCGAAGTGCGCCTTGAGCGACAGCGACGAGGCCACCTTGTAGCGGCTGTTGAGAAGGTAAAAGACTTGACCGATGACCAGGGCATTCACCGCGACCGCCCGGGCCAGCCCATCTGACGCATCCTTCGACTTCATCCAGAAGAACGCTCCCATCGTTAGCGCGAGCAGCGCCAAGCCGACGAAAATTACGCGCCAAATCGCAAAGCCATCCAGTATGGGGCGTTCGACCGCGCGTGGTGGTCGCTGCATGACGTCGAGTTCGTGCGGCTCGAATGAGATCACGAGGCCGAGCGCGACGGAGGTCACCATATTGACCCAAAGGATCTGCGGCGCGGTGATCGGCGCGGTGAAGCCCACAATGATGGCTACCAGGATAACGAGCGCCTGAGCGACGTTGGTTGGCAGCATGAAAAGTATGGCCTTCTCGATGTTGTTGAAGACGGTCCTTCCTTCCTTGACGGCCGCCGTGATGGAGGCGAAGTTGTCGTCGGCAAGCACCATCGCGGCCGCCTCCTTGGTGACCTCGGTGCCCTTGATCCCCATGGCGACCCCGATGTCGGCTTTCTTGAGCGACGGCGCGTCGTTCACTCCGTCGCCCGTCATCGCCACGATCTGCTTGTTCGCCTGAATCGCCTTGACCAGCCGCAGCTTGTGCTCGGGGCTCGCTCGCGCGAAGACGTCGACGTCGCGGACCTGCTCCTGCAGTGTGGCCGTGTCCATCTCTTCGATCTCGGCCCCTGTGATCGCCGTTTTGCCGTCACCGATACCCAGCATCTTAGCTATCGCTGCCGCGGTGATCTTATGGTCCCCAGTGATCATCGTTACCCGGATGCCGCCGGCGTGACATTCCTTGACGGCTTCGATCGCCTCCTTTCGTGGCGGGTCGAGGATCCCGATTAAGCCGATGAGAACCAGGTTCTTAGGAAGGTCGCCGGGGCCGAGGTTACCCTCGCTAATGCCAGGCTCCTCGAGCCACGCCAGCCCCAGCACGCGCTCGCCCTGCGCTGCGAGCTTGTCCGATGCTGCAATGAAATAGTCGCGATTGAGCGGCTGCGGCGCTCCGGCCCTGGTGGCCTGACGATCGCAATGTTCGAAGATGACCTCCGGGGCACCTTTGACGAGGATCATCCGCTTGCTGTCGGCGTCCTTGTGCAGCGTGGCCATGAACTTGTGTTCTGATTCGAACGGGATCCCGTCAATCCGGGGATACATGTTCCGCGCAGTCTTCTGGTCGAACCCCAGCTTGTTTCCGAATGGGTACAGCGCCCCTTCGGTCGGGTCGCCCTCCACCTTCCACTGCCCTTCCTCAAGGCGGATCGCAGCGTCGTTACACAACATGGAGACCTGTCCCATGAGCTTGAGTACCGGATCTTCGCCTGCGGGCTGGCCATCTTTCATCACGTCGCCTTCGGGTGCGTAACCGCCACCTGTCACAACATAAGCCGATTCGGCAGTGACCGCCGACACTACCATCATTTCCATCAGAGTCAGCGTGCCCGTCTTGTCGGAACAGATGCGCGAGACCGAGCCCAAGGTCTCTACTGCCGGGAGGCGCCGGATAATCGCGTTGCGCTGGGCCATGCGCTGCACGCCTATCGCGAGCGTGACCGTGATGAGCGCGGGCAACCCCTCCGGAATCACGGACACCGCGATGCTGACGACCGCCTGGAATATGGACACGAAAGGCATGCCTCGGAACCACCTGCCGTAAGCGAACACGAGGACACAGACGACCCCAAGGACAGCGGTGATCGTATAGCCAAACTTCTTGATCTGGCGCAGCAGAGGCGTCTCGAGTGTGCTGACCGACGCCATCATCTGGTTGATGCGGCCCAGCTCGGTTTCCGAGCCGGTCGCAACCACTATTCCTGTTCCTCGCCCGGAGGCGACCAAGGTTCCGGAGAACGCCATGCCTTCCCGATCCCCGATCGTAGCTTTGCTGGCCACCGCGTCGGTGGTCTTGTCGATGGGCACCGACTCACCCGTGAGCGGCGCTTCCTCTGTCCGTAAATTCTTGACATTGACGAGACGAAGGTCTGCCGGGACCTTGTCACCCGATTCGAGGAGCACAACGTCGCCCGGCACGAGTTCCTCGGACGGGATCAAGCGAGTCTCACCGCCGCGTAAAGTTCTGGCTTCCGCGGACAGCATATTGCGGATGGAGTCGAGCGCTTTCTCAGCCTTGCCTTCCTGAAGGAAGCCAAGCAGCGCGTTGATGACGACAACGCCCAGAATGATCGCGGCGTCGAGTCGCAGGCCGATCATCAGTTTGACGAATCCCGCACCCAACAAAACATAGACGAGGATGTTATTGAACTGGTGCAGGAACCGCTTCAAAGGCCCCTCTTTTTTACCCTCCGGCAAGCGGTTGGGTCCGTATTTCGTCAGCCGTTGCGAGGCCTCGCCCGTGTCCAGGCCTTTCGCTGGGTTGGTGTGGAGCCGCTCGACCACCTCGTCGACAGCCACGGCATGCCAAGCGACGGCTTCGGTCCCCGGTTTGGCGCTTACTGCTGATTCCATATGCACGCTCCCGTCAAACGAACTTGCATTACTTCCCGCATCCACGTCAAGAACCCAGGAGGAGGAGCCGACCCTCAGAACTTCCGGTACATGGCACCCTCGTTTCTCTAGCGCTTAAGCTCACTAACGGCCCAAGGTCGCCTTTAATACTTTTCCGCGACGAAGTGATACGAATAGTCTGGCTCCTGGTACCCCTTCGGTTTCTGTCTGGGAGGGAGATCACCTTTGCGCGGTCGATCGCTTCGTAAGGAATTGACCCCAGCAAATGCGCAATGCAGTTCAATCGAGCTCGCCGTTTGTCGCCTGCCTTAACCACATGCCATGGCGACTCTTCGGTGTCTGTAGCCGCGAACATCGCGTCTCGCGCTCGCGAATGATCGTACCAACGGCTGTGGGATTCCAGATCCATATCGCTAAGCTTCCAGGTTTTCCGCGGATCATTGATCCGCTCCAAAAACCTGCGGGTCTGTTCGTCCTTGCTCACTTCGAACCAGTATTTCATCAGGGTGACGTCGGCGTTGATGATATCCTTTTCCCAGGCCGGACATACCTTGAGGAATCGATCGTACTCTTCGTCCGTGCAAAACCCCATCACTCGCTCAACGCCGGCACGGTTATACCAACTCCGGTCCAAAATAACGATTTCGCCCCCCGCCGGAAAATGCTCGAAATATCGCTGAAAGTGCACCTGTGAGCGCTCCCGTTCGGATGGGGCGGGAAGAGCAACCACCCGAAATACGCGAGGGCTCACTCGCTCGGTGATCCGCTTGATGACCCCGCCTTTGCCGGCCGCGTCTCTGCCTTCAAAGAGAACAATAATTTTCGCTCCAGTACGTTTCACCCAAAGTTGCAGTTTGACTAACTCTGTATGGAGCATGGCCATCTGCGCTTCGTATTCCATGCGCTTGAGCTTCGGCTTGGCAGCTGATTGTTCTGCCTGGAGGTTTTGAGTCTTGCGGGGCTGAGTCTTTTGCTTCTTGGCCATAATTCACCGATCGATTCGTTGCCCTACCCCTCTCTTGTAATTTCCGCAATGCGCCTGGCAAAAACAGCAATTTGTTTGACTTGCTCAATCATGTTAGAGACTAGACTGAGACTCTGCGCATCTTTCTTATCCGCCAGTTGAAGCTTCTCGAAGAGACTCTTGCGGGTCGCGGTCGCCAGCTCTTCAATTACTTTTTTCCCTGCGATTACTTCTGCCGACTCGCTCGCGCTTGGCTGGCTTATTGTTGCGATGGCTTGTTCGAGATTTCGTGTGACGGTGTTAGCAAGCTGAGACGTGGTCTCGTCGCGCAGCCGTGCGAAATCGATCCGCTCCGCTATCCGCTGTTGCCCCAGCGACACCAGGTTAGTTGCCAGAACATCGCTGACGTTCTCCAAATTACTGGCTATTTGCGCAAGATCTAACATTTGTTGGCCTTCCTCTTTGGCGTGCTCTACCTGCGACAATCGGCCAAGATAGACAAGAATTGCAGATTCCAATCGTTCGATTTCATCGCCCTGGCCGAGCAGCGCCTGCAGGTCCTCTAGCTGTCCGTCCACGGCAACGGTTGGAGCGCGTTTAGCCATGGCCAGAACCAGTTCGCCTAGTCGTGCGGTTTCCAGGCGAACTCGCTGAAGTCCCACCGAAGATACTTCTAACGCTGATTCATCAAGATAAACCGGTTCACTCGCCCGCTTGGTCGCTTGGCGGCGAGCCGGGACAATGAGCTGCGCAAGTCGGGCAAGCGGTCCGGCAAACCAGATCAAAGCGAATGTGGTCGAGACGCTAAAAACGGTATGGGCGTTCGCTATTTGGCGCGGTGTTTCGGCCGCCAGTCGCGCGGTGCTTTCCAAGTACGGGGCCGACGGTGAGATATGTCTGACCAAATCAGCCAACTGAGGAATGAAGAACACCCAGAACAGCATACCCAGAACATTGAACAGGAGGTGAACGATTCCGACCTGAACCGCCTCGGCTGATTTGCCTATGGAGGCCAGCATCGCGGTCAAGCAAGTCCCGATGTTCGCTCCCAGTACCACGGCTATGCCAGCCTCCAAGGGCATAAGGCCTTGACTCGCTACGCAATCACGACAGCCAGCGTGGCAGCGGAGCTTTGAACCACCGCCGTAAAAAAGGCGCCCACAAGAATTCCTAAAAGCGGATTCTGCATGTCCCTCATGGCGTTGATAAACGGCTCATACGTCCGCAGGGGAACCGTTGCGTCGCCCATGAATCGCCGCGATCGGCACCAGGATGCGGTTGCCCGAACCGGGAGCTCCGCGAGAGGTGACCGTAACGTTGGCCGTCATGCCGGGAAGCGCTGTGATGCCAGCTGCGGCTTTCATGGCGAAGCGGGCCGCAAAGATTTGTGTCCTGGGATCGGCTACTTGAGCGACCTCTGCAAACCTTACCGGAAACTGCCGGCCCGGCAACGTGCTGAATTCTGCGACACTTTGCTGAATGGTGGCGCCACGACTGTCGGCGGCCATGAATCCCTCCGGCACGTCCACGACGATGTCGATTTCGTCAGCGTTCTGAAACCTGATCACCGGACTGTTGGGCACAATATTCTGGCCCTCGTCGACGAGACGCTGGGCGACGACGCCGGCATACGGAGCGCGCAGCGTGCTGTCTCCGAGTTGAAGGTTCGCTTCAATGAGGCGGCCTTCGAGCCCCCGGACTGTCGCCTCCTGTGCCTTCTGATCGTCCTGGGCAACGCGGTAAGCGGTTTGGGCCTGATCGTAGTCCGAGCGGGAGACGGCACTGGAATCCACCAGCCGCGCGAAGCTCTCAGATTCCGTCTTTGCGTTCGCCAGTCTCGATTCGGATGCCCGCAACTGCGATCGGGCCGCGTCGAGTTGGCCTTGCACGGTCTTCTGCCGGGCTTGAAATTCCTCCTGCCGGAGTTGGGCGAGCATCGCGCCTTTGGAGACTTTCTCTCCCTCTTTGACAGGTATTTTGGCAAGCACACCCGGCACCTGGAACGCGAGGTCAACCATTCTCGACGCTTCGACCCTTCCGGGGAAGGAGCGCACAATAGAGTTGCCGCCAGCCGCCACTACCATGGTCTTAACCGGCCGAGCTTCTTCAGTAGGAGCTTTATGCTGTGACGAGCACCCGACGACGAGAGAGACTATTGACAACGCGACCGGCAACCCCAGTCTTACTTTCCCTATAGGCATGCATGCCTCCGTGCAGTCTTGCAATCGGCAACCATGAGTCGTGCGCTTCGGCTTCGGCGCTTGTGGTTGAAACAGGTTTCGCTGCCGCGTCGTCGATGATAATACGAATTGCAGACCAGTTCTGTCAGCTGGAATATTCGTCGCAAGCCGGTTCTGGCCACCGACGGTTTTCGAGTCGAACAAATTCAGGCCCAATCGCCCCGAATCTCGTGACTCGCTGGCTCGCGACGCGGCTTTCCCACAATATCAAGCCCCTTACCGTGTCGAACAGAAGGAAGGATCGAGGAACTGCAGACGCTGATTAGGGTAGTCAAGCAAGTGTATTATTAAAATCGCATCCCGAAACTCGAGAGGCATCGGAACGGTCTGGAGACAGCCAATCAACAGGCTGCTCCCGACGCGAAGATGCTGGGTTCGAAGCACGACGAAGTGAATCAAGATCTAAATGACACCGCCGGAAAGCACGACACCACCAGGATCACCAGTACCCGTCCATGACGATAACGGAATCGCGCTCTAATAAGTCTCTGACCTCGTGGCTCGTCAAGCCCCTCGGCTGGCTGTTGGCTGGGCTGAAATTTCTCATTCGATTCGTCCTCGTTGCGTGGGCGACGCTCGCGCTCTATTGGTCGAACCTCCCGTGGGGCTGGGCGCGGCTGGTGCTGGCGCTGGCTTTTCTGGCGTATGGTGTCTATGCCCTGTGGCTGAAGCGTAACCCGCGCACGCGGCTGGTTTTCGCGGGGCTGTTCCTCATCGTGTTCGTTTGGTATCTCTCCATTAAGCCCTCGCATGATCGTCCCTGGCGGCCGGAGGTGGCCGTGATGCCGCGGGCGTTCATCGACGGCGACCGCGTGCGGATCAAGGATGTTCGCAACTTTGACTATCGCACCGCCGACGACTTCACGGTGCGATATGAAGACCGCGAGCTATTGCTCTCCCATCTCACCTCGTTAGACTTCTTCGTGTCCTACTGGATGCCGGGACCGGTGGCGCACACCTTCGTGAGTTTTATTTTCGACAACGCGCCCCCCGTATGCATCTCCATCGAAGCAAGGCCGGAGATTGGGCGAGGTTTTGAGCCTATCGCCTCCATCTTCAAGCAATTCGGGTTGATCTACGTCGTGGGAGACGAGCGCGACGTGGTGCGGGTACGCACCAATTTCCGCGGCGAGGATGTATATCTTTACCGGATCCAGGCATCGCCCGAGAATGCGCGCCACCTTTTCTTGATCTACCTTGACCGAATCAATGAACTGGCCGATCGAGCGGAGTTTTACCAACTGCTGAGCAACAGTTGCACGATCAACATCGTGCGTTACGCTAGGAACCTTGGTAAGCTCAGGGAATTTGACATCCGCTTCTGGCTTAACGGTTTCGCTGATCGCGGTCTATACCGCGCGGGCTTGCTGAACCCGTCCCTGCCCTTTGCCGAACTGCGGCGGCGTTCGCGCATCAATTACGCTGCCCAAGCCGCCGATAACGCTCCCGATTTCTCCCAGCGTATCCGCGCGTCCCTGCCCTTGGGACAACAATGACGTCTCGTATCCCTAACAAAGATTCTGTGCAACCGATGGCAGATGCTATTTCCTCAGCCGAACCGCGAAGCTCAGGCTCGCTGGCCGCAGCGCAGTATGGCGCCGTGACCTCACGCCGGCGACGCGAGACAACAAGGTACACTGAGGCACGGCTGACCGCACAGGCTTTCATGGGTCGTCGCACGTAATAATCTTTGCCTGCGAAGAAGCGAGGGGAGGCTCGAACTATCTACAGGGGATGTGCTGAACTGCCAAGACTGCCGGGCGGACGCGGAACGCGACCATGAGTTTCAAGGATGTCTCGGATTTGCTGAAAGCTGCCGCAGTTAACTGGGTGCATGACTACGCCCAGAGCATGGGTGCGGCCTTGGCCTTCTATACCATGTTCTCCGTTGCCCCCCTTCTGCTGCTCGTGACTTCGATCGCCGGGCTTGTTTTTGGCGAAGAATCTGCCCGTGGCGAAATCTTCGCTCAGATGCAGAGCATGCTCGGCACGCAGGGTGCATTGGCAGTACAGGGCCTACTCGAGAGCGTGCGCAAGCCAGCCGGGAGCGTGCCGGCAGCCGTGTTCGGCAGCGTTTTTCTCTTCATTGGTGCGACGTCGGTATTTGCCGAACTGCAAGATGCGCTCGATCGCATTTGGAGGGCGCCAGCGAGAGCGGGGAGCTCGGGCCTGTGGAGACTGGTGCGTGCCCGATTGCTGTCCTTTGGCATGATTCTCGGTATCGGCTTTCTGTTGATGGTGTCACTGGCGTTCAGCGCCGCGGTGGCCGCATTGAGCCGGTGGTGGGACCCGCTATTTGATGGATGGACGACCGTCGCATACACAATCAACCTTGTTTTGAGCTTCGTGCTGTCGAGCGCGGTGTTTGCGATGATCTACAAGTCGATGCCGCGAGTACGGATCGATTGGAGAGACGTCTGGATCGGTGCAGTGGTCACCTCGCTGCTGTTTATCACCGGCAAGTTTCTAATCGGCGTATACCTCGGAAGAAGCGCGATCTCTTCTCGCTTTGGGGCAGCCGGATCCCTCGTCGTGGTTTTATTGTGGGTTTACTACTCAGCTCAGGTATTCTTGTTCGGCGCTGAATTCACCTGGGCGTACTCTCATAAATTCGGTTCGCGCAAAGGACAGCCGGCTAACTCATAAAGCGCAACGTTATCGCCCCGTTTTCATCTGCTTTTAGTGTTGCAGATTCAGACATGAGGGATAGATAATGATCGACTTGCCAGACCACATGGAATTCTGGAGTGACTTGTTGGAGGATCTAGTGAAAAACTACGGAGTCGGGCGCATTGCCCTCGCTCTCTGTCTTGTTGCGTTCCTGTGCTCACTATCAGCACAGGCACAGGAAGCGGCCTCTGCCGCGACGGTGCCAGTGCGCATGACGGTCACTTTGAGCGCGCTAGGGGACACGGCGACCATGCCGACAGTGAATCGCGAAGATGTAACGGTTACACCAGGCCGGCGGGGGGAACGTCTTAAGGTAACCGGATGGACTGCCGCAACTGGAGCTCATGCCGCGCTCGATTTGTTTATCCTAATCGATGACGCCAGCACCACTGCGCTCGGTTCTCAACTGGATTCCCTGCGCAGCTTTATTAATGCTCAGCCCGCGACCACGGCGGTCGGCGTCGGCTACATGAGCAACGCGACAGTGCAAATCGTGCAAAACTTAACGACTGACCACGCCGCGGCCGCGAGGGTTGTGCGTTTGCCCAGGGCCAACACCGGCGCATTCGGAAGCCCATTTCTCTCGGTTGTAAACCTCATGAATGGCTGGCCAGCGCACCCCGCTCGTCGTGTGATTGTGATGGTGACAGACGGAATTGATCGGGCTCGTGGGGGTCCCCGTGCGAGGGGCCTTGGCCCTACTAACCCAGACGTAATTCGCGCCAGCGACGTTGCGCAACGCACTGGAACCATTATCTATACGATCTTCCACCCCGGCGTGGGATACCGCAGCCGGAATCTGTGGGAAGCGACCAACGGCCAGAATGGAATTGCCAGGTTGTCCGACGAAAGCGGGGGCGAGGCATTCTTCCTGGGCTTGCAGACTCCTGTGAGCTTCGGACCATTTCTAGATGGCGTGCAGACCGCGCTTAACAATCAATATCTTCTGGAATTTAGGGCCGTGCCGGGTCGCAGAGCGGGAGCGCAGTCTGTTTCTGTCAGCACCGAAGTTCCCGGGGTAGAGATTATTTCGGCCGAGACCGCTTGGGTCCCAGCCGCCAATCAACAGTAGGTGACGAACCGGATGAGAGACGACGGTCCCCTGGGACAGGGTGGGCCGCCGTGTGTCGAAATGTGAAAGGTGGAAAGAGATGAAATCCCTAAAGAGCGTTTTCTTACTCACGCTATTCGTCCTGCCGCTTGTAATCGTAGTTCCCGCGTTTTCGCAGGATGCAGGCGGCAGTGACAACCAGAAGTTAAACACCCAGGCGTATGTCGAGCTGCTTAAGACTGACGCCAACGCAAAACGCGAAGCAGTCATCACGTACATCTTGCAGCTCAGCGACGCGGATGCCAAGGTGTTCGAGCCCATCTATCGCGAGTATGACAAGGAATTGGCCAAGCTCAACGCCGCCCAAGCCCAGGCGCTCCAGGAGTACGCCAAAGACTACCAGAACATCACGGACAAGCAGGCCGATGAACTGGTGAGCAAGTCCTTAGAGGTGGAGGCGCAGCGCGTGGAGCTAAAGAAAAAGTATTTCGAGAAGATGAAGTCAGCCCTCTCCGCAGGCACCGCCGCAACGTTCTTCGAAGTCGAAAATCAGTTGCAAGACATTGTCGATCTGCAGGCCTCTTCGGTTCTGCCGGCCAGCCAATAGCCGTTACCGCCAGTCATACCGGCGGTCATTATTGAAATCGAGAGGCTGAGAAAGGAAATATATTATGAGGCACCTATCGGGAAGAATCACACTCGCCCTTATGTTCTGTGTGGGCATTGCAGGTACTACGCTTGGTTGGGCCCAGCAGAGGATGGTGAACGTGCCGGCGGGAACACGGCTGCTGGTCCGGATGAACGACACGGTCGATTCCAGCAGGAGTCGAGTCGGAACTATATTTACCGCCACTCTCCAGACCAATCTTACGGTGGGAAACGATGTAATCGCTCCGGCCGGGACAAGGGTGCATGGCCGGCTGGCAGAGGCAAGGGGCGCTGGACGCGCCGCCGGGAGGTCGGAACTGCAATTGGAGTTGACTGACATCATCATCAATGGCACGGCCTTTCCCATCCTCACCGGCGACTATAGCGTTCAGGGCGGCAACGCCCTCGGAGGGACCGCTCGGCGCACGGCGCTCGGAGCGGGTCTCGGCACGGCCATAGGCGCGATCGGCGGGAACGCCGGCAGGGGCGCGGCCATTGGCGCAGTGTCTGGAGGCGGTGCCTCGTTGTTGACCAGAGGCGAACAGGTCCGTATCCCGGCTGAAACGATCCTCGAATTCCGCCTGCAGCAGCCCGCGAGCTTGCCCCGCAGTTAGCAGCTGCCGCGAATGACAATCGAACAGGAGTGCAAGAATGAACGCGGCATTGCAAAGTATTTCTCTGGGCAACTCCAAATCGTCCATGACATTGTCGGTGGTACTCATACTGCTGGGGATGCTGGCAATCGCGCTTCCGGGTTTCACGTCGTTTGGAGTCGTCAGGGTGCTGGCGTGGCTGATCATCTTCGACGGTGTTACTCAACTCGTCCAGGCGTTTCGTTCCGAAAGCGGCGGACGAGCGATTTGGAGATTCCTGGTCGGGTTGCTCTATATCGCAGGGGGAATCTACTTGCTCGTTCACCCCACACTGGGGCTGATCGGCCTCACCTTGGTCATGGCAGTGTTTTTCTTTTCGGAGGGGGTCATAGAGCTAGCCAACTATATTTCCACGCGCGGAAGGAGTGACTCCAAATGGCTGCTGCTGCACGGAATCGCAAGCCTTTTGCTAGGCCTGGTAATATGGCGGCGCTGGCCCATCAGCTCATTTTGGACAATTGGAATACTAGTAGGTATCGGCATGATTATGACCGGCGTGACTCGCCTCATGATGGCGCTGTCCCTCCGCAAAACGCAACAAGCCTGAGCCGCGACAGCTCAGGACTCTTTGAGAAACACCTTGGCATTCGCAGCCGCCAAAAGAACTCCGGCGGCTGCGCTGGCTGCTTGTTTGGGGGAGAAGAAATACTAAGTGCTAGATCCAGCTGCGGAATGCCATAGGGTGTGTGACCGACTAGTCTTGGTCTAGTACTAGATATCCGAGTCTAATTCAGGCACCCGTGCACATGTGGCGCAGTAATGTACCGCAATCGCAGATTTGCGCACCAGACTGAAGCCGGGTTGCACCAAGCTCGTTGAATCCGCACAACCAACCTTAGCCATGGCGAGCCTTGGTAGAGCTGGTTTGCTTTGGTGCGGTATGTCCTTGCGATCCCGGCCGCCTATCTGCCCCAATAGGGGAGCGGGAGGGGCCAAATCGTGCCTGGCTTCCAGCTACGCTCGGAATGCCTTCTGCACCAGCGTAAACCGAGCCGCGCCGATCAATCCCGAATCATCGTTCAGCACGATTTTGATCGGGATGGCCTCCAGCAGCGACTTCATACGGCCTTTATCGAGGAAGGATTCCATAAATGCGGGTTCCTTCATCTTCGCTACAATCTTTCCAGCAATTCCCGCAACGAAGATTCCCCCGGTGCCCATGAATTTCAGGGCACAGTTGCCAGCTTCCGATCCGAAGACGCTGACGAAGATCGACAGGGTTCGGTCGCAAATTGGAGCTTTCTTGCTTAGCGCTAACTCGGAGATCAACGCAGGAGCATCGTGAGCAGCGGCCAATTGTTCTTTCAACCAGGCAGGCTCTTCTTCTTTGGAAGTGTCCCTGAGAAATTCATAGATGTTCTTGACGCCGGGGCCCGACAGGATTCTCTCGTAACTCACGTGCTGGTGGCCGTACTTCGCCATGAGGTACTGGAGTAGCTCAATCTCGACATCGTTCTTGGGTGCGAATTCGGTGTGCCCGCCTTCGCACGCAAACGGGTGGTGGCGAAATCCATCCCAGTAGAGTCCAGCTTCTCCAAGACCAGAGCCCGCCGACACGACGGCCATATTTCCTTCGGCGTCGGTCGAGCCTTCACTGATCGTTACGAAGTCTTTCGATTCCAGTGCATCAATGCCATAGGCAAGGGCCTCAAGGTCATTGATCAATCCGACCGTGCGAAGCCTCAATTGAGTGGCAAGTTCCCGCGAGTCAATCACCCAAGGCAGATTCGAGATCTTACTGCGCCCGCTTCTGACTGGGCCGGCTACTCCAAAGCAGGCTGACTGGGCTGGAATTCCTTCGGTCTTGACAAAGTGAGCTACAATCTCAGCCAAGCTGCTGTGCTCACCGCTGGGATAAATCTTTTCCACCACGCATTGGAGTCGATTGCCCTCAGTCTCGAAGGCAGCAAGTCTTGCGTTTGTGGCTCCGATATCGGCTGCCAGGATCATTCGATTTTCCTCCAGTTGCGTCCGTCTCGTTCCATGAGATCATCTGATTCCTTCGGTCCCCATGTGCCCGATAGGTAATTGGGGAAGTTGCGAGCTGGCAGCGCTTTCCAAACGTCAAGGACTGGGTCGAGGATCCTCCAGCCAGCCTCGACCATGTCGGCGCGCTGAAACAACGTCGCGTCGCCAATCATGCAGTCGTAGAGCAAGACTTCATAACCCGTGTAGGGCTCAGCACCAAAGTACTTTGAGTATTCGAAGCTCATCTCGACCGACCCCAAACGAAGTTGAGGTCCAGGGATCTTCGCGCCGAACCCGAGCGCCATGCCTTCGTCGGGCTGGATCTGAATCACCAGCCGGTTGGCCTGCAGTTTATGAACCGCGGTTTGCCGGAATAATTGAAACGGAGCTCGTTTGAATTGAATTGTGATCTCGGTATGCCGTTTCGCAAGCCGTTTTCCCGTTCGCAAATAGAAGGGAACTCCCGCCCAACGCCAGTTATCAATATTCAACTTCATCGCCACAAAGGTTTCGGTCTTTGATTCCGGTGAGACGCCGGGTTCGATCCGGTAGGCTTGTACTTTTTCTTTCAGGACGACACCCTCGCCGTACTGTCCGCGAACCGCTTGGTGCAGGACGTCTTCCGAACTCAACGGCTGGATCGCATTGAGCACTTTTGCCTGTTCGTCGCGCACCGCGTCAGCGCTGAAGGACGCAGGTGGCTCCATCGCGGTCAGACTGATTAACTGCATCATGTGGTTGGGAACCATGTCGCGCAACGTGCCGGCGTTGTCGAAGTAGCCTCCGCGCATCTCGACGCCCACGGTCTCGGCATTCGTAATGGCCACGTGATCGATGTAGCGGCGGTTCCAAATCGGTTCAAAGATCCCGTTACCGAAGCGGAACACCATGATGTTCTGCACCGTTTCTTTGCCGAGATAGTGGTCGATTCGATAGATCTGCTTCTCCGAGAGCACTGCCTTGATGTTCTGGTTGAGTGTCAGGGCGGAGTCGAGATCCTGTCCGAATGGTTTCTCGATGACCACTCTCCGCCAGCGGCCGTTGTCCTGGTTGGACAGGCCGGACTGTCCGAGTTGCTGGACAATCTCACAAAAAAACTTGGGCGCCGTCGCCAGGTAAAAGAGATAGTTCTGGGTGGTGCCGTGTTGTTGGTCGATTGCGGCCAGTGCCTCGGCCAGTTTGGTATACGTCGCCGGGTCACCGAAGTCTCCCCGCAAGTACTGGAGCGACTGTTGGAATAGGTCCCAGACCTCGGTGCCGTGGTCCTCTGCCTGCAGAAAGCGAGTAACTTTCTTACGGAAATCCTCCAGGCTCAAATCGTCAATGGCAACACCCAGGACCGCGAATTCCTGGGGTAGCAGCTGCGCTTTTTCGAGGTTGTAGAGTGCCGGCACGAGCTTGCGCATCGTCAGGTCGCCGGTGGCTCCGAACACGACCATCACGCACGGGCCTGCAGGCTTGCCAGCCTGTTCGAATTCGTCGTCAACTTCGGTAACCGGGGACAGCGACATTTTCACCTCACCCCAATGGGCGCTTACAGTAAATCGGTCCTCGAACGCGTGTCAAGCTGAGGTGAGTCGCGAGGCGAGCCGAAGTACCAAAGACTCGTGCCAGCACCGACTGCTCCTCGGCACTGACGCAAGAATACGCGGTGACCGCAGATCGTTATGCTCAATTTTGCACGATGTCCCAAAAGCCTGTAGTGTAGAAAGTTAGGTATCGCTACGTTGGGAAATTTGATTCAGCAACACTGTTCGACGACGATGAGGAGTGTGTTGATGCAAACCGGATTCGAGCCGAATCTAGCCGCGCAACAAAAGGATCACGCAGCGCCAAGGAAGTTCTCAGCTTCGCGGTGGCGTTGTTTTCAGCGACAGACGGCCATGGTTGGTGCGTGTGCGGTTCTACTCCTCCTGTTGTTCACGGGCTGCGAGAAAAAAGAGGTACCACCTCCGCCCGGACCGCCGGAAGTGTCCGTGGCAGAGGTTGCCGAACAAAACGTGCCGATTTTTCAGGAGTGGGTCGCTCAGTTGAACGGTTCGGTAAACGCCGACATCACTCCCAAAGTCCAGGGATACCTGCTGAGGCAGAATTACCAGAACGGCGCCTTCGTCAAGAAGGGGCAGTTGCTTTTCGAACTTGATCCGCGGCAATACGCGGCTGCGGTGGAAGAGGCCAAGGCCAAGGTGGCTGTGGCACAAGCCAACCTTGCCAGGTTCGATGCCGACGTCGCCCGCGATACCCCGCTGGCGGCGCAAAACGCAATTCCGCAAAAGCAGCTCGACAACGATCTCGCCAGCCAGGCTGCCATGAAGGCGGCGGTGGTGGCCGCCCAGGCCAACCTGCAGAATGCCCAGTTAAACCTTGCATGGACGAAGATTTATTCTCCGATCGACGGCGTCGCGGGCAATGCGAATTCGCAGATCGGCGACCTGGTCGGCACGACGACAAAGATGGTCACTGTCTCGCAGGTTAATCCAATCTGGGCGAACTTCTATATCAGCGAAAGCGCATATCTGAGCCAAGCGGCCGCGATTTCCGAATTCCTTCGTACCGGAAGAACCAGCAAGAACATGACCGTACAGTACATCCAAGCCAACGGTGAGGAATATTCTCGCCCCGGAAAAATAGTCCAGATCAATCGCGAGGTCGCGGCCGGGACCGGGACGGTCCAGATTACTGCGGCGTTCCCGAACCCGGACGCCATCCTGCGACCGGGAGGGTTCGGACGAGTGCGAATTCAGACGGGCTACAACCAGAATGCGCTTTTGGTTCCGCAGGCAGCGGTAATCGAGGTGCAGTCGCGGTACCAGGTGATCGTGGTGTCACCCGACAACAAGGCGACTTTTCGCCCAGTCAAAATGGGAGAGAGAGTTGGGCCGAATTGGATCGTCACGGACGGTCTAAAGCCCGGTGAGCGGGTTGTAGCTGAAGGCATCCTGAAGATACAGCAGGCGGCTGCAGCAAATCCCCAAATGGCCCGCGAAGGAATTCCGGTCAGTCCCAAGCCCTACGTCGCAACGGCGGCGGCGGCGGGGAGCAACTGACTATGTCGAAATTCTTCATCAACCGGCCAATCGTTGCCATCGTTATTGCCATCCTGATGGTCTTGGTCGGCGTAGTCTCCCTGCTTAGCTTACCTACGGCGCAGTTTCCCAATATCGCCGACCCGATGATTCAGGTGAAAGCCACCTATCCTGGGGCTGACGCTCAGACCATCGCCGAGTCGGTGGCGACGCCGATCGAGCAGCAGATGTCAGGTGTCAGCGGCATGAACTACATGTATTCGCTGAGCGCCAGCTCAGGCGGCGGCATGACGCTGTATATAGATTTCCAGCTCGGGACGGACATCAACACCGATCAGATTCTGGCGCAGATGCGGTCCGGGCAGGCCAACGCGCAGTTGCCGGCTGAGGTGAACCAACAGGGAGTGAT
>Ga0306920_100004814_pt1 | contig 17358 bp, 16 predicted proteins | sample flu12Cox44000170_FD_204666 | JGI IMG/M metagenome (GOLD analysis project Ga0306920, IMG submission 204666) | Lab enrichment of tropical soil microbial communities from Luquillo Experimental Forest, Puerto Rico - flux4day.12C.oxic.44.000.170 (v2)... | ecosystem: Environmental > Terrestrial >... | reverse complement strand
AAACTGCCCGCCGACGAGCTCGACTCTCTTGTCGCGCCGATCGCGCTCTATCCCGACCCGATGCTGAGCAATGTCCTCATGGCGTCCACCTACCCGCTGGAGGTCATCCAGCTCCAGCAGTGGCTCGCACAGAACAAGAACCTGAAGGACAAGGCTCTCGCTGACGCTGTGGCGAAACAGAACTGGGACCCGAGCATTCAGTCACTCGCGGCATTGCCTGATGTGGTGAAGCTTTTGTCGGAAAACATCAAATGGACAACCGACCTCGGCAATGCCTTCCTTGCCCAGCAGGACGACGTCATGGCCGCGGTGCAGCGCATGCGCAAGACTGCTCAGGATAAAGGCAATCTCAAGTCCAACGAGCAGCAAAAGGTCGAGACCAAAACTGTTGAGAGCAAGCAGGTCATCGTCATCGAGCAGGCTAATCCACAGGTGGTATACGTGCCCAGCTATAATCCGACAGTTGTGTACGGGGCACCGGTCTATGCTTATCCGCCGATTGCCTACCCGCCGCCGGGATATTACGCCGCGGGCATGGCCATCTCCTTCGGCGTCGGCGTCGCTATGGGAGCCATGTGGGGTGGCGGCTGGTGTTGCGGTTGCGGATGGGGCGGCGGCAACAACAACATCACCATCAACAACAACAACAATTTCAACCGCAACTCTAATTTCAACCGCAATAACATCCAGGGCGGCAACCGCGTGAACGGCGGCAATCGCGGCAACTCCGGCTGGCAGCACAATCCCTCACATCGCGGAGGCGCGCCTTACTCCGATCGCCAACTCGCCAACAAATACGGTGGCACAGCACGAGGCGACTCTCTGCAAAGTCGCCAGAACAACGCACGCCAGAATCAAGCTCGCCAAGCCGGTACGCGTGATGTCGCCAATCGCGGCGGCGCTGGCGGAGCCGGTAATCGTGGCGGAGTGGGCGGTCCTGGCGGCGTAGGTGGTGCCGGCGGCGTTGGCGGAGCTGGTAATCGCGGAGGAGTGGGCGGTCCTGGCGGCGTGGGCGGAGCCGGCGGCGTGGGCGGAGCCGGTAATCGCGGCGGTGGTGATCGCGTCGGCAACCAGCGCGTTCCCAATTCACCCAGCGGAGGCAATCGCGGCGCTTTCGGTGGCAGCGGTATGAGCGGTAGCGGTGCCCGCGCCAGCCAGTCACGTGGCTCCTCCAGCTTCGGCGGTGGCGGCGCACGTGGCGGAGGAGGAGCACGCGGTGGTGGAGGAGGGCGTCGCCGTTAGGCAACGGACATCATCATGAGCGAGGCAATTATGAATTCGAGCATATTGAGCAAACGCAATGCGACTTTCATCCTGATGCTGCTGGTTGCGCTATGCTGCCTGTCTTCCGCGTTTGTCTTCGCGCAAGCTCACCCTGCAGCCCAACCTGCTGCAACTCCGGCGAAAACCTCTATAGCCGTTGCGCCCGTTGGAGCGCGGGCATTCGCGACACCTGACGACGCCGCCGATGCACTGATCAAGGCCGCCGGTGACTTCGATGTCGATGAGCTTCTGGCAATCCTTGGCCCCGAAGGCAAAGACATTGTGGCCTCCAAAGACACGGTGCAAGACAAGAACCACGCCGAGCAATTCGCGAAAGACGCTGCGGTCAAGAAGACGATCCAGATCAGCAAGTCCAATCCCAACCGCGCCACACTCAGCGTCGGCGAAAACGATTGGCCGTTTCCCGTGCCCATCATTAAGGTCAATGGCAAATGTTACTTCGACGCGAAGCAGGGCAAGCAGGACATTCTCTACCGCCGCATCGGCGCCAACGAGCTCGACGCTATCACTGTATGTCGCGGCTATGTCTCGGCCCAACTCGAATATGCGTCTGAGGCCCACGACGGCATCAACCAGTATGCGCAAAAGATCATCAGCACCTCTGGCAAGCAGGACGGCCTGTACTGGAAAAACCCAGATGGCACATCGGGAGGCCCTATTGGTGACGCTGTGGCCAATGCGCTTGAGGAAGGCTATTCGTCCAAGGCAGAGGGCTTTCACGGCTACTACTTCAAGATCCTGAAGGGCCAGGGTCCCAACGCCCCCAATGGCGCCATCAACTACGTCATTGAAGGCGTCATGATCGGCGGCTTCGCCCTAGTCGCAGTACCCGTTGAGTATCGCGTGACGGGAGTTAAGACCTTCATCGTGAACTACGACGGCGTCGTGTACCAGAAAGATCTTGGTCCGAACTCGCTGGAAATCGTCAAGAAGATGGAGCTGTACAACCCCGATAAGACCTGGGTGGCGACTAACGACGCCTGGCCTGAAAGCGTAGCGCCAGTCACCGGCCCCGATGCTCCGTAAAGTCCCATGGGTGGCCCACAATTGCCTGCCGCTGGCAATTGTGGGTCTACCCGGCCCTTGAGAACCTTCCATCCTTCAGGAACTTCACCCGACCAATATACTTACATGTCGGGAGGGGGAACTCTGTGCAAACTCTGCGGCAAGATGTTGCCTATGCTCTACGCCAGATGGGCCGCTCTCTCGTCTTTACCTTCACGGTCCTGCTTACGCTTGCCCTCGGAATCGGCGCGACGACTGCCATCTTCTCGCTCATCCACACCGTCATGCTGAAGTCATTGCCGGTAGTCGACCCGTCGAGCCTCTATCGCATCGGCGACGGTGGCGATTGCTGTGTACAAAGCAGCCCGCAGGACAACTGGGGCATGTTCGCCTACCCCTTCTATTTGCGCCTCAAGGAGTCGACACCCGAGTTCGCCGAACTGGCGGCGTTTCAGGCTGGCAGATCCCAGTTCGCTGCCCGCCGAGGTGAGACCGACCGCGTCGCCAAGCCGTTGCGCGGGGAATTTGTCAGCGGCAATTATTTCTCCACCTTTGGCGTCGACGCTTTCGCAGGGCGCAGCATCCTTGCCTCCGATGACCAGCTGTCTGCGCCTCCGGTCGTCATGCTGAGCTACCGCGCCTGGCAGCAGGAGTACGGTTCCGATCCTTCCATGGTCGGCTCGACCATGATCCTCGACGGCCATCCGTTCACGGTCGTTGGCATCACTCCGCCGGGATTTTTTGGCGAAACCCTGCGCAGTAATCCTCCAGAGGTTTGGATTCCCATCAATCATGAGCCCCTGCTGTATGGTCCGAACTCTCTGCTGAACCACTACCAGGCATGGTTTCGCGTCATCGGACGCCTTCGCCCGGGAGCCACCATCGGCGACATGCCCGGTCGCCTGACCAATCAACTTCGTCTCTGGCTTGTGAACGATAGTGGCATGCCCGCCGACTGGATGTCTGGCATCAAGGCCTCCTTGCCCAAACAGATAATCCACATCGTTCCAGCCGGAACCGGCGTTGGCGTGATGAAAGAAGACTACGGAGCCAGTCTTCGCATCCTGCTTGCCGTTTGTTCCCTCGTGCTGCTAATCGCTTGTGCCAACATCGCCAACCTTTTGCTCGCCCGCGGGGCATCGCGTCGCGCTCAAATGTCGATTCGTCTCGCGCTCGGAGCATCGCGCCGGCGACTCGTCCGCCAGTCGCTCACCGAGAGCCTTGTTCTCTCCATCCTTGGCGGCGTCCTGGGACTCGTCGTTGCGTACGCTGGAGTCAAAGCCATCGTTGCTCTCACCTTCCAACATGGCCGGTATGTCCCGATCAAAGCAACACCCTCGTTACCCGTGCTGGCATTCGCCTTCGCCATCTCACTGCTCACCGGCGTTCTGTTCGGAGTCGCACCCGCCTGGTTCACCTCGCACGTCGATCCCGCTGAAGCTCTTCGCGGCGCGAACCGCAGCACACGCGACCGCGCTACGTTTTCGCAGAAGGCCCTGGTCGTCGTGCAGGCAACCTTGGCCGTAGTTCTGTTGGCTGGTGCAGGCTTGCTCACTCGCAGCCTCACGAAAATGCAACATCAGAATTTTGGTTATGAAGTAGACAACCGTATCGTTATCAGTTTGACTGCTCCTTTCTCTTCCTATCCGCCGGCGAAGCTCGACGCCATGTACCTCGAACTGCAGGATCGCCTATCCCATATCCCCGGCGTCCAACGCGCCGCGCTCGCCCTCTATGCTCCTCTGCAGGACAACTGGGGCGAGATCGTCATACGCCAGGGTCACGGTATGCCCAGCAGGGACGAACAAGTCGGCTCGTCCTGGGACCATGTCAGCGTCGGCTATCTCGAGACTATGGGTCAGCAGATCGTGAAAGGCCGCTCCATCACAGAGGCTGACACGCCTACGACCCAGAACGTGGCCGTCGTGGACGAGGGCTTCGTCAAGCGGTTCTTCAAGGAGGGCGAAGACCCCATTGGCGCACACTTTGGTCTCGACCTGCCGCAATACGGCTCGACCTTCGAGATCGTCGGCGTGGTGCGCGCTGCCAACTACACCGATCCCACCGGTCACTGGAGACGCCCTCTGTTCTTCGTTCCGCTTGCCCAGCGCGCGCATTACGGTAACGAGATGATGCAGACCCTCGACGACGCCTCGCATTTCATCGAGAGTGCTGTCTTGCAGGTGCGGGGCAAAATCGAGGGCCTCGAGCCGCAAGTTCGTCAGATCCTCAGCGATGTCGATCCCAACCTCACCCTGCTCTTCATTCGGACCATGCAGGAGGAAGTCGACCGTAACCTTGACCAACGACGCACCGTGACGCAAATGACGGGTCTTTTCGGCATCCTCGCGCTGATCCTCGCAGCCGTCGGACTCTACGGTGTCACCGCCTACGCTGTCGAGCGCCGGACTGGCGAGATCGGCGTGCGCATGGCACTAGGCGCGGACCGCGGGGACGTGATAAGGCTTGTCTTGCGCGGGGCATTCCTGCAGATCCTCATCGGACTCGCGATCGGGATCCCCGTCGCCATCGGCTGCTCCCTTCTGATCGCCGCTCAACTTTACGAAGTAAAAGGTTGGGATCCGCTGGTCCTCGGAGTCGCGATCGTCACGCTCGCCGCGAGCGCTTTCTTCGCCAGTATCATCCCCGCCCGCCGGGCTGCATCGATCGATCCTGTCCAGGCCTTGCGAATCGAGTAGCCGAGCCCCATCCTTTTCGCCCGCGTTTGGTGGATTCCGATACTCCCCACTCTTCCTTGTTACCCTGTGTGCTATGGTCTCCACTCCCCAGCCCGCCGCCTGGAAGATCCTTCTGGCCTTCGCCATCATCTACTTTGTCTGGGGATCGACCTTCCTCGCCATTCGCATCGGCGTCGCCCAAGTGCCACCCTTCCTGTTAGCGGGCATGCGCTTCCTGGTCGCCGGTCTCGCCATCTATTTCTGGATGCTGGCTCAAGGCGAACCCTCGCCCACATCCCGGCAATGGACTTCAGCCTTCCTTCTAGCCCTCCTCATCTTCGTCATGGACTACGGCCTCCTGTTCTGGGCCGAGCAGCGCGTGCCTTCCGGAGTCGCTGCCGTTATGCTGGCTACCATTCCCGCATTCATGGCGCTCTCGGAAATCATCATCCTGCGGACCCAGCGACTAACCCTCCGCCTCACTTTGGCACTTCTCATCGGACTGGCAGGGGTAGCCGTGCTGATGAGTCGGTCGCTCAATCTCGGCGGACCAGCCATCGACACCGCCGGCGCCATCGCCCTCATCGTAGCCGCAATCGGTTGGTCTATCGCCGCCGCCCTCACGCTCAAGCTGCCGCTGCCTGCCTCGAAAGTCATGAACTCGGGTGCCCAAATGCTCGCCGGAGGCATCCTGCTCTTCCTCACTTCCGCCGCATTGGGCGAATTTCGCAACTTTCATCCCGCAGTCGTTTCGCGTGCCGCTTGGCTGTCGCTGCTTTATCTCATCGTCGCCGGCTCTATCATCGCGTTCACCGCATACATCTGGCTGATTCATCACCAATCGCCGACAAAGGTCGGAACCTACGCCTACGTCAATCCCGTCATCGCGGTTTTCCTCGGATACTTCTTCGCCCGTGAATCCCTCGGCACACGAACCGTCCTCGGAACGCTCTTCGTCTTAATCAGCGTGATCGTGATCACCACCATGCCACGCGGAAAGACAGGGGTATCATCCTGAGAAGACGACGAGAACAATCGTGGGTGGCCCACATCCGCCTCACCTTGGCAAATGTGGGGCGCGTTAATGTGGGTGCCCCATCCAGTCGCTTCTGTTGGGACCGGGTGGGATCATCAATGACTCACCCGTGTGCCGCAGTAGCATGCTTTGTAATCATCCACACTCAGCCCCTCATCGGCGCAATAGAGCGCGCGCACCACCTTCTTCTCATCCTGTTCAGTAGGACCCATTACCGCGAAATCCTTCAGCCATTGCGCGCGCGCTTTCGGATCGGCAACCACCCGGCTATAGATGCTGCTCAAGCTCGCCGCGTTTAGGGTCTGTGCCTTCCATTGATGGGTAAAGGTGTATTCCTGCTTCCACTTTCCCTTCGTTGTGCTGCTCGCCGACGTCAGGTTCGTCAGATAGTAGGTGGTCTGGTTCGTTAGCGTGCCGTCATTCCGGTAGCTCACCACGGCGAAATCCTGGATTCTGCCCGTAAATCGGGGAGACGGCCGGATTCAGAATCACGAATTGCCGACCCGCTCCGGCGGGCCCAATCAGCCGGAAATCATCCGAGTGGATATGGGCCGCAAATCCGGCGAGAACCGTGGAGGAGTATTTTGCGAGCAGGCTATCGTATTGTGACGTCCACTCTGGAACCCACATGGGCACGATAGAGCTATCACAGGCTGCGCCACTAATCTCACCCAGCCCCCCGCTGGGGAACTGCTTTTGCCCCTTCATCGCTGTGGCATAACCGTCAATGCCCGGCGGAATATGAAACATCAGCCAGACTTTCCGATTGGCCTGCTCCGCCGCTGCCAGGTTCCGCTCTACCCAAACCAACAGATCGGACGGCGCGGTTGTCCCTACCGGTGCGCATGCGTGCTCGGAGCTGAGAGCCTGGTACTTCTGCGACCAGAAAATGCTGTTAAGCGAGATGATCCGCACACTCGGAATAGTCGGATGCGGCACATAAAACTGCCCAGTGATTTCCAGTCGCTCACAAACTGATCGTCGCCGCCTGCCAGTTGGCGCGCCACCTCAGATGTATCGGTGAGAAATGTGCCGTTGGCTTCAATCGTGTAGTCGCCGCAATCGTTGTCATTGTTTCCAGGGGTGATGAAGATCTTCACGCCGGGGAAACTGGTGTTGCAGTTGCAATGCGAGAAACTGCACCGTCTTTCGCACGAAGGCGGCAAAATGCTGCTGGTCGGTATCGTCAGTGGCAGCGCGAAACGTGTCGGGAAATCCGTGTGCCAGCAGATCGCCCGTCACCATCACGAACGCCGGATGCCGCAACGTCTTCGGAAATTGCCCCATAGCCGACTTCAGTTGCCACCAGTTCGTATCTGACTTATACAGGCTGAATGTATTCGGCGATGTGCGATCAAGGATCAGCTCCCACCGCGCTGGTTCGGCGGCTTCCAGATCCTTCACCAGCACCGGGTCGGCCATCGGGTTGAAGTGCAGGTCCGAGACCAGAAGGAACTTCGACTTTTTTGGTTGCCCGCTCGCCTGCGCTGACAGCGAGAGTGCAAGAAGAATGGCTAGAACTGTCTTTAGCATGGCAGATTGAACTGGCTCGGTATAAGTGGCACTGGTACGCGCCCTCTCGAACCCCTCGTAACTTGATCGCTTTCGAACTGTACCCTACTCTGCTAGGTTGCAGGTGGTGTGCTTGAACTCCGCCCTGGGGTGGTGTCTCTTTGAGGGCGCCAAAGTCGTCTTAGACAATTCGCAGCAGCGGCCGAGAACGGATTTGGGAGAATTCCCTGGTGCGCGACTGCTGCTCTCGTATGGGAAGTAGGAGGTAAGTCCTTCACTCGTGTTACTTTACACATAAATCATTTATTTGTGCGACCGTGCACGGAATCTCTCGCTAAATCATTGATTTTTATAGGTGGGTAGAGGGGGAGGGGTATGCCCCCGTGAGTTTCAAATTGGGAATGGACATTGCGGTAGTCTGATTTCCGTTATGTATCGCCTTCTCTGTATCACCGCCCACCCTGACGACGAAGCCGGAGCCTTTGGCGGAACACTGGCGCTCTATGCCGACCGGGGGGTAGAGGTTTACGTCGTCTGTCTCACTGCTGGCACGGCCGCCAGGAACCGTGGCGCTGCTCAGAATGACGACGATCTGGCTCAGTTGCGTCGCGCTGAACTACTGCTCTCCTGCGAGCACCTGGGCATCCGGTTTTGCGAGGTGTTGCATTTCCCCGATGGCAAGCTCGATCGAGCGAACTTTCATGAGGTAGTCGGGGCGCTAGTGGAGAAGATCCGGCGGACTCGTCCCCACGTGGTGCTGAGTTTCGCGCCTGACGGTGGGTTGACCGGGCACCCCGATCACGCCATGGCGGGCACGTTCGCGACCCAGGCGTTCGAGTGGGCGGGGCGTCCGGACCGCTACCCGAACCAGCTAGCGCAGGGATTGCAGCCGCATCGAGCGCAGAAGCTCTACTGGGCAACGGCTGATTTTGTATTGGCCGATCGCATGCCGACGGCGCCTGCTCCGGTGACGGTGCGAGTGGAGGTCGGCATGGAGCGCTTCGAGCGAAAAATTGAAGCGTTCATGAAGCACAAGACGCAGGCACCATTGTTTGATCGCCTGCGCAAAAATTTGGGAAGAGCGCCCACCGAGGAGATGTTCCATCTGGCCGCGACGCGCGAGCCTCGAGAAGCGAAGTTGGAGTCCGATCTGTTTGAGGGGGTGGAAGAGTAGCCAGTCGTCAGAACAACCATGGAGGCAGCCTTCGACTTCGCTCCGGGCGTGCTTCGGACGCAGAGAATTTTGAATCGCAGGCAGACGGCTAGGCACTCATGATGGTATTTACGCGTAGGTAAAATCGTACCCATGAGCATGGTGCAAGATATTCGGCAGGGGCAGCAAGACACCCTGACGCCTGAGATTCGTGAACTGAAGGCCCGCCTTGACGCGCTGGAGTCGCGCATGGAGCGGAACGAAGCTGCCGCCGAACGTCGTCATTCCAAGGTTCTGAATACCATTCGCGACGCCATGGAGATCACTCACCTTCATGTTTCCATGAAAACACATTCTGCCATCATGCTTGCAATGACTTATGTCGTCTTGTTCAATCGCTAAGAATTAAACGCTGAATCACTGACCACTGACAACTACAGATTGAACTCTTCCTGGTAGTCGCGCCAGATTCCACCCTGATAGATCGGGCGAACGGGAATGTCGTTAGCGTGCTTCGCGGTCTTTACCCAGACCCAGGCTTGCTGGATTTCATCAGGGTGAAAGTAGTGCGTTTCTGCGGCGAAGAGCACCGTTCCGCCGATCAGCGTGGAGACGACCTCTTCCCACGGCTTCGCACCGACGAGTGCGACGCGCGCGATGTGATCAGAATACTTGTGGAGGAAACGTAGCTCTTCCCAGCGTGCGGCGAGATCGACACCGTCCATTTCGGTGATGTCGGCGAGGATGCCAAGCGGACGCTTCTTGCGCTCGTCGATGGCGAACTTGAGCTGCGGTTCAAATGCTTTCACATCTTCTTCGGTGACTTTGCCCGTGACTTTGAATCCGAATGCCCAACCGCTGGTTTCCTTGAGGCGCTCAATCATTGATACGATTCCCTTCTGCTTAGTGGTCAGTGATGGTCAGTCATCAGTTGTCAGAAAACAACCGCGTATTTAACCCGAAAGCATCTGGCTGATATCTGACCCTCACGCCGAACTACGCGAAATTCGAGATTACCATGTCGCGCACGAATGCACGGCCAATGAGCCGCGGTTGATATGATGACCTTTTGAGCACGAAACCGATGCGGGGAAAGTTCATCACCTTCGAAGGCCTGGATGGCTGCGGCAAGACCACCCAGATGGAAAAGCTGGCGGCCGTCCTGCGCGCAGAAGGCATCGAGGTGATCACGACGCGCGAGCCGGGCGGAACGGAAATCGGCGAGCGCATCCGCAGTGTGCTGCTGGATTCGCGGACCGCGGAACTCGATTCGATGGCCGAGATGGCGCTGATGTTTGCCTCGCGGGCGCAGCAGATCGCTCAGGTTGTTCTTCCGGGGATAGAAGCAGCGAAATGGGTGCTGTGCGACCGCTATACCGATTCGACGGAAGCATATCAAGGTGGCGGAAGACAGCTCGGCAGTGATGCTGTACTCGAACTGCACAAAGTGCTGTGCCGCGGACTCTGGCCTGACCTGACCATCCTGATGGATTCGGAGGTCGATCACAGCGTGAAGCGCGCGCGGAGGCGCAACCAGGCCGCATCTGATGGCGCGCAGCCTGACGAAAATCGCTTCGAGCAGGAAAGCTATGCCTTCTTTACGCGGGTCCGCGATGCCTACTTGGCGATCGCTAGGCGCGAGCCGCAGCGGGTCGCAGTAGTCGACGCGAGACAACCGGCGGAAGTGGTGCATCCGCAGATCGTGCAGATTGTGCGGGAGCGGCTGCTGCGGCTGAAGCCAGTGTCCAGGCCCAGCGAGCGCATCATTACGGAGGCAGGTTCCGAGCTCTAGCTTAGTGGATAGTGGTAGTGGTTAGAGGAAACCGAAAAAATCACGGATTCTGCTGGCGGGACGGATCGCATGGACAAATGCCGGGGCGGACTAAAGTCTGCGCGGCGGATCAACATAAAGGACTTAATGGCGCGGCTGAGCCATGCCCTGATACCCAACCACTCTGAAAGTCGAGTTTTTCAGCGGCTTCGAAACTGGTGCCCTGACGCGGGGTAATTGTGACTGATTGTGTAGTTATAAAGGACTTACATGGCATTTGTTGACTTTCACGGCAACGATGAAGTGGTTCGCACCCTACGCGAGATGCTGGCGCGCGATCATTTTCCGCATGCCGTGATTTTGTCGGGACCACAAGGGTCGGGCAAGTTCACGTTGGCGCAGATGGTCGCGAAGACGCTGAACTGCCTGCAACAGCCCCGGACCGACGGGCTTCCGGATTTCTGCGGTCAGTGCGCGAACTGTGTGCGCATCGCGGAAGCAGATGCGTTGGACGACCGGTTCCTAGAGGCGGTCGAAGCACGCGAGAATCTGCGCGACGCCGACAAGCGAGAGACACGGATTTTGGTGCAGACGCATCCTGATGTGACGATCATTCCCCCCGATCCTCCGCAGATGCTGGTGAAGGTGGACCAGGTGCGGCATATCATCCGCGAGATCTACTATCGGCCTTCAGAGGGCCGGCATCGTGTGTACATCTTCAGCGAGGCTGACTTCATGAAAGAGGCGGCGAATTCGCTGTTGAAGATCCTGGAAGAGCCGCCGGACTTTGCCACAATCTTTCTGCTGACTGACAATCCGTCGGCGTTGTTGCCGACGATCCGTTCACGCAGCATGCATCTGCGACTGGCGCCGCTGGCTGCTGAGACGGTGGAGAAGTACCTGACAAAGGCGCGGCCGGAACTCAAGCCGAAAGAACGCGCGCTGGTTGCGCGGCTGTCGGCCGGAGGACTGGGGCGTGCACAAACCTTCGATCTCGAACAGTATCTCGCGGCACGGCAGGACGCGCTGGCGGTGCTCGGGCCCGCGCTAGGAGAGAAGAACCACAGCGATCTGTTTCGAGTGACGGACAGCTATCGCGCGGGCGCTGAGGGCAAGCAGAAAATTGAGCAGGCGATTCGGACGTTGTACGCGCTGCTCGAGGATATGCTCTTCCTCAAGTCGGGAACCCCGGAGTTCCTCCGCAATACCGATCTCGAGCCGCAATTGCGGAAGATGGCCGAACACGTGGATTTTGGGTGGATAGTGGAGGCGGTGAATCGGCTGGGCGAACTGGAGAGCGGCATGCGCCGCAACCTGCTGCGAACACTTGCCCTCGACGCTTTCGCAACTTCTTTAGAGCGCCCGATATAGCACAAAAGTAGTGTGATGCTCCTCATTGTATTGAAGGATAAGGTGTGTTAGGGTAAGCGCAAGTCCACACCTGAAGACCACCTGGGAAAATACAAGTCCAGAGTCTCGCCGGACCGAATTCCTCTGCCGCTGCCAGTCGATTGCGAGGTCAGCAGTCGGGCAGGCGCTAGGAGCAAGCACCATGAAGGATTCCCTGGACTCCACAATTGTCAGTCGCGGAAGCGATGCGGAAGTGTTTGCCAACCGCCGGTTGATTCGCCCTTCGCTGAATCGCAACGAGAACCATCGGCCGGAGAACGGCGACCGGCGTGAGCGGGGTGGAGATCGTCCGGACCGCGGCGCGAACGCCAAGAAGGCTGCGCCGCCGGAGCAGACACACGCGGAAAATTTCTACTATCAGAAGCAGATGCAGTCGAAGACGCCGATGGTGCTGGTAATGCAGGACGATGAAGAAATTCATGGCGTGATCGAGTGGTACGACAAGTACTGCCTGAAGGTGAACCGTACCGGCGAGCCGAACCTGCTGATCTACAAGCCCAACATTAAGTACATGTACAAAGAGAGCGAAGCGGGCGGAAGGAAGTAAGTTGTCGGCTCTTTGGCTGTCCAAAGGCCCGGAACGAACCGGGCCTTTGGTGTTGGCGTGGACGACAGTTCCTCGTGGCGCTTAGCTGCCCTAACCCTGGCGTTTGTTGCGCGCTCTCAGAATAGGAATCTTCCGTTCCGTGGCGAGCGCAAAGCCGCCCGCCTATTGGCCAGGATATTCGTCTGAGGCAACTCGACGACGCGTTCAGTCAGGTTTCGGCGGCTTGGGGAGTGAAGTCGAAGAAGAGCAGGACGCCATCATGGGACCCGGTTCGAAGCGGCGGGTGTCGGAGAAGTCCAAGTTCTCAGTGATCAGAAACCGCGACTCTTTCTGAGCCGCTCCCAAATCTCGCTGTCTGGGTGGCCGATTGGTTGCTCGTCATGCACGGTATCAACGTCGTGACCGAGTTCTTTGACGAAAGTCGAAAGCCGAACGGGAAGATTCTGGTCGAGCTTGATCTTCATCGGATATGCGGAAAACCGGCGAGGACCTCCTCGGCGGGGTCGCCTTCAGCCAGGCTTGCAAGTATCGTGCGCAACGTTACGCGTGGTCCCTTGAAACTGTGCGATCTCCGCCGCAGATCACGCGCGAGGCAATCTTGTGATCATCTTACCATCGTAGGTTGACAGCCGCTGCGGAAGCCGGCGCGGTGCCACTGACTCTCGGAGCAGCGGCGACAGAAGCGCACCGTTCCCTACAATTTGGGCAGCACGATGCCTTTCTGGCCCTGGTATTTTCCTTTCTTGTCCTTGTAGCTGGTCTCTGGTGGCTCGTTGCCCTGAAAGAACAGAATCTGGCAGAGGCCTTCGTTGGCATAGATGCGTGCGGGAAGCGGCGTAGTGTTGGAGATTTCGAGGGTCACGAAGCCTTCCCACTCGGGCTCGAAAGGAGTGACGTTAACGATGATCCCGCACCGGGCATAGGTGGACTTGCCCACGCAGACGGTGAGCACGTCGCGCGGGATTTTGAAGTACTCGACCGAGCGGGCGAGCGCAAACGAGTTGGGCGGCACGACGCAGACATCGGCTTCCACACTGACGAAGGAGCGCTCGTCGAACTTTTTAGGATCGACGACCGTGCTGTTGACGTTGGTGAAAATCTTGAACTCGTCGGCGACGCGCAGGTCGTAGCCGTAGCTGGAGAGACCGTAAGAGATGACGCCTTCGCGCACCTGCTTCTCGGAGAAAGGATTGATCATGTCGTGCTCGATGGCCATCTTTCGGATCCAACGGTCACTCAGAATGGGCATGGGGCTCCTGTTTCAGTTGCCGGTTGTCAGAATAAGGACAATCCACCACATAAGTTGGCGTTTCAGGGAATCATCATCTTACGGAATGGGGTTGTGGATTGACAATCAGTGGTTAGTGGTTAGAAAAAAGCCCGCTCAAGCCGTCAATCGAGGAGGCGCTTGAACGAGTGCACTCCGCGTCTCCGGATTACCCGTCAAGGGTCAGCTGTCGATCGCCAGCGGCACGCATCCTGTTCATGTCAGGCGCCGCACAAAGCCCTTTGTCAGGATTACGAGCTTCTCGGCAGTGCTGAGCGTTACTCGCTCGGAAAAAACATCGTACTGACACGATGCGATGCGATCGAGCAGCCGATGGTAGATCTCCACCAGCGTCCAGAGGGCGGGTTGGCTGTCGTCGTCGATCAGCGGAATGAGTTCTTCTGCCGAGCCATACAACTCTCGAGCTCGCTCTGCCTCAAATTCGAGCACCGGGCGGAAAATGGCCGCGGCGTTGCCGTTGTTGATTGCGGCAGCATCGACTCCGAATCGCCTCAGGTCCTGACTGGGCAGATAAACGCGTCCCATCTCGCCGTCTTCTTTCACGTCGCGAATGATGTTGGTGAGTTGGAACGCCACTCCAGTACGCTCTGCTAGCGTTTCCGCCTGGGGATCGCGATAGCCGAAGATTCGGATCGAGACCAGTCCGACAACGGACGCGACGTGGTAGCAGTAGTCGTAAAGCTCATCGAATGTCTCGTAGTGCACCGGAGCGTGCGCAGAAGCATCAGTTGGGCGGTCGCTCCGGGGGTTCGGCAGGTCCATCGCCGTGCCTTCGACCAGCTTCTCCACGAGATCGAGAGGAATGTTGAATGTCCTCTGTGTATCGGCAAGCGCCATCAGTACGGGATCGTCGGTGCGCTCACCTTCCACGACCTGGCGCAGCGCGCACATCCAAGCCGCCAACTTCGCGCGGCGTTCCTCGACCGGCAAGGCAGGGTCGTCAGAGATGTCGTCGGCGCGCCGCATGAAGGCGTACACAGCACACAATGCGCTTCGTTTGCGCGAAGGAAGGACCAGAAAGCCGTAATAGAAGTTCTTGGCTGCCGAACGAGCGATGTGGCGGCAGACGGCGTAGGCGGCCCGCAATTGCAGCGGGTGCTGGCTCACAGCAAATTTCCCAGGGCCGCGCGCGCCAGAAGAAGGACTTTACGGCGCTTGGAGATGACCGGCCGAGAGGTCAGCACGTCGTAATTCTGCTTTTCGATGGCGCGAAGTATAGCCAGTCCCCCGCGGCTAAAAAGTTCGATATCGAGCGCTAAGCGGCGGTCCACTTTTTTCGCCAGCAGCAAGCCGCGGTGGAACCAATCGCGAGCCCGATCGACCTCGAACTTCATCATGGCAAGGAACTGGGGCGTTGGATCGCGCTCTGCCAGCTCGCGCTCGGTGACTCCGAACTTCGCGAAATCTTCGAGCGGAAGATAGATTCTCCCTTTCGCGAAGTCGGTTGCCACGTCCTGCCAAAAATTTGCCAGTTGCAGTGCCGTGCAGGTATAGTCGGAGAGCTTCTGCCGCTCGGCATCGCAATAGCCGCACAAGTACAGCACGAGATGACCCACTGGGTTCGCAGAATACTGGCAGTAGCCCAGCAGGTCGTTGAATCGCGGATAGTGGGTGACGACCTGGTCCTGCCGGAACGCCTGCAGCAAGTCAGAAAACTCGTGTTGCGGAATGCCGAATTCGCGCACCGTCTCCCGCAGCGCAACGAACACCGGATGACGTGGCTCGCCGTGGTAGCACTGCGCCAGCTCGGCTTCCCACTGGTCCAGCAGTAACAGCGATTGCTGCTTGTCGCCGACTTCGTCACCAAGGTCGTCGGAGATCCGGCAGTACGCATAGACGTTAAAGAAGTGCTGATGGAGATGCTTGGGCAGAAACCACGTCACGACGGGGAAATTTTCGTAGTGCGTCGTCGCCAAGCGCACGCAGTATTGCCGTGCATCCGGCAGCGGCGGCGCGGTCTCGGGGATCGCGTATTCCGGGGGCAGCGCCCGCCAGCCGGGAGCTAGGGGGCCCGGCTGGGAGGTGTAGTAGCGGTTGTCAGTTGGTGTGGTGGACATGCGTTGCCGTCAACCGGCGAGATGCGAATTTCCTCAGCTGCTAACGCCCGGTATTGAACAGACTGTTTCGGCACGGCTGAAGCCGTGCCCTTTCAAAGACTGTTTACGAAGACAGCCTCTACTGTCCCGGGATAATTGCGGTCTTTATGTCGCCGTTGCGGTTCAGCATGTGGCGAAGCACATGTTGCAGCCGCGACAGTGGCGCTTCTCCGGTGATGTAATCGGTGCCTTTGATTTTCTTTTCGCAGATCAGAGCAAATGCTTTGCGCACCGTCTCGGGGGTGTGATGGAACGTGGCCTTCAAGGTCAGCTCGTTGTAGTGCAGGCGTTGCGTATCGAGCGTGACCTTGGTTCCATTGGCGCAGCCGCCAAAGAAGTTCACGATGCCGCCCTTGCGCACCATATCGATCGACCATTCCCAGGCCTGCGTGCGTCCTACGGCCTCGATCACAACATCGCAGCCGCGATTATCGGTAGTAAGCTTGCGAACCGCCTTCACCGGATCATCGACCTTGGTGATCTGTACAACATGGTCGGCACCGGCTCGCAGCGCTGAGTTCACCTGCGAGTCACGCTTCACCACAGAAATAACGTTGCATCCAGCGATCTTGGCTACCTGGATGAACATCAGACCGATCGGACCGGCGCCAATCACGGCGACCGAATCACCAATCTCCATCTTGGTTTCGTGCAAGCCACGCAGCACACACGCCAGCGGCTCGGTGATTGCCGCTTCTTCATAGCTGACGTGATTGGGAATCGCCAGCATGTTGGTCTCAACGATGCGGCGCGGAACGTGAATGTACTCAGCGTAGGCCCCGTTATTGAAAAGCAGGTCCTCGCAGAGATTCTCCTGGTGCTTGGAACAGTAAAAGCACATGCCGCAGGGTGCAGAGTTCAGCGCGACAACGCGCATTCCCTTCTTGAAGCCTTTGACGTTGGGTCCGACTTCTTCGATGACACCTGCCAATTCATGACCAAAGAGGGCCGGAGGAACGATCATACGGGCATGATAGCCACGCTGGTAGACCTTCAAATCGGTGCCGCAGGTCAGGGCTACTTGCACTTTGACCAGCACTTCCCCTTCGTCCAGCTTAGGGATCGGCACTTGCTCAATCTTCACGTCCTCTTTGCCGTAGAGGACGGCTGCTGTCATGTTTCCATTCACTCTATGAATCCTTCCATGCGCTGCCCGGTTGAATGACCACCTTCATCGAGTCCGGTTTGGGATGGGCAGCCAGATGCAGCGCATCGATCGACTCGGTCAGAGGATAACGATGGCTGATCAAGCGCTCCAGATCCACTTCACGATTCAGCACAAAACGCGCTGCGTCGTCCTGCAGATCCACCGAAGCGCTATAGGATCCCAACAGACTCTTTTCATCCACGCAAACGCTAGCAGGATCGATTACGGCCTCTCCGTGTTGCGTTTGTGCAAATAGCAATACGCGCCCGCCTGGACGCGCTGCATCCATAGCGGGACGAATCAGACCGCTTCCAGCTACAGCCAGAACAACGGCGTCAGCCCCTCGGCCCTCCGTCATTTTCTCGATTGTGGTAACGGTGTCGGAGGCAGAGGCGTCGATAGTATCGTTGAGGCCGAACGTCTCAGCTATT
>Ga0306920_100004813_pt1 | contig 17358 bp, 16 predicted proteins | sample flu12Cox44000170_FD_204666 | JGI IMG/M metagenome (GOLD analysis project Ga0306920, IMG submission 204666) | Lab enrichment of tropical soil microbial communities from Luquillo Experimental Forest, Puerto Rico - flux4day.12C.oxic.44.000.170 (v2)... | ecosystem: Environmental > Terrestrial >... | reverse complement strand
CAGGGCCGGGCCCAGTGCGGACCGGGGGATCGGCGCGTAGTCGTCGCCGGATGCTGGTGAGGTCACGGTATCTCCCTTGAGTCTGAGGCACGTCCCCTGGCGGCCGTGCGAGCCTTCGCTACGGATCCAGGCTTGCCGTCAGGCAGGTGAGCGGTCGTCACCGGATCTCGGTGATTCGCGCCGCCGACCGGACGCGCGGTGGCTTGGTGCCGATAGGGCCGTGTCGCCGACGGGAGCCTCGGCTGCTGGCAGCTGGCACCCGGTCCGCGCAGGACAAATTAGAGGACGCGTCCGGCACGGGCAGCCGAAATGAGAACGACGGACCGGGCACCTGGACCGAACCTGGCCGGGCACCGGTCCTAGGGCAAGTCATCAAGTAGCCGGAATGCGAATCATCGGAATCAGGTGACCACCGCTCACCGTGACGGCGCCTACCGTCGGCGTGGTCGATTCGTCATTCAGAGGAGGACAGCAGTGACATCTCCCATCTTGCCGGATTACGCACCGGTTCCGCGGGCCTCGCTCGGCCCCGCGGTCAACGACCAGGGCTACTACGTCGCACAGGTAGAGCGGAATCTCTACTGGGTCACCGACGGGGACTACCACTCGGCGTTCCTGACCACCCGGGACGGCGTGGTGCTGTTCGACGCGCCCCCGACCATCGGCCACAACCTGCAGCGGGCCGTGGACGAGGCCGCCGCCGCCGAGGGCGTGAGCAACACGGTGACCCACCTGGTCTACACGCACCACCACTCCGACCACGCCGGCGGCTCCTCGATCTTCGGGACCAACGTGGTCCGCATCGGGCACGAGGAATGCCGGCGGCTGCTGCTGCGGGATAATGACCCGGCCAAGCCGCCGCCGGAGGAGACCTTCGCCGACCGCCGCACCCTGGAGATCGGCGGCGAGCGCGTCGAGTTGGCGTGGCACGGCGGCAACCATTCGCCGGACAACATCTACATCCATTTCCCGGACCACGACACGCTCATGCTCGTCGACATCGTCCTGCCCGGCTGGGTGCCCTTCTACGGCATTAACCTGTCCGAGGACGTGCCCGGGTACATGGCCGCCCCGGCCACGGCGCTGTCCTACCCCTGGAAGCACCTCATCGCGGGCCACCTGGGTAGGCTCGGCACCCGCGACGATGCGATCGTGCACCAGCAGTACATCGCCGACATCGAAGCCGGCGCCAGGACGGCACTGGCCACGGTCGACCCGACCCCGTACTACCAGAAGTACCCCGACAACCCCTGGGCCGCGGTCAAGAGCCACCTGGATGCGGTAGCCGATGCTGCCGCGGCGCCCGTCATCGAGAAATACACCGGCGTGCTGGGAGCCGTGGACGTGTTCACGAACGCCACCGCCTTCACGATCCTGGAGTCGATCCGCCTCGACCTCGGCTACCGCATGGACGTTCACCCCTGACCCTGCGAGGCGACACCCTGATGCCCGACATGACGATTACCCCTAGCAAGGACGGCCCCTGCCTGGTATTCGGGCCGGTACGCCTGACCGATGCCGGCGGCCGCGAAATCTCCCGCCCCAGCCCAGGATGCAAGCGGCGCGCACCGTGCCCAGGCTGGCAGCGCAATCCGGCCGTGGATCGAGCACGTCCGGGCCTGCCGTCATGACCATTACGTCCGAGACACGATCCGGAGTTGGGCGGGTGACCGCGCTCTACCGCCGGGCTGGGAACGCCGGCCAAAGCCGCCTCGGCCTGGCCCTGCTGGTCATCGCCGTCTCCCAGCTGATGGTGCTGCTGGACACCACCATCGCCACCATGGCCCTGCCCCGGATCCAGTCGGCGCTCGGGTTCTCCACCACCGGTCTGCTGTGGGTCGTCAACCTCTACGGGCTGATCTTCGGCGGTCTGCTGCTGTTTTGCGGCCGGGCGGGTGACATCCTCGGCCGCCGCCGGGTCTTGATCGTCGGCCTGGTGCTGTTCTCGGCCGGGTCTTTGTTTGGGGGCCTCGCGCAGGACAAAGCATCGCTGCTGGCCGCGCGGGCATGTCAGGGCGTCGGTGCGGCGCTCATTGCCCCGGCGGCCCTGGCCCTGATCGTCACCAACTTCCCCGAGGGCCCGCATCGCAGCCGGGCCACCAGCGTTTATGCCTCGGTCTCCGCCCTCGCCAGCGCCGTCGGCCTCGTGGTCGGCGGCTTGCTCACCACCTACGCCTCATGGCGCTGGACGCTGATCGTCAACGTGCCGATTGGTATCGTGCTGGCCCTGGCCGCGCCCCTGGTGCTCAAGGAGCCGGCCCGCCAGTCCGGTCGGTTCGACCTACCCGGGGCGGTCACCTCCGCCGGCGGCATCGCCGCCCTGGTCTACGGGCTGTCGGCGGCCGCCCCGTCCGGCGCCTTCGACGTGTCCCACTGGGCCAGCGCCAAGGTGATCGCGACATTGGCCGGCGCGGTGGTTCTGCTCGTCGCCTTTGTCGCCATCGAGGCCCGCAGTAGCCATCCGCTGCTCCCGCTGCGGATCTTGGCCGACCGTAATCGCGGCGCTGGCTACCTGTCCGCCGCCGCCGTGGGCGTGGTCATCTTCGCGGTGCTGTACTTCGCCACACTGTTCTTCCAGGAGGTCTGGGGGTACTCGGCCCTCAAATCCAGCCTCGCCTACCTGCCCTGGATCGCGGCCTTCGGCATCGGCGCCGCTACGAGCACTCAGCTGCTGCCCCGCACCGGGCCCCGCCCGCTGATGATGGCCGGCTCCGTGTTCGGCGCCGGCGGAATGTACTGGCTGTCCCGGACCGGCGTGAACGACAGCTACTTCGGCCACGTCTTCGGCGCCTTCATCATCGCCGCCTTCGGGTTGAGCCTAGTCTCCGTGCCCTTCGTCGCGCTCGGCCTGTCGCGAGTCAGGCCGGCCGACTCCGGAGAGGCTGCCAGCGTCGTCAACGTGGCCCCGCTGGTCGGCGGCTCGGTGGGAATCGCTGCCCTCGGGACCGTGGCCTGGACCACCGCCGCCCACCAGATCCACCTGACCCAGGCCGGCGGGGCCGCGGCGACCCTTCGCCACGCGCTGGCCACCGGGTTCGACCGCGCCTTCCTGGTTGCCGCCGGAGTCGCCTTGACCATCCTGATCCTCGCGGTCGTGTTGATCACGGGAAAGGCCACCAGTGCCGCCGGCCAGGCCCTGCCGGTGGCATCGCCCCTGGCCGAGGAAGGCCAGCCACAACCGGAGCCCAACGGCGCGGCACCGACTACCGAAGTCTCACCAAATTGACAGCCAGGCGTGCTGGACGCCGTGGAGCGGTTTACGGGCGCCAGCGCAGCCTCGTTAAGCGCCGTACGCCGGCAGTATCGCTCCGCTCACCGGCGCTGCGGCGTCGCTGACCAGGAAGGCGATCACGTCGGCGATCGCCTCCGGCGCGACCGCGTGCGCGATCGCCTCCGCCGGGAAGACGGCCCGGTTTTTGGGGGTATCGAGGAGCTGCGGCGCGACCGCGTTCACCCGGATCCCCTGCGGGCGCAACTCGATGTCGAGGATGCGGGTCAGGTGAACCAGAGCGGCCTTGCTGACGCTGTAGGCCGCCATGCCGCCGGATGGCTCAAGGCCCGGACGGGCGGTTACGTGCACGATGGCACCGGAGCCCTGCTGCCGCATGTGCGGCGCGACCGCCTGGCTCAGCCACAGCGCGGGTCCCAGGTTGACGTCGATCATGAGCCGCAGCATCTCGGGAGTCGTAGCGAGCGCGTCTGCCGGACGGAACGCGCCGATAGTGTTCACCAGCACGTCAGGGGGCCCCACCTCGCCGGCGATCCGGTCGATGAGCCGCGTCGCCACGGCCGGGTCGGTGGCGTCGGCCACCTCGCGGCCGACGCCGTCGGGAAGGTCACCCAGCCCGCGCTCGTTCCGGTCGACTCCCACGACCGTGAGGCCGGCGGTGGCGAGGGTTACCGCCGTCGCGCGACCAAGCGGACCGCCTGCACCGGCCACGATCGCGACCTTTGCGTTCATGGCGTCACCGGCCAGATGATCTGCTCGTTGTCCAGCGTCATGTCGTTCTCCCTTGATCTTGTGATCGACGGACCCAGGGTTGCTGCGAGGCAGGTGAGAGGTCTTCACCGGATCATGGTGATTCGGCACGCCGGGACCAGAACCGAGGTTTCGGGCGGTCGCTGACAGTACGTACGCTGGCCTGGTGGCTCGGGCAACTCTCCGGTTGATCGACCGGGGTGATCTTCTCGCCGCGCTAGATCGCGCGGCGGCGAAGAAGGTGACGATCATCTCGGCTCCGGCCGGCAGCGGGAAGACGTCGCTGCTGCGCGCCTGGGCCGACCGTCCGGGGCAGCGGCACCGGCTGGCCGTCATGCACGTGCAGCGACATCAGCAGGACGCCCAGCAGTTCTGGCTGGCCCTGCTCAGCGCGGTCCGTCATGCTTCCGGGACCACCGGCCGGACGGAGCCGCCAGCTGCGACACCCGGGTTCAACGGGCGGGCGATGGTGGACCGGGTGCTATCGGAGCTCGAAGATCACCGCGGCCGCATCGTCCTGGTGATCGACGATCTGCACGAGCTGCACTCGCCGGACGCCCTGGCCCAGCTCACCCGGCTGCTGACCAACCTTCCCCCGAACGCGCATGCGGTGCTGGCGACGCGTCGTGATCTTCAGCTGCGCCTGCATCAGCTGCGCCTGGCCGGGGAGCTCACCGAGATCCGCGGGGAAGATCTGCGCTTTACCGAGCGCGAGACACGCGAGCTGCTTGACGCCTCCGGCATCACCTTGTCCGAGGCCGGCGCTGTGCTGCTGCACCAGCGGACAGAAGGGTGGGCCGCGGGCCTCCGGCTCGCGGCGATCTCCCTAGCCGATCACCCCGACCCGGAGCAGTTCGTCACGGAGTTCTCCGGCAGCGAGCGTACGGTCGCCGAGTACCTGGTCGCCGAAATGCTCGAGCGCCAGCCCGACGACGTCCAGCAACTGCTCTTGCGTACCTCGCTGCTCGACCGGGTCAACGGTGAACTGGCCGACCTGCTGACCGGCCGCCCGGGCTCGGAACGGATCCTGCTGAGCCTGGAGGACGCGAACGCGTTTGTCGTATCGCTAGATCCCGAGCGGACCTGGTTTCGGTACCACCACCTGTTCGCGGACCTGCTCCGGTTGGAGCTGCGCCGGACGCTGCCGGCCCAGGTGCCGGTGCTGCACCGGCGGGCCGCGGAGTGGTTCCTCTCGCACGGCCAGGTGGTCGACGCCATCGGGCACACCCAGGCGGCGGGCGACTGGCCTGACGCGGCCCGGCTGCTCGCCGACCATTCGTTCAGCCTGACGATGGACGGACAGCAGCAGACCATCCGGGCGCTGCTGCGGGCCTTCCCGCCGGGCGCGGACTACCCCGAGCTGGCCCTGATCCGCGCCGGGCATAACGTCGCCGAGGGACGGCTGGACGAGGCGGCCGCCCACCTGGCGGTCGCCGAGGCCTACGCCGAGACGACGCCGCCGGATCGTCAGCGGCGCCTCCGGATAGCGATCGCGTCGCTGAAGCTGGCGCTGGCCGCGCGGCGCGGTGACCTGGCCGACGTCACCGAACAGGCCAGGTTCCTCGCCTCCCCGGTATCCGGGCAGTCCGACGAGGACATCGCACTCGGCAACGACTTGCGGGCGGTGGCGCTGATGAGCCTGGGGACCGTCGAGGCGTCGCGGGGGCTGCCCGACGCCGAACGCCATCTCCGGGAGGGCGCCGTGCTGGCCCGGAAGATCGGCCGGCCCTACCTCGAAGTCAGGTGCCTCGCGCAACTCGGTTTCGCGTCGAAGGTCCGCCCGTTCGCCACGGCCCGCAGGCGCAGCCAGGAGGCGGTCGTGTTGGCCGAGCGGTACGGCTGGGGTGCGGAGTGGTTTATCGCGCCCGCGCTGATCATGCTGGCCGGCACGATGGCGTGGACGGGTGAGTTTGACGAGGCCGAGCGGTGGCTGCAGCGCACCGTGCGGGCCCTGCAGGCAGACACCGGGGCGGACATCAGGCTGCTGCTGCACCACACGACCGGGCAATTGCGGGCCTGCCGCGGCCGCCACCATGAGGCGCTCGAGGAGTTCAGCGCGGCCGAAGACCTGGGATCGCGGCTGGAGGGATCGCACGCGCTGGCAAGCCAGGTGACCGGCTGGAGGCTGGCCGCTCAAGCCCGCCTCGGCAGGCCCGGCGAAGCCCGCGCGGCGCTCGCGGCGCTCGATGACGAGCGGGCCGGCGCCGGTGAGATCCGTAATGCCGTCGCGGTGATCTGTCTCGCGGAAGGCGATCCGGCCAGAGCTCTAGACGTGCTGAAGGACGTTCTCGATGGCACGGCACCGGTCATCGGTTACGTCACGGTCGTTGAGGCGCAGCTGCTCGCCGGGCTCGCCCACCGCCAGCTCGGTGACCAGCGCGCAGCGAATCAAGCGGCTGAACGTGCACTGGCCCTGGGCGAGTCTGACCGGCTGGTCCTGCCGTTCGCGATGACGGGCTCGGCCGAGTTGCTCGAGGCGCTGCCGCGGCATGAGACGGCGCACGCCGCCTTGCTCGCCGACATCCTCGACGTCCTGCACGGCTCATCCCCGGCGGCCGAAGATCAGCCGCCGCTTCGCGATGTCGAGGAGCTCAGCCCGGGCGAGCTGAGGGTACTGCGATATCTCCCGACGAACCTGTCCCGGCCCGAGATCGCCGGCGAGCTGTCCGTCTCGGTGAACACTGTCAGCACGCACGTCCGCAGCATCTACGCCAAGCTCCAGGTCCGGGACCGCTCCTCGGCCGTGCAGCGCGCCCGGGAGCTGCGGCTGCTGGCGGCTGGCCGCGCGCGCTAGGCGACGATCACCGGATCCTGGTGATGCGGGCTCACCTGCTCGCTCGTGACCATGGCGGCATGGACCCGGCACCCGCCTTGTACAGGATCCGGATCAAGGGGCACCTCGGCGCCACGGTGCTGTCCGCGTTCCCGGCGCTGGCCCCGCGCCATCACGGCGCGCATACCGTCCTGACGGGCGTGCTGGATCAGCCGGCACTGTATGGCGTGCTGGCCGAGATCGAGGCGCTCGGCCTGGACCTGCTCGAGGTTCGCCGACTTACCCCGAACCGCGGATCACCGGAATCAGGTGACCGCCACTCACCGTGATCGCCGCTATCGTCGGCGCGTCCCTTTCGCAAGGAGAAGGAGCTGCTCCCATGACCAGTGCCGCAGTGCGAGACCCGCTGGCCGACCATCTCATCACCCCGCAGAACGCGGCGTTCTTGCTTATCGACTACCAGCCCTCCCAGATATCCGGGGTCGGCTCGATGGATCGCGCGCTCCTGCTCAAAAACGCGGTCTCGACGGTCAGGACCATCAAGACCTTCGGGATCCCGGTCGTGCACTCGACCATTAACGTCGCATCCGGCCGGGGAGGGCCAACCCTGCCCGAACTCGCCGACCTGCTCGAAGACGACAAGCCGCTCGACCGGACCACCACCAACTCCTGGGAGGACATCGAATTCGTGCAGGCCGTCCACGCCACCGGCCGCCGCAAGCTCATCATCTGTGCCTTGTGGACCGAGATCTGCATGGCCTTTACCGCCCTGGATGCACTGCGCGAAGGATACGAGGTCTACCCGGTCGTCGACGCGATCGGCGGCACCTCGCCCGAGGCCCACCGCGCAGGCCTTGACCGCGTGATGCAAGCCGGCGGGCAGCCGATCAGCTGGGTCTCTCTTGCGGTGGAGCTGCAGCGCGACTGGGCCCGCCAGGACACGGTCGCCGCGATCATCGAGATCGTCCTCACTGACCGCCTGTTGAAGGAGCAGGAGCGCACCTGACCGCCGTAGCGTGACAGGTACCCCCACCCCAGGGAAGGAAGTGGCTCAGTGACCGAGGATTCCAGCCGCGTCGCGTGGCTGCAGCAGGCGCGCTCTTACCTGCGCCAGGCTGATCCCGTGCTGGCGCGCCTCATCGATAACCGGCCGGACTTCGACCCCCGGGCGTGGATTACCCAGCTCCCGCCGATGGACCTGTACGGTGCCCTGCTGTTCCAGGTCACCGGCCAGCAGCTGTCCGTCGCGGCGACCCGCCGGACCCTGGCCCGCATCCAGGCCTTGTTCGGCGAGCACCTGCCCTCCCCTGCCGACCTGCTGGCCGTAGATCCCGGCCAGCTCCGCGAGGCCGGGCTGTCGTGGCGGAAGATCAGCACGCTGCGCGACCTGGCCGAGCGGCTGACGGACGGTCGGCTGAACCAGGACGTGCTGAGCAGCCTGCCCGACGACGAGCTCCTGGCCGAGCTCACCACGATTCCCGGGATAGGTCCCTGGACCGTGCAGGGCGCCATGCTCATCGCGCTCGGCCGGGAGGACGTCGTGCTGCCAGGCGACCTAGCGCTGCGCAAGGCCGTCCAGGCCGCCTACCGGCTGGACCACCTGCCTGCCCAGCAGGAGGTCCTGGCCGTCGCCGAGAAATGGCGGCCCTACCGCAGCCTGGCCACTAGCTACCTGTTCTCCGCCGCCTTCGAGCCAGCCGCGGCACCACCGGAGAGCACCTCAGCTTCTGATCATGCGGCGACCGCGGCCAGCAGGGTGGGCGGGTCGTAGCCGCCGCGGTGGACGACGCCCTCGATGAATAGAGTCGGCGTACCCAGCACCTGGCCGGAGGCCAGGCCGCTGTCGACATCCCGGCGGATCCGCTCCAGCACCGCGTAACCAGCCCGGTCGCGTTCGAACGCGGCCAGGCCGAGGCCGAGCTGGGCGGCGTACCCGCGCAGGTTGCTGTCTTCGAGCGCCCTCTGCCGGCGGAACAGCAGCTCGTGCAGGTACCAGAACCGGCGTTGCCGCGCGGCGGCCTCCGCCGCGGCCGCCGCGGCGAGGGCGTGCGGGTGGATGCCGGTTAGGGGAAAGTGCCGGAACGCGAACCGCACGTTTCCGCCGCGCGGCGGGGCGCCGTACCATCCGGACGCCGCCGGGATGGCCGCCGTCGCCGACCTTGTGCTCAAGACCCTCGCCAGGCCGCCGGTCCGGTTAGGCCGGTTCGTCGTATTGGGCGGCGATCCGGATCATGGTGACGCGGGAGCTGATGCCCAGCTTGTCGAAGGCGTGGCGGAGGTGCCCGTTGACGGAGTGGCTGGCAAGTCGGGATCGGGGCGGCCGGTTCGTGTCAGTCAGTTGACTGGCCCTGACCGATCCCGCCGACTTATGCCGGTCATGAAATCGCGCGATCGTGGGATGTGCCCCAAAGGGTCCTGGCGCGAGAATCACCGGTGGGTGCCGTGCCCTAGAACGGAGTGACGGAGATGGGCCGGGCGTTGGCGTTTCAGGAGTGGGGATCCAGAATTGATCTGGTGAGAGCTCTGCGCCCAGGCGGTGAAGAAGGCGTGCCTCTCAGCGGCCGGGACCGCGAGCTAGGCACGCTGAGCAACCTCGTCGACCAGGTGAGTGAGGGCGGCGGCGCGGTCGTCGTACGCGGCGAGGCTGGCATAGGAAAATCTTCGCTGCTGACGAACTGCGGCCAGCACGCGGCCGCCCGCGGGATGCGGACGCTGGCCATTTCCGGTGCGCAGTCTGAGGCGCATCTGCCTTTTGCCGGGCTGCATCAGTTGCTGCAGCCGCTGCTCAGTCAGCTCGGCGCTCTTCCACGTCCGCAGCGTGCGGCGCTGGAGGCGGCGTTCGGCATGAACGACTCTGTTGCGCCAGAGCGTTTCCTGATTGCCCAGGCGGCGCTGGATCTCCTGGTGGAGGCCGCGCAGCCCGCTCCGTTGCTGCTCATTGCCGACGATGCGCACTGGATCGACCGTCCGACCTGCGACGTACTGGCCTTCGTGGCCCGCCGGGTGCGTTTCGAGCCGGTAGCGCTGGTGCTGGCCATCAGGGAGGGTATCGATGATCCCTTTGCGGCGGCTGGGCTCCCGGAGCTGGTGATCGGGCCGCTCGACGACGCGTCGGCTGGCGCGCTGCTGGACATGCATGCCCCGGGGCTTTCGCCCGCGCTCCGGGATCAGCTGCTACGGGCCGCGGCGGGTAATCCGCTCGCGCTGGTGGAACTGCCGGTGGCCCTCGGCCCGGAGCGGCTCACTGGGCAAGACCTGCGCGCCGATCGGCTGCCGCTGACTGCGCGGCTCGAGCACGCGTTCGCGGCGCGGGTCCGGGAACTTCCCGCCCGAACCAGGACACTACTGCTGACCGCCGCCGCGAACGACTCCGCTAGCCTGGCCGAGCTGCTTCACGCGGGGAGCCTGGCCGGGGGAGAGCCGGCCGTTCTGGGCGATCTTGGTCCCGCGATATCAGCGCGGTTGGTGGAAGTGAACGATACGACGATCACGTTCCGTCACCCACTGGTACGTTCGGGCATCTACCAGCAAGCGGACCCGGTGGAACGCAAGGCGGCGCACGCCGCGTTGTCTGAGGTCCTGGCCGGCGAGCCTGACCGTAGTATCTGGCACCAGGCCGCCGCCGCGATCGCGCCGGACGAGAAGCTCGCCGCTGGTCTGGAGGAGGCGGCCAGCAGCGCTCATCGACGAGGAGCCGTCATGACGGCGGTGGCCGCGCTGGAACGATCGGCGGCGCTCAGCTGCGAGCCGTCGGCCCGGGGCGAAAGGCTCATCCACGCCGCCCAGCTGGCCTTTGAGCTGGGACGCCGTGACGTCGTGCTGCGTCTGCTACGTGAAGCTGACCCGATTACGCAGGCCCCGTTGACCCGAGCGCGGATGGCCTGGATCCGGGAGAGCTTTACTGACGGGATACCAGGAACCGGACCGGCCTTCCTGGAGCTGATCCCGGCCGCCGAACAGACCTGGCAGGCTGGCGATCACGACCTGGCCATGAACCTGCTGGCTGGCGCGGCCTTGCGGTGCTTCTGGGGGCGCCCTGGCGAATCGGCGAGGAAAGCCGTGATCACAGCGGCCGCCCAGATGGACGTCGACGCTCGCGATCCCCGCCTGGTGGTCAGCCTCGCATGGGCCTCGCCGTTTGCCGAGGGCGCCCGGGCGGTCGCTTGCTTGCCGCGGCTGGACGACAGCGGCGGCATCGACTCGGTCGCGGCCCGGCTGTACGGCATGGCTGCCGCGGCCGTCGGAGAGCACCGGCTCAGTCAGGATTACAGCACCCGGTCGATCGCTGGCCTGCGCGAGCAGGGACGCCTGGCTTTGCTGGCCCAGGTCTTGGTGGTACGAACGTGGAACCGGATTCACCTAGGCCGGTTCGACGCGGCCCTGGCCGATGCCGAGGAAGCGGGACGCCTGGCCCGCGAGACCACACAGCCTTTCTGGGAAAGCCAGGCCCGCGCCGCCGAAGCGACCGTGGCGGCGGTGCACGCTGACGAAGACAAGGCCGAGGAACTGGCTCGGACGGCAGAGTCCGAAGCGCTTCCCCTGCGGGCGAGTGCTGTTCTGGCTGAAGTTCAGCTGGCACGTGGATGGGCGGCGCTCGGCGGCGGACGTTTCGCAGAGGCCTACGAGCATCTGAGCGGTCTTCTTGACCGCAGGGATCCCGTTTACCACTACGTCAAGTCAACCTGGTCGATCGCCGACCTGGCCGAGGCGGCGGTGTACAGCGGACACCGGGACGACATCGCCGGCACCATGGACGAGCTGGAGGAGCTGTCGGCGCGCATCTCGTCTCCGCAGCTCCAGGTGGCGATGCGGTGTGCTCGCCCGCTGGTCGCCGCCGACCATAACAAAGAAGCGCTGTTCCTCGCCGCGCTGCATTCGGACCTGGCCGACTGGCCTTTCGCCCGGGCGCGGCTCCAGCTCGCGTACGGCTCCTGGCTTCGCCGGCAGCGACGCGTCGCCGACTCACGCGGTCTGCTGCTCGCGGCCAGGGACGGCTTTGACGATCTCGGCGTTCAGCCGTGGGCTGAGCGGACGCGGGAAGAGCTTCGCGCCGCCGGGGTGACCAGTCCCAAGCGAGCCATCTCCGCACGTGATCAATTGACGACCAGCGAGCTGCAGATCGCCCAGATGGCGGCCGCGGGTCTGACCAACCAGGAGATCGGGCAGCGCCTCTACCTGTCCCCCCGCACCGTCAGCTCTCATCTTTACCGGATCTTCCCCAAACTCGGGATCACGTCGCGGAGCCAGCTGCACGCTGCCCTCGCATCCCGGAAGATCCCCGCCGAGACCAGATGACCAGCCAGCTTCGCCGCGTCGCCTACGTCATTTGACTTTGCCGGCCTGGATCCCGCCGTTTGCGGCGCCTGGAAAGACCGTCGCGTGACTGAGGCTAAAGTGCACCGGCCTGCCTAGCTTGGAAAATGCCCTGCTCAGGGCAACGAGCCACGGCCACCGACAGGAGAATTACATGACTCACTCTGCCCCTTCACCTGGGCCCACGGTCGTGCTGGTGCACGGCGCGTTCGCCGACGCAGGCAGCTGGGCGCCGGTTACCGAGCGCCTCGTCGCGGCCAGCGTCCCGGTGCTGGCGATCGTTAACCCGCTGCGCGGTCTGAAGACCGACGCCGCTTATGTGGCCAGCGCCATCAGCCAGATCCCCGGTCCGGTACTGGCCGTCGGGCACTCCTACGGCGGCGCGGTCATCACCAACGCCGTGCCTCAGACCAGTAACGTCCTGGGCCTGGTCTACGTCGCCGCGTTCGCGCCCGACGAAGGAGAGGTGCTCGCCAGCATCGTCGCCCGGTCCCGGGACAGCATCCTCACCGGCGCCACCCAGGAAAGGCAGTTCCCGGTCGGTGCCGGACCGGACACCGCGGTCGAGCTCTACATCGACCCGGCCCGGTTCCGCGAGGTCTTCACCGCCGACCTTCCCCAGCTGGAGTCCGACGTCTACGGCCTGTCCCAGCGGCCCATCGCGGCCAGCATCTTCGGCGAGGAAACCGGCCACCCAGCCTGGAAGGACCTGCCGTCCTGGGCCGCGATCGGCACCGCCGACAGGGCCGCGGGTGCCGACGTCGTCCGGTCGATGGCGCAGCGGGCAGGCGCCAAGATCACCGAGATCGAGGGCTCCCACGTGATCATGATCTCCCAGCCCGATGCGGTCACCGAGGTAATCCTGACCGCCCTCAAAGCAGTGAGCTGAAGGGAAAGCCATGTCTTCGCAAGTTAAGCCGAGCCTCGTGTTCGCGCATGGCATCTGGGCCGACGGATCGTGCTTCAACAAGGTGATCCCGCCCCTTCAGGCCGAAGGGTATGAGGTGGTGTCCGCGCAGTACGGCCTGGACACCAACGAGGCCGACGTCGCCGCGACGCTGCGCACCCTGGGCCGGGTCCACGGCCCGGTCCTGCTGGTCGGCCACTCCTACGGCGGCAGCGTCATCACCGCGGCGGGCACCGATGACCGGGTCGCGGGGCTGGTCTACATCGCCGCGCTGGCCCCGGACGAGACCGAGACCTCCCAGGGCCAGCAGGACAAATTCCCGGTCACCGACGTGTTCCAGCACGTCGAGGTCGCTGACGGCCGCGCCTGGATGCTCCCGTCGGGTGCTGCGTGCTTCGCCGGTGACCTGCCCGAGGACGAGCAGAAGGTGGTCTGGGCGACCCACTTCGCGCCCGCTGCTGAGCTGTTCCTGCACAACGCGCCCGGGGTCGCGTGGCGGACCAAGCCGAGCTGGTACATCGTCGCCGAGCACGATCACACCGTCCACCCCGAACTGGAGCGCGCCGCGGCCAAGCGGATGGGCGCCACCACCTACGAGTTCGACTCCAGCCATGTCCCCATGCTGTCCCAGCCCGACCGTGTCCTCGACGTCATCCGCACCGCCGCCAAGGCCATTTAACTATCCACATCACCACGGCATCAGCTCCTGGCTGTCCCCCCCGGGCCAGCATCCCGCGCCGGTACCGCTGGCCTCTCCACCGAGAGAGGCCAGCAGGCGCCGAGGGCAGTCGGCGGCCGGGCCGGGCCGGCATCGCAACCAAGGAGCGGGCAATGAAGACCATCGCTAGCGGCCCCCGGGCGCGTCCAGCACCTGTGACAGGCCGGTCGGCCAGCACGGCTGAAGGATCCCCGCCGGCCGGTGACACGATACGTGCTGCCGCGGCCGAAGCGCTGGGAACCTTCATCCTGGTCCTTGCGATCACCAGCACGGCCGTCGCCGTGACCTTGGCCAGGCCGCTCGCCGGAGCTCCCTACGGGTCGCTGGCCGTGCCGGTAGCCGGCGGCCTGGCCCTGGCCGTGCTGGTGGCCGGCCTCGGGCCGGTGTCCGGCGCCCACCTCAATCCCGCGGTCACCCTCGCCCTGGCTGCCAACCGGCGCTTGTCCTGGATCTGCGTGCCGGGCTACCTGATCGCCCAGTTCGCCGGGGCGATCGCCGCCGCCGCGACCACCTGGGCCCTGTACGGCAACCAGGCCCGGACCCAGGCCGGCCTCGCCGCCCCCTACCCGGCCGCCGGGGTGGGCGCGCCCCGCGTCTTCGTCGCCGAGGCGATCGTCACCTTCATCCTGGTCCTGGTCATCACCTCCGTCACCACCGGCAGCACCATCCCGCCCGCCGCCGCCGCCGCGGCCATCGGATCCGCGCTGGCCGCCGCCATCTTCATCAGCGGGCCCCTCACCGGGGCCGGGGTGAACCCGGCCCGGGCCCTGGGACCCATGATCCTCACCGGCCGGTTCACCGACTGGTGGGCCTACCTGGCCGCACCCGTGATCGGCGGCACCCTAGCCGTCACCGCCCACCAGCACCTCCTGCACACCAGCAGTAGCCCCCAGGCCAACGGCCCAGCTGCCGACGGCCCGGCACCGACATGAACCTCGACCCCCGCCAAAGGTCAGACCAAGACCTGGAACAGACAGGAACGACGTGGGCTCTGAAAACGTCATGGAGGTCCTGGTGCGCCGCCACGTCATCGACACCGAACGGCCGTTCCCCGACGTCCTGGACGGCATCTGGGGCGGCATCAGCCAGCCCGACATCGACGCGCTGTTCAGCACGCTCGCGGCGAGCACCACCTACGAGCAATTCAGCTCGCTCGTCGCGCACGCCCAAGGCAGCGCCGGCCTGATGCGATTCCAGCACCTCAACGACGACCGGGTGCTGACCCTCGACCCCCAGGCACCAGACTGGACCGGACGCCGGCTCGTCCGCCTGATCGCCGGCAACCCGGTCACCCTCGGCCAGATGACCCGCCACGTCGCCGACGCCGGCTCCTACGCACCAGTCACCATCTTGATCCAGGAGCTGCCCGACGGCCGAACCCGGGTCGCCTACGACACGGTCGCCAGCGCCATCGCCCCTACCACGATACGGCCGCCTCAGAGGTAGCCCGCCGGCTCGACACCGAAGTGCTCGACCTCCTGCGTCAGGCGACCGAAGTATCAGGACCGCACTGAGCCCGCCGTCGATTTCCGGCATCGGCATCGGAGAGACAGCCGGCAGTCCGCCATGACCAGGACTACATCTGGCGCAAGGTCCACCCAAGCGCCAGCCCGTGGCAATTATCGTTCGAGCGTGGGAGCGTCCGACCCACGGATCCGGGCATCGGCAACCTGACTGCAGTCAACCTGCGGATGCCTCGCCGCCGTCCCGCGGATGAGGATGGTGTCATGACCCTTGCCTTTGACGTGTTCACGGTAAACCCCCGGCCCATCCCGAGCGCGGTGCCGGGTTTCGAGGACGCGGTAGGCCCCGCCACCTGGCCGCCGAGCACCTCGACCCTGATCAGTGATGACGGCGACGCCCTGCTGGTCGACTGCCTGATCAGGGAACAGGACGCACGCGACCTGGCGGCGTGGGTGAAGTCCCACGGCTGCGCGCCCGGATTCGTCTACATCACCCATCCGCACGCCGACCACTTCCTCGGGCTGCCCGAGATCATGGCCGCGTTCCCCGAAGCCAGGCCGGTAGCCCTGGCCGAGTCCATCCCCGCGGCGCAAGAGCAGATCTCGCCTGGCTACATGCAGGTCTGGGGCGGGTTCTTTCCCGGCCAGCTGACCGCCAAGCCGGTCGCGCCGGAGCCGCTGGCGGGCACCACCATTCCGGTCGGCAGCTCAGCGGCCACGCTCATCCCGGTCGGCACCACCGACACCGGGCACTCAAGCATCGTCCACGTGCCCGACCTGAGCCTGGTCGTCTCCGGCGATGCCGTCTACAACCAGACGCACATGTGGCTGAGCGGGTCTACACCGGACTCCCGGGCCAGCTGGCTGCGGGCGCTGGATACCGTGGCCGGGCTGGGGGCCGACACGCTCATCGCCGGCCACCGCAACCCGCTGGCCGCCGACGACGACGCCCGCCGCCAGATCGGCGACTGCCGCCGCTATATCGCTGATTTCGAGACGGCGCTGGCCCGCAGCTCCGTCCCGGCCGAGCTCATCAACCAGATGACCGCCGCCTACCCCGACTTCGCCAACCCCTACACGTTGTGGGTCGCGGCCTACGATCTACTCGGCGCCAAAGCCTGATCCTTGTATCTGTGCCGTCCTGCTCGGGTCGTTATCCGAGGCCGAACGCGCACAGCTTGTCGTTGTTGAGCGGCGGGGTGCTGCCGCCAAGACATCGTGTGCCGCAGTATCCCGAGCCCTAGTAGATGCTGCCGTGGACGATCGCGGCGCCGCCGGTTACCGTAATCGATCGGTTGGTCGACAGTTGGGTTGCTCGGTCAATCGCGCGTTGCGCCGCGCGGCGGTGAGTACGTATTCCTCCTGCGGCGGCCACGGGAAGGCGGGGGAGCGGCTGCTCAGCGCCACGTATCCGTGCAGCGCGCACCATAGCGCGATCGAGTCGCTGACCACGTCATCGCTGGCCGAGACGCCTGCGCTGACGCAATCGGCGATTCCCTGGCGGAGCAGTCCGAACGCGCGGGCGCCGGGCATCGTGGTGATCGATTTCGCCGGTTCCGGGGCGGTGTAGCTCGCCTTGGACCCGGACCACACCTGCCGCGTCAGTTAGCAGCGCGTGCCTCGACGCGCTGCTTGAGAGCTTGGTTAAAGTTCCCGAAGTCGGTCTCGGTCCGCGAAATGAGCTTTCCCGTGAACGGGACCAGCACGCCGCGGTACGTCTCCGACTGTGTGAGCCGCGTGTGCCCCCCGAGGTCCTCGAACGCGAACTGGTGCGTGCCGTCGAAGATGCCGGGCATGATCACCCGGACGATCCACCGGAGCATGACACCAGGCTTTGCGACGAGCACGCGCGGTTTGAAGGTCATCGCCCTGCCCTGGGACGGAACCATCCGCATGATGAGCGTCGCGCCTTCTGTGAGTTGCCCCGAAGCGGACTGGATGAACGGGTTCCAGTCTGTATAGGAGTCCAGGTCGGCGAGGACCGCCCAGACCTCCTCCGGCGACGCCGCGATGTCTACGCTGGCCGAGATCGTACGCATTGGTCGTCACTCCTGATCCGAAAGGAAAGGGGCCGGAACCGGCAGCGCCAGTCCCGGCCCGAGGTGCCGAGATACGCCGATGCCGGTCAGGACGCGGGCGCCGCCAGCGGATCCGGGGGGAAGTTGACCTGGCCGTTGTTGTTCTTGGCCTGGTCGGGCGGGGTGA
>Ga0306920_100004812_pt1 | contig 17359 bp, 18 predicted proteins | sample flu12Cox44000170_FD_204666 | JGI IMG/M metagenome (GOLD analysis project Ga0306920, IMG submission 204666) | Lab enrichment of tropical soil microbial communities from Luquillo Experimental Forest, Puerto Rico - flux4day.12C.oxic.44.000.170 (v2)... | ecosystem: Environmental > Terrestrial >... | reverse complement strand
TCTCTGCACTATCTCCTTGCCGTTACCTTCGGGCAGACTGGTCTGGCCGCGCGCACCTCCCGCGGCTAGGATCAACAAGCCAACCGTGGCGACTGTTAGAGCTCCTTTTAACATCGCTTTTCCGACCCGTTCTACTACGAAGTCGGCGAGGCAGTTCTTGCGCGAATCTCGAACTTTACTAGCGGTGTGATCCGCTTCGCATCGTTCGTCGCCGCCGTCTTCGTCTCTGCACTTGCCGCATCGGCCCTAGCGCTCGCCCAGTATGTGGCTCCAGAGCACCACCACGCGCCTTCAGGACACTCGGTTGCGCCGTTATCTGGCGATCACGCAGCGCCGCTCCCCTACCAGCCGGCGCCGCTACCCTACGGGCCGGCACCGCCGATCGCCCGGCCGGCACCGCCTATTCATGATCCAGCGCTGCCCGCGCCGTCGATTCGTAACACCGGCCCGTTCGAGCGAACCGGCATCGTTGCTCCCGATCACGACGGGCTCCGACCTCCGGTGGTTTCCCTGCCGCTGAAGCCCGCGATACAAGAGCCGGCGTTGAGTACGACACTGGTGACGACGCCGAAGCGGTCCGCTTGGCGCACCCGGCAATGGAACGACTGGCCATGGAATTACATCTGGCCCTGGTCGCCGATCTCATACTGTTCGGGTTACGGCTTTTGGGGCAAATGGGGGTTGTTGACGACGCCGAGCAGTTCGCCTGACTCACCATTTTACGCCCAGCCCTTTGAGATCTACTCCGCGTACGAATTCGGACCGTGGGGCCCAGCAGCTGCGTGGGAGGCGGCCTACGGACTACCTCAAAGCTCGTGCGGCTTCGCGAATTTCAACGTATTCTGATGACCGACTCCGGTGCGTTCCATGCATCGACAAACGATTTCAGAATTCCGGCGGTGAACCCCCAGATGTGCCATCCCTCGAAGTCGAAGGCGTACATCGTCCGGCTGCGTGCTCTACTAAACTCGGCGTCTTCATAGATCGCGCCGTTCGCGACGATCGCCGTTAAAGGGACCGTGAAGACACCGACGATCTCCGCACCGTCGACCGAGAGGCGCACGTTCGCGTCGACCATCCCAACGACCGGGGTGATCAGCAAGCGATTTAAAACTTGCTCGGCGTCCGGTAATCGACCAACGATGCTGACGTGCTCAGCACCGATGCCTAGTTCCTCGGACAGCTCGCGCAGGGCTGTCTTAACCGGATCTCCGGCGTCAATCGGATCTGCGGTTCCCCCGGGGAAGCCGATCTGTCCTGGATGACGGCGTAAGTGTTGCGCGCGTTCCACGAAGATGACGCTGCGCGGAGTCTTCATGAAAATCGGCACCAACACGGCTCCACGACGCCATCGGTCCGCATGCGGGCTGGGAGCTTGGTCCACGAGACCGAGTTCGCCGCCTGCAAGTGCGTCGACTGGTCACGCGTGGAAGCGTTGAAACGCTGAGTCGATGTAAGCATGGGCTTCTTTGCGCCTCCCGATCCTCGACGAATCGAAAACGACGGCCGCACTCCGCTGGGAGTGGCGACCCGCGCTTCGAAGTGTATCGCTCTCGCGGTGCTGGCCTCTCTCATTGCGGTGATCGGCGCCTATGTCGCGAATATCGAAGTCGGGCTGCACGAGGCGGCCGTAACGCGCGGCGTTGTACTCCTGCCGGGACTGTACGAGCCGGTTACGATCGTCCGCGACCGCCGCGGCGTCCCACACATCCGCGCCGCCAACGAGCACGATCTCTACTTTGCCGAAGGTTACGTCCAAGGTTCCGATCGACTCTTCCAACTCGAGCTCTCCCGTCGCTATGCCTACGGCCGGCTCGCAGAAGTCTTCGGCCTAAAAGCGTTGACGCTCGACAAAGCGCAGCGCGCAGTCGACGTCAGCGGCATCGCCGAGCGCCAGTTGCGCGGGCTCACGCGACGTGAGCACGAAGCGCTGGTTGCATTCAGTAACGGCGTTAACGCGGCGGCGTCAACGCAGCCGCTGCCGGTCGAGTTCCGCATGCTGTTCTATCGCCCGGCGCGGTGGACACCCAAGGATTCCCTCGCAGTCTCCGTCTTGGCCTCGCTCGAGCTTGCCGACTCCTGGCATAACGTATTCGCACGCGACCTCGTCTGGAAGGAGCGCGGGGCGCGTTGCTTTGACACTCTCTTTCCTTTATCGGATGCTCGGTACGACGTCGCGCTCGATGGCAGCAGCGCCACGCAACGCGCGCAGACTCGGAAGCGCAGCTGTGCCGCGTGGGTAATAGCGGCGCGGCCGCAGCGCCCCGCAATCGGCAGCAATGCATGGGCGGCGGGAGCGATGCGGTCGGTCGACGGAGATGCGCTCGTCGCAAACGATCCGCACGTCGAGCTTTCGATTCCCGGCATCTGGTATCTCGTCGACCTTGCCTCGCCGCAGATGCACGCTGCAGGTGCCACGATCGCCGGCATCCCGGGCGTCATTCTCGGGCACAACGAGCACCTGGCGTGGGCATCGACCAACGGTGAGATGGCGACGACCAGTGTATTCGAGGCCGGACACCTCAGCCGAGCCGCTTGGCTTCTGGAACGGTTTCACGTGCGCTTTTCGCACGACGCTACCGCCGCGTACTATCGTACCGCGCGCGAATTCTCGGTCAACAACGACAACGATTACGCGGCGATCTCCCTCGTGCGCTGGCCGATCTACGCGCAAATCCGGTCGACGATTTCAACCGTGCTCGCACTCGATCGCGCGCGCAACGTGACCGATGCTCTTCGGATTCTCGCGAACTACCGCGGCTCGCCTCAGAATTTCATATTAGCCGATCGCAGCGGGCGGGTTGCCTACCATACTGCGGGGCTCGTCCCAAACGATCCGGCTTGGGGACGTTACGTGCACCGCGCGCGGGATCTGCACGAGAACTTCGCTCCATTGGCTTTTGACCAGCTTCCAGCCACAGCGCCGGCGCGTGATGCGATCCTCATCTCCGCGAACAATAAGCCCTACGGTTCTGACTACGCATACCGTTTGGCCGCGCAATTCGAGCCGCCATATAGGGCGTATCGCATCGCCGAGCTCTTGCACGCGCGCCCGGCCTACGATGCCGCATACTTTGCGCGGATGCAGCTCGACACACTCTCGCCAATCGACCTGGAGATCGCGCGCGACGTCGTGCGACTCGCACGCGCGCATTCGACGCAAGAAGCCGGCACGCAGGCGCTCGGTATGCTGGAAAGGTGGGACGGACGTTTCGCGCCGGATTCGCAGGCCGCTGCCCTCGAGCATGCGCTGCGACTCACGCTCTTCGAAGAAACGCCGGCGCTGGGCGCGGAGCTGGGAGAGTTGCGTGAGCGGCTTCGAGCTCCAACGCGTGACATCGCGCTGGACGTCCGGGGAGCGCTTCCGTTTGCCTTCTACGATTTGCAGACGTGGCGCGACGCGGGCGGCGTTTCGATCGAACATCCGCTGGCGTTGCTAAACTTCGGATTTCTGAACGGCGGCTGGCTTCCAGGCGCCGGAGACGAAGATACGATTCACTTGCAAGAACCGGGATTCACGCAAGGCTTTCGTGCAGTCTGGGACGTCGGTGACTGGGATCGTGGCGGCATTTCGATCCCAAGCGGCGAGTCGGGAGAACCTGGTTCCGAACATTACACCGACCTCACCCGCGCATGGATTGACGGGAAGCTCGAGTCGCTTCCGTTCACTCGCGCAGCAATTGCACGGAGCGCCGCCGACACATTGGCACTTACACCGCAGCGGTAACGAGCGAGTTCAGCTCCTGGCGGATAACTACTCGTTGCCGGCGCGTGGAGCACGCTTGAGTGTCTTGAGCCACATCAAGAATGCAGTAGTGAAGAGAACGGCGGGCGCTAGGCCCGCGATCGCGTAGACAAGCCGTAGAGCTAAGCCTCCCGGAGCGCCGATATGAATCGCGTACAGCGCGGCCCTGAAGCGCCATAGTGGCGGGAAAGCGCGAAAATCGTAGGCTTGGATCACCTTCCCCGTATGCGCCTCGACTGCGATGTAGCTGTAGCCATAGGGATCGGGATCGCCGGGGACGCGCTTGCGTACGACAATCGTTCCGTGCGATAGGAGCGAAACAAACGTAATCTCTCCCGGCAGAGCCGAATCGCCGATTCGCACCAATGCGTCGAGAGTCCGAACGGTGCCGGTGCTCCGTGCGGCGGCGATCGCTTCGGGCGGTTCCGGCCAAAAAATTTGTCCGGCAGCCGTCAGCGCCCACATCGCCAGAAAGGCGACGGCGATGATTCCCGTCGCCTTGTGCAGGTCGTAGCAAACGCGATACGTCGTACCGCGCCAGTTAATTACAAAACCCTTCTGCAAGCCGCGCCGCCAAGGCCAGAGATAGAGGCCCGTCGCAGCGAGAACGACCAGGCTCAATCCGGCAATCGCGTTGACGGTTTCGCCCGCATCGCCAGAAAAGAGACTGCCGTGCAAGCGGTATAAGACTCCGACGGGGGTCGCATCCCAATCGATGGTTCGGAGAATCGCGCCGGTGTAAGGATCGACGAGCGCGTCGAGCCGGTCGGCGCCGGAGTGCATGCTGAGGTCGTAGGTGCACCCGCTCGGGCATGATGCAAGAATATGGTAAACCTGTTTTCCGGGATTGGCGCGCTGAACGGCTGCAACCATGTCGGAAAGCGCAACTTTACGTTCACGTACAGGCACGCGCAGCATCGCGTAATCGCGGTAGCCGGCGATTTGATTCTCGAGCAATATCAAGGCCGAACCGCTCGCGCAGACGACGATCAAATATCCGGCAAAGATGAAACCCGTGTACTGGTGAACGAGCCGGAATATGCGCCGAACGCGCAAGGTCGCCAAGTTACGCTTCGAGACCCGCTGACGTCATGGAGGCCAACTACGCTGGGGACGAAGAAGCTGCCTCTCCTGCTGCTAACCGGAGGTGTGTAGCGCTGCAGCGCGCATGGGTAATTTTCGATCTCGACGGAACGCTGATCGAGAGCGAGCAGATTTGGGACGAGGTGCGGTTCGAGTTCGTCACTTCACACGGCGGCCGGTGGCACCACGGCGCACAGCGGGAGATGATGGGAATGCGCACGCAGGAATGGGCGCAGTACATTCATGCCGAGCTTGGCGTACCGTTGCCGGCGAATGCGATTGCTGATGCCGTCGTCGACCGTGTGAGCGAGCGCCTTTGCGCGCACCTGCCGATTCTTCCCGGAGCGACCGATGCGCTCGGCCGGCTTGCAAACGCTTTTACACTCGGTCTGGCAACTTCGTCGGCGCGTCGCGTCGCGAACGCCGTGCTCCAGCAGACCTCTTGGAGTAAGACGTTCGCCGCCATCGTCTCGGCCGACGAGGTGACGCGCGGAAAGCCGGCGCCCGATGTCTACTTACGTGCGGTCGAGCTGTTGGGCGCGGATCCTCTCTCGACCGTAGCGATCGAGGACTCAGGCAATGGAATTCGGTCCGCGCATGCCGCGGCGCTTGCCGTCGTCGCGATTCCCAATCGCGCCTATCCACCGGACGATGACGCGCTCTCACTGGCCTCACGCATCATACCCGACCTTGGACGATTAGTCGTAACGCTCATTGCAAATGTGCTGCACCAGCGCAGCGGCGTATGATGACTTTCAGGCATCTATCGCGAGCCGAGTTTGAACAGGTCGTGGACGAAGCGCTCGAATCGCTCCCGAAGCGGTTTTCGCGTCTGGTCGATAACGTCGTGATCGCCGTCGAGGAAGAGCCTTCAGCCGAGGACCTCGCGAACGGCGAAGACGACGACGATTCGGAAATCCTCGGAATCTATCGAGGCGTGGCGCTCACCGAACGGACGCACGACATGCCGCTCTTACCCGACGAGATCGCGGTCTTTCGCGGCCCCATCAATCGCGTCGCGCAAACGCGGGAAGAAGCGGTTGAGCAAGTCCGAGAGACCGTAATTCACGAGCTCGGACACTATTTCGGCTTAGGCGACGCGGAGATGCCCGAAGAAGAGTAGCGCTACAGTCCGATTTGGCTCAAATAGCCGATGAACCGCTGCGTCTTCGGATCGTCCCACCAGTTTGCGACTACCGCTTCGAGCTCGGGTAAGCCTTGTAGCGTTCGGACATGGTTTTCTATCGAATCGGGATTGGGCGACGCAGCCGTCAACTCGCGGTGCAGTGCATCGATCGTTGCGTGATCGCGGTGCCCAGCCGGCAATGCGGCATGAAGCTTGTGGGCCGGCAGAACCGGCCGCTCAAGCGGCAGCAGAGTCTCGGCTTGGGTGATGAGCTCTTCACCGGCAATCAACCCGGTGCTATCGGCGCTGGTAACGCCTTCGCGAACGCCACCAATCTGCTCTTCGATCTCCGACTCGCGATCGTTCTGACCCCTGTCCATAAGTATGCTCGTACCAACTCTTTCTGCGGTCTCCTCTAAGTGGCTTGGGAGATACGACACTAGCGTGCCGCGTACGAGCCGGCTCGCAGATCGTCGAGAATCGTCGTAGTGCGCGTGCTCCAACCGAGTTCTTGACGCGCGCGCTGCGAGCTAATTCGGGAATCCAATGCCAGCGCGTCGGCAAACACTCCGAGCTGGCTGCGCGCCTCTTCGAGCGGCCACGCCGTAACCGCGCCGCCTCGCCCAGCCCCTATGCTACCCGCCTCGGCCATTTCTCGAACCGTAAACGATGTTTCGTCGGCCGCATTGTAAACTGAACCTGCCGCAGCGTTTTCGACGGCGAGTGCGTAGAGCTGTGCCAGATCGTCGCGTTGCACGACGGCCCAGTGGCTGCGCCCATCGCCGATGAAACGCGCCGCGCCGCTCTCCCTTGCCGACTGCACCCACATTGCGGGGATGCCGGCGCCGTCGCCGTAAACGACCCCTGCCCGGAGGACGACCGCGCGAACGTTGCGCCTAGTGCCATCGAGTACGGTCCGTTCGAGCTGCGGGCGATGCGCGATCATCGGGGTTGGGTTGAGCGGTGCATCTTCGTCGGCGGGCTTGCTGGTATGGCCGTAGATCCAGTAGCCGCTCGTATAAAGCAGCGGTTTGCCCGTGCCGGCAAGAGCATCGACGAGCGCTGCGAGCGCAGCACGCTCGACGGCTGCGACATCGGGGCCATTATACTGCACTGCGTAGATAGCGCCGTCGCAACTCTGAGCCGGAGCCTTGAGCGATTCGGGCGCGGTGATGTCGCAGACCGCGGCCTCAATGCCGGCATCACGCAGCTGCTTCGCGGCCTCTTCGGTTCGCGCCGAGCCCACAACGGCATCGCCCCGTTGGCGCAGCGCTGCGACGACCGCCGAGCCGACATAACCAGTGGAACCGATAACGAAGACGCGCATCATTCCTACCTCCGCACCGGAAAACCACAGCGCCACGTGCGCGGTTGCGCTGCTTCCGGCTTAAGCCGTTGCTTCGGAAGCGCCGAGAACGTCGAGGTAGCGCGCAGCCGTTTGAGCAACGATTTTCGAGGCGTTGCTAGCGATAACCCGATCCCAGGTGTAGCCGTACATCGCGGAGTACTCGAACGGCTCGATCGCGTCGCGGCGGGGCACGCTTGTGGGCTTGACTGAGAAAGGGAAAGCTTTGATCGATCGCGCGCTTGGCGAGCATGTTGCAAACGAGAGCCGTTTAATGGACGCGCTTTCCGATAAGCAACGCGCGCAGCTCACCGCATTGCTCCGCCGGCTTCTAAGCGCGCTCGAGCCCGAAACCTAGCGTCATGGCGTCGCTCGATGCGGATGCTGTCGTCATCGGCGCCGGAGCCGCGGGCTTGGCCGCGGCTCGCGTGCTGTCCGAACGCGGGCTGCGCGTCACCGTGCTCGAGGCGCGCGAACGTGTCGGCGGGCGCGTCTTTTCGCGACCGATCACGGGACATACGCCGCCGGCGGAACTCGGCGCCGAATTCATTCACGGCCGCGCACTCGAAACGAGGCGGTTATTGCACGAGGCCGGGATGCGTTCCGTCGCGACGGGCAGCGCGCAGGCATGGACGTGCGATCCGAACGGCGAGCTGAGGCGCGACAGCGACGATTTCTTAAACGCTGCGGCTATCCTCGACCGGGCCCATTCGCTGGTCGACGATGAAAGTGTAGACGAGTATCTCCGCCGCTTTGACGACGACCCGTCGATCCGCAAACGCGTCGAATGGGCACGCACCTTCGTCGAGGGATTCGACGCTGCCGACCCGGCTATAGCGAGTGCGCGCGCGATTGCGGATGAGTTGCGATCCGGCGTGGATTCGACGAGCGCGCGTCCGGTGGGCGGCTACGGACCGTTAGTAACGCTCCTGCGCGACGCGTGCGCGGCGGCCGGCACCGAGCTGTGGTTGTCGACTAAGGTCCGTCGAATTTCGTGGCGCGACCGTTTCGTTTCGATCGATGCGGTAAAGCAGCCGTCGGAAGCGATGACGGTCCGCGCGCGCGCTGCGATCGTAACGCTTCCGGCCGGTGTTTTGAAGCAGCGCGTTAACGACGCTGCAATCACCTTCGAGCCCGAGCTGCCGGCAAGCAAGTACGTTGCCCTTCAGAGCATCGTGATGGGTCCTGTCGTGAAGGTTGTGCTGTGGTTTCGCTCGGCGTTCTGGGAAAGACTGCGCGACGGCCGCTACCGAGATGGTGCGTACTTTCGTTGCGAGGGGCGGCCGTTCGCAGCATATTGGACGCAACTGCCCGTGCGCAGCGAATTGGTCGTCGCCTGGGCGGGCGGTCCGAACGCAAGCGCACTACTCGGCCTCACCGTGGAACAACGTATCACAAGCGCGCGCGATGGGTTCGGCGAGCTCTTCGGCGAACTCGAGCTTACGCAGAAAGAGTTTGAAGGCGCCGCGACGCACGATTGGAACCGCGATCCGTTTGCTAACGGCGCATATAGTTACGTCGCCGTCGGTGGTGGAAACGCTCGGGCGGTGCTCGCTGCGCCCGTCGGCGGAACTTTGTTCTTCGCGGGTGAAGCGACGGCGATCGACGGTCAAGGCGGCACCGTGAACGGGGCGCTGGAAACAGGCGAGCGCGCTGCCGCACAGGCGCTGCAGTCGCTCGGCGTCACGTAGAATGTCTGCAAGCGCGACGTCGTTTCTCGGATCGTGGTCGACGTTTTACGCCATGACGGGCACGTCGGCAGCGACGCTCGTCGGTTTGATGTTCGTCGTGATTACCTTGTTGACGCGAGTAGAAGCCCCCCAAAGCCAAGATGGACTAGCGACGTTTAGCACGCCGACGGTACTGCATTTCTGTTGGGTATTGTTCATTTCGGCGATACTCAGCGCGCCGTGGCACGCGCTCGTTTACCCCGGCGTGTTAATTGGACTGGCGGGGTTCTACGGCGTCGTTCACCAGGTTCGGGTAATGTTCTTGAGCCGCCGGCTATCCGGTTACGTTCCCGATCTCGAGGACTGGGTGTGGTACACAATCCTGCCGCTGGTTGCATACGGTGCCGTTTTTGCCGGCGGCGTAGCTCTGACAACGCTTCCGGGGGTCGCGCTTTTCGTGCTGGCGGGGGGCGTGCTGCTACTGATCTTTATCGGGATTCGAGACGCGTGGGACGTCGTAACGTTCCTCGCAGTGCTGACCCGTAAGGGGCCCTCAGAGTAGGGGCCGCGGAGGTCGTCAGGGTATGATGAACCATGCCATTTAGAGCTGCTTGGTATGCTTTTGCGGCGATCATCGTCGTAGTGCTCCTGTTCGAGCTGTTTTTCCGCTACCGCTATATGCAAGCCGGGAACACGCTATGGCGTATCGACCGTCTGACCGAGCGAGCCTGTGTCGTTTCGGTTGGCGATGCCATATGCTCGCCGGCGCAGATGCCGCGCGTCACGCGACCGCGGTACAACCCGTACCTTTTTGAACCGACACCGGTGCCGAATCCACGCTGATGACTCTTAAGCGTTCCGATTTCTTGGCTGGTACGCTCGCGGTTCTGAGCGTCGCAGTCCCACAGGTAGAAGTGTGTGCGTCGCCGGCCGGCACCAAGCCTTCGCCTCAGCAATTGCTCGCGCGACTGATTGCCGGTAACAAGCGATTTGTCAACAACGACCTTCCCAGCGTGAGCCAGCTCGAAGAGAAGCGCGAACAGCTGATCGAGAGCCAGGCGCCGTTTGCGGCGATTCTCGCTTGTGCTGACTCACGCGTTGTCCCCAACCTCATCTTCGCGGAAGGAATCGGCGATCTGTTCGTGGCGCGCGTCGCCGGCAACTATCCCGACGACGATGTGATCGCTTCCTTTGAATATGCGATCGAGCACCTCGGAACGACACTTGTCATGGTGCTCGGCCATCAAAACTGTGGAGCCGTGAAGGCCGTCTACTCGGCGATCGAGACGAACACGCCGCTACCCCCGCATCTCTCGGCGCTCGAGCGGCTCATTGCGCCGGGAATCACCCAGGTCGTACAACGACGCGGGACGATGGACGATGCGATTGAAGCGAACGTTCGCGCCGGCGTGGCACGGCTGCGGACGAGCCCGCCGGTCTTCGCGGAGGGCGTGAAGTCGGGGCACGTACTCGTCGTCGGAGGCGTTTACCGTCTAACTACCGGTGAAGTCAAGCTGATCGGTTGAAGGGCTGCTTCAGCGCATCTCTTCGTCGCGCGACATGGCGTAGACGAACTTCATAATCAAGCCGTGCGGTTGGCCGATTGGGGCGAGATAAGTGTCCATTCGTTCCTCCGCAGCGGAGACGGGCGCGCCTATCCCGGCGTGACAGCCGGAAAACTAGGTGCCTGCGTCGGCGCCGGCGTGGAAGACGTATTTGACGATTAACCGATGCAGCGTCGCACCGGCAGCCGGGCTGCCGTAGTTGACATAGAGCTCGTTGCCTTTGAAGAAACGCTGGTGAAATGCGATCGCGAGGTTGTTGCCGATCTGCGTTGCGAAGCCGCCGCGGCCGCTGATGTCCTGCAGCCCAATGTTGAACGAGCTCTCGTTGCTGATATTGTATCCGAGGGAGATGCGGCGCAGCCACTGAGAGTCCAGCGCACCGTCAGAAAACGCGCGTTGGTAGGTGCCGTCGTACTCTAAGCCGAGACTGATGCGCCGGCCGATCGGGCGGCTGGTGACGATCGTAAAGAGATGGACGTAATTATCGCCGAACGGCCCCCACGAATAGTTAACATCGATCGGAGCCGGCGTGCCGTCGCGGTAGCCGACGGGAATCTGATAGAGGTTGAACGGTTGGGTCACGCCGTCGAGATAGCAGGGCCAGCCGGTGAAGCTCGACTGAAAAAGAATCGGCCCGCTGCAGCCGGGTCCTGCCGGAATCGAATAGGAGCGCAACTGCCCGATCTGCTCGCCGACGCCGTTCAGTGAAAATTGATTCTTGAAAGTCGCATTGATGAAGAATTGCGTATCGGCCTGATGAACCGCGCCGGATTCGTCGAGGAAACGATCCGCCGTAAAGAAGAGCGAGTAGTTTTTGATTGCGGGAGTCGATCCTTGCATATCCGTCTCGAACTGCAATCCTCGAATGTCGGAGTTAGGGGTGTAACCGTCGATCGGATTGTAGTTCGGCGACACGTCGAGATAGCCGCCCGTCACTTCGAAATTGTTCTTGTGCCGGTCCACAAACACTTCGGTAAAATCGGCATGCCCCTGTGGAACCCACGAGCCGTTTTCGAACGAGTGATCGAAAAAGTAGATCATCCCGTTTTTGAGATCCCGAGCCTCCAGGCCGCCTTCGATCGTGTTATCCCAACCGGCCAGACTGTGGTTGGCGAAGACGCCATCACTCCAGTAGATGAAGGAGCCGCCTTGAATCGCGTGCTCGTAGCCGTAGGCTTGATCGCTGAACGTGTTGTTGGTCGTGGCGTCATACCCATGGAACGTCATCGCGCCGAGGCTTTGATTGCCGAACGTTCCTTCTACTTTGCCGCCACTATCGAACGGCCCGACCGACGGCGAGTAAAAAACCAAGAACGGAGGTTGCACGTTCGTGCCCGTCGGCGTACGCGGACCAACCGACGCGTTGACGAACGGAGCGCCCTGCGCAAAAAACGGCCGGTACTCGATCAGCTGACGCGCGAACTCTTGCGGCGCGATCGTCTGCTGAGCGATCTCAACGTTCGAAAAGTCGGGATTAGCTGTGCCGACGAACCGGATCGTCGGGGTTATTGGATAGCTGAAGTCGGCGCCATACGAGCGTGTATTCATCGGCAAGAACGTGCCGTTGGATTGCTGGACCAAGTTTCGGTCGACGCCGGCACTCCCCAGCCCGTATACATCGGCGCGCGGCTTCGGGCGCGTCGCCGCCGAAGCCGAAAGATCCAGCATGCCTGCGGCCCAAAAGCGTGTGTCGGCGAACGTGGGCCACGTACCCGAGGGCGCATCTTGCATGATCGGATCCCAAACCCACGAGACGTGCTCGCCGCGCGCCGCGATGCCGCGAAAGAACTCAAAGCGCCAGGTTTGCTTCCCCCCGCGCGGCACGCGTAAAACATTGAGCGGAATGATCATCATGGCGCTCCAGGAGCCGTTTCCTATCGCAGCGGCCGCGCTCCAGCGCGGGCGAAACCGCGAGTTTTCGTTGGCCTGCTGGTAATGCACGCCGCGCGGCGTCGTTTCAAAATAGTACGGCTGACTGCCGGCGCCACTCGTGTCGACGCCAATGCCGACGAAATCGTCAAGACCAAAGCCGACGTCATTGGTTGTCTGCGATGCGACGATCGGCACGCCATCTTGTTGGGCCTTGAAACCCACGTAGAGATTCGTATCGTCGTAAAGCAGATAGACGGTCGTGTTAAGCGTGGCAGGGGAGCGGGTGGTGACATTTTGCCACGAGCCGGCTCCGTTGGGGACTTTTCCGGCGGCCCACGCCGGATCCGCGAGGGTCGCATCGAGGGCCAACGGATGCGGGGCCCGCGGAGGAGTAAACGCGAAGCTGCCATTGGTAGCGCCTAATGCGGGCGCGCCCAAGAGAGCGAACGCCAGCAGCGCAAAAAAAGTGAAGCGGAGCAAGGCTCATCAAGTCTAACATCGGGTCACTTCGGGCGGCCTCAATTCCCCGCGATTTGATAGTTCATTGATGGCCGAGGTTCAGAGGATCTTCACCTTTGGACACGGCACGGCGGGCGAAGCCGACTTGGCCGCGATCGTGCGCGCTGCCGGCATTGCGGCGGTGATCGACGTTCGCAGCGTACCAAAGAGCCGAGCCCATCCGCACGTCTGGGCGCAGCGCATGGCGCAGTGGCTGCCGGACCTTTCGGGCGCAAGCTACGAGTGGAGGCCCCAGCTTGGCGGCTTTCGCAAGCCACGTGCCGACAGCCCAAACGCAGCCTTGCGCCATGCTGCGTTCCGAGGCTACGCCGACTACATGCAGACGCCCGATTTTCGCGAGGCGCTCGCCCAACTCATAAACGACGCTGCCCAACGTACGACGGCGATCATGTGCTCGGAGACACTCTGGTGGCGCTGTCACCGTCGCCTGATTGCAGATGCGCTCGAGCTCGGCGACGGCGTCGACGTACAACACTTGATGCACGCCGGTGCGCCGCAGGATCACCGGCTGACGCCCGGAGTCCGGATTCTTCCCGATGGCCGGCTCCAGTACGATAACGACCTATGAGCATTGATGCGAAGCGCGCGCTGCGTTTCGTGGCGCTGATCGGCATCGTCAACGGCTTTTCCGATTTCACATATGAGGGTGGGCGCGGCGTCGTCGGCGCCTTTCTCGGCCATCTCGGCGCGAACGGCGCCGTGGTTGGGGCTGTAGCGGGTGGCGGCGAGGTGGCGGGATACGCAATTCGCTCCGTCGCCGGCGTTATCGCCGATCGCACCGGGCTTTACTGGCTTGAGGTCTGGCTCGGCTACGCAATCAATGTGCTCTGCGTACCAGCTCTTGCGCTTGCAGGAAGCTGGCCGGTCGCGGCAGGCCTCGTGATCGGCGAACGCGTCGGGCGCGGAATTCGTAAACCCGTGGTAGCGGCGATGCTCTCGCACGCCGGAACTTCGCTCGGCAGCGGGCGCGTTTTTGGAATTAACGAGCTTCTCGATCAAACCGGGGCAACGGTCGGACCACTCGTCGTCGCCGTTGCGATCGCGCACGGCGGTTATCGGACTGGATTCGGCATTCTAATTATCCCGGCGCTGCTGACGTTAGCGATCCTGGCCGTCGCGACGCCGGCGGGCAGCCGCTTCGCGCAGAGCGGCGGCAACGATGCTGGAGCTAGTGTACGCGATTGGCCGGCCTTTCGGCGATACGCTATCGGCGGAGCGCTCGTCGCGGCGGGATACGTCGACTTTGCATTGATTGCATTTCGCTTTCAACGCGACCACGTCGCGAGCGCAGCCGCAATTTCGATGTGGTTTGCCGTCGCGATGGCGGTCGGCGGCATCGCGGCGCCGATCCTCGGCCGGCTCTTCGACCGCGTCGGTCGACTGGTCGTCGGAATCGCGATTGCGGTAGCCGCGGCAGCGACGCCGCTCGCGTTCTTGGGACACGGTGGCGCGGCGCAAGCCGGTGCGGCGCTTTGGGGCGTGGGCATCGCGGTGCAAGACGCGCTTTTGCTCGCGCTGATATCCGGTGTGCTGTGGCATCTTCAGTTGAGCGCGATACCGTTCTTCATGCGAGGCTCAAAGACGGCGGCGTCAGCTTAACGTGGCGTCGCTAATCGGTGCCCTTGAGCGAGGTTAACGGGAAGAGCTCGTATTCGACTTCGGCCAGTCCGGCCTTTACGACGCACTCGATGACTTCACGGGCCGGCTTGTAACACGGTCCGGACTCGTCGATCGGCACGCGATTGTCGAGATTCACCAAAATGCCGGCCTCGCGGTACTCTTTTTCGATTTGACGCGTGTTGAGATGCTTGCGCGCCCAGAGTCGTGAGAGGCGTCTCCCCGAGCCGTGATTCACCGAGTACGCGCTGTTGACCGCGCCGGGAAGAGCTTGAAGGATATAACTGCGATCGAAGTTGCTGCCGGGAATCAGGATCGGATGTCCGCGACTCTCCCATTTCGTTCCGGTAAGCACCGGATGATCCGCGGGGAAAGCGCGGGTCGCACCTTTGCGATGTACGAGCACTTCGCCAAACTCCGGATCTGTTTCGCGTTGCACGAGATTATGGCTGATTTCATAGATAATCTGCAGCGGCGCACCAAAGACTTCGTCGAAAGCTTCGGCGACCGCCTCGAAGAGCACCAAACGATTGACGATCGCGAAGTTTCCGCCCGCCGAGACGGCGTTGAGGTAAGCGCGATAATTTGGTGACTCCGGAGTAAAATAACCTAAGTCCAGCGACTTGGTCCGCCGCGGGTTCTCCGTTTTCGCAGTGTGAAAGTAGTTCGTTGCCAAGCCATGGCCGAAGCCTCGGCTTCCGGTGTGGATCTGAACGAAGAGCGTACCGGTCTGCAAGCAATGCTGCAGCTCCATGAAGTGATTGCCGCCGCCGAGACTTCCGATCTGCGCGATACCTCGCTCCGGGCGGCCGGGCCCTTTCCACGGAATCTGCCAGCCATCGTCAACGGGCAGAGCGTCGCGTTCGCAGTCGCTGCGGTCGAACGCTGCGCCAAACATCGAGTTGTAGGCCGGCGCTCCGCCGCGCACGAGTAACTCGAAGCGATCTTGCGTCAAATTTCGCAGACGGCGGCTAAGGCTGCCGGCCCCCATCTCTGCGCGACGCGTCACAGCCTTGTTGAACGCCGCACGTTTTTGCGGCGTCGCTTCGTCGGCTGCGACGTTCGATCGCGCCGATATCATTCCGCAGCCGATATCGTAGCCGGTCGGTCCGAGTGCGACTGCGCCGGCGCGCGCATCGGTCAGCACGACGCATCCGACCGGCACGCCATAGCCCTGGTGAACGTCCGGCGTAATGACCACGAGCCTAGTTCCCGGAAAGCGCGTCGCGTTGAGAATCTGCGCGTATATTTCATCGTCAACATCTTCCAACAGCGCCTCGCTGAGGAAGAGCCGGACCGGGACGCCGCCGGTTTGCTCGTCGCGCAACGCGTAAAAGCCTCGCGCATCCCACGTTAGCTCTGCTATCTGCTTAACCGTCATCGCTGTGGCCCTGAGCCGATGTGTTACCCTATTAGGAGGGTGATCGTGAACGAAGTCATCGTCCTGCTTGAAAAGGGAATTGCAGCACCCGCCTTCTTGGAAATACCCGAAAATGTTGCGGGCGCGGTGCTTTTCGCGCATGGCAGTGGCAGCAGCCGGCACAGCCCGCGCAATCGCTTCGTCGCTGAAGAACTCGGCAAAGGAAGGCTCGCGACGCTGCTCGTCGACTTGCTCACACCCGACGAAGATGCAATCGATCGCCGCACTGGGGAGTTTCGCTTCGACATCCCGTTGCTGGCGCGGCGCCTCACCGGCGCAACGATGTGGGCGCGCAAGCACGAGCCGCTTGCGGGGCTGCCGTTCGGCTATTTTGGAGCGAGCACGGGCGCAGCCGCCGCGCTAATCGCAGCCGCGACGCTGCCCGGCGAGATCGGTGCGGTCGTTTCGCGCGGCGGGCGGCCCGACCTGGCGGGCGGATACCTACGCGAGGTTCGTACACCAACGTTATTTATCGTTGGCAGCGCCGATGAGATCGTCCTGAAGCTCAATCGCGACGCTTCCGCGCAGCTCAGCGTACCGCATCGCCTGGTTGTCGTACCCGGCGCGACGCATCTCTTCGAAGAGCCGGGAGCGCTCACCCAAGTGGCCCGGCATGCGCGCGCCTGGTTCAGCCGCTATCTAACCCAGCTTTCACCTTAATCAGCCGGACGTTGGGAATGACGCAGCCATGAAGAGCCTTCTTACATTCCTCTGCGCCACGATTGGACTTGTGGCTGTAAGCGCCGCGGCGAACGCCCAAGGTGCGCCGCCTCCGGGCGCACCTCCTCCGCCGGGTCCTGCCCCGTACGTCGATACTGCGTGCGGGAGCTGGCAAGGCGACACGTGGGTTCCCAACGGGAACTGCCCGACGGCCTACCGGCACGAGGTGGTGGCCGGAACGATTATTTCGGTCAAAGGCCACCTCGTGACGGTTCAGCAGACTAACCGGTCGGTGGTCATCGACGATAGTGCTGCGCTCAGCAATCAGTCGAGCGGACGAGTCGCCGTCGGCCGGCAGATCGTCGCACACGGCTACTGGCAAGCCGGCAACTTCTACGCAACCGCTATCACCGGCGGCCAGCTGCCACCGTCTCCTGGCTAACTCGCCAGTCGACCCAGCGGACGAGTGGGTATGCCACCCGAGCGATTAATCTGAGAAATAGGCGAGGGTGGCATACCCCGAGTCCAGCTCTTATTTTATCGTGACCTTGACGGGTTTTGATGGGATGCCGTTCGCGACCACGACGAGCGTGCTCGTGCCCGTGTCCATCTTCGCCGGAACGTCGAAGTGGGTCGAGACCGGTGTTGAACCGGTGGCAACGCCCATCGTGCTGTGACCGTGCGTGCGCGCGTAGAAGACGTTGCCGGTAGCCTTATTGGTGATGCGCACCAACGGG
>Ga0306920_100004811_pt1 | contig 17359 bp, 14 predicted proteins | sample flu12Cox44000170_FD_204666 | JGI IMG/M metagenome (GOLD analysis project Ga0306920, IMG submission 204666) | Lab enrichment of tropical soil microbial communities from Luquillo Experimental Forest, Puerto Rico - flux4day.12C.oxic.44.000.170 (v2)... | ecosystem: Environmental > Terrestrial >... | reverse complement strand
CGACACCGAAACAGACACCGTTCAGTTCGCGCAGGCAGCACTCGCTGCCGCCAAGCAGGAGGGCCTGCGGCTGGCGGTGCGGGCGCGCTATGTGGCGCTTGCCGTAATTGCCTGCCTGTTGCCGATCATCAATCCGGCCTGGGACCAGCTTTACTATGTGGTGCTGCTTGGTTTGTTCGCGCTGATTGGCTGGGCTCAGGTCAGGGTGGGGCGGGTCGGCGTGTCGAGGCCAGAGCTTGCGCTCTTGTTCTGCGACCTCCTCCTGCTGACTTTCATCGCCGTCGTACCGAATCCCTTCAGCTCCGCCCACTGGCCGGTGGCGATGCAGTACCATTTGGGCAATTTCATTTATTTCTTCGTGCTGCTGGCGGGCGCGACACTGGCCTATTCCTGGCGCACTGTCATCACGGTCGGAACGTGGACCTCCGCACTCTGGATAATCGGTATCGTCTGGGTGTGGTGGCAGCCTGATCGCGCTCCCGAGCTGACCGCCCGCATCGCAGCGGCGATAGGCGGTGATCAAAGGCTGTTCCAGCTGATCTCGCCCAACTCGATCGTATTCGGCGATCGCATCCAGGAGATCGTCGTGTTCATGATTGTCGCAGTGATACTCGCCGTCGCGGTTCGCCGCGGGAACGATCTCCTGATCCGCCACGCCGCGGTGGAACGTGAACGCGGCAATCTCGCGCGCTACTTCTCACCCAACGTGGTGGAGGAATTGTCCAAGAACGACCAACCACTAAAGCAGGTGCGCACGCAAAACGTCGCCGTCCTGTTCGTCGACATCGTCGGCTTCACCGCTTTTGCCGCCGCACGTGCGCCGGAAGAAGTCGTGCGCACTTTGCGTGAATTCCACGCGCTGATGGAGCAGGAGGTTTTCCGTCACAGCGGCACGCTCGACAAATACCTCGGCGACGGACTGATGGCGACCTTCGGCACGCCGTTCACCGGTGAGGTCGACGCCAGCAACGCGCTGCGTTGTGCCCAGGCAATGATGGCGTCGGCAGATCGGTGGAGCCACGAACGCGAGGCAGCCGGCGAGACCCCGATCCGCGTCAGTTTTGGTTTGCATTACGGGCCGGTTGTGCTTGGCGACATCGGCGTAACCTGCCTTGAATTTGCGGTGATCGGTTCGACCGTGAACGCCGCAAGCCGGCTCGAAGCCTTGAGTCGCACGCTCGACTGCGCGCTGGTGTCGAGCGACGATCTCGTCAGCCGCGCAAGGGTCGAACTTGGCAGTGCAGACGCGGTGTTTCGGCCACTGGAGGCGTTAGCCCCGCAGACGATCCGTGGGCTCGAGCACCCGATCGCGATCTGGACCCAGGCGCGCGCGTGCACGCGATGATAAGATGACCTCTCTCGCCCACTGGATGGTGGACGCGTTGAAAGATCCCTTCGTTGGGCAGGTACCGTTGCCCTGTATGATTCTGCTACCCATAGCTGATCCTCACAGCCAGAGGATCTTCTTGCGATAGCTGAGGTCGTTCAAGAGCGGCGCGGCCGGACCCTCGTGAAACACCGTGCCGCGTTCCAGCGCGAATACGCGGTCAGCCAGGGCCAGCACGAGATCGAGATTGTGTTCGACGATGAGAATGGAAATGTGCTCTCGCAACTGGTCGAACACGCTGAAAAGTTCGAGGATCACGGCTGGCGCCAGGCCCTCGAACGGCTCGTCCAGCAGCAACAGCTTCACATTTCCGGACATCGCGCGTGCCACCGCCACCATCTGCTGCTCGCCGCCGGAAAGGTAGTCCGCGGCAATGTCCATGCGCTCTTTCAGGCACGGGAAATATCCGAAGATCCGCTTCTCGTCCCACACTGCGCCGCCGCTTCCATCGCTCTTTCTGGCGAGGCGGCCCAGCGTCAGGTTTTCCCGCACCGTCATCCCCGCAAAGAGGCCGCGGCCCTGCGGCACGTAGCCGATGCCGAGGCGCGCGATATCGGGCGCGGGCAACTTGGCGATGTCGTGACCCTTGAATTCGATCGCGCCAGACGACAGCGGTACCAGTCCTGCAAGCGTCCGCAGTAGCGTGGACTTGCCGGCCCCGTTGCGGCCGAGCAAGGCGACGATTTCGCCCTTGCGCACATCGAGCGTCGCATCGTTGAGAATGTGGCTCTTGCCATAGAAGGTGTTGACGGCTTCGAAACGCAGGATCAAGGGAGCGGCGCCTTGATCTGATGCGAGAGTTGGGTGGTGTGCGACCGCCGGGACGCCGGTGCCGGTATAGATTTCCTGCACCCGGTGGTCGCTACGAACGGCATCCGGCGAGCCGGTCATAAGCACTTCGCCCTGGTTCATGACGGTTACTTCGCTTGAAAAGCCGAGCACCCGGTCAATATCGTGTTCGACAATCAGTACTGGAATATTCGCGGCAATGGTCCGGACCAGATTGGAGACGCGCTCGCGCTCGGCGGCGGCGAGGCCGGCCAGCGGTTCGTCGAGCAGCAGCACCTGCGGCTTGGAGCCGAGCGCAATGCCGAGGTCGACCAGCCGCTGTCCGCCATAGGACAAATTGCCCGCCTCAATATCTTGAATGCCCTCCAGGCCAAGGAACTTTATCAGCTCCGCCGTCTCGTCGTGGACCTCCACGAAACTGTCGATGTCGCGCCAAATGTTGAAGCAGCCCGGCGATTGCGCCTGTAGAGGCAGACGCAGGTTTTCGTAGATCGAAAGTCGCTTGAACAGGTTGGTGATCTGGAATGAGCGCGCCAGGCCCTGCTGGCAAATCAGCTCCGACGGCCCACCTTGGATCTCCTGGCCGTTGAGACGTATTGTGCCGGAATCAGGGGCGTGGAGGCCCGAGACAAGGTTGAACAGCGTGGTCTTGCCTGCCCCGTTGGGTCCGATCAGCGCATGGATTTTGCCGGCTGCAAGTCGAAGGCCGACATCACGGACTGCACGAATGCCGCCGAAGGATTTCGAGACAGCCTGAATCTCCAGGACAGTGCTTTTGATGATGGGCGGCCGCAGGAAGTCGGGCAGGGGCAGCCCTTCATAGACCTTGCGCCGGCTCATGGCGGCGGTTTCTACCGTCGGCGGCCACCAGCGTTTGCCAAGCATCGAGCCGATGCCGATTAGCCCGCCCGGCGAATACACCACGAAGAACACGAACAGCAGGCCGAACCAGAGCAGCCAGTTCGGCGTCAGGATCGAGAGCAGCTCGCGGAACAGGATGAAGAAGAGCGCGCCGAGTGCGGGCCCGAGCATGCTGTGCATTCCGCCGATCACCACCATTGCCAGGAGTTCGCCGGAGAAGGGAACGGAGACAGCGTCGGCGGAAACGAGATAGTTCTGGAAACCGAATAACCCTCCGGCAAGGCCAGTGACGACGGCCGAGATCACGAAAACGCCAAGCTTGTAACGCTCGACCCGATAGCCCAGGAATCGGGCGCGCGACTCATTTTCGCGGATCGCCATCAAGACATGGCCAAACGGCGAACGCACCAGGCGGAGCAGGAGATAGAGAATGGCGAGGCTGAAGGCTGCAACGAAAATGTAATAGTAGAGTGCACTATCAAGACTCAATGCTCCGAAGCTGCCGCGCTTTAAGCCGCCCAGACCGTCTTCGCCGCCTGTGAGACTGGTCCAGCGGAAGGCGGTCGTATAGGTGAGTGCTGCGAGGGCCAGCGTCAGTAGCGAGAAATAGACGCCGCGCCGCCGCAGGATGATGGTGCCGACGACGGTCGACGCGATCGCGACCACGATGGTAGAGAGCAGTAGTGGCAACCAGATCTGACCGTGAAACCAGTTGAGCTGAATAAGTCCGGCGGCATAGGCGCCGATGCCGAACCATGTGGCATGGCCGAACGAGACAAGCCCGGTGTAGCCAACACAGAGATTGAGCGCCATGGCGGCGATCGAAAGCGCCACGATCGTGGTACCCGTGTTGTAGGAGAGGCCCAAAAGTGAGAGTGCAAACGGCAGGGCCGCGACACCTATACCGGCTATAAGCAATGGGCGGTATTTTGTAAGGGACGACGTGATCATTCGAACTTCTCGATCCGCTCGCCCAGAAGCCCGCGCGGGCGCACCAGCAGCACCAGGAACATCAGGACGTAGATCGAAGCTTCGCCGGCAGCGGGCTCGAAATGGATGGTAATGCCGCGCACCACGCCCACCAGCAGTGCCGCAATTACCACGCCCCAGAAACTGCCGAGGCCTCCGATGACAACGACGACGAAGGCCACCGTGATGATTTCGGATCCCATGGCGGGATGCACGATCGTGATCGGCGCGAAGAAGGCGCCGGCAAGTGCGGCCATGCCGACGCCGAGTACGACGACGGCGGTCATATAGGGCTGTAGCCGGATGCCGAGCGCTGCAACCATATCCGGCCGCTGGATGCCGGCGCGGACGACGCGGCCGAACGAGGTCTTGTGCAGCAGAAGCCAGACCCCGAGCAAAACGGCGGCGACAACGCCAAGAATCAACAGGCGATATCGCGAGAACAGGAAATCGCCGACAATGACCGAGCCGCGAAACATCGGCGGGATCGATGCAGAAAGCGGTGGCGATCCCCAAATGATCCGGATGGCCTGTTCGGTGACCATGGCGAGCCCGAACGTCACCAGCAAGCTCAGGATTGGATCGGCCGTATAGAAACGGCGCAGGATAAATCGCTCGAACAGGATACCCAGCATCGCTACCGCGACTGGCGATAACACGACCGCGGAACCAAATCCCAGGTAGTTGGTGATTTCCACGGAGGCATAGGCGCCGAGCGCATAGAAAGCGCCATGCGCAAGATTGACGATGCCGCCAACGCTGAAGATCAGCGACAGGCCAAGCGCGATGAGCAGGTAATAGCCTCCGAGCACGAGGCCATTCACCACCTGTTCCAGCAGGAAGCCGAATTGCATCGGTGTTTCACGCCTCAACACGCGTGGAGAAAACGCGCAAACCGCTTGTCGGGTACCGACGCGGCAACAACGAACAGGGAAGACGCGGCGTCAAGCCTTCATTTGGCATGGATTCTGAGTTTTGGTCGGATAGATCGTCTCCAACGGGTCGGTCGGTGACGGGACGACGTCGCCGAGTACGAGCATGTCCCACTTGTCCTTCATCTCGTTCTTTGGCTTCACGGTGAACGGATAGGCCTCCTGCACCAGTTGATGGTCCCATGAGCGGAAATAGCCCTTACGCGCTTTCATGATGTCGAACTGTGTCTGCTTCTCGAAATGAGCGACGAGAGCTTCTGTCTCGATCGATTTGGTTTCCTCAATCGCCTGCGCGAGCAGCTTGAGCGTGACGTAGTCGATCCAGGCGTGGTTCTCCGGCGGTTTGCCATATTTCTTGGTGAAAGCGGCAACGAAGGCCATCGAGGCCGGATTGTCGAGCGTGTGATACCACACCGTCGGCCAGGTTCCGCTCAGATTGCCTTCTCCGGCGGCCCAGGCATCGCCAGTGTTGAGGTTGAAGCCGACCAGCGGGTAGGGGAAACCGAACTCGGCATACTGCTTGACGAGGTTTGTAACCTGGTTGCCCGCCAGGTTGCAGCAGACCACGTCCGGTTTCGCCTGCCGGATTTTCAGGAGATACGGGCTGAAGTCGGTGACATCTGTTGCAATCAACTCGTCGCCGATCAGGCTGGCGCCGTTGGCATCGAAGAACACCTTTGCCGCTTTAAGAAGGTCATGGCCGAAGATGTAGTCGGCGGTGAGCGTGACAAACTTCTTGCCCTTCACCATGCCCTTCTGCAACAGCGCGGTGCCGACCGCATTGACCATCACGGTGTTGGGAATGTCGCAGTGGAAGGAATAACGGTTGCAGTCCTTGCCACGCAGCGCATCGGAGCGGGCGCCGGTCGAGAAGAACGCCTTTTTGTTGCGTTCGGCAACCTGCATGATGGTGAGCGACGACGCGGAAGATATTTCACCAAGCAGGACTGCGGCGCCATCCTGTTCGATCATACGCTGGGCTTTCGTAGCGGCCGTGGCGGGATTGACCGAGTCTTCCGCTATCAGATCGACGGGCTTACCCATGATGCCGCCGGCCTGATTGATTTCCTCAGCGGCAAGCTTGACCCCTAACTGGGCGTAGCCGCCGATCGCGCCGAGAAAGCCTGTAAGCGGCGTCAGATGCCCGATTTTGATCCTGGTGGCCTGAGCGCGCACGATGGCAGGAAAACCCAGCGCTGAAGCGCCTGCAAAGGCGGCGCCTGTTTTCAACAATGCTCGTCGGCTGCAATTGCCCATTGATTCCTCCCGACGACGTCGCGACGTCGTGCTTTCGTTACGAATTCCCGGCATGCGAGAATGTGAAAGGCGTTCTTTTATTATTGGATGATATTTCCGGACGCCGTCGCCGCTGTCAACGCCAAATGCGTCCGGCCGACCCGAGATGCTCGAAAGGATCGGCGTTCGATCAACCCTTGGCACCAAACTCGGCGGAAAGCCGCTTTGCGGCCGCCTGTACCGACCTGGCGCGGCCTTGCAAGACTTGGCCGGTCATCCGCCAGATCGGACCGGAAATGCCAAGCGCCCCGATCACGTCCCCGGTGAAGTTGAAAACCGGCACCGCGACGCAGCGCACTTCCGAATTGAATTCGCCGTCGTCGAAGGCGACCGCGCTGCGCCGAACTTCAGCGATCTCGCGCAGCAACACGGATTGATCGGTGATGGATTTCTTGGTGGAGGGCGTGAGTTCGACCCGTTCCAGGAAGCGCTTGAGTTGATCGGGGCGGAGCGCGGCCAGGATGATCTTGCCGAGCGCGGTGCAATGGGCAGGACGAACCACGCCGACACGGTCGGTCAACTGAAACGCGCCGGCACCGCTTGTGCGGGCGATAACAATCACGGCGTCACCCATTCTCACGGCAAAATGGCCGCTTTCGCCGGTTTCCCGAGAAAGATCTTCCAGCACCGGCGTTGCCAGATTCACCATTTCGATCTCGTCAAGCGCGCTTGCCGCGAGCGCAAACAGGGGCCGACCGACGCGATAGCGTTTGGTGTCCCGCTCCTGGCGGATATAGCCGAGCGAGACCATGGTCTTGGCCAGATGGAAGGTGGTGGAATTGTGCAGGCCGACGCGCTTGCTCAAATCCGCCAGGCCAATTCCCTCCCGGTGCCGCGCGATCTCCTCAAGTATCGCAAAGGCACGGCCCAGCGATTGCACGCCGCCACGTTGGCGGTCTTCGGCTTCGTCGTCGATCGTCGGCTCGTTCGACTGCACAAGGCGCCCAATCGCGGGCCTGCGAGAAGGCGCTATGGTTTTCGGTCTTGTGCGCGCTTTCATTGATCAAAATTCCACTTCAACACTGTCTATCCTGTCACGCGCCGCCAATCCAAACGGTAACCGGCTCGCGGCCGTTTTGAGTATATCACAATAGCAATTGACGTGCAGTATTATGAGAAATAGGGTTCGCAGACCATACTGTGCCCGCGAGCACGCGCAGTGCTGTTGGGGAGAGAGTGATCCATGTCGCGTAATTCGCTCAACGGGGCCCAGGTCATCGTCGACTATCTGATCCAGGAGAAGGTGCCGCAGGTATTCGGACTGTGCGGCCATGGCAATATCCAGTTCATAGATGCGCTTTACGAGCGCGCGAGCGAAATCAAGACGATATCGGTTCATCACGAGAGCGTCGCGGGTTTCATGGCCGATGTCTATTACCGTGTGTCCGGGCGGCCGGTAGCGACCTTTACCTCCTGCGGACCTGGCTCGGCGAACCTGCCGATCTCGCTTGCCAATGCATTCCTTGATTCGGTGCCGTTCATGGCGGTGACCGGCAACGTGCCGACCAGCCAGTTCAACCGTGGCGCATTCCAGGAGTTGTATCGGCATTATCAGGCCGATTTTCCTGCCACGGTGCGTTCCTATTGCAAGAAGGTGTTCCAGCCGACCCGCGGCGAAATGGTGCCACTCGCGGTGCGCCAGGCGTGGAAGACCATGGTGACGGGACGTCCGGGTCCGGTGGTGCTCGACGTTCCCTTTGATGTGTTCATGGAGGCGGCCGCGGAAGAAGCGCCGAACGCGATTGCCTGGAACGCGAATATTTCCAGCCGCTGCGGCGCAGACCCCGAAGGTGTGGTCAAGGCAGTTGACATGCTGCTTGGTGCCGAACGGCCGGTGATCATTGTAGGCCAGGGCGTGCGCTATGCCGGTGCAGCCGAAGAGTTGAAGCGGCTCGCGGAGCGACTGCACATTCCTGTCGCGGCGTCCGCCTCCGGCCTTGGCGCGCTCGATTGCAACCATCCTCTCGCGCTCGGCCTTGTCGCACGCGCCGGGCACTACCAGGCCAACCACGCGACGCGGCAGGCCGACGTCCTGCTCGCAATGGGCATGCGGTTCGACGACCGAACCTCGAGCTCATGGATTCCCGGTTATTCCTTCACCATTCCGCCGACGAAGCTCATTCAGGTCGACATTGATCCTGAAGAGATCGGGCGCAACTATCCGGTGGCCCTCGGCCTGATGGCCGATGTCCGCACGTTCCTGCGCCAGGTCCATGGGGAACTCGATCGGCGCGGCGATCTTACCGCGAAGGCCGATGCACGCCAAAAGTGGCTGGGACAAATCGACGTCTATCGCAGGGAATGGGACCGTTTCGTCGCGCCGGGCTTTTCCGACGACTCCACCCCCGTCAATCCGCAGCGCGCTGCGCTCGAGATCGACAAAGCGTTGCCGGAAGACGCAATCCTCGTCAGCGACATCGGCGTGCACCACAACTGGCTGCTGGGCTTCTGCAAGCCACGACGACCGGACTCGCTGATCGGCTCCATGGGATTCGGCCCAATGGGCTTTGGCGTTGCTGGCGTACTGGGCGCGAAATTTGCTGCACCCGATCGGCCATGCGTATCCGTGTGCGGCGATGGCGCCTTCTTCATGCACGCCAATGTGCTGGGCACGGCAGTCGAATACAACCTGCCGGTCGTTTGGGTGGTTTGGAACAACTATGCCTATGCATCGATCCGCGGCCTGCAACGCGGCTATCTCGGTGGCCGCGAACTCGCCACCGACTTCCACGATCCAAAGACTGGAGAGCGCTATAATCCGGATTTTGCTGCGATGGCGCGCTCGTGCGGCGTCGAGGGCGTTCGGGTCGATCGTGCCGGAGATATCGGCGACGCCGTTCGCAACGCCATTGCCGCCAACAAGCCCTATCTGATCGATGTGGATATCGGCGCCGATGTCAATCCTGCCGGCGCTGGCGTATGGGAGCTGCCTGGCCTTGGCCAAAGCAAGGTAGGTATCGGCAGCCGTTATCAGCCGGCTTGATCGGGACAGCAGACGACATGTTGATGAAAGACAAGACAGTCGTGGTGATCGGCGGCTCCCTGGAGTCGCTTGCGCGCGCGCAGGGAGTGGAAGCATGGATTTGGAAAATGGCGCCTTCGTTCGTAACCTTGCCGAAGTGCCTTGGCGAGAATTTCCAGGTCATTACGGAGGGGCACTGTCCAAACCCCTGGTGATGCCTGAGACCGCAGGCTCGCGGCATATCGACTATCGCATTTCGATGTATCAGCCCATGGCTCATGTCGCGCGCCATAAACATTTGGTCCAGGAACAGATCTACCATGTACTGGAGGGTGAAGGGCTCATGGAAATTGCCGGCAAGAAGCACGTTGTACGCAAGCACGATTTCATATTCCTCCCGCCCGGCGTCGAACACGCCATTGCCAATTCGGGTCTCGTTGATCTTGTATTTCTCGTCATCACCTCGCCGGTAACCGACGAGATATTGAAATAGCCGGGTAGCGGACATCGTTCGAACTCCCGCAATGTCTGCTGCTGACCCAAGGCGGACAGGCGGTCGTCCCTTAACGAGCCCGGTTTGAACAGCTATGATGCGGGCCTCGGGGGCCGTAATGTCACGTAGCGACGAGACAGGTGCCAAATCGGCAAGGACGCGACGCCATAAAGCGCCGAAGAGCCGCAACGCGAGCAGGCCAGCCCGTCACAGCTCGGTAGCTACGGTCAAGAGCGCAAAACTCGCACGGGTCACCCGCGAGCGCGACGAGGCGCTGGAGCAGCAGGTAGCTACCGCCGAAATCCTGAAAGTCATCAGCCAATCGGCCTTCGCTCTGGACGCCGTACTTGAGGCCTTAGTTAGTTCGGCGGTACGGCTGTGCCATGCGGATACAGGCATTATCCGTCTGCGTCAGGGTGACATTTATCCGGTCGCTGCGACGGTTGGCTTTACTCAAGAGGAACGGGATCATTTCGCGGGCTATTCGGTGAAGGCTGATCGTGGGTCGGTCTTCGGACGGGCAATCCTCGAAAGGCGCTCGATTCACGTTCCGGATCTTCTGGCTGACCGTGACCTTAACCGAGATCGGCTCAAAGATTTCGCAAAAGCCGTCAAGATACGCAGCGGACTTGGTGTGCCGTTGCTACGAGCAGGAACAACCATAGGGGTCTTCACGCTGCAACGCTGGAAGCGGCAGCCGTATACCAAGAAACAGATCGAGTTGGTTGAGACATTCGCGAACCAGGCGGTCATCGCTATTGAAAACAGCCGGCTGTTGGACGAGGTCCAGGCCAAGACGCGCGACCTTACGGAGGCGCTCACCTACCAGAGCGGCAGCGCCAATATCCTGAGCGTGATCGCATCCTCGCCGACTGAAGTCGGACCGGTTCTCAAGGCGATTGTCAAAAGTGCCTGCGAGCTTTGCGAGGCGAACGATGCCATTGTAGCCTTGAAGGATGGCGATGATCTTCTGTTCCAGGAGCAGCATGGATCGATTCCCGTCGTCTGGGCGCGAAAGCCGATAAGTCGCCAGTGGACCGCTGGTCGTGCGGTTGCCGAATGCAGACCGGTCCATGTGCACGATCTTTCCGCGGAAGGAGACGAATTCCCCGAGGGCCTGGAAATCGCGCTCAGGGATCATGTTCGAACCGTCTTGAGTGTCCCGCTGCTGCGCGAGAATGAAAGCATCGGAGCCATCCTGCTTCGCCGCAGGGAAGTCAATCCCTTCACCGACAAACAGATTGCGCTGCTGCAGACCTTTGCCGATCAAGCCGTGATCGCGATCGAGAACGCGAGGCTATTCAACGAGACCAGGGAGGCGCTGGAGCGCCAGACCGCGACGGCCGATGTATTGAAGGTGATCGCATCATCACCATCGGACCTGCAACCGGTGTTTGACGCCATCGCTGAACGCTCGAACGAGCTCATGCACGGCCATTCAACTACGGTATTCCGCTTTATCGGCGATACGGTCGACCTGGCCGCGTTCACGCCGGTCAACCAGGAAGCCGACGCGGTACTCCGCGCGGCATTTCCCAGACAGCTGTCGTCGGCGATTGGGGGCCTCGCTTCGGTTCTCCGCGGCGATGTGTTGGAAACGTTCGACGCTGCGTCCGATACCGAGCACGAGACGAGCAGGGCTGTTGCTCGAGCGCGCGGCTTTCGCAGTCGGCTGATAGTCCCACTCAAGAGCGATAGTGTCATCATCGGCGCCATCAGCATCACGCGGAAAGAGCCGGGTGCATTTGCCGACAAGGACAAGGAACTTCTGCGCACATTTGCCGACCAGGCGGTCATCGCGGTTCAAAACGTGAAACTCTTTGAGGAGGTGCAGGCGCGAACGAGCGACCTGCAGGAGTCGCTGCAGCAGCAGACCGCAACCGCCGACGTGCTCAAGGTCATCAGCCGCTCGGCATTCGATCTGCAGACAGTGCTCGATACGCTGGTCGAGTCGGCGGCACGGCTCTGCAATGCCGATGAAGGCACGATATTCCAGTCCAGGGAAAACACCTACCGACTCATGGCGAATTGGGGGCTTGCGCCCGCCTTGAAGGAATATTTCGGGGGTCGTTCGTTCCGACCAGGCAGAGAAAGCACGGTCGGTCGCGTCCTGCTCGAAGGCAAGACCGTTCATATTCACGATATTCTTTCCGACCCGGATTACGGGCTGGCGGGCATAACTCCCACTCCAGCACGCACCACGCTTGGGGTACCCCTGCTCCGCGAAGGGTCTCCCATCGGCGTCTTCGTCCTGACGCACAGGGAGGTCTGCCCCTTCACGGACAGACAGATCGAGCTCGTGCAGACCTTTGCCGACCAGGCGGTGATCGCGATTGAAAATGCGCGATTGTTCGATGAGGTGCAGGCTCGTACTCTCGAATTGACGAAGTCTCTGGAGGAGCTGCGCACGACGCAAGACCGGCTCGTGCAGACACAGAAACTTGCCTTGCTGGGTCAGCTCACTGCCGGTATCGCGCACGAGATCAAGAACCCGCTTAATTTTGTCAATAATTTCTCGGGTATCTCCGCCGAACTGATCGATGAATTGCGGGACACCTTGAGGAAGGTATCGCTCGACGAAAAAGCCCGCGCTGAAATCGAAGAACTGGCCGACACGCTCAAGGGAAATTTCGACAAGGTCGTACATCATGGCAGGCGCGCGGATGCCATTGTCAAGAATATGCTGCAGCACTCGCGTGAGGGCTCAGGTGAGCATCGGATGATTGATATCAATGCGCTCGTCGAGGAAAGCCTCAATCTCGCATGGCATGGAGCACGGGCCGAGACGCAGGGCTTTGAGATCAAGCTCAAGCAGTCCTTTGATCCCTCTGCAGGTGGGGTGGACGTTTTCCCACAGGACATCCGGCGAGCTCTACTCAATCTGATTACAAACGGCTTCTATGCGACCAAACGCAAGGCAGAGGCCAATGATGGCAACTACGAGCCGACTCTGGCGGCCTCAACCAAAGACCTTGGCGATCGTGTGGAGATCAGGATTCGCGATAACGGCACAGGCATTACACCTGACGTGAAAGAAAAGATGTTTGAACCGTTCTTCACAACAAAGCCAACGGGAGAAGGCACGGGCCTTGGCCTCTCGATCAGTCACGACATCGTCGTAAAGCAGCACGCGGGCACAATCGAGGTCGATACACAGCCGGGTGCATTCACCGAGATCAGGATTATCCTGCCGCGCACGCCTGCATTCGTCTGAAAAGCCCCGGCAGCTTCTGTGTCCGCTACTAACTTTTAGCGGACGGCCTTAATTGCTTGACGCTGACCCTATACGGAACCGATTCCCCGTCCGCCTCCTCCGGGGACAGGCTTCGCAAACGATCGACGCAGTCCCGTTTCTCTACCTTGGTTCGGCTTCAATTTCACGAGCCGACTCGACCGGTACCCCGTAGTAGTCGGCTCCGGCCGATCTGAACTTTTTGGCAAGCTCACTCGCCTGGCCGAAAGCCTTCACCGTATCCTGGGCCGAGAGTGCCACTGTCGTGGTTATGTCCGAAAGGCTTCCACCAGCTGCTGCGGCGAGTACAATCGAAACCAGGGTGCGCTCGTCGGGTGCCTCGGCTACTATCAGCCAATCGTACCGGCCCAATGTGAGATACCAACCGATGAGACGACCGCCGACGGCCGCGAGCAGCTCGGCAATCGCTTCGGAACGGTCTTCCGGCTTCACGGTCATTGCGCGGATCGCCGCCGGCGTGTAACGCCCTTGCGAAATGTAGATCGTCATATTGCTCTCCTGTCCAACGTGCTCCCGGTCCCTCGCGCATCGTGACAGACTGGGCGCACTCATAACAGTACAGTTGGGATGACGCGTCGAAGTTTAATTGTGAAACAGCCCGTGACTCCGCATTCTCGCAACGTTGATCGTCCGAGCTGTGCGGAGTTACGTCCCTCGAAAATCAGAGGGCGCAGGGAATGCCGGGCGCCAGCCGCGCCCGCAGCCTTGTGTGCGAAGACAAGAAGCACACAAGCAAAGTCACTACAGGTTCAGCACGGTCAGCCCGGCATTCCCCGCGCGAGTGGTTTTAACGGTTTCCTTCGTGCTCTCCCCGGTGTCCATGACGTCTTAGTCACCGTCGCCTGCGGATCGCAGCATGTCGGGCCCGACAGGGCCGACATCGGGAATCAGCAGATTTAGCGCCAGCCAAGGGGCGCCAGGACCACACGACTTCGCCGTCCGCATCGACGTCGCTCGTCCGGCGGCGACCAACGCGTCCATCGCATCCCGCGCCCTACACTCGTGACGATCGCGAAGCGCCCCTCTTATCGAGCGCGGGACGGCTGGATAAACCACTGATTTGGGGTCGAGATCACTGCGGCCGATTGGCGCGACGGGCAATTTGCGGATGGCACGCATGCGCGAATTGGCCGTCGGGCATTGACCTGAAATCAGCCTTGCCGATCCCTGATCAAATCCAGCATTTTCGGCGGGCGTTCACGCACGGCCAAGGTCTCCTGGGATGATGCAAAGGTCAGGACGGTATGCCCTGCATCGTCCCATCGCATTTTGCTGACCGTGTCCATGTTGACGAACACGGTCTTGTCGTCGTTGGCAGAGGTCAAAGCGACGAACGTCGGCATTGGTGTCAGCTCTCCATGTTCAGGTTTGCGATTATTCGATCACCTCGTCGGCGCGGCCAACAACGGTTGCCGGCAGCTCCAGGCCGATTGACTTTGCCGCCTTCAGGTTGACGACGAGGTCGTATTTGTTGGGCGCCTGAACCGGAAGGTCAGCAGGCTTTTCGCCCTTTAAAATACGATCCACGTAGCCCGCGGCGCGTCGATAATTTTTGACGACATCGGCGCCGTAAGCGATCATGCCACCATGATCGACGAACATCCTGCCGGCATAGACCGCGGGAAGGCGATACCGCGCTGCCAATTGAACGATGAGATCGCGATGGCCGTTCACCGCCGCGCCGGATGTGGCGATAAGGCCTCCATTCGGAAGGCGCGCAAGTTTCGCGATCCCGCTCTCGATCTCGCCGGCATTGCGCGTGTTGATCGGAATAATGTCGACGCCGACCGACCCTGCCACGGATTGAATGACGGCGAATTGCCCGATGCCCGAGGGTACGGTCGGGTCCCTGATAACCCCGACGCGGACGGTCGATGGCACCGCCTGCTTGAGCAGCTCCAGCCATTTCGCGCTCAGGCTGTAATCGAATTGCATGAAGCCGGTCACATTGCCGCCGGGCTGCGCGAGGCTCTCGACAAGACCGCTGCCGACGGGATCGATGGCGGTGGCAAACACAACGGGTATCTTGTTGGTAGCCTGCAGCACGGGCGGGGTTGTCGTGCCTCCGCCGGCGACGATGATCTCCGGATTCTCAGCGAGCAATTCGGCGACGCCCTTGCGGATATCGGCATAACTCGGCTTGGCGCGGTGGACGAGCATCTTCAGGTTTTGCCCGTCGATCCAGCCGAGGTCGCGCAAAGCTGCCGTGAAAGCCGAAATACGCCCCTCATATTCAGGATCGTCTTCGATCGCCTCGGCGAGGAGAACGCCGACGCGACGAGCCTGATCCGCCGGCTGCGCGCGCGCGGCGTGAATTGAATACGCGAGCGGAAGCGTCGCCGCCCCACCGAGTATCGCAAGTAGTTCCCGCCGCCGCATGCGCCCTCCGAGCCCCAAGCCTGTGCGCGGAGAGTCTAACACGTTGTCGCGGAGCTGTGGCGGTGCCGCGATGCGGCGACTACGGTAAAACTCAGGCCGATCGTGAGCGCTGGGTGGATCGCGCCTGTTCGAGATGACGTGACAGCCCGAGGTCTTCGTTGCATCTTTCTGGACTCATTATATTGTACACAATCAAGCACTAACGGACCAAAACCTCATGAAGTCGACAACATTCACCGTGCGCGTCGATACTGGCGTGAAGAAACGGCTGGAGCGATTGGCCAAGAGTACCGGTCGCACCCGTTCTTTCCTCGCGGCGGAGGCGATCAACGAATATCTCGAAATCAATGAAATGGCAGGTAGCCGGCATCAAGCCCGCAATCGCTTCGCTCGATCGCGTCGAGGGGATTCCTCATGACTCAGTCAAGGATTGGGTCGCTTCCTGGGACAGCGCGAACGAGAAGCCGGTGCCCGAGCGGTCATGACCGTGATCTGGTCGCCAGAGGCCATTGCCGACCTCGCGGCGTTGGGGGCCTATATCGCCTCAGACGATCTGGCGGCCGCGCAACGAGTCGCGCTCCATATCATCCGCGGCGTCGAGACGTTCCTTCCCAATAGCCCCGAAATGGGTCGACCGGGTCGAATTCCGGCACACGTGAGCTCGTAATCACGAGAACGCCGTACATCGTGCCGTATCGGCTGGTCGGCAACACGATCCAGGTCCTGCGCGTCTTCCACAGCTCGCGTCGGTGGCCCGATGCCTTCTGAAATATCAACAACGCACCACCGCGCTCCGAAGGCTGCCAAACGCGAAACACAACCGCGAGGCCTGGTCGACGTGCAAAGCTGTGGAAGGCGCGGGAACCCGTAAGCTTCGTCGGCGTTCAACGGAATGGCAGAAATAATAGCTGCTGACGCGCTTATGTCCGGCGCAGCGCCACGAGGTGTGACAACGTTCCGGTCAAATAGTCGCGTCCTTGCCGTGGTACGCTCTTGCTCGATATCGACAGAGCTGCCGATGTTGGTATCGACCGAAGGGAGAATCCCGCCATGGGGCTGATTTCAGTACTGATTGGCGTGCTGGTTATTGTGGTCGTGGGAGCAATCTGCTTTTGGGCAATTGATCGGTTCGCGACCGATCGGAGACTCGCAAACTTGCTCAGATTACTTGTTGTGCTGATCTGCCTCCTCTCAATACTGCAGAGGGTGCTGCCTCTCATTTAGTGAGTAGATTGTCATAAATGGATCGTTCTTCGCCGGGGCCGGCATGTGCCCCACGCCACGCCGGCCGAGCCTGTTTGGAGGACTTGTCAAGCGTCCGGATCGTTCGCGTTCGGGTAGAAAAGCTGCTGTCCGTTGATCCTGTAGCCGGCGATCACGTTCTGTCCCTCCGGCGAAACCAACCAGTCGATGAATTGCTGGCCGAGCTCCTTCTTCACGCTTGGACATCTCGCCGGCGACACCAACATGACGCCGTATTGATTGAAGAGACGCTTGTCGCCTTCAACGAGGATTGCAAGGTCGCCGCGATTTTGAAACGCGAGCCAGGTGCCGCGATCGGACAGCACATAAGCGTTGGATGCTGACGCCATATTGAGCGCAGCCCCCATGCCTTGACCGATCTCCTTGTACCAAAGGCCCTTGTCGTTCTCGATTTCGATGCCTGCTTCTTTCCACAAGGCGAGTTCGGTAATGTTCGTGCCGGAGCGGTCACCGCGAGATATGAAGGGTGCCGCCTTGGCTTTGATCGTGTGCAATGCGGTCGTTATGTCCTTGCCCCTGATCCCTGCCGGATCGCTTTTGGGGCCGATCAGGACAAAGTCGTTGTACATCACGGGATAGCGTTTGACGCCGTATCCCTCTGCCAGGAATTTCTCCTCGGCGGACCTGGCATGCACGAACACCACATCTGCATCGCAGCGCCGCGCCGTATCGAGAGCCTGGCCCGTGCCTTGAGCCAGGACTTTCACTTCAATGCCGGTGCTCTGCCTGACGATCGGCAACAGGTAGCCGTAGAGGCCGGAGTCCTGCGTTGATG
>Ga0306920_100004810_pt1 | contig 17360 bp, 11 predicted proteins | sample flu12Cox44000170_FD_204666 | JGI IMG/M metagenome (GOLD analysis project Ga0306920, IMG submission 204666) | Lab enrichment of tropical soil microbial communities from Luquillo Experimental Forest, Puerto Rico - flux4day.12C.oxic.44.000.170 (v2)... | ecosystem: Environmental > Terrestrial >... | reverse complement strand
TGCTCGGGCGCGTCCAGTCGGTGCGCATAGATGAGGACATTGACATCAGGCAATTGCACCGAGTCAGCCCCGTGCAAAGTGCTCGATGTCGTCGGCTTCAACGAGCGCCGAGATTTTGTCAATATTTTGCGCGGTAAACTGCCCCCGCTCACCGAATGTGATCAACTCGAAGTGGTCTCGGCGGTGGGGCAGAGGTGGTTGGAGCAACAGGCGGACCGCACGCTCGATCAGCCCGCTTATGCTCGTGCCGGACGCCGCTGCACGCTTGCGCAAGCGTTCGAAAAGTCGGTCATCTAAGTTTAGCGTGATCGTTGTACGCATGATCGAAGCCCCGCACGCGTGGCTGAGTTAGAGATTTTGGTCAATGGGAGGGGTTGACCGGGCCACCCCACAAAGCAGAACTGCCGCACCAGTGTGGAGATGACCGAGAAATACTACGCGGCGCACATTAAGACATCGCCGGACGCTGCTGCGATCAACGTTGTGCGGCCCAAGAAAAACAGGGAAGGCAAGAAAGGATCCAGAGCACTCAGCTTTACCGCACCTCCCGATGATAGTGGAGCGGATGTGTAGGGTTTGGGCAAAATGCCCGAATCCTGCCCTGGCACAAGTCTGGCAAAGCTCTCCTGGCTTGTCGCTTGGTAGATCCGCAAATGATACTCGTTCCAAAGCTGCAATGAGATTCGACCGGTGAGTCTTATTGAGTCACTGCTATCACTTCTGCCACAGCACAAGTTCGCAAGAAGCCCCCGCTCCTCGCCTCATGCATAGATCAAAAGACCTCGTACACACCCACCGAAACGGTTCACCTACGGTCACGATTGAGAATCGCGGCGTGTCTACCTTCTCCGTCTGCCGGCGACTCATGCGTATCGAAAGAGGGCTTTGAAACCATAGTCCATGTGCTGCTGCAAGTGACAATGGAACAACGAAAGACCGGGCTGATCGGCAGTGAAATCGACGATCGCCCGGCCGTAGTAAGGCACGACGACTGTGTCCTTGATCACGCCCGCGGTCTTTTTTCCGTTGATTTCAACCAGTTCCCAGAGATGGCGGTGCAAGTGCATCGGATGAGCGTCGTCGGTACGATTTCTCATGACAAGCCGATAACGCGTGCCTCGCTCGAGCACAAATTCCCGGTCGTGAGGATAGGGTTTGCCGTTCACCAGCCATAGGTTGAACTTGCCAGCTCCGCTCGGAACTTTCTCGAAGATCAATTCGATGGTTTGCTGCGGGAGAGGTGAGCTCGAGTTGGCAGTGCCGAAAATGGTGTAATCCCACGGCGCCTTGGGCGAATCAATCCACTGCGGCGGGCGATGCTGATCAGCGTATTCCAACACCACGCCCAGCCCCGATTCGCGCACCACTTTCTCGGTTGACCCGAGGATCCAGACACCAGGATTATTCATCTCGATTTCTACATCCATGCGCTCGCCCGCGCCGATGAAGATGGAATCAAGCGTTTGGGGCGAAGGAGCGGGATTTCCATCGAGCGCGATCACTTTCATTTTGTGGCCGGCAAGCGCAATGCGGCGATTCTCGATTGCGCTGGCGTTGAGGAAATGAATGAGCAGCCGCTGGCCTTGGCGGACACGGATGGGGTCTGCGGAACCGAGCGCCTTGTCGTTGATGGAGTAGGTCATGGAGCCGACTTCAAGGCCGTCTGGATCAGTGCTCAGCGTCGCCGGTTTTTCAAGTAAAGTACCACCGTGTGTATCGTCATCTTCGTCGTCCATCGCGGCGGTAAAGAAGGGCTCCCAGTCACGGAGCGCGAGAAACAGCTCTTGATCGTATTGGCCTGGGTCGCGACCACCGTCCACGTAAACGAAGCCGAACTGGCCGGTGTATGCGCCCTTGTGTAAGTCATCCATCGCCATTGCGTGTGAGTGGTACCAGCGGGTTCCAGCAGGGCTCGGAGTAAGGGAGAAGCGTCGCTTCTGGCGCGGTGGCACGAGAGGCGAGCCTTCCTCCTCTGTGCCGTCGACTTCGGAAGGAATAAGCAGGCCGTGCCAATGCACTAATTCGGGTGTGTCCGTGTCGTTGACGACTTCAATCGTGATTCTTTTGCCTTCACGCATGCGCAGCACCGGTCCGGGAGCGGTGCCGTTATAACCAATCGTCGAGAGGATATGCGAGCGGTCAAGTTCGACTGTAACCGGGGCAATTCGCAGAGTGTAGTCTGCTTTATTTTCGGGGACCTGGCTGGTTGGGGATAACGTTGCGGCAGCCTGCTTTCCAAACAGCGAGCGCGACGCGGCCGCCTGGGCAAGAGCCATGCCACCGAGTTTTAGGAGACTGCGCCGGTTCACAAGGTCTGCCGCTCTGCCAGAGCGTTGTAATCTCTGATCGTCTCATGCGAGAGCGCCTCGGACAAGCAATCCAAGCCCTCTGTACGATCTGCAACCAACGGAGAAATTCGTCCGTCTAATTGACAAGCATCTCTCGCTCTCACGAGATGAGCCTCGACTGAGGTCGTTCATGAGGATTTCGCGCCTTGCCACTGCAGCTGTCGCGGCCGCGACCTGCTGCGGAGCCATCTGGGCTCTACAGCAGACGGCGGACTTTGGCTTTGGCAACGACGACTCCCCTACCAACGTCAAGGCAGAGTTTTACTGGTCACGCCTGGCATACTCCTCGCGTCTTTCTTACGCCTCGAACCCGCAGAGCTTCGGGGGTTTTAGGGGTCGCTGGTTCAATTCGTGGTCGCGCGATTATCCAAAGGCAGATCGCCAATTTCTCATTGCAATGCACCGGTTGACGCGCATTGATGGGCGTCCTACGGAGCAGGTAGTTGCGCTCGACTCCGATGATATCTTCAACTATCCATGGATTTACGCGGTCCAGGTGCAGAACTGGTCATTTACAGAGGCTGAAGCCAGCCGGTTGCGCGAGTACTTGCTGAAAGGTGGCTTTCTCATGGTCGATGATTTTCATGGCACCGAAGACTGGGAAAATTTCATGAACGGCATGCGACAGGTGCTCCCGGATCGGCCGGTCGAAGATCTGCAGAGCGGCGACGAAATCTTCCATACTCTCTACGATATAGACGACAAAATGCAGATACCCGGCGAGCAATTTGTGTGGACAGGAAGAACTTATGAAAAGGATGGATATCAGCCCAAATGGCGCGCTATTCGCGACGACAAGGGGCGTATTGTCGTTGCCATCTGCCATAACATGCACTTGGGCGATGCATGGGAGTGGGCTGACGACCCAAATTACCCGGAGACTTTCGCGTCCATGGCCTTCCGCGTAGGACTGGATTACATCATTTATGGAATGACCCATTGAGCTCTCCCCTGCGAAGAGAAAAAAATGGGAGTGCAAGAGGCTTTGACAGAACTGGAAACGCGGATGTTTCAGTTCCTATTCAAATATCCAGGCCCGGTGTTCACGAAAGGCCGACTGGTGCTGCTCAGTGCGTGGCCTGCGTGGTTGCTGCCTGTGTTGATTGTGGCCGCTTCCGGAGGGCTAGCGCTGCTTTTCCGTTGGCGTCTCGGCCATTCTGAAACCAAGCTGAGTGGCCTGCGGGTGGGTGCGATATGGGCCACGCAATCGGCACTTTTGGCGCTCTTGCTGCTGCTGTTATGGCAGCCGGCAGTGATTGTGGGTGAACTTGGCTCGCATCAGAACATCATTGCCATTGTAGTAGACGACTCCCGCAGCATGGGTATTGCCGATAGTGAGGGTAAAACCCGAGAAGCTGCGGCCATTGCCGCACTGGATGGAGGGGTTTTGACTGGGCTGCAACAGCGCTTCCAGACCCGCATCTACCGCCTGGGACGTGAAATCACGCCTGTCGATTCGCCCGATGGTATTGCACCCGGGGACATTGCTACGCACATTGACCGGGGTTTGGAACAGCTCGCTAGGGAAACCGGAGACCTGCCTGTCGGCGCCATTCTGCTGTTAAGCGACGGAAGCGAGAACTCGACAGGACTTGGCGGTTCCGAGATTGGCGCTGACGCATTGCATAGGCTGAAGGAGCGCCGTCTGCCTGTGCATACGGTGGGCTTCGGGATGCCTGAGCATGCGCACGATGTCGAGATAGAAGATGTGAGCCTGCCAGCTAGCGCTGTGGCGAACGCGCGCATCGCTACCACCGTCACTTTGGTGCAGCACGGTTATGCGGGACAGAAAACGACTCTGACAGTGCGCGATGGCGACAAGGCCATTACCCAGCGCGATATCAGTTTGGCGCCTGACGGCAGGCTCGAAAGCGAGCCGCTGTTCTTCCCCGCAGGCAGCGCGGGCGCGAAAAGCCTCACCTTTACCGTGGGGCCGCTCCCCGGCGAAGAATCCCTCGCCAACAATGCCATAACGCGGCCCTTCCTGGTGAGTGACGCGAAGCGGCGCATCCTGTACATCGAGGGCGAGCCGCGCTGGGAATATAAGTTTATCCGGCGCGCGGAAGACAACGACCCCACAATCGAGATCGTCTCGATGCTGCGAACCAGCGAGAACAAGATCTATCGCCAGGGCATTAGCAATCCTGCTGAGCTAGCTCAAGGCTTTCCGGTGCGCGCTGAAGATCTCTTTGGCTACGCCGGCATCATCATCGGCTCGGTCGCAGCTGATTACTTCACGCCTCTGCAGCAGCAATTGCTGCGAGAGTACGTCGACCGTCGCGGTGGCGGTATCCTGTTTCTGGGCGGAAGATCTTCCCTGAGCGACGGCGGCTGGGGCGCGTCGAGCCTGAACGCGTTGCTGCCAACTTTCCTCCCCTCAGGCAATCACAACTTCCGCCGCAATCCCGCCGTGGTAGAGCTAACCGCGGCAGGCATGGATTCGCCCGTCACGCGGCTCCTCGACGACCCCCAGAAAAACGCGGAGCGATGGAGGAAGCTGGCCTATCTCGCCGACTATGAAGACGCCGGTTCGCCCAAGCCCGGCGCAACTGAGTTGGTCGACCTTCATGCCGGCCATCGCACACTGCCGCTACTCGTCACCGAGAGCTACGGAAGCGGCCGCACCGCCATCCTCGCCACCGGCGGTACCTGGCGCTGGCAGATGAGCGAAGCCCTCGGTGACCCCGCGCATGATCTTTTTTGGCAGCAACTCTTGCGCTGGCTGGTCGCCGAGTCGCCGGGTCCTGTTTCCGCTTCCATTCCAGTGCGTCTTCTCATGGACGAAGGGGACGTACAAATCACGGCGCAGGTGCGAGATAGAACCTTCCAACCGGCCACGGAAGCGCATGTTTCGGTTCACATCCTCGGTCCTCAGGGGGTCGATGCTCTGGTCGAACTGAGGCCTTCGGAAACCACGCCTGGGCAGTACCAGGCCGAGTGGACCGCGGAGAAACCAGGCGCCTATCTCGCAGAAGTGTCAGCAGAAACCGCAGACGGCCAGTCTCAGGAATTGGGCCGCGACCTGGTGACCTTTCAACGCGAGAACGGAGTCGCGGAAAACTTCCACACGGAACAGAACCGTCATCTCCTGGAACAATTGGCATCGGAAACGGGCGGACGCTATTGGAACCCCTCCGAGCTCGGGAATCTGCCGCGCGACATCTCTTACTCGGAAGCTGGCATCTCCGTCCGCACCATTAAAGAGTTGTGGAACATGCCCATATTTCTCCTGTTTCTGCTGGGCTTGGCAACCGCAGACTGGCTGTTGCGCCGCAAATGGGGTGTGGTGTGAAGCGCGGCCTGCTGCTGGCGTTGACCTGTCTGCTTGCTCTCGCGGCGCACGCTCGAACCTTCTATGTGATCGTTGCCGGACTTGGCGGCGAACCCGAGTACGAGCAGCGTTTCGCCGCCGCCGCAAATGACCTCGACCGCATCTTCAAAGCCGCAGACGCCACAGCGCGTGTCTACACCCTCGTGGGCGCCGAAGCCACAGCGGCGCGGTTCCGGGACACGATGAACACAGTTGAGCGCGAGGCCAAGACAGATGATGATTTCGTGCTGATCCTCATCGGCCACGGCTCCTTCGATGGCATCGAATACAAATTCGATCTCCCAGGACCCGACGTAACTGCGGCCGAGATCGCCGCTATGTGCGACCGCGTCCCATCGCGGCGCCAGCTTATCGTCGATACAACCAGCGCCAGTGGTGGCGCAATGCAGGCGCTCGAAAAGCCAGGCCGCGCCGTCATTGCCGCCACCAAATCGGGCACGGAAAAGAATGCGACCGTGTTCGCACGGTACTGGGTCGAGGCCTTCGAGGACCCGTCCGCGGACGCCGACAAGAGTGACTCGGTCAGCGCAATGGAAGCCTTTCTTTACGCGACCGAGAAAACCGCCGCCTTTTACAACACGGAAAAACGGCTAGCTGCCGAACATGCGGTCTTTAATGATGTCGGCCACGGCGAGCCCGTGCGCGAAGCTGGCAACGGTCAAGGTATGCTGCTATCGAACTTTACGCTACTGCGCCTCGGCGCGAGCCAGCTCGCCGCGAACGATCCTGCCAAGCGCGCCTTGCTGGACAAAAAAGAGGAGCTCGAACGGAAGATCGACATGCTGAGGTACCGCAAAGCAGCTATGGACCCAGCGGATTACAAGAAACAATTGACCGACGCTCTAGTCGAACTGTCCAAAGTGCAGGAGAAACTGGAGCAATGATACGCATCTGCCTGCTTCCGGCACTCTTGCTGATGGGTCAACTTACGGTTAGGGCCACCTCTCCGGGCGACTGCTGGACCGAGCGCAAGTTTGGGCATGATGCCCAAGCGGAGGCGTGCTTCACAGCTCTTACGCGGAGTTCCGATGCTTACTTCCGGGCCGAAGGATTCTGGGGTCTTGAACAATGGAGCCGCGCCAATGAGCAGTTCCGTCTTGCAACGCAGCCTGCAGACAGCAAGGCTCTTTACAAAGTTCGCTGGGGCCTGTTGCTGCACCAACGCTTCAATAACGCTGACGCTGCCGGTCTCTTTCATGAAGCATTACAAAAGGACCCCGCGAATGCCGAGGCGTATATCGGGCTGGCGCGCGTCTCCTCCGACAGTTTCGATGGCCAGGCCACTGCCTATTTGCGAAAAGCCACTGCCCTCGATCCCGGGCGGGCCGACGCCCATGAGCTGATGGCGCAACTCGCTCTGGAAAACGATGACCGCGATACGGCTTCAGTCGAAGCTGACAAGGCCCTTGCCCTCCAGGCAGACGCACTTGATGCAATGGCGATGCACGCCGCTATCGAATTGCTCTCTGACCGCGCTCCGGATCGATGGTTCGCCAGAATTACCGCGATCAACCCCCACTATGGTGAAGGGTACGCCCTGGTGGCACATCAGATCGAGATGCATTACCGCTACCGGGACGCGGTGACCTACTACCGCAAGGCTATCGAAGCTGCCCCGCGCCTTTGGCCAGCCCATTCGGCCTTGGGCATCGAACTCATGCGGCTGGGCAAAGAAGACGAGCCGCGTCAGGAGCTGGAGCTAAGCTACAACAACGAATATCGCGATGCAGCCACTGTCAATAGTCTGCGCCTCCTCGACAGCTACAAGAATTTCGAGACCATTGGCGACGGGGCAACCATTTTGAAGCTTTCTAAGACGGAAGCTGCGCTTCTCCGGCCCTACATGCAGCCGGAGCTACATGCGATTCTCGCTGCTTACGAGATAAAGTACCGCATGAAGCTTCACGGTCCAGTGCAGATCGAGGTCTATCCCAACCACGAGGATTTTGCCGTGCGCACCCTGGGCATGCCAGGCCTGGGTGCGCTCGGTGTCACTTTTGGCGATGTCATTGCCATGGACAGTCCTTCGGCGCGCAAGCCAGGCGACTTCAACTGGGGCGCCACACTCTGGCATGAGATGAGCCATGTATTCATCCTCACTGCCACAAATCATCGCGTGCCCAGGTGGTTCACTGAAGGCCTTGCTGTGCACGAGGAAGGCGAGCATTCTCCGGAGTGGAGCAACCGCATCACACCTGATGTTCTCGTTGCCATCCGCGATAAGAGACTCTTACCGGTCTCGCAGCTCGACCGAGGCTTCGTCTATCCCGAATACCCCTCGCAGGTGGTTGTCTCCTATTTCCAGGCCGGGGCCATATGCGAGTTCATTAAGGAGAAGTGGGGCGAGGACAAACTCCTCGCCATGGTCCACTCCTATGTGAAACAGCTGACCACGCCCGAGGTGCTGCAGCAGAATCTGGGCCTCGTGCCAGAAGACTTCGACAAGCAATTCTTAACCTGGATTGACCACAAGTATGGCGGCGACGCAGCACACTTCGACGAGTGGCGCGACAAGCTCAAGGTGCTCGTCTCAGCAGCACAGGGGAAGCAATACGACACCCTGCTCAGGGATGCACCAGCGGTCCTTGCCATGTATCCCGAATATGTGGGCGAAGCGAATGTCTACGAATTCATCGCCGACGCAGACAAGGCCCGTGGCGATTCGAAAGCGGAGGCCGCCATTCTGACAGCCTATGAGCATCAGGGCGGCCAGATGCCGGAGATGCTAAAGCGTCTGGCTACGCTCGAAGAATCTCAAGGACAAACAGACGAAGCCGTGGCAACGCTAGAGCGGCTCAACTATATCTACCCGGTAAACGACGAAGAGCTGCACCATCGCCTGGGCGACTTGCTCTATAAGGAGAAGCAATACGATGGTGCAATCCGTGAATACAACGCTTTCGCAGCATCCAATCCTGTAGACAAGGCTGGCGCGCAGTTCAGCCTGGCACAGGCATATTTCGCTGCCGGCAAGCAAGACCAGGCTGAAGAGTGTGTCCTGGCTGCACTCGAAATTGCTCCAGGCTATCGCCCAGCGCAGAAGCTGCTTCTTCAGTTGCAACAATCACCCACAACTCCCAAGTAATGCGATAGGACTTCGATGGCTTCTTTTGCCCGATTGGATGAAGACGCAGCACTCCTCGAGCGAGGTGTTAAGCGTTTCCACGCAGTGCGCGAGCGAGTTCTTGAGCAGGTGCGCGCAGTCATCGTGGGACAGGATGAGGTGCTCGACCAGATCTTGATCGCCCTCTTTGTCGGCGGCCATTGTCTTTTGACGGGCATGCCCGGTACGGCCAAAACCCTGATGGTGCGAACCATTGCGGAGACGCTCGGCCTCGCGTTCCGGCGTATCCAGTTCACGCCCGACCTGATGCCGTCAGACATTACTGGTACCGACATTATCGAAGAGGATTTGGAGACCGGGCATCGCAAATGGACCTTCGTCGAAGGGCCGATCTTCGGCAATGTACTGCTGGCCGACGAGATCAATCGCACACCACCGAAAACTCAATCCGCCCTGCTCGAAGCCATGCAGGAGCACTCCTGCACAGTGCGCGGCCACACCTACCGACTGCCGGCGCCGTTCTTTGTCCTAGCAACACAAAACCCGATAGAACTGGAAGGCACCTATTCGCTTCCCGAAGCACAACTGGATCGCTTCCTCTTCAACTCGCTGCTTGACGATCTGAGCGCCGAGGACGAGTTGAAAGTCATCGACCGCACCACAACTACATGCCAGACGAAGGCAGAGGCCGTAACGTCGGCTGAAGAGCTGCTCGATTTTCAGCAACTGGTGCGGAAGGTGCCCATCGCCGAGACCATTTCGCGTTGGGTAGTGAGTCTGGTACGCGCCACGCGACCTAAGAGTGAGACTGCGCCTGGCTTCATCAAAAAGTATGCCAACTACGGCGCCAGCGTGCGCGCGGCACAATCTATTGTACTGGCGGCCAAGGCACGGGCGCTTTCGCACCAGCGCTATCACGTCACCTACGACGACATCACGGCCGTCGCCCTCCCCGTGCTGCGTCATCGCATTATTCTTAATTTCCACGCCGAATCCGATCGCATCGACGCAGACGAAATTCTCAAGCAACTCGTGGCGCAGGTGCCGCGGCCGACGGAGGGTTGATGCAGCGTTTCCTCGATCCCGAAGTGCTGGCTGGCATATCCTCGCTCGATCTGCTGGCAAAAACGGTTGTGGACGGCTTCGTCGCCGGCCTGCATCGTTCCCCCGAGTTCGGCTTCAGCCAGGAGTTTGCCGAGTACCGCGCCTATACGCCGGGAGACGACCTGCGTCATGTGGACTGGAACCTCTTCGCACGCACGGAACGCTGCTATCTCAAACGCTATCGCGGGGAGACTAACAGCCAGCTCACGGTCCTGCTCGACGCCAGCAACTCCATGCAATACACTTCCAGTCCGCCCAGCAAAATAGACTACGCGCGCTACCTTGCGGCGGCCCTCTTCTATCTCGCCATTCACAATCAACGCGATGCCGCAGGTCTCATCGTCTTCGACGAGGAAGTGCGCGACTACATTCGCCCGTCGACGCGGCCGGGACAGCTAGCCAGGCTCTTCGCCGGGCTGGAGCAAGCCACCCCGCGGGCGCAGACAGATTTTGCCAAGCCGCTCCAGCACTTTCAGAATGCCCTGCATCGGCGAGGCATCGCCATCGTCATTTCCGACTTCTATGAGAAGCCGGAAACGATAATTGCCAACATAGCGCCACTGCGTTTCCACGGCAATGAAGTGATCCTCTTTCAGGTTCTTGATCGGCAGGAGATTCAACCGGTAATGAAGGGGCCGGCCATCCTGGTCGATCTCGAAACCAACCGTAGAATTGAAGTCATTCCGGAATACACGAAGACCGCGTACCGAACCAAAATCGATGCCCACGTCGAACAGCTTCGCTCTGGTGCGCGCGCAGCAGGCATGGATTATCACCTTCTTGTTACCACTCAGCCTCTCGATTTGGCGCTGCGCGAATACTTGACGTTGCGACAGGCAGGTGACTGATGGGCTTTCTTGCGCCATGGTTTATTGCCGGCCTGGCGGTGCTGGGCGTACCCGTCTTTGTGCATCTGCTGCGCCGTCATGTCACCACGCCTCGCCCAGTGAGCTCGCTTATGTTCTTTGAGCGTGGCACACAAAGCTCGACCCGCCATCGGCGGCTTAAATATCGGCTGCTGTTTGCACTGCGCGCTGCCTTATTGCTATTGCTAGTGCTTGCATTCGCCAATCCCTTTGTGCGGCGTTCTGCCGCGGATGCGAACGGCCGCACGCATCTGATCGTGCTCGACAACTCATTCAGCATGCGAGCCGCAACACGGTTTGCCGACGCCAAGCGGCAGGCGCTTGCTGCACTCGAGGCAAAGCTCCCCGGGGACAAGACGCAGATCATGGCCCTCGGCGGAGAGCTTGAAATTCTGACTGAGCCGATCACAGACGGCGCGCGGCTCCGCTCAGCTCTCGAAGGCATCCAGCCCGGTGACGGCCGGGCCAGCTTCGGCGACCTTGCACGAGCCGTCCGCTCGCTTGCCGAAACCGTGCACGGCCCCATCGATGTCGATTTCTTCAGCGACATGCAACACAGTGCTATGCCGGCCAACTTTGCCGATGTGGTCTTGCCAGGCAATGCAAGGCTGGTATTACATCCTGTCGCCGAAGGCCCTACGGTTCCCAACTGGACAATCGAAAGCGTAGAAGCCCCGGGGGAGTTGTCCGATCCGAGAGATCCCAGGCGTTCGCGGGTTCGCGCCGTGGTGGCAGGCTTTGGCACCCCGGCAGCGAGGAAGACGGTCTCGCTTATTGTGAACGGAAACCCTATTGCCACGCGAAAGGTGGATGTGCCGGCGAACGGACGCGCGACTGTGGATTTTGCGCCGCTCGATGTTGGCTACGGCTTCAACCGCTGCGCCGTGGCCATCGAAGGCGGAGACGCATTCCCGGCCGATGACACGAGCATTTTCGCAGTGCGGCGGTCGGACCCCGAACGCGTTCTCTTCGTGCATGATGCCGGCGATACGCGCTCGGGAACATACTTTGGGGCGGCGCTGGCAGCGGCGGCGCAGGGTTCGTATGTCTTGCAATCCACGCCCCGGGAGCAGACCACCGACGTCGACCCATCGCGGTTCGCCTTCGTGGTGCTCTCCGACACCGTTGCCCTGCCCTCAATCTTTGAGCACGCCCTGACTGCGTATGTCGCCAAAGGGGGCAATGTACTCATCGTGCTCGGCACACGCGCAGCGCGGCACGCGCCGATACCGTTGTGGGGCGGCGAGGTTCAGGATACACATAACTATGCGCGCTCCGGCAATGCCGCCGGTGTCGCCCAGGTGGACTTCAGCCATCCCGCGCTCGAGCAGGCGCAGCCCGGACGCGATAATGGCGGCTGGTCTGAAGTCAAGGTACTCTACGCGGCAGTCGTAGACCCAGCCCAGGCGCGCGTAGCAGCACGGCTCACCGATGGCACACCGCTCCTCGTCGAAAAGCAACTTGGCGAAGGCCATTTGCTGCTTTTTGCGTCGGGGATGGAAAACCTGACGAATGACCTGCCGTTACATCCGCTCTTTGTAGCCTTTGTGGACCGCCTGGCGCGGCACCTTTCCGGCAGTGAGCCGCTCAGCGGCTCGAGACTGGTGGATTCCTTCGTCCAGCTGCGTACAGGGGGCGTACCGGTAGGCACAGTTGCCAGCCTTGAGGTGATCGATCCGGACGGACGGCGGCCGCTTTCGCTGAGCGAGGCGCGCAACGCGCAAACGTTTCGGCTGACGCGCGCAGGCTTTTACCAGATCCGGTTCGCCAATGGACGGGACAGGGTTATTGGGGTGAATCCCGACCGCCGCGAATCGAATTTAGAGTCGCTGCCCAACGATCTTCAGCAGCTCTGGAGCGGAAGCTCGGCTGACATTGTGCCGCGAAACGCGAGTGCTCGTTCAGGTGAGACAAAAAATCAGCCGGTATTGCTCTGGTGGTACGTTATGCTGCTTGCATTGGCAGCTGCCAGCGCTGAGACAGCGGTCGCCAGCCGCTACGTGGGCACGCCGCGGGAGGAAGCATGAGCTACCGTAATGAGCTCAACTCCTACATCACGCGACTGCATCACCGCCTGCGGCTGGGAGCGTGGCTGCGCGGCGCAGCCATCTTCACGGGTACCGCGCTGTTCGTGACCGTGGTCTTGGTTCTGCTGCTCAATCAGCTCGCTTTTCCGGCGCACGCCATTTCGCTATCGCGCATGGTGATTCTTGCCGCGCTCGCTGCCGCTGCCATTTTCGGCGTCGCAGTACCTATCAAGCGTTTAACCGAAGCCCAGGCAGTGCGTCATGCCGAGCGCGCCAGCGCCGGGCTGGGGCAGCGCTTGATGACTTATCAGGAGCGAGCGAGGCAGGAAAATTATCCATTCATGGAACTGCTGGCCGCCGACACGCTTGCGCACGTACAGGGCGCCGAGCCGTCGATGCTAATGCGCGGTAATCGTCTCTTTGCGCTCGGCGGCGTAGGCGTGGCCTGTCTCACCGTGCTTATCTGGATGATCGTCGCCGGTCCCGGTTATCTCGGCTACGGAGCATCCCTGCTTTGGTCCGGTCCCAAGAAGAATGCGCCCCCGCTCTACGCTATCTCGATCAATCCAGGGAGCGTGACCGTGCGGCGGAACAGCGATCAGCTCATTACCGCGCACATCACCGGCTTCGAGCCTGCCAAGGCGCAGCTCTTTGCTCATTATCAGAGCGCCTCCGGATGGGAACAGGTGATTATGCAGCGCGCGCCCAGTTCGGGAGCCGGCGTGACCTATCAGTTCGTTTTCGCCGGGCTGCCCGAGAATGTGGAGTATTACGTTACTGCGGGTCCACTCGTCTCACTGCACTATAAAATGCGCGTCCTCGATCTGCCAGCAGTGAAAGAAATTCAGGTGACCTATCACTATCCAGCCTGGACCGGCATGAAACCGGTGACCGAGGAGCACTCCGGCGATTTACACGCCATCGAAGGAACCGATGCCATCATCCAAATCAAGACCGATCAACCCTTGAAGGATGGGCAGTTTGTAAAGGATGGCGGTCAGTCGATCCATCTCACCGGTGGACCCGACAACACTTACCAGGGCTCCATCCACATGGAAAAGGATGGCGACTATTATCTGGTTGCAAACGATGAAGGCCAATCGATGCGGTTATCTGAGGATTACTTCATTGCAACCGATAAAGCGATGCCGCCCGAAATCGCCATCGTGCGCCCTGGCGGCGACTATCGTGCGAGCCCAATTGAAGAAGTCACCGTGGGCGTGAAAGGGTCGGACGAGTTCGGATTGAAGGCTATGCACCTTCACTACTCGGTAAACGGTAGTCCGGTCCGCGAGGTAAGTCTCTTGAAGGTTCCTGATGCAAAAAGCGCCGACGGTGCCTACACGCTGGCGCTAGAAGATTTTAAGCTTGTCCCCGGCGATCTAGTCAGCATCTACGCGACCGCCAGGGACGGCCACAGCGGAGCCCGAACCGACATCTCGTTCATCCAGATCGATCCCTTTGAGCGTGAGTTTTCACAGTCGCAGGAATCCGGCGGGGGAGCGAGTCGAGGGGGCGGACAGAGCAGCGACCAGACCGAGATTTCCAGGCGCGAGAAAGAACTGATCGCAGCAACGTGGAAGCAGCAAAATGACAAAACGGCGGCTCCCGGCGGCGCGGCTGCGCAAGGCCAGTTTCTTTCACAGGCACAGAAAAAGCTACGCGACCAGGTGAATGCTCTCTCGGTGCGCATCGAGAGCCGCGACATCGCCGAAGCCAACCAGGAATTCACCGATCTTGATAAGTACATGCGTGATGCTGCCGCCGCAATGGACCCGGCAGCGGACAAGCTACTGTCCACGCAGTGGAAAGATGCGCTTCCGCTCGAACAAAGAGCCTTGCAAGCCCTGTGGCATGCCGAAGCCACCCTCCGCCACATCCAGGTTGCCTTCGGGCAGCAGGGAGGAGGAAGCGGAGGCAACGCAGGCCGCGATTTGGCCAGCCTGTTCGATCTGGAACTGGATACTGCCAAGAACCAGTACGAGACGGCACAGAGCGCGACTCCCGCCGAGCAGCACGAAAAAGATATCGAGGACACTCTGGCGAAGCTCGACGCGTTGGTCAGGCGGCAACAGGATCTTGCCAACCAGCAACAGAATCCGCAGCAATCCTTCCAGCAACGCTGGGAACAGGAGATGCTGCGCCGTGAAGCCGAGCAATTGCAGCGCCAGATGGAGCAACTCGCAGAAAAGGGCCAGCAGGGGTCAAGCGGGGCCCAGTCTGGACAATCCAGTCAACAGCAGAGCTCTTCGCCGCAAAACAGCTCCGGGCGCCCAATCAGCTCTGATAGCGAACCCGGTTCCAAAACCCAGCCCAGTTCGCAGTCCGCCCGTGAGCAGAGCGGCGGTGCGTCTTCGGCTTCTTCCTCCGGCTCATTGTCGAAAGGGCAAATCGCGCAAGCCCTGAACCGGTTAGAACAAGCGATCAATACAATGAGGAACAGCAGCGACCCTGGGCGCGATAGAGCGAACGCGCAGCACGCTGCCGAACAATTGCGGCAAGCGTCGAATCTGCTCGCTGCCACACAGCAACGGCTTGCTTCGGAAAAAGTCGGCTCTCTAGCGCGTGAAGCCGAACGGCTCTTGCACGAAGAGAGCATCCAAGCAGGCCGGATAAACAAGTTCGGCGGTCAGGATGCTCCCAACCTCACCGATCTAGACGCGATGCTGACGCGACGGCGCGAGCTCACACAGTTGGCGCAGGACAGGCAGCAGCTTTCCGATGACCTTTCGGATTTAGAAAGGAACATCCGCGGCGCCGCCCGGGAGATGGCTCCAAATCAACCTGGCGTAGCCCAGAGCCTGCGCGAGGCGCTGACAGAGATGGACAACTCAGATCTCGACAACCGCATGCAACGAACGGCGGACTGGTTGAGGCGTGGTGTCGATCCAACCACCAGGGGCCCTGAAGACGAGATCGCCGGGGAACTTGCGAAATTGAGCCAGCAGCTCCAGCAGGCGAGCAAGGAAATGGGCCAAGCGAAGCAACGGGAAGAGAAGAGCACTGAGCAGGATCAAGCTGAGCTTATGGATCAGATAGAGCGGCTGCGAAATCAGATTGAATCCATGACGCACTGGAGAGGCGGCAAGCGGCAAACAGGTCAGAATGTAAAAGCTGAACAAAGCGGCCAAACTGATCAGAACAGCCAAAGCCAATCGAGTCGCAACGGTCACGTTGGATCTGGCCCGGCTGGTCAGCAGCAGAGCTTCAATTCCAGTCAGCTTGGCCGAAACCAGCAATCACCGTCTGGGGCAAACAGCACTCAGGACCTTCTCACCGGCGATCTCGACAACCGGAACCGGAGCGTTCAGAGTGGTGACGTTCGCGATGGCGGAGGCGGCTCCGTTGACGGCACTGTCTGGAACAATATCAATACCGGTAACAACCATTATGGCCATCCCCGGCAACAGTCTACGCCCACAGATGTTTCTGGCAATCCTCCCGATGTAGAAGGCGATTATCAGGAGGGAATGCGTGAGCTAAGCCGGATTCGACAGAGGGTCAAGGACGATCCACAGGCTGCAAAACACATCGCGGAGCTGACCCGACAAATGCAACATCTCGATCCAAGCCGCTTTCCTGGAAATCCCGCGATGGTGGAGGAGATGCATCGGGAGATACTCAGCTCGCTGGACCGGCTCGAGCTCCAGTTACAGCGTGACGGAATCTCGCCGCAAGCCCGGACAGGGAGGCCGTACTCCGTTCCGCCAGGGTATCAGGACTCGGTCGCTGAATACTACCGACGGCTAAGTAAGAGTCAATAGAGCTTCTCCGCAAAGGTTAAGCAGATTCTCGCTCGCGTTGGGATGCCTCCTATTGCTTGGCTCTGCATCCGGGAGAAGTTTCTTCGCAGGTTCCGGGCTGCGTAAGCCAACTCCGCCTCGGTGACTGGGGAGTGCCATGCCTCCATAGCTCATAACATCAAGTCGGCTGCTTGGGAAAAAGGACTTTCCATTGGCCCGCCATGGCCAGCGAACAGGTTTACCTTGACAACTAGGGTAACGGGCAGTACACTTTTGCCTAGTCGTCTAGGTAAACGCACTTTGATGGCAAAAAATGATCTCCAGGGCGCGCTCGACCTTCTTATTCTCAAGACCCTGTCTCAATTGGGTGCCATGCACGGGTACGGCATCGTGACGCATATCCGGCGGGTCTCCGAGGAACGAATCATCGTCGAGGAAGGCTCCCTTTATCCAGCGCTGCACCGCATAGAGCAGAACGGATGGGTTTCTGCGAGTTGGGCGGTAACCCAGTACGGGCGGAAGGCCAAGTACTACGCGCTAACTCGAACCGGAAGAGAGCAGCTGGCGGAGCGGGAAAAGAACTGGGACCAGGTGGCGAAGGGAGTCCAGGCGATTCTCCGCTTCGCGTGAGGTGGTTATGGCTCTGTTGCGGCGTATTCTGGCACTCCGCAGGCGTGCCCAGCTCGATCGCGAGATCGAAGCCGAATTGCGCGAGCACATGCAGATGTGCATCGACGACAGCCTCGCTGCCGGAATGAGCCGCGAGGAAGCCGAGCGCGAGGCAAGGCTGCGCTTCGGCAACCCTGCTGTCACCCGTGAGCGCGTCACTGCGGAAGACGCCGCGGTCGGACTCGACAGCCTGTTTCGCGATCTGCGC
>Ga0306920_100004807_pt1 | contig 17363 bp, 17 predicted proteins | sample flu12Cox44000170_FD_204666 | JGI IMG/M metagenome (GOLD analysis project Ga0306920, IMG submission 204666) | Lab enrichment of tropical soil microbial communities from Luquillo Experimental Forest, Puerto Rico - flux4day.12C.oxic.44.000.170 (v2)... | ecosystem: Environmental > Terrestrial >... | reverse complement strand
CTGACCGGTTTTGTCGAGGTGCGCTACGACGACGAGCTCAAGCGGGTCGTCTATGAGCCGGTCCGGCTCACGCAGGAATTCCGTAATTTTGATTTTCTCTCGCCGTGGGAAGGCACCGAGTACACCTTGCCGGGCGACGAGAAAGCGAGCGGGAAGGGCTCCTGACGATGAAGCCGACGCTCAAGGCCGGATGGACGCATCGCTTCGCGTACAAGGTGCCGGAGAACAAGACTGTTCCCTACACCTATCCGGAATCGCCCGAGATTGCGTCGATGCCAAAGGTCTTCGCCACCGGCTTCATGATCGTGCTCATGGAATGGGCGTGCACGCAATTGCTGGCGCCGTATCTCGATTCCGGCGAAGGCAGCCTTGGCGTTCATGTCGATGTCAGTCATCTGGCGGCGACGCCGCCCGGCATGACCGTTACCGTCGACGTGGAATGCGTCGCGGTCACGGGGCAGCGGGTGACCTTCAAGGTCAAGGCGCATGATGGCCTCGATCTGATCGGCGAAGGCCGGCACGAGCGCTTCGTCGTGCAGTGGGACAAGTTCAATGCGCGGCTGGCGGCAAAAATTGCCAAAGTGGCCCAAGCAGCCCAATTAGCGTCACAGGTGGCGTGATGGCCGAGCCCGTAACCACGCCGCGCAACTTCACCGTCAATTTCGGGCCGCAGCATCCGGCCGCGCACGGCGTTTTGCGGCTGGTTCTAGAGCTCGACGGGGAAGTGGTCGAGCGCGTCGATCCTCACATCGGGCTTCTGCATCGCGGCACGGAAAAGCTGATCGAGTACAAGACCTATCTGCAGGCGGTGCCCTATTTCGACCGGCTCGATTATGTGGCGCCGCTGACGCAGGAGCACGCGTTTTGCCTCGCCATAGAGCGGCTCCTTGGCCTTGAAGTGCCAAAGCGCGGACAGATCATCCGCGTGCTGTATCACGAGATCAGTCGCTTGCTCTCCCACCTGCTCAACGTCACCACCCAAGCGATGGATGTCGGCGCGCTCACGCCGCCCTTATGGGGCTTTGAGGAGCGCGAAAAGCTCATGATGTTTTATGAGCGCGCCTCCGGCAGCCGCTTGCATGCGAACTACTATCGTCCCGGCGGCGTGCATCAGGATCTGCCGCAGAAACTCATTGACGACATCGGCGCGTTTTGCGACCCGTGCCTCAAAGTCTGCGACGACTTAGAAGAGCTGCTCACGGAAAACCGCATCTTCAAGCAGCGCAACGTCGACATCGGCGTGGTCAGTCTGGCCGACGCCTGGGCGCGGGGATTTTCCGGCGTGATGGTGCGCGGCTCTGGCGCGGCGTGGGATCTGCGCAAAGCGCAGCCCTACGAATGTTATGCCGAGCTCGATTTCGACATTCCGATCGGCAAGAACGGCGACAATTACGACCGCTACTGCATCCGCATGGAAGAGATGCGCCAATCCATTCGGATCATGAAGCAATGTCTGGAAAAGCTAAATTCGCGCGAAGGGCAAGGACCGGTCAGCGTCCATGATCACAAGATCGTGCCGCCGCGCCGCGAAGAGATGAAGCGCTCGATGGAAGCGCTCATCCACCATTTCAAGCTCTACACCGAGGGATTCAAAGTGCCGGCCGGGGAAGTCTATGTCGCGGTCGAAGCGCCGAAGGGCGAATTCGGCGTCTATCTGGTCGCCGACGGCAGCAATAAGCCGTACAAATGCAAGATTCGCTCGTCCGGCTTCCCGCATTTGCAAGCGATGGATTTTCTCTGCCGCGGTCACATGCTGGCGGATGTGTCGGCCGTGCTCGGCTCGATCGATATTGTCTTCGGCGAGGTCGATCGATGAGCGTGCGACGCCTGGCGGAAAAACAACCCGCGAGTTTCGCCTTCACGCCGGAAAATTCTTCCTGGGCGAGAGCGCAGATCGCAAAATACCCGGAAGGACGCCAGCAATCGGCGGTGATCCCGATCCTGTGGCGCGCGCAAGAGCAATGCGGCGGCTGGTTGCCGCAAAAAGCGATCGAAGCGACGGCGGATCTTCTCGGTATGGCAAAGATCCGCGTGCTCGAGGTCGCGACTTTTTACACGATGTTCAATCTCGCGCCGGTCGGCCGCTTTCACGTCCAGCTCTGCGGCACCACGCCTTGCATGCTGCGCGGCTCGGAAGGGCTGAAAAAAGTGTGCCGCCGGATGATCGGCGAGCAGAACCATGTCACCGGCGACGGCGCGTTTTCCTGGATCGAGGTCGAGTGTCTCGGCGCTTGCGTGAATGCGCCGATGGTCCAGATCAACGCCGATTACTACGAAGACCTGACGGCGGAAACATTGACGCGGATCATCAACGACTTTTCGGCGGGGCGAAGGCCGAAGCCGGGCCCGCAGATTGATCGCATCAATTCCTCGCCGATCGGTGGTCCGACGACTTTGACCGATCCGGCGTTGTTCGGCGCGGATGGAAAGCCGGCCGAACGCGTCGCGCCGTCAGCGGCCGATGACCAGGCGGAAAAACCGGGCGAACCGGCCAATCTGCGCGATGCGCCGATGCCGAAACCGCCGGAAGGCGGCGCCACCGACCCGAGGTGCAATTGAGACAGTAGTCATGCTCGCCGATAAAGATCGCATCTTTAAAAATCTCTACGGCCAGCACGACTGGGGGCTCGACGGCGCGCGCCGCCGCGGCGCTTGGGACGGCACCAAAGAAATTTTGGCGCGCGGCCGCGACGCCATCATCAATGAGGTCAAGGCGTCGGGTCAGCGCGGGCGCGGCGGCGCCGGATTTGCGACTGGGCTGAAATGGTCGTTCATGCCGAAACAGTCCGACGGCCGTCCTCATTACCTCGTCGTCAATGCCGACGAATCCGAGCCCGGCACCTGCAAAGACCGTGAGGTGATGCGGCACGACCCGCATCTTCTGGTCGAAGGCTGTTTGATCGCCGGCTGCGCGATGGCGGCGAATACCTGCTACATCTATGTGCGCGGCGAATTTATTCGCGAACGCGGGCGGCTCGAAGCCGCAGTCCAGCAGGCCTATGACGCCAGGCTGATCGGCAAGAACAGCATCAACGGCTTTGACTTCGACATCATCGTACACCACGGCGCCGGCGCCTATATCTGTGGCGAGGAAACCGCGCTCCTGGAAAGCCTCGAGGGCAAGAAAGGAATGCCGCGGCTCAAGCCGCCGTTCCCGGCCAATATGGGCCTTTACGGTTGCCCGACCACGGTGAATAATGTCGAGACGATCGCGCAGGTGCCGGACATCATGCGCCGCGGCGCCGCCTGGTTTGCCGGCATCGGCCGGCCCAACAATACCGGCACCAAGCTCTATTGCATTTCGGGCCATGTCGAGCGGCCCTGCAATGTCGAAGAGGCGATGGGCATTCCGCTGCGCGAACTCATCGACCGGCATGCCGGTGGCGTGCGTGGCGGCTGGGACAATCTGCTAGCCGTGATCCCGGGCGGCTCGTCGATGCCGATGATTCCGGCGGGCGCCAACCAGGCCGATACATTATTGATGGATTTTGACGGCTGCCGGGAAAAGAAATCCGCGCTCGGCACCGCCGCCGTGATCGTGATGGACAAGACCACCGACATCGTGCAGGCGATGGCGCGCATCTCCTATTTCTACAAGCACGAGAGCTGCGGCCAGTGCACGCCCTGCCGCGAAGGCATGGGTTGGATGTGGCGCGTGCTCACGCGCATGGCCGAGGGCCGCGCGCATAAGCGCGAAATCGACGCGCTGTGGGACGTCACGACCCAGATCGAGGGGCACACCATCTGCGCCTTCGGCGACGGTGCGGCTTGGCCGGTACAAGGCTTGTTGGGGCATTTCCGCCCCGAGATTGAACGGCGCATCGATCAGTACACCGCCAATGCCGATAAAGCGGGCGTGATGGACCCGCCGGTGGCCGAGGCGGCGGAGTAGTTGGCGATGACCAAACTGATCGTCGACAACAAGGAAATCGACGTTCCGCCGGAGTACACGCTGCTGCAGGCCTGCGAGGCGGCGGGCGCGGAAATTCCGCGTTTCTGCTTTCACGAACGGCTGTCGATCGCTGGCAATTGCCGCATGTGTCTGGTCGAGCTGGTCGGCTCGCCGAAGCCGGTCGCGAGCTGCGCCTGGGGTGTGCGCGATTGCCGGCCCGGACCGAAAGGCGAGCCGCCGGAGGTGAAAACTCGCTCGCCGATGGTGCGTAAAGCACGCGAAGGCGTGATGGAATTCCTGCTGATCAATCATCCGCTCGATTGCCCGATCTGCGATCAGGGCGGGGAATGCGATCTGCAGGATCAGTCGATGGCCTACGGTATCGCTTCCAGCCGCTTCATCGAGAACAAGCGCGCGGTCGAGGACAAATATCTCGGGCCGCTGGTCAAGACGTCGATGAACCGATGCATCCAGTGCACCCGCTGCGTGCGCTTTGCCACCGAAGTGGCGGGCGTACCGGAGCTCGGCGCCATCGGCCGCGGCGAGGACATGGAGATTACGACCTATCTCGAAACCGCGATGCGCTCCGAGCTGCAGGGCAATGTCGTGGATATCTGTCCGGTCGGCGCGCTCACCTCGAAGCCTTACGCATTCGTGGCCCGGCCGTGGGAGCTGGCCAAGACCGAAACCATCGATGTGATGGATGCGGTCGGCTGCGCCATCCGCGTCGACACCCGCGGCCGCGAAGTGATGCGGATCCTGCCGCGCACTAACGAAGACATCAACGAAGAGTGGATTTCCGACAAGACGCGCCATGTGGTCGACGGCTTGCGCACGCAGCGCCTCGATCAACCCTATCTGCGCGAGAACGGCCGGTTGCGCCCGGCGAGCTGGAGCGAGGCGTTTGCCGCCGTCGCTGCCAAAGTGGTCAAAGCCGGTCCCAAGCGGATCGGAGCGCTCGCTGGTGATCTCGCCGCCGTCGAAGAGATTTTCGCACTCAAAGATCTGATGACGCGGCTCCAAGTCGCCAATCTTGACTGCCGACAGGACGGCTCGGCGCTCGATCCGGCCTCCGGCCGGGTCAGCTATTTGTTCAATGCGGGAATTAGCGGGATCGACAGTGCCGACGCGCTGTTGATCGTCGGCGCCAATCCGCGCAGGGAAGCGGCGATCCTCAATGCGCGCATCCGCAAGCGCTGGCGCGCCGGAAAATTCCCGATCGGTGCGATCGGGCCGAAAGCCGATCTGACTTACGCCTACGATTATGTCGGCGCCGGACCCGAAACCCTTGCCGCCATCGGCCGGCATTCCTTCGCTGATGCGATGCGCAAGGCCGAGCGGCCTATGGTCATCGTCGGGGCCGGCGCTTTCGCGCGCGGCGATGGCGCCGCCGTGGCCTCGCTTGCCGCCAAAGCCGCTATCGAGCTTGGCGCGGTCAAGGACGGCTGGAACGGCTATTGCGTCCTCCATAGCGCAGCCGCGCGCGTCGGCGCGCTCGATGTCGGCTTTGTCCCCGGCCCGGGCGGCATGAACGCGCGGCAGATGGCAGCCTATGGAACATTGGATGTTCTGTTTCTGCTCGGCGTCGATGAGGTTGAGGTCGCACCCGGCGCCTTCGTCATCTACATCGGCACCCATGGGGACCGCGGCGCCTCACGGGCCAATGTGGTGCTGCCGGGCGCTGCTTATCCGGAAAAGTCCGCGATCTACGTCAACACCGAGGGCCGCGTGCAGATGGCGACCCGCGCCTCGTTCCCGCCGGGCGACGCGCGCGAGGACTGGGCGATCCTGCGCGCGCTGTCGGACGTGCTCAAGCATCGGCTGCCGTACGATTCGTTGCGCGCATTGCGGCAGACTTTGTTTGCCGCCCATCCGCATTTGATGCGGCTTGGCCGGATCACGCCGGGCGATCCCGCCGACATCCGTAACCTCGCCGCTCTCGGCGGCAATGCGGACAAGGCGCCGTTCAAATCCGCTATCGAGGATTTCTATCTCAGCAATGCGATCGCCCGCGCCTCGGCGGTGATGGCCGAATGCTCGGCACTGGCGCTGGGCCGCGCGGCGGCAACGGCGGCGGAGTAGGCGCGAATGGTGACATTTATTTCAGGCTACGTTTGGCCACTGTTGTTGATGGTGGCGGAGAGCGTGCTTCTGCTTGTCGCGCTCCTCATCGTCGTCGCCTATGTGCTGTTGGCCGACCGGAAAATCTGGGCGGCCGTGCAGATCAGGCGCGGTCCTAATGTGGTCGGACCATGGGGGCTGTTTCAGTCCTTTGCCGACCTGCTCAAATTCGTGCTTAAGGAGCCGGTCATTCCGGCTGGCGCCAATAAAGGCGTCTTTCTTCTCGCGCCGTTCGTCACTTGCGTGCTGGCGCTCGCTGCCTGGGCGGTCATTCCGGTGAATGAGGGCTGGGCCATCGCCGATATCAATGTCGGCATACTTTATATTTTTGCGATCTCTTCGCTCGGCGTGTACGGCGTCATCATGGCCGGCTGGGCTTCCAATTCCAAATATCCGTTCCTCGCGGCGCTGCGTTCGGCGGCGCAAATGGTGTCTTACGAAGTCTCAATCGGTTTTGTGATCATCACCGTCTTGCTGTGCGTGGGCTCGCTCAATCTTTCCGCGATCGTCGAGGCGCAGAATTCGCGATGGGGCCTCTTAGGCTGGTACTGGCTGCCGCTGTTTCCGATGCTGATGATCTTCTTCGTTTCGGCGCTCGCCGAAACCAACCGTCCGCCGTTCGATCTGGTCGAGGCGGAATCCGAATTGGTGGCCGGTTACATGGTCGAATATGGCTCGACGCCTTACATGATGCTGATGCTCGGCGAATATGTCGCGATCTGCACCATGTGCGCGATCTGCACCATCCTGTTTCTCGGCGGCTGGCTGCCGCCGTTCCCAGTCGTGCCGTTCACCTGGGTACCCGGACTCGTTTGGTTTCTGTTGAAGGCGCTGTTCGTATTCTTCATGTTCGCCATGGTGAAAGCCTTCGTGCCGCGTTATCGCTACGACCAGTTGATGCGGCTCGGCTGGAAGGTGTTTTTGCCGATCTCGCTGGCCATGGTCGCGATCGTCGCCGGGGTGTTGCAGATCGCCGGATGGGCGCCGAAATGAAGCGAGGAGGGCGGCATGGACATATCGCTGCCGGCCTGGCTCGGCGCACTGTGCGGGATGATCGTGGCGGTGACGATCTACATTCCGGGAATTCGGATCGTGGAGCGGCACGTGCGCAAATCGAGCGATGCCAGAACACCGGAGCAGCGCGTCGCGTTCGAGGACAAGCTCTCGGTCGTGCGGCGCTTGATTTTGGGATGCGACATCGCCGCTCTGGCGGCGGCGGGCTATTGGCTCAGCAACATGCTTGGCGGCAAGATCTTTGGCGCACCTGGGGGTTGATATGAAACTGGATCAGGCCGCGCGCTCGGTATTCCTCGCCGAATTCTGGCAAGCCATCGTGCTGTCGATCCGTTATTTCTTCAAGCCAAAGGCGACGATCAACTATCCATTCGAGAAGAACCCGATTTCGCCCCGTTTCCGCGGCGAGCATGCGCTGCGGCGTTACCCAAACGGCGAGGAGCGCTGCATCGCCTGCAAGCTATGCGAGGCGATTTGCCCGGCGCAGGCAATCACCATCGAGGCCGGACCGCGGCGCAACGACGGCACGCGGCGCACCACGCGCTACGATATTGACATGGTCAAATGCATTTATTGCGGCATGTGCCAGGAGGCCTGTCCGGTCGATGCCATTGTCGAGGGTCCGAATTTCGAATTCGCCACCGAAACCCGCGAAGAACTTTATTACGACAAGGAGCGCCTGCTCGCGAATGGCGACCGCTGGGAGCGCGACCTGGCCCAGAATATCGCACTCGACGCGCCGTATCGGTGAGATCATTTGAAATGACGCTGCAAGCGATCTTTTTCTACATCTTCGCCGGGATCACAGTCGCCTCGGCGGTGATGGTCATTGCCGCGCGCAATCCGGTGCATTCGGTGCTGTTTCTCATTCTTGCTTTCGTCAATGCGGCCGGATTGTTCGTGCTGATGGGCGCCGAATTTCTGGCGATGATCTTGATCGTCGTCTATGTCGGCGCGGTCGCCGTGCTGTTCCTGTTTGTGGTGATGATGCTTGACGTCGATTTCGCCGAATTACGGCGCGGCGTGCTGACCTATTTGCCGATCGGCGGGTTGATCGGCGCAGTGCTGTTGGCCGAGCTTCTCATCATTGTCGGTGCCTGGGCGATCGGCCCGGACGTCAGCAAGGCGATCACCGCGCCGATCCCGCCGCCGAACGACATTCCCAACACCCAGGCGCTCGGGCTCGTTCTCTACACGCAATACGTTTATTTCTTCCAGGCCGCCGGCGTCATTCTGCTGGTGGCGATGATCGGTGCCATCGTGCTCACGCTTCATCATAAGCCGAACGTGCGCCGCCAGATGATCGCCGAGCAGGTGGCGCGCCGTAAAGCGAGCGCGATCGAGATCGTCAAAGTGAAAACGGGGCAGGGGCTGCAATGATCGTCGGGCTCGGCCATTATCTCTCGGTTGCGGCGATCGTGTTTACGCTCGGCGTGCTCGGAATTTTTCTCAACCGCAAGAACGTCATCATCATCCTGATGTCGATCGAGCTCATTCTGCTCTCGGTCAATATCAACTTGGTCGCGTTCTCGACTTTTCTCGGCGACATTGTCGGCCAGGTCTATGCGCTGATCGTGCTGACGGTCGCTGCCGCGGAAGCGGCGATCGGCTTGGCCATCCTAGTCGCTTATTTCCGTAACCGCGGCTCGATCGCGGTTGAAGATATCGATTTGTTGAAGGGCTGAGGGGCGCGGGCAATGTACGAAGGGATCGTTCTGTTGCCGCTGCTCGGCGCCGTTATCGCCGGCATTGTCTGCCTGGTCGGCGCGCGCAATCGTTTCCCGGGCGAGGATCCCACGCCGCCGGCCGACGATCATGCCGCCGCGCCAGTGAGCGACGATCATCCGCACGCCGCGCCAGCGCCGCACGCCGAGCACGCCGCCTTCGCCGATCCCCATGCCGAGGAGCCCGAGCATGCGCCGTCGGCTGCGGGCTCGCTGCTCGCCGAGCTCACCACCTCGACGTTTCTGGTGATTTCCTGCGTGCTGTCCTGGTTCGCTTTGTTCGACGTCGGGATTGCCGGCCACGAAGCACGCATTCCGATGTTTTCTTTTATCTCGTTCGCCGATCTGCATTCCGAATGGATGCTCCGCGTCGACTCCTTGACCGCGGTGATGCTGGTCGTGGTGACGACCATTTCCTCGCTCGTGCACATCTATTCCATCGGCTATATGGAAGAGGACCCCTACAAGCCGCGGTTCTTTTCCTACTTGTCGTTCTTCACCTTCGCCATGCTGATGCTGGTGACGGCGGACAATCTGGTTCAGCTGTTTTTTGGCTGGGAGGGCGTGGGGCTCGCCAGTTATCTTTTGATCGGATTCTGGTATCACAAGCCCGACGCCAACGCCGCGGCAATCAAGGCTTTTCTCGTCAATCGCGTCGGCGATTTCGGTTTTTCGCTCGGCATTTTTGCCGTGTTCTACCTGACCGGCGCGGTCGACTTCGACGCCATTTTTGCGCAAGGACCGGCGCTCGCGGGCAAAAGCTTCCATTTTCTCAGCTGGGACGTCGATGCGCTCACGGCCGTCTGTTTGCTCTTCTTCATGGGGGCGATGGGCAAGTCGGCGCAGTTTTTGCTGCACACCTGGCTGCCGGACGCGATGGAGGGGCCGACCCCGGTCTCAGCGCTGATCCATGCCGCCACCATGGTCACGGCTGGCGTGTTCATGGTGGCGCGGCTGTCGCCGTTGTTCTCGCTGTCGCCAGGCGCCTCCGGCTTTGTCACCTTCATCGGCGCCACCACGGCGATGTTCGCCGCCACCGTTGCGCTCGTTCAGAACGACATCAAACGCATCATCGCTTATTCGACCTGTTCGCAGTTGGGCTACATGTTCGTCGCCATGGGTGTGGGCGCCTATTCGGTCGGCATGTTTCATCTATTCACCCACGCCTTCTTCAAAGCATTGTTGTTCTTGTGCTCCGGCTCGGTGATCATCGCCATGCATCACGAGCAGGACACGCGCAAAATGGGCGGGCTGTGGCGCAAGCTGCCGTTCACCTACGTGGCGATGGTCATCGGCACCTTGGCGCTGACCGGTTTTCCGTTCACCGCCGGCTATTTCTCCAAGGATGCGATCATCGAGTCGGCGCTGGTCAGCAACGGCGCCATCGCAAGCTACGGCTTTGCCATGACGCTCGGTGCGGCCGCGCTCACCGCGTTTTATTCCTGGCGCCTGATCTTCAAGACTTTCCACGGCGAGCCGCACGATCGCGAGCACTACGAAGCCGCGCACGAGACCGCAAAAAGTATGCTGGTGCCGCTTGGGCTTTTAGCCTTCGGCTCGATCGCAGCCGGTTACCCGGCGCTAGCGCTGTTTACCGGCCACGGCGCCAGTGATTTCTTCCGCCAGGCGCTGAGCTTGGGTCCAGCCGAGAAACTGTTCGAGAGCGCCGAGAACTTGCCGCTCATTCTCTCGCTCCTGCCCACGGTGATGATGATCGGCGGATTCCTGGTGGCCTACCAGTTCTACATTCGGCGCCCCGATCTTCCCGAAGCCTTGGCCCGCGATCAGAATTTACTGTACCGGTTTTTGCTCAACAAGTGGTACTTCGACGAAATCTACGATTTCCTCCTGGTGCGGCCGGCGCTCTGGCTGGGGCGACTGTTCTGGAAGGGCGGCGATGGCTTCATCATCGACGGTTTTGGGCCTGATGGCGTGTCCGCGCGCGTGCTCGATGTGACGCGCAACGTCATCCGCCTGCAGACCGGCTACCTCTACCACTACGCTTTCGCCATGCTGATCGGCGTCGCCGCGGCGATCACCTGGTTCATGTTCTCAGGACCGCACTGATGACCAGCTGGCCGATCCTCTCCGTCGTCACCTTCCTGCCTCTGGTGGGCGCCTTGTTCATCGCGCTGTTGCCGGAGGACGAGGCTGGCATCCGCAACGCGCGCTGGGTGGCGCTGTGGACCACGCTCGTCACGTTTCTGATTTCGCTGATCCTGATCTGGCGATTCGATCCGGCCTCGGCAGATTTCCAATTTGTCGAGAAGCGGCCATGGCTCGGCGGCACCATCACTTATGCAATGGGCGTCGACGGCATTTCGCTGCCGTTCGTGATTTTGACCGCCGGCTTGATGCCGATCTCGATTCTGGCGAGCTGGAGCGTGATCCAGACCCGGGTGCGCGATTACATGATCGCGTTTCTGGTGCTTGAGACTTTGATGGTCGGCACCTTTTGCGCGCTCGACCTTGTGCTTTTCTATCTGTTTTTCGAAGGCGGCCTCATTCCGATGTTCCTGATCATCGGCGTGTGGGGCGGGCCGCGCCGCGTCTATGCCAGTTTCAAATTTTTCCTCTACACGCTGCTTGGCTCGGTGCTGATGCTGCTCGCCATCATGGCGATGTATTGGGAGGCCGGCACCACCGATATCTCGGCGTTGTTGCATCATTCCTTCCCCTTGAGCCTGCAGAAATGGGCGTGGTTCGCGTTCCTCGCCTCGTTCGCGGTCAAGTTGCCGATGTGGCCGGTTCATACCTGGCTCCCTGACGCACATGTCGAGGCGCCTACCGCCGGATCGGTGATCCTGGCCGCGATTCTCCTGAAGATGGGCGGCTACGGCTTCTTGCGGTTTTCGCTGCCGATGTTCCCTGAGGCGTCGGCCCAGCTTGCGCCGTTGATCTATGCGCTCTCGGTCGTGGCGATCGTCTACACCTCGCTGGTCGCGCTCGTTCAGGAGGACATGAAGAAGCTGATCGCCTACTCGTCCGTGGCGCATATGGGCTTCGTCACCATGGGGATTTTCGCGGTAACGGCACAGGGCGTCGCCGGCGGCATTTTCCAGATGGTGTCGCACGGCCTCGTCTCCGCCGCCTTATTCCTCTGCGTCGGCATTGTTTATGACCGCATGCATACGCGCGAGATCGCCGCCTATGGCGGCCTCGTCAATCGCATGCCGCTTTACGCCTTCGTATTCATGGTGTTCACGCTCGCCAATGTCGGCCTGCCGGGCACGTCAGGTTTTGTCGGCGAGTTCTTGAGCCTGATCGGCACGTTCCGGGTCAACAACTGGGTCGCGACCTTGGCGGCACTGGGCACCATCCTGTCGGCCGCCTATGCGCTCTGGCTTTATCGCAAGATCATCTTCGGCACGCTGGACAAGCCGGCGCTCCTTGACATCAGGGACATCGGCTGGCGCGAAATCACGATCATGACGCCGCTTATCGTTCTCACCATCATCCTTGGCGTCTATCCGAAGCCGGTGCTCGATATTTCCTCGGCGTCGGTCTCGCAATTGATCGACAATTATCAGCACGCGGTTGGCGCCGTGCACGCCGCCGGACTTGGCGCGGTGACCCGATGAACCCCGCGCAGTTTCCCAACCTCATTCCGCTTTTACCGGAATTTGTGCTCGGCATTGGCGCCATGGCGCTTCTGCTTCTTGGCGTATATCGGCCCGCTCCGGCCACCTGCCGGTTCATCGATGGCGCCGCTATCGTCCTCCTTGCGCTCGCCGGAGTCATTCTTGCGATGCTGCCGGCCGGCAAACTCGTCACGTTCGGTGGCAGTTTCATCGTCGACGAATTCGCCCGTTTTCTGAAAATCCTGGCGCTGCTCGGCTCCGCCGCCGCAATCGCCATGTCGATCGATTATGCCAATCGCGAGTCGCAAGAGCGTTTTGAGTATTCGGTGCTGATCCTGCTCTCGACCTTGGGCATGCTGATGCTGATTTCGGCTGCCGACCTTATTGCACTCTACCTCGGCCTCGAATTGATGAGCCTGCCGCTCTACGTCGTGGCGGCAAGTCACCGCAACTCATTGCGCGCGACCGAGGCCGGCCTGAAATATTTCGTTCTCGGCGCGCTGTCCTCGGGCATGCTGCTCTACGGCGCTTCGCTGATCTACGGCTTCACCGGAACCGTCAGCTTCGTCGGCATTGCCAGGGCCGCAGCACAGGGCGGGATCGGACTGATCTTCGGCATCGTGTTTCTGTTCGCCGGCTTCTGCTTCAAGGTTTCGGCGGTGCCGTTTCATATGTGGACGCCGGACGTGTACGAAGGCGCGCCGACGCCAGTCACGGCGTTCTTCGCCGCCGCGCCCAAAGTCGCCGGCATCGCCATGTTCGTCCGCGCCGCCGTGATGGCGTTCCCGGGCATTACCTCGCAATGGCAGCAGATCGTCGTTTTCGTCTCCATCGCGTCGATGGCGTTGGGCTCGTTCGCGGCGATCGGTCAGCGCAATTTCAAGCGGCTGATGGCCTATTCCTCCATCGGCCATATGGGGTTTGCCTTGGTCGGCCTTGCTGCCGGAACCAGCGAAGGCGTGCAGGGCGTTCTCGTTTACACCGCCATTTACGTCACCATGACGCTTGGCGTGTTTGCCGTAATTTTGTCGATGCGCCGCGAGACTGGCATGGTTGAAAACATTGACCAGCTTGCCGGCCTGGCGCGCACCCATCCGACCATGGCGTTCTTTCTGGCGATGCTCTTGTTCTCGATGGCGGGTGTGCCGCCGCTCGCCGGGTTTTTCGCCAAGTTCTTTGTCTTTCTCGCCGCGATCAAAGCCGGCCTTTATCTGCTCGCCGTGCTGGCCGTGGTTACCAGCGTGGTCGGGGCGTATTATTATCTCGCCATCGTCAAACTGACGTATTTCGACGAACCGGTCGGCAAGTTCGAGCAAATGCCGTATGAGCTGCGCGTGGTGCTGGCGATTTGCGGCTTGTTCAATATTCTCTTCTTCCTTTATCCGGCGCCGCTGGTCGGCATCGCCAGCGCCGCCGCGCATTCCTTGTTCTGATGCAGCTTGATCCCATTGCGGTCAGTGCCGGGGTGAGGCTCGAGAGCCTTGGGACCACAGGATCGACCAATGCGAAGGCCCGCTTAAGAGCCCAGGAAGGCGACCGCGGCCCGCTCTGGATCGCCGCGACGGCGCAAACGGAAGGACGCGGCCGCCGCGGCCGCGGCTGGATTTCGCCCCCGGGCAATCTCTACGCTACTCTGTTGCTCAGCGAGCCGTCGCCGTTCGAAAACGCGCCGCAGCTTGCTTTCGTCGCCGCGCTGGCGCTGCGCGATGCGGTTGTCCTCGAAGTCAGTGCGCTCGCGGCGCGCTTGAAATTCAAGTGGCCGAACGATCTTTTGCTCGATGGCCGTAAATGTGCGGGCATCCTCATTGAAGGCGAAGCGGCGCCCGAGGCCGGAGCGCAGAAGGGCTTCATCGTCGTAATCGGCATCGGGGTCAATTGCCGCAGTCATCCGTCCGCGGCTGAGGGCGGCAGTTTTCCGGCAACTGACTTGGCGGTGCACGGCGCGACCATAACGCCGGAGCAATTGTTTGCGCGGCTCTCCGCCACAATGTGCCGCCGCTTGGCGCAGTGGGATCGCAGTCGCGGCTTTGCTGCGATTTTGGCCGATTGGCTGAAAGACGCGCGCGGCATCGGCGAGCCGATTGCCGTGCGCGATGGCGACGCGCAAATCCAAGGCCGCTTCGTCGGTCTCGACCATGCGGGCCAATTGGTGCTCGAGCGGGCCGACGGCGGGCTGACCAAAATAGCCGCCGGCGATGTCTTCTCCTTCACCGTGCGTGGCGAAAGCCAGGGCCGCGCCGGCGCGCTCGGCCGACCGGGCTAGCTCGATGGCGCAAAACGAACTGGTATTCGCAAGCCTCGGCGGGATCGGCGAGATCGGGATGAACCTCTCGATCTACGGCTTCGGCGACGAGCGGCGGCGGCAGTGGATCATCGTCGATTGCGGTGTCTCCTTCGCCTCGGAAGAGCGTCTCCCCGGCGTCGATCTCATTCTCCCGGACATTCGCTTTTTGATCGAAGAGCGCAGAAACATCCTTGCGCTCGTGCTCACCCATGGTCACGAGGACCATATGGGAGCGTTGATCGACCTCTGGCCGCGGCTTAAAGTGCCGATCCATGCAACGCCGTTTACGGCGGCTTTGTTCGAGGCGCGGCGCGCGTCCGAGACCGGCGCGCCGGAAATTCCGGTCCAGGTCGTGCCGGTCGGCGGGCGTTTGTCGATCGGCCCATTTGCCATCGATTTGATCAATGTCGCCCATTCCATTCCGGAATCGAACGCGCTCGCGATCCGCACTCCGGCCGGAACCGTGCTGCATACCGGCGACTGGAAAATTGATCCGACTCCCTTGATCGGTGGCCCGACCGACGCCGCCAGATTGTCGGCGTTCGGCGACGAGGGCGTACTGGCGCTCGTCGGCGATTCCACCAATGCGATCCGCGACGGCCGCTCGCCATCGGAAGCCGACGTGGCCAAAACCTTGGCCGAACTCATCCGCACCGCGCAGCGGCGGGTTGCGGTCACGACATTCGCCTCCCATGTCGGCCGCTTGCGCGCCGTGGCCGATGCCGCGCGCGCGGCGGAGCGCGAGGTCGTGGTGGTTGGCCGCGCCATGGGGCGGGTCGTGCAAGTCGCGCGCGAGACCGGTTACCTCGATGGCGTGCAGGAGTTTCGTGGGGTCGACAGCTATGGCTATCTGCCGCCGGAGAAGGTCGTCGCACTATGCACCGGTAGTCAGGGCGAGCCGCGCGCGGCGCTGGCGCGTATTGCCGAAGACGAGCATCCCGACGTTGCGCTGTCGCGTGGCGATCGGGTGATTTTCTCGGCGCGCCCGATCCCCGGTAACGAGAAGGCGATCGCGCGCGTCATCAATGGCTTGGTGGCGCAAGGTGTCGATGTCATTACCGACCGCACTCATCTGGTCCACGTCTCGGGCCATCCAAGACGCGACGAGTTGCGCGACATGATCGGCTGGGTGCGGCCAAAAGTTCTGATCCCGGCCCATGGCGAGCCGATGCATCTTGCCGAACATGCCGAGCTCGCCCGGCGTGCCGGCGTGCCGCAAGTCCTGCTTTGCCGCAATGGCGATCTGATCCGCCTGGCGCCGGGGCCGGCCGAAATCGTCGACCAGCTGCCCTCCGGCCGCCTTTACAAGGACGGCTCGTTGGTGATCGAGGCCGAAGCGCGCACCATCGCGGCGCGCCGGCGGCTCAGTTTCTCCGGAATCGTCTCCGTTGCGATCGTGATCAACGACAAGGGCGCGCTCGTGACCTATCCGGAGATTGAGCTCATTGGCCTGCCAGAAAGCGACGCCGGCGGCACGCCATTGCTGCAGGTTGCGAGCCGCGCGGTCGAGGAGACATTGGAGACGCTGCCGAAGCCGCGCCGCCGCGACCCGGATGAAGTGGGCGAGAGTCTGCGCCGCGCGGTGCGCGCCGCCATCGCCGAGCGTTGGGGCAAAAAGCCGATTTGCCATGTGCACGTTCTGGTCGTGTAGGATGGCGCCTCGCGCGCGAATTTAAGGGAATAAGGATGTGATCGGTCGGCTCAATCATGTGGCCATCGCGGTGCGCGATCTCGGCAAAGCGACTGCGATTTACCGCGATCTTCTCGGCGCGGAGGTTTCGCCGGCGGTGCCGCAGCCCGATCACGGCGTGACCACCGTGTTCGTCACTCTGCCCAATACCAAAATCGAACTGCTCGAAGCTCTCGGCAAGGATTCCCCGATCGCAAAGTTCCTCGATCGCAATCCGGACGGCGGTATCCACCATATCTGCTACGAGGTCGACGATATTCGCGCGGCCCGCGATGCGCTCAAAGCGGCGGGCGCCCGGGTGCTCGGCGACGGCGAGCCCAAGACCGGAGCGCACGGCAAGCCGGTGCTGTTTCTGCATCCCAAAGACTTTGCCGGCACCTTGGTCGAGCTCGAACAGGCCTAGGGTCCGCAATGCCGGTCGCCACCGCGCTCGCGATTTTCTTCCTGATCTGGTGGGTGACGCTGTTTGCGGTCCTGCCCTGGGGCGTCAAGAGCCAGCACGAAGGGCAGGAGATCGCGCCCGGCACCGATCCCGGCGCCCCGACCAGAGCGCGCATCGGCTGGAAACTCCTCTGGACCACGGTGGTCGCGGTCGCGGTCTATGCCGTCTGCGCCATCGTTTATGCCGAGCGTTGGGTGACTGTCGATGGCCTCGTCAATCTGTTCATAAAACCACATTGAATCAACGTATTATGCTAACTTGTTGATTCCTCGTGTGATCTGAAAAGGCCGATCTCAAAAAGAAAAAAGCAGGGCCGCTGCCCTGCTTCGAGAATCCTTGGAAACCCGAACTCCGCTTATTCTCTAGTTCCGCGCGGCTGGCGACACTTTGGTCGCGGGCGGCCCTCCCGAGACTTGGACCTATAGGAAGTTACAAAAGACCGGCCAGTTGCGCCGCGAAGCGCCGCGGCCAAATGGACCGGATGCCGTTTTCCTAATTGATGTCGGGCCGCTTGTCATCAGATTGGCGGCAGAAAATTGGCCCGCCAACGCACGCGAGAACTCTTGTCTTTTCAGCCGGCTTGCGGCTTGTGTGCGTGGCGCGATAACAAACTAC
>Ga0306920_100004806_pt1 | contig 17365 bp, 15 predicted proteins | sample flu12Cox44000170_FD_204666 | JGI IMG/M metagenome (GOLD analysis project Ga0306920, IMG submission 204666) | Lab enrichment of tropical soil microbial communities from Luquillo Experimental Forest, Puerto Rico - flux4day.12C.oxic.44.000.170 (v2)... | ecosystem: Environmental > Terrestrial >... | reverse complement strand
TTCTCGGCGTCATAGAGGCTCTTGGCCTTCGCGGCGTAATAGCCCGCGAACTGAGCCTGGGTGACCCACTTGAGCTGGAGCGTGACCTTGTCGCCCGCCTGGCTCCGACCGAGATCGGGGAGCACGGCGACCGCCAGCAGCGCGACCGCGATCGGCACCAGGAGCCATCTCTTCACCATGAGGCGATCCCTCCTCGGTTCAACGTTCACGTCGCTCGAAGTGCCACGGCATGACCAGGCGCTCGACCAGCGCCACCGCGAAGTAGAACAGGAGTCCCAGCGCGCACGCAACCAGGATCGCCGACCACGCCTGGCGCGTCTGAAACAGGCTGGCCGTGCTCTTGATGTAGACGCCGAGCGACTTCACCGGGCCGCCGAAGAACTCGCTCACCACCGCGCCGATCATGGCCAGGGTTGCGCAGGCGCGGAGCGCGGTGAACATCATCGGCAGGCTCTGCGGGAGCCGGAGCTTCAAGAAGATCTGCTGCTCGCTCGCCGCGTAGCTCTCCATCAGCTCGAGCGACTGCGGCGCCACGCTCAGGAGCCCGCGCACGGTGCTCACGAACGTAGGGAAGAATGTCATGAGCACGACGATCGCGATCTTCGAGCCCTGCTCGACACCGAACCACACGATCGCCAGCGGGGCGAGCGCGATGATGGGGACGGACGCCGAGGCCACGGCGTAGGGCAGCACGAGCCCGGCGAATGCCGGCGAGCGGCTGGCCGCCATCGCGGCGAGGATCCCGCCACCGCAGCCGAGCGCCCAGCCGACCACGGCCTCCGTGAACGTGTACAATCCCGCCTCGACCAGCACCGGGTAGGTGTCCCGAAGACTCTGCACGATCACGTGCGGCGCGGGTAGCAGGTAGAACTCGATCGAGAAGAGATAGACGACCGCTTCCCACGCGAGCAAGCCCGCGACGAGCACGAGCGCCGCCGGCCCATATTCGCGCAAGTACGTCACGGCGAGCCGGCGCCTCCGGGGCGCAGATCTGCCGCCACGCCGGGATCTTCCCGGAGGCTCTGGCGGACCTCGGTGACGAGCTCGAAGAACCGCGGGAGCGCGCGCGTCTCGTCGACGCGCGGGCGCGGCAGATCGACCGTCACGACGCGCTCGATCCGGCCCGGGCGTGGGCTCATGACCACGATCCGGGTGGAGAGAAAGACCGCCTCGGCGATGCTGTGCGTGACGAAGAGGACGGTGGCGGCCGTCTCGGCGCAGACCTGCAGCAGCTCCTGGTTGAGCCGTTCGCGGGTCATCTCGTCGAGCGCGCCGAACGGCTCGTCCATCAAGAGAATGGACGGATTCAGGGCGAGCGCGCGGGCGATCGACACCCGCTGCTGCATGCCGCCCGAGAGCTGCCACGGATGATGGCCGGCGAACTCGTCGAGTCCGACCAGCCGTAGCAGCGCGTGCGATCGTTGCTCTCGCTCGCCGCGGGCACGACCGGCCAGCTCGAGGGGCAGCTGGACGTTGTCGAGCACGGTGCGCCACTCGTAGAGCACCGGCGTCTGGAACACGATCCCGTAGTCGCGATCGAGGCGTGCCTGGCGCGCGCTCTTGCCGCTCACGCGGGCGACGCCGGAGGTGGGCTCGACGAGGTCGCCCACGATGCGGAGCAGCGATGATTTACCGCAGCCCGACGGGCCGATGATCGAGACGAACTCGCCGGCCTGCACCGTGAGCGAGACGGCGCGCAGCGCCTCGGTGGCGCCGGCACGGCTCTCGAAGGTCTTGGCGATGTCGGCGAGCTCGATGATCGGCGCGCCCATCGGCGTCTAGACCGCCGGCACCACGCGCGACCAGCCGACGACCCGCCGCTCGACGACGGCCACGGCGCGATAGAACACGATGCCGATCACCGCGGAGACGAGGATCGCCGCCCACAGGTTGGCCGGGCGCCAGTTGTAGTATTGCGCGGCGTTGACGATGACGACGCCCATCCCGAACCGACTGCCGACCGGCAGCTCGCCCACGATCGCCCCGATGACGCTGGCGGTGGCGGAGATGCGGAGCGCCGTGAACAGGTAGGGCAGGGATGCCGGGAATCGCAGCTTGAAGAAGATCTGCCGTGAGCTCGCCGACAGCGCCCGCATGAGCGCGAGCGCGTCAGGGTCGACTGCGCGGAGCCCGCGCGACATGTTGACGGTCACCGGAAAGAAGGTCAGGTACGCGGCGATCACGGCCTTCGAGAACCAGGACGTTCCGAGCCAGACCACCACCATCGGCGCGATGGCGAGGATCGGCACCGTCTGCGAGGCGACGACGTACGGCAAGAGCCCGCGTTCGAGCCAGCGCGATTGCGCGAAGGTCACGGCGAGCACCAGGCCGGTGACGCCGCCGAGCGCGAACCCGATCAGACTCTCGAGCGCGGTGTAGCCGGCGTTCTGGGCCATGATCCAGACCCAGCGCTCGCCGCCGGCGCCTTCGCGGAGGAAGTCCAACGCGATCTCGTGCAGATGAGGCAGCTGGTAGCTGGGCAGGGCGAACAGCGCCTTGGCGCCCTCCCAGATCGCCGCGATCGCGACGAGGATTGCCAGGGACCGAAGCGCGAAGGGAACACGCGGTGCGATCGTCAATCGCCTCGAGACTCGAAGATGTAGAGGTGTTGCGGATCGCCCACTCTCAGGCGTCGATGGGGGCCGCTGCCGGGGAACGAGTTGAACTCGAAGCCGCGGAGCCCCGGATCGATCGAGATGAACGACGTCGAGCCGTCGGGATTCGCCTTCGTCGCCACGCGGCTCTTCCACCCGCCGAGCTCGAACACGACTCCGTCCGCGTCCCTGTGCACGTTGATCGCGCCGAGGACCGCGTTCCAGTAGGAGCCGCCGAGCCGCTGGACCTCCGAGGGGTTTGGAGGCACTTCCCAGCCGCGCTGCACACCCTGCAGGAATGTCCGGGTCTCGCGCACGCCCGAGAGCAGCTCCTCCTCTGCCTCGGGCTTGCCGTCGTAAAGAACCTCGAGGGTGCGCCGGACGAACGCTCGGGCTACGCCCGCCCCGGAATCGGCGTTCGTGAGCACCACGCCGCCGACGCTCGCGTCGGGCACGAAGAAGAAGCTGCTCTTGTAGCCGAACATCGAGCCGCCGTGGCCGACGACCGGGACGTCCTTGATACTGTCGATCAACAGCCCCATGCCGTACCACGAGGTCTCGCCCATCCGCACCTGCGCGACCCGGCGCGCGAGCAGATTCTTTTCGGTCACCAGGGTCGAGCCGTCCGGAAGGCGCCCCCGCGCGAGCTCGAGCCGCACGTAGCGGGCGTAGTCCTTGACGCTCGACCAGGCGCCGCCGGCCGGCCGGACCGGCACGATGGAGTAGTTCGGGGCCATGTCGACGGGCACGTTGCGCATGGCCATGTCCCAGGAGTGGGGTGAGGCATGGTCCGTGCGCAGAGCGTCGTCGAACGACAATGTCGTGCGCTCCATGCCGAGCGGTCGAAACACCCGGTCGCGCATGACGTCGTCGTAGGCCTGCCCGAGCTCTCCATCGGGCTTGACCGCGCGGGCGCCGATGTAGCCGGCGGCCGAGGCGAGCGGGTTACTGTACTGGTAGAGCGCTCCGAACTCCGTCGTGGGCTTCATGGTCGCCAGCAGATCGAGCTGCTCTTGCGGCGAAGAGCGGTGGAAGGTGAAAAGAAATTCGAAGTCCTGACGGGGCAAGCCGGTACGCGCGCACACCAGGTGCTTCATGAGGATGCGTCGGGTGACGTCGGCGTCCCCGATCTTGAAGCGGGGGTACACGTGCGTCACCGGCGTGTCCCAGTCGAAGCGGCCCTCGTCGACCAGCCGAGCGAGCAAGAGCGTGGTGAGCGCCTTGGTGTTCGAGGCGACCATGAACAAGGTGTCGGCGGTGACGGGCTCGGGTCGTCCACGCTCCCGGACGCCGAAGCCTTCCTCGATGAGCGTCGCGTGCGCGTCGAAGAGGGCGACCGAGATGCCCGGGACGTCCGCGGCCTCGCGCATCCGCTCGATGAATGTCTTGAGCTCGGCGACCGAAGCCGTGTCCAGCGCACGAGGCTGTCGGCCCCGGTAGGTTTCGCGAACGTAGCCCGCGGGACGCAAGCTCTGGGAGACGAGCGCGATCTCCGCGGCTCGCCGCTGGGCCGTCGCGATCGCGCCGTCGACGAGGACGATCACCGCAAGCCGGCCCTTTCGGACGGCCCCCGCCGACACCAAGCGGGCTTCAGCGGGAGAGACTTCATATCGAGCCCACCGCCGGAGGTCCCAGCCCTCGCGGCCGGGTGTGTCGGAGGCGGCAAGCTCTCTTCGATTGAACGTGGGGCGCCGCCGAGCCAGAGCTGTCGAGATGGCCGCGTCCAATCCGGGTTGCGCGTCCACCTCCACGAGGTCGATCCTCAAGCTCTTGTCGGGATCCTCGAGGGTGAGCCCGTCGCTCGAGGTGGTCACGATCCAATCGGCGGCGACGTTGAGCGTCGCGCCCGATGGAAGGGTCACGACGCGATCGGCGGCACGAGCCCGCGACGATTCCGCGGTCGCCGCGCCTCGCGGCGCGGTCGGTCGGCCCAGGCAGCCGGACTGGACCAGCCCCGTCAGGACCATCAGGCCGGCGAGAAGAACGCGTCGGCGGATCTTCGCGTGATCGGTCATCGGTTCACCCACTCCCGGCCGGTCATCTTCGGCGCCGGATCGGTCCGGCGCAAGGGCCATTCTGACCACCGGCAGTCGCGTCCCTGATAATATGTGCGTTCTGAGGGTCGGATCACGGCACGGGATCGGGATCGTCGCCGCCGCGGCCGGGCCGCTCCGGGTGTCTCCCGTAAACACCGGGACCCGCAGGATGCGAACGGGTGTTACCGATAAAAGGGGACAAGGCATGGCAACATCCAAAAACGCCAAGACCGGCCGTCGTGACTTTCTCAAGCTCACCGCGGGCGCTGCCTCTGTCGCAGGCATCGCCGGGGCGCCCTGGATCGCGCGGAAGGTCGAAGCCAAGCCATCGACGATCGTCTTCGCGCGCGAAAGCTCGTACGTGAAGAACTTCGACGAGCACTTCATCAAGGTCATGATCCCCGCTTACCAGAAAGCCACCGGCATCAAGATCGACTACCAGATCCAGGCTGCCGGCGGCAGCGCGGTGCCCCAGCTGGTCTCGATGGTCGAGAACAAGTCGGGCGCCGACCTGGCCTGGACGCAACAGGAGTGGCTCTACCGTGACGCCCTCGTGGACGTGTCCGACATCGCCGAGGCGGTCGGCAAGGAGCAGGGCGGCTGGTACGACGAGATCAAGCTCCTGTCCGTCGACAACGGCAAGTGGAAGACGGTGCCTCAGGCGAACATCGGTCAGTTGATGGTCTACCGTAAGGACTGGTTCGAGGAGGCGGGGATCAAGCAATTCCCCGATACGTGGGACGAATTCCTGGAAGCCGGCATCAAGCTCAAGGCCAAGGGCCATCCGTACGGGATGTCGATGGGCCACGGCTTCGCCGACAACTACTCCTGGCTCTATCCGCTGCTCTGGTCCCACGGTGTGACCGTCATGGACAAGGCCGGCAAGAAGGTCGCGCTCGACAGCAGCGAGACCGTGAACGTCGTCGAGTACGTGAAGCGGCTCTACAAGGAAGCCTGCATCGAGGACTGCATCGGCTGGCTCGACCCGCACAACAACAAGGCCTTCCTGACGAGCCAGATCTCGTGCACCAACAACGCCTACAGCATCATGGTGTCGGCCAAGCGTGACCTGCCCGACATGGGCAAGGTGATCGACCACGGGCTGAATCCGAGGGGCCCGGCCGGTCGCTTCCACGCGCTCGTGCCGGTGACGCACGGCGTGTTCGCGTACGGCACCGATCCGCAGGCCGCCAAGGACTTCCTGCGCTGGATCATGGATCCCAAGCAGTACCGGCCGTGGATATCCTCCGGCGACATGTACTTCGCCCCGTACCTGCACGCGTTCGACAAGTTCCCCGACTGGGACATCGAGCCACGGGTGAAGCCGTACCACAAGGTGCTCGAGACCGGGAAGCTCACGTCGTGGCCGGCGCCCGCGAACCGCGCCCACGGCGCCGTGATCAATCGCTGGATCGTCATCGACATGTTCACCAAGGCCTGCACCGGCACGCCGACCAAGACCGCCATCGCGGAGGCCGTCACGCAGCTCAAGCAGATCTATGGGTAGGGTCGTCGAGGCGTCGCGAGCTCCCGCGGTCGAAACGCGCGACTACCGGCCGCTGCGGTTCGGCCGGCTCCGCGAATTCGTGGAGCGGGAGTCCGTGTTCAGCTGGCTCATCCTCACGCCGCCGATCCTGTTCCTGCTGCTGTTCCTCGGCTACCCGTTCTTCTACGGCGTGTACCTGAGCTTCTTTCGCCGAGAGGTGACGGGGCCCGCCACGTTCGTCGGGCTCGGTAACTTCGTCACGCTCGCGAACGATCCGATCTTCTGGCAGTCGGTCGGCAACACGGTCAAGTTCACCGGCGCCGCGACCGTGCTGAAAGCCATCGGCGGGCTCGGCATGGCGCTGGTGATGAATCAGAACTTCAAGTTCAAGGCCCTCACCCGGGCGCTGCTGCTGCTGCCGTTCATCGTGCCGACCGTGCTCAGCACCGTCGCGTGGCAGTGGATCTACGACCCGGGGCTCGGTCTCTTCAACCGCCTGCTCGTGACGAGCGGGCTGACGAAGACCGGATTCTCGTGGCTCGGCAATCCGACCATGGCCATGATCTCGGTCATCATCGTGAACACCTGGCGCGGCCTGCCGTTCTTCGGCATCTCGATCCTCGCGGGCCTGCAGACCATTCCCGTCGAGCAGCACGAGTCGGCCACGATCGACGGCGCGGGCACGTGGGATCGCTTCCGTCACGTCACCTTGCCGTCGCTCCTGCCCGTGATCTTCATCGTCACGACGTTCTCGGTCATCCTGACGTTCTTCGACTTCCAGCTGGTCTACGTGCTCACCGGCGGCGGCCCGGCGAACTCGACGCATCTGATGGCCACCTACGCCTACAGCCTGAGCATGGGCGCGGGGCAGATGGGGCTCGGCTCCGCGGTCGCGCTGAGCATGGTGCCGGTGCTGGGCCTCTTGCTGGTGCTGCTCACGTGGTACGTGCGGAAGGACTGAGATGGTCGGCGAGCTGACGTGGCGCAAGCGACTCCTGGGGCTCTGGGTCCCGCTCGCGCTGTTCTACGTCGTGGCGCTGTTCCCGTTCACCTGGATGGCCGCGACGTCGCTCAAGACCAACGCCGAGCTCTACAACCCCAAGGCCGGCCCGCTCTCGATCCAGCATCCGTCCCTGGTCCACTACATCAGCCTGCTACAGGAAACGAACTTCCTGACGTGGGTGGCCAACACGATGCTGGTGGCGGTGGTCGCGACCGGCATCTCGCTGCTGCTCGGTACCATGCTGGCGTACCCGCTGGCCCGCATGCGGTTCCGCGGGGCGCCGCTGCTGGCCATCACCGTCGCGATCACCTATCTGGTTCCGCAGTCGCTGCTGTTCGTGCCGATGGCCGATCTGATCGGCCGGCTGAAGCTCGGCAACACGCTGAGCGCCGTCATGCTCACGTATCCCACCCTGCTGGTGCCGTTCATCGCCTGGCTCTTGATGGGGTACTTCAAGACGGTGCCGAAGGAGCTGGAGGAGCAGGCGCTGATCGACGGCGCCAGCCGGTGGCGCGCGATGACCCGCGTGATCCTGCCCCTCTGCATGCCCGGCTTCATCTCCGCCGGCATCTTCGCTTTCACCCTGGCGCAGAACGAGTTCCTGTACGCGCTGCTCTTCCTCAGCCGCTCCGACGTCCGGACCGTCCCGATCGGCGTCGTGGGCGAGCTCATCCGGGGCGACGCCTTCTACTGGGGGCAGCTGATGGCCGGCGCGCTGCTGGGCTCGGTGCCGGTTGCCCTCATCTATTCGTTCTTCGTGAAGTACTACGTCGCCGGCCTCACGGCCGGCGCCGTCAAAGGCTAGCGTCGCCACGCGCTCAGCTCTGGTCGGCGGGAGTGTCGCGCTCGGCATCATCCTCGCGGTCGCGGCGTGCGGGCAGGCGATCCAGCCCGCCGATCCGGCCCGGATTCCGGCGTACGTCGGCGCCAACGGGCAGTTCAGCACGCCGGCCGGGCCGGGACCGTTCCCGGCCGTCGTGATCATGCACGGCTGCGGCGGTCCGCCCGGTCACAGTGAATGGATCGGGCGCCTGAACGGGTGGGGCTACGCGACCTACTACATCGACAGCTTCACGGCCCGGAACCTGAAACACGTCTGCGCCGAGCGTCAGTTCAAGGGCGCCGAGCGCGTCGACGACGCCTACGCGGCGCTCGCCCATCTCCGCACGCGCGCTGATGTGCTCGCCGACCGGATCGGCCTCATCGGCTTCTCGCACGGCGCCTCGGCGACCGCCTACGTCGTGCGCGCCGACAACGCGGCGAGAGCGGGCGTGCCGCCGTTCGCGGCCGCGGTGGCCTACTACGGGGGCTGCCGCAACGAACGGGTCCAGCTGGCGACCGATCTGCTCATCTTGATCGGCGAGGCGGACGACTGGGCCAACGCGAAGGCGTGCCCGCGCATGCTCGAGCGCCAGGACCGGGCGACGCGAGCGCGCCTGACCATCGTCAGCTATCCAGGCGCCTACCACGATTTCGACATCGGGCCGCGCACGCCGCGCGAGGTCCTCGGCCACCGCATCGAGTACAACGAAGCCACGGCGAACGATTCGTTCGTGCGGACGAAGGCGTTCTTCGACCAGCGGCTGAAGCGCTGAGTCATGAGCCACGAGCCTTCCGACGCGCTGGTGTTCTTCGGGGTCACCGGAGACCTCGCTCACAAGAAGATCTTTCCCGCCCTCCAGGCGCTGGCGCGGCGCGGCCATCTCGACATCCCGGTCGTGGGAGTCGCGAAATCCGGCTGGACGCTCGATCAGCTGAAGGCCCGTGCGCGGGACAGCGTCGAGCGGGACGGCGGTCTCGACAAGGACGCCTTCGGCCGGCTGACGCACTTGCTGCGCTACATCGACGGCGACTACGCCGATCCGGCCACGTTCAGGCGGCTCCGCACGGAGCTGGGGCAGGCCCGGCGCCCGACCCACTACCTCGCGATCCCGCCCAGTCTGTTCGAGGGTGTCGTGCAGCAGCTCGGCGAGTCCGGATGCGCCCGGGATGCGCGCGTCGTCATCGAGAAGCCGTTCGGCCGGGACCTGGCGACCGCGCGGACCCTGAATACCGTCGTCCATCGGAGCTTCAGCGAGGAAAACGTATTCCGGATCGACCACTACCTGGGAAAGAACACGGTTCAGAACCTGCTGTTCTTCCGCTTCGCCAACTCCTTTCTCGAGCCCCTGTGGAACCGGCACTACGTCGAGAGCGTGCAGATCACGATGGCGGAGGCGTTCGGCGTCGAGGGCCGCGGGAAGTTCTACGACGAGACGGGCGCCGTGCGCGACGTCGTCCAGAACCACCTCTTGCAAGTGCTGACGAACGTCGCGATGGAGCCTCCGCCCGGGCTCGACGCCGAGCTCTTGAGAGACGAGAAGGCGAAAGTCCTGAAGGGTATCCGCCCGCTGGCGCCGGACGACGTCGTGCGCGGCCAGTTCCGGGGCTATCGCGACGAGCCGGGCGTCAGGGCGAATTCGTCGACCGAGACCTTCGTGGCGCTCAGGCTCGAGATCAACTCGTGGCGGTGGAAGGACGTGCCGTTCTACATCCGCGCCGGCAAGCGCCTGCCGGTCACGGCCACCGAGGTGCTCGTCAAGCTGCGCCAGCCGCCGACGGTCTTCACGGAGCTCCCGCCCCCGGCCAACTATTTCCGCTTTCGCGTCACGCCCGATCTCCTGATCGCCGTCGGCGCGCTGGTCAAGACGCCCGGCGATGCGCTCGATGGACAGGCGGTCGAGCTCGTGATCAGCGAGGCATCCGACCCCGCCGAGATGGGAGCCTACGAGGAGCTGCTGTTCGACGCCATGCGCGGCAACTCCGCCCGGTTCGCACGGCAGGATTACGTCGAGGAGGCGTGGCGCATCGTGGATCCGATCCTGGGCGACGGCATCCCGACGCACGAATACCCCCCGGGCGCGTGGGGACCGCCCCAGGCGAACGCGCTGATCGCCTCCACGGGAGCCTGGTTCGACCCACCGCCGAAGTGAGAGCCGAGGTGAAAAAGGAAGCCATGGACCAGACGAACCCCCCGCTCAGCTCCTGGGACCTGACCCGCATCGTGTTGGCCGTGACGACGATCGGCGGTCTGACCCTGGCGAGCTTCTGGGTGCTCAAGCCATTCCTGCTGGCGGTGATCTGGGCCACGATGATCGTCGTGTCGACGTGGCCGACCCTGCGCGCCGTGGAGGCCCGGCTCTGGGGCCGGCGCAGCCTGGCGGTCGTCGTCATGACCCTGGTGATGCTCCTCGTCATCGCCGCGCCGGTGGCGACCGCGGTCATCGGCGTCGCCGAGCGCACGGACGACATCGCCGCGTGGACGAAGTCGCTCACGGCGTATCTCTTCGCCGGGCCGCCCGACTGGGTGGGCGGGCTGCCGCTGGTCGGCTCACGGCTCTCGCGGAAGTGGGCGATCATGGCGGCGGCGACCTCCGAGGATCTGGCGACGCAGGCGGCGCCTTATCTCCGCGAGGTCGCGGGCTGGGTCCTCGGCCAGATCGGGACCGTCGGCACGCTGCTGGTCCAGATTCTGCTGACGATCGTCATCTCCGTGATCCTCTACGTGAACGGCGAGTCGGTGGCCGCTGGCGTGGTGGCTTTTGCGCGGCGGCTGAGCGGGCAGGCGGGCGAGCGCGCCGCGGTGCTGTCGGCGCGCGCGATCCGCGCCGTCGCCCTGGGCATCGTCGTGACCGCGCTGATCCAGTCGGTCATCGGCGGGATCGGCCTCGCCATCACCGGCGTGCCCTATCCGCTGCTCCTGACCTCGCTCATGTTCCTGCTCGGCGTGGCGCAGATCGGCGCGCTGCCGGTGCTCCTGGGCGCGGTGGTCTGGGCCTACTGGGCCAACGGGACCTTCTGGGGCACCGTGATGCTCCTGTGGGCGGTCGTCACGGGAAGCCTCGACAACGTCTTGCGTCCGATCCTGATCAAACGCGGCGCCGATCTGCCGCTCCTCTTGATCTTCGCCGGCGTGATCGGCGGGCTCCTGGCGTTCGGCCTGATCGGCCTGTTCGTCGGCCCGGTGGTGCTCGCGGTCACCTACACCCTGCTCGAGGAGTGGGTGGCGCAGGGGCCCCCGAGGCCCGGATACGGAGCTAGCGCCGCGGAAACAGCGGATCGTTCGGAAGCAGGTATCGCGTCCACCTGACGCCGACGCGCGACAGATCCGACGCCAGCACGTCCTCGCCGACCGGCCGCACGCCGCGCTCGACCCATGCGACGAGATCGTCGAACGCCTGCTCGCGCATCTCGCCGTCGAACCCGCAGTGACTGCCGGCGCGCATCACGCGCTGCACGAGCAGGTGATCGGTGCCGGCGGCGATCGTGCGGCGCCGGTACGACTGCTCGAGGCTCAGCGGCACCCACGCGTCGCCCGTCTCGTGCAGAGTAATGAGCGGCACCTGGATGCGGCCCGTCCGCTCCGCGTATACCGGATTCACGCTCGGTGAGCGGGCATCCTTCGCCGGCTGCACGCGCCGTACGCGCGCGTTGAGCTCGTCCTCGCTCAGACCCAGGCCGGGATCGATCCGGTACCGGATGTGGATGGTGCTGGCCGCGCGCCAGCCGGGATTCGGGCTGTTCTCGACGTCGCGGGGGCGATAGTTCAGGTTCAGGAGATACCGTCGCTTGAGGCCATCGAGCCGCAGCGGCAGATCGTTGCCGGCCTGATCGGCGCCCATCAGGTACTTGACGACGCTGTCGAACTGCCGCCCGCGCGCGGTGTAGTCCCCGGGTATGCCGAGGGCCGGCACGACTCGTTCCTTGACCATCTGCGCGAAGGCTTCCGGGTCGGGCGCGTCGAGCAGCCGGGCGCCGGAGATCAGCTCGGCCGCGGCCGTGTACGCCGTCAGGTAGTCGGCGATGCCGATGCCGTCGACCAGCCCGCATTCGGCCAGACCACCTTGATAGAGCGCCGGGTGCAGCTCCAGCGACGCGACCGCGATGTGCCCGCCCATCGACTGACCGTAGATAATCGTCCAGCGCGGTCGGCCGACCTCCTTCAGGAAGAGCTCGCGGAGCGCATTGGTGTCCTCGATGAACAGGTGCGGCTGGTACTCGCGCGCGCGGTAGCCGGACGCGACCCACGCGTGGCCTCGATCGAGGATGTGGCTCGCGATCGGCGGCGCCGAGACGGCGCCCGGCCCCGGGCCCCGCTGGATCCCATGCGCGAACACGACGAGACCCCCTTCCCAGTCCGCCGGCGCTTCGATCAGATAGCTCGCGCCGCCGAGCACGCCGCTACGGCTGATCGCGGCGCGGTCCGCGGCGGCACGCGTGCCCGACCACGGCGCGTGCGCGATGACGAGCGCCACGACCAGCGCGAGGAGCGCGAGGAGCGCACGTCGTCGCGACGGACCGGGGATCCCCCGATGGGGCACCGATGGCGCCCTCGGTTCGACCGAATTACTTCGCGCGTGCATCGAGCGGCTCGACTTCTTGAAAGACGAAGGGCATGGCTGACGGAAGTCTAGCAGAACAGAACTATCGCCGTCTGACGCTTCGTCCGACGTCGAGGAGCCCTAGCGAGCGGCGAGCGCCCGGTTCTCCAGTCGGCTCAGGAGCCGCACGACCGGCCACAGCATCACGAAGTAGATGATCGCGGCGACCACGATGGGCGTGGCGTTGTAGGTGAGGCTCTGCGCCTGGCGCGCCTGATAGAGGAGCTCGGGCATCGCGACCACGCTGCCGAGCGATGAGCCTCCTGGGGACTCGTGGTCTTCGTGCGTGGCGCGCCCCGGTTGCCCGGGGGCGGAGGTGGACGAGGACGTGCGCGAATCGATGGTCAAGCTCGCGCCGATCCTACCACACGAACGGAACGAGCCGATGTCGCACCCGCCGCTGGTATTCCGCGTAGCCCCGCAGATTTTTCGCGAGGAAGCGCTCCTCGTCGAGGAGCCGCCAGATGAGGAACGGGAGCGTTGCGGCGAGCGGGACGAATCCCCAGTACGAGCCGAGCGCCAGCGGCGTGCCGAAGAAGTAGAGAAGCCCGCTGGCGTACATCGGATGGCGGACGATGGCGTACGGACCGGTCGAGATGACCGTCTGGTTCTCGGCGATCTGGATGGTCGCGGCCGTGAACGTGTTCTCACGATACACGCGCGAGATGAAGTAGAAGCCGATCGCCACGAGCGCGTCTCCTGCGACGACCGCGGCGAGCGGCCCGGTGGACCAGCCGAAGCGGCGGTCGAGCGCCGGCACGACCAGCAGCGCGATGAAGCCGATCGACGTGAACACCATGATGAGCTTCTGGGCCGGCCGCTTCTCCGCGGTCGGTCCTCCGCGCATCCGGCGCTCGAGCAGCGCGCGGTCCTTTCTCAGGAGATAGAGCGTTGTGAGCCCCGAAGCGCCGATGAAGATCGCCAGGTAGACCCAGCCCTGCCAGTACCGCACGGTTCCCGCCGGGACGAACAGCAGGAGCGCCATCACGATCGCGAGACCCGTGAGGGCGACCCAGGCGCGTGCTTCGAGGCTCTTCACAGCACGCTCATCGAGGTCTGGGCAAGCCGAAGGCCTGGTAGACCATCCCGACGAGGGGCGCGTAGAAGAAGACGAGGAACAGCAGATAGGTGAGCCACCCGCCGGCGAAAGCGGTCAGCGCGCGGGCCCAGCCGAGTCGATGCAGCGTGCGGAGCGCCTTGGCCATCGCGACCAGCAGCACACCCCACAAGACCGTGGCCGCGACGAACGAGAGCATGACCCGGATCGTGCCGAACACACCGAGGCCGGCCGTGAACGCCTGGATCTGATCGATCGCCTGCGCGGGCGTCCAGTTGAGGTCCGGCGTGCCCTGTGTCACGGAGATGTTGAGTCCCCACACCGGGATCTGGGACAGGCCGATCACGGGCAGGAAGGCCGAGAGAAAGCACGCCGCGGCGACCGAGGCCTGGGCCGTGGCCGTGCCGCCGGCGAGTCGCATCGCGAAGTGCAGCAGCACGGCGGCGGCCAGCCACTCGACGTAGTTGCTCGCCGCGTACGAGACGAGATAGCCGGGCCGCCAGTACTGCTGACCCTCTCGCGCGGCCGCCGGGATGCGCAAGATCTCGCCGAACAGCACCATGTACAGGAGAAATCGGAGCGCCCGCCAGAGGACCTCCGGCTTGTGCAGATCGAGGGGATCGAGCGCGAGCTGGCGCCGGGTCAGGAGCGACAGCCACGTCACCGCGTTGCGGCCGGCTCCCAGACGCTCGAGCGCGGCGCCGAGGCGCTCTGCGTCTTGCTCGAGGCGCGTCGTCCTCAGCTCGAGGGCCTGATGGCGGGCCAGCGCGGCGAGCGGCTCGGGCAGGTCGCGCGCGGAGGGCATCGGCGCACCGTCGACCAGCACCGGGATGACCTTGACCCCGCGCGCGAGCGCGGAGGCGATCTCGAGCCGCACCCAGTCCTTTGGATCGTCCAGCCTGCGGCGGCCTGCGGCGTCGACGGCCGTCATCCATGTCTTGCCGATGACCGCGACGAAGCCGTCGCAGAAGCCCACCTTCGCGTCGATGACCTCGGCGAAATCCGACCCGGCTTCGATCGTCTCCACGTCGATGAAGACGCTGGCCGGCCCGAACCGGGCGCACAAGAGCTCGTACAGCCGCCGCGCCATCGAGCCGCTGTCGTCTCGCCGATAGCTGATGAAGATGCCCGACATCGGAGTCTCCCGAGCTCGCGCGGCGCCGGGTGATCCCAGCCGTTTTCTTTCAGTCGTGCACGCGCCCGCTTTGTGGTTTCATTATGCCGTTTCGGACACATTGATGTCGCCCGGTCGCCGACCGCGGCGGCCCGGCGTCCTGGCCTTGCAGGCTCCTACGGCTGAGAGGAGGGCGCGATGGTCACACTCGACATCAACGGAAAGCGTCAGAACGTCGACGTGCCCGGCGAAACCCCGCTGCTGTGGGCCTTGCGGGACGAGCTCGGGCTCACCGGCAGCAAGTTCGGCTGCGGCCTGGCGCTCTGCGGCGCCTGCACCGTGCACATCGACGGCAAGGCGACTCGCTCCTGCATCACGCCCATCTCGGCGGTGGCGAACAGCAAGATCGTCACGATCGAGGCGATCGGCGGTGACGCTGTCGGCCGGGCGCTGCAGGCCGCGTGGGTCGACGTCGGCGTGCCGCAGTGCGGTTACTGCCAGGCCGGTCAGATCATGTCCGCGGCCGCGCTGCTGAAGCGGACACCGAACCCCACCGACACGCAGATCGACGAGGCCATGGACGGTAACATCTGCCGCTGCGGCACCTACACGCGAATCCGCGCCGCGATCAAGCAGGCGGTGGCGAAGGGAGGTGCGCGATGAGTACCGCGCGTACGAGCGTGTCGTCCCCAGAGTCGGTGGTTTTGGCCAACGTGAGCCGGCGCCGGTTCCTCGAGGGCATGTCGCTCGGCGGCCTCGTGCTGGCCGTCGGGTTCCCGTCGATCGCGCGTGCTCAGGAGCCCAAGAAGTACGGCGCCGACGGAATGCCCAACGGGTGGACCGATAATCCGTTGGCGTTCGTCTCGATCGGCGAGGACGGCACGGTCACGATCGTCTGCCATCGCTCGGAGATGGGGCAGGGGATCAGGACCGGCATGCCGATGATCGTCGCCGACGAGCTGGAGGCGGACTGGAAGCGCGTGCGCGTCGCGCAGGCGCCCGGCGACGAGAAGAAGTACGGCAACCAGGACACCGACGGCTCGCGCAGCACCCGCCACTTCTTCGAGCCCATGCGCCGCTGCGGCGCCGCCGCGCGCGCGATGCTCGAGGCCGCGGCCGCCGAACGCTGGAAGGTGCCGGTGAGCGAGGTGGCCGCGAAGAATCACGAAGTGGTGCACGGCCCCACCGGCCGCAAGCTCGGATACGGCGCGCTCGCGAAGGCCGCCGCGACGCAGCCGGTGCCGGCACGAGCGTCGCTCCGTCTCAAGGACCCGAAGGACTTTCGCTACATCGGCAAGGGCGAGCTGAAGCTGGTCGACGGAATGGACATCGCGACGGGCAAGGCCAAGTACGGCATCGACACGCGGCTGCCCGGCATGCTCTACGCGGTCGTCGCCCGGCCGCCGGTGCTCGGCGGCAAGGTGACCAAGGTGGACGACGCCGAGGCGCTCAAGGTGCCCGGGGTCGTGAAGGTCGTGCAGATCGATCCGAGCGCGCCGCCCGCGCACTTCAACCCGCTCGGCGGCGTCGCCGTGCTCGCGCGCAATACCTTCGCCGCCATGCAGGGCCGGCAGGCGCTGAAGCTCACCTGGGACGACGGTCCGAACGCCAGCTACGACTCGACGGCCTACAAGGCCAAGCTCGAGGAATCCGCGCGCAAGCCCGCCAAGGTCGTGCGCAACGACGGCGACTTCGACAAGGCGGCCGCCGGCGCGAGCAAGCGCCTGGAGGCCGAGTACTACATTCCCCATCTCGCGCACGCGACGATGGAGCCGCCGGCGGCGGCCGCTCGGATCACGAACGGCAAGTGCGAGGTATGGGGCTGCTTCCAGTCGCCGCAGGCCGCGCGCGATCTGGTCGCCAAGCGCCTGGGCATGTCGGCCGACGACGTCACCGTGCACGTCACGTTGCTCGGCGGCGGCTTCGGACGCAAGTCCAAGCCGGACTTCGGGATCGAGGCCGCGGTGCTGTCGAAGGCCATGGGCGGCAAGCCCGTCAAAGTGACGTGGACGCGCGACGATGATCTCCACAACTCCTACTACCACACGGTGTCGGTCGAGCATCTCGAGGCCGGCGTCAACGAGTGGGGCACGCCCGTCGCCTGGCTGCACCGGAGCGTCGCGCCGACGATCTTCTCGACGTTCGACGTCAACGCCAAGAACGAGGCGGCGCTCGAGCTCGGGATGGGCGTCATCAACGTGCCCTTCGCGATCCCCAACGTCCGCATCGAGAACCCGGAGGCGATTGCCCACACGCGGATCGGCTGGTTCCGGTCGGTCTCGAACATCCCCCACGCGTTCGCGATCCAGTCGTTCGTCGCCGAGCTGGCCGCGGCGGCCGGGCGCGATCCGAAGGATTTCCTGCTCGACGTCATCGGCGAGCCTCGGGTCGTCAGTCCCGAGAAGCTGGGCGACACCTGGAACCACGGCGAGTCACCCGAGCGGTACCCGGTGGACACCGGCCGCCTGCGCCGCGTCATCGAGGTGGCCGCGCATGCCGCAGGCTGGAGCAAGCAGCAGCTGCCGAAGGGCCAGGGCATGGGCATCGCCGGCCACTACAGCTTCGTGAGCTACATCGCGGCGGTCGTGCGGGTTGCCGTCGACCCGAAGGGAGTCTTGACGATTCCGCGGGTCGACGTCGCGGTCGACTGCGACG